>Ga0272442_10005926_pt1 | contig 16218 bp, 11 predicted proteins | sample SSMForm2O_FD_200262 | JGI IMG/M metagenome (GOLD analysis project Ga0272442, IMG submission 200262) | Marine sediment archaeal communities from Little Sippewissett salt marsh, Falmouth, MA, United States - SSM-Form-2O | ecosystem: Environmental > Aquatic > Marine > Wetlands > Sediment ...
TGGAACCCGGAAAGAAAAGGAGTCCACAGGACTGTGAAGCACGTTGAGCGAACAGGTCACGTGGAATCGCTCTTCCCCCGCGGTTACTTCATCCACCAAGACACTGCTCGCCACCACAACGCGATCCTCTCTTATGCGCCTGCTATTCAAGCTGAAGACCAAGGAAGCGGGCCCAGCAGCCATGAGCAGGTCGAGGCTTGTTTCGTTGGTTTTCGCCTCAAAAGACCTTTTTACAACGGATCCTCCGCCTTTCAGTTCCACGTCCCCCGGCACAGTGACCTGTACCCGGGTAACGGCAGGCATGGGTACCTGAAAGAACAACGCCTGTTGGGCCGCCGACCTCTGCACAGGAGCCACCAGATTCAGCTTCACCTCGTGAACACCCTCCCCTTCCAGAAAAAGTAAAGGCTCCTTGCCTCGCGCCCCTATCTTGGCGGTTTCTCCGTCTACCTGAACAGAACGGACCCCGACGGAATTTAGGGATAAGGGAAGCGTATGTATTCCGGGCGAGAGCACTTCGGCCAGCAGTTGGCCTTGAAGATGAGCTCTTCCTTCTTCCACGCGAATCTGATAGTCCGCGTCCATCAGAATCGCCTGCCGGGGAGGCCTCTTCTTTTCGCCCTTGGCGGCTTCTTTCAGAAGGTCCTCATATTCCTCCAAGGACAACATCACCAAGTCGTCGTCGGCCTCCAAGATCGACTGTAGGTCTTCGTAAGGAACATAAATCCTTCGTTCCGTGCGTCCCTTCTCGGAATCCTGGGCAGACGTTCCCGTCCAAGAAGGAGAAAAGATCAAGAGGAGACACGCCAAAGCAAAACCGAGAAGAGAGGACCTATGCATCGTCGCGCCCTCCCTCCTCCTTCTCATCCTCCCGATTTTGGCCGTTCTGTTCGTTCTTCTCCGCGGCTTCGGCATCCTTCCACGCTTGGTCTAGACTGCGGCGAAGGGGCGGAGGGGTCTTCCTTCTCTGTTTTCGTCGGGCTCTCTTCGCCTGCACATCGGGGTCGTTGGAGCGAGTCACCAGGAAATACCAAAGGGCCCATATCACCAGGACCACCAAGACGCTGGCTGCCAAAACACCGTCCGCCACCTGCCTGGCCAATGTCGGGAAAAAGATAGCCAGGAAAACCATAGCGATCACACCTGTCCCAACGCCCATGGTCTTCTCTTTGAAGCTGAAACGAAGCAGAATGAGTCCGCACCCCAAGACCATCGCCAAAACAATTCCCTTAAACAGCCAACGTTTCAACGAGAAAAGGCGAAGAGCGCCTTTCCCTCCTGAAGGCGGTCTCAAAGCGGAGAAGAGCAGCTGGGACCCTTCCGTAGGGAAATCCAAAAGCGAAGCCGGATCGACCTGAAGTCCCCTCGCCATCTCCTTGATCTGCCCCGCATCGTTCATGGACGCCCTGGGGTAGACGGAGAAGCCCCGCACCCTCCACGTGTTCTCGTCGGTCCAAGGCCCCCAATACCCCAAAAAATCTCGATCCTGAGGAAGGTAAAGCGACAAGTACACCCGCTGCGTGGCTGGGCCCTCCGGGAATGAGGGACATTCCAAACGGGAAGTGGATCTCGCCGCCACATACCGCAGTTCCAATAGAAATGGAGTTTCTGGATCTTGAGCGGTCAAAGGGACGTGAAACTGTCCTTCTCCTTCCTCCAAAACAATGGCCGTTCCGTTGATTCGCGCGGGCTGAGAGTCAAAGGTCACTTCTCCTGGGAGTTGGATGGCCAAACGCTGCCGCGCGCTTTTCACTCGATAAATGGCTTGCACACTGATGCTTCCGCCACGAGTGAGAACCATTCGGACGAGTCCCTCCTCCACGCTCGTGGCCTTCACTTCCTTGAGTTCGTAGCGCGTCACTTGGAGGGACAGCTTCCAATCGTCGTGAAATTCATACGCCCTGGCAGCGCCTGGGATCTGGATGCCTCGCATGAGATCGGTCTGGGGATCGATCGGGCGAAGTCCCTGAACCGGGTCGGTTGGCGCCACGTCCGTGGTCTCTGCCTTACTCAATACGATCTGACCCCACGACCTGTTCACAAGGGAAGGGCGCAGTCTGGGAAGGGAAAGTTTCGTGGATTTGCCCGCACTCAACTTCTCAATCTTCTCCTCCCAAGCGAATTGAAGGGAGCCTGAACCGCTGATCTCCGAGCCTCCCGTAAGCTTCCAGCGCACATATCCTGGAGGCACGGGACTGGACTCTCCCTCCTCCTCTCCGTCTGTCACTTGCTGACGTTCGAAACCAGGTGTAATCAAGCGAATTTTGTCCTCAGCCAAAGCTTCGGGCACATCCAGATGGAGTCCTTCCACGCCGCTATACAACACCTCATAGAAAAGCGTGTCCTCAAACTTCGCTACGCCCGCTTCCACTCTCACGGAGAGTAGCTGTCCCACTGTGACGTAGGGACGTCTTCTTTCCGCGGCGACTTGTATCGTGGCTTCGGTTTGACCAAAGGCATAGACCAGCGAAGCCGTTTCCCCGCCTGACAGTCCAGCGGAGAAACCCTTCGTCGCTTCAGCAAAAGAGATGGGACGAAGCCCTGTCGTGTCCTCTGCCTGGATACGAAGGCTCAGCTTGCCGCAAACAACCAAAGATCCTTCCTCCCTCTCCACTCCGTGAACACGAGGAAGAGGCAATGCCAAGGACACAGCACGTCCCGTGGGCCGAAGAAGATCCGGTTCAACAAGATCCTTGTGTAACGTCACGACCATGGCCACCCGATTGAGGGCCTTTTCAGAGAGATCCACCACCAAACGGCGTCCCCGCTCTCCCTCGGTTACGTGATGGGCTTGGACTTGGACGGGTCCAGCATCTCCGATCGTAACGCCCTTCACGCCTCTTACTTCGAAACCAGGAGGGACCGACAACGCCAACTGAAACACGCCCGCCCTCTGAACGTCATAGAGAACTCTGGCCTCCGACCAAACGCTCTCAGGCGTCACGTGAGCTAGCACCAGGTTCTTCGCCAGAATTCTGGGCTTAACGCTTTCCAGAGAAAGGGTCAACTGATAGGGCACCGTTGAATACCGATAGGAAGCGGACCAGGACTCGTTCCTCAAAGAAGCGGGAAGCTCCGCCTCGCTCAACTGCGTTAGCCCTATCCTCTCGGTCGCCTCCAGTCGAAGTCCCTGGGAAGCGCGCACGGCCACCACGCCCTGCTGCCGCCCCACGTGTAAGGCCTGAATCACTGGCGCTTCCAGCTTCTCTGTTTCCTTCTCGAAGAAGCGTTCCAACTCCACGAGCAGGGACTGCGACCCCTGGGCCGCCTCGAAGAGCTGCACCGTTATGCTCTGTCCATTCTTTCCCGCCTCAACCGACCATTCTCGCACATTGGGATCGTATACATTCACGATGCGGAAAGAGGGCGGCACCCTCAATTCCAGCGAGGAAAGAGCCGCTCGGCTGATCGCGTACGTTAAACGGGCTTTGACGTGCAACACACCCTCGTCTACCACCAGTCCCTGCGCCGCTTCCACCTGAGCTAAGGCCTCCATGCCTTTGGCGCCCTCCGACTTGGGGGTCCACTCAAAGCGTACCGTGGGAGCCGCCCCCACAAACGCTTGGACGCACGTCTTCTCCCCTTTATCAGACTGACTTGGCCGCTCGGCCGCTGCCAGGAGAGGATGAACATGGACCTTTACCCCTGGCTCAGGAATAGTAATATCCCATCGGCTAACTGGGGCTTGGGGGGTTTCGAAAGAGACGCTATTCTGTCCTGGAGCTCGTTCGTAGGCTTTGGCGAACTCCAATTCCAATTCCAGAGAGCTGGGAGAATCCTTCGTCCGTTCCACAATGAGACGATATCCTTCTCCAGCATCATAGGTGAGTCGAGCAGGGCTCTTCCCTAGTTGGGCACGGGTCAACGCCACGTCCCGCAGCCTCAAAGGAACTTCGCACCAGCCGGTCTTGAGAATCTCCAGGCGAAGTTTGGCCTGAAAACGAACGATTTCCTGATCCACGATGGCTTGTCCCACGATTTCGCTCACCAAGGCAGGAGATGGGGGTTGGTCATCGGGCCGCCTCTCCGGGGTCTTGGCCTTGGCGGCCTCCCATAGTTCCCGGAACTGTTCGTAGGGCAGGAAAACGCCTCTTCCCTCCTTTTCGAACACTCTCCTCAGATTCTCGTAAGGGATGTAGATGCTCTGCTCGGTGAAACGAGGTCCATCGTTCACCGTCTCGTCCTTCTCCTCTCCCATGGCGCCTCGTGACAGAGCCATCAGGAACGCCACACCCAGCGTACAACGCTCCAGCCAAGATCGAGTCCCTCTTCCCTTCATAGCCAAACTCCTTGGTTGGTTGTTCCCTCATTTAGACGCATAAATTGAAGAGAGGTTCCGCCAAGAACCTGAGCACTAATGAGGCACGCGGCCATTATACGCTTGAAAAGGCTATCAAAACGACGGGATAGAGCGCCAAGAGTTGCGGATAAGGGACACTCAAACACTCCGCCCCTACAGACTCAACGGGCCCACCATCATGGGAAACCAGGGATCGGACAACAAGATCCCGAGGAGGGTGCCGAGGGCGCCGTGTACGAAGCCGGCCAGGAAGAGATGGGGAGTCCGCTGAAAACACCAGGCCCAAACGGTTCCGCCCAGGAAGGTCAGCAGGGCCAACGACCAGACAGGCGCGTGAATGATGCCGAAACACACACCCGTCGCCAGAGCGCTGACCCTGGGATCGGAGATTCCTCTTCTGAAACGGACGTTGAGAAGCGAAAGGAAGAGAAGCTGTTGGAGGGTCCCCCAGAGAATGTATCTGCCCAAGAGCCCTCGAAGGTATTGGTTCGTGTCCCACCTGTCCCAAAGCCGCTCCCCTGGAGAAAACCAGGCGTCCATGATTCCAGTGAGAAGGAGAAGGAAAACAACGCCTATCGCCGCAGCCAAGCCGAACTTGGGAAATGCCTCCCGGAAATTGTCGTACCGGATGATCAGCCAAAAGGTCACGTTTAGGGACAGAATTGGGAACCAAAGAAGCACATGCGGCGCTTTTCTGAGTCCGAGCTGTCCAATGAGCTTCCCGAATCCCCACTGCAGGATCGCTTGTCCTCCCCCGAAGTAGCCCGCGGCGATCAGAGCGTGCACGACCACGCAAGCGAGGAAAACCCACGCTCTCTGAGCTTGCGTGGCTTTCTTCCTGAACCAGTGCACGTTGGCACCGCCAGCCATTCCCAGGTCCCGCCATGTATCCCCAAAGAGAAAGGGCGCCGGAATGAGGAAGAGAATGGACAGGCCGATGACGCCCTCTCCCATGCGCTGCCACGGGGCCTTGTCCGCCAGGGAGGGAATGTTTACGTTGTTGACGAATCCCCAAAGTCCCGCCAGGATCAAGACCATGGGGGCCACGGCAAAGAGAAGGTGAAGCCTTCTATCTTTCGAATTCTTGAAGTATCCTCTCATACGCATCCTGCGCCTTCTCCCATTCTGTCACTTGCTCGTCGAGCTCCTCGCAAACGCGAGCGTAGTCCTTTTGCAGATTCACGAACCCATCCACATCCTCATAGGTCTCAGGGAGGGACATCGTCTCCTCCATCTCAGATTTGCGGGTCTCGAGGATTTGCACCTCGCCCTCAGTCAGAGCGAGTTTCTCCTTGACAGGTTTCAGCTTTCGGGACAACGCGTTCCTGGCCTCCGCCTCTCGGCGTTTCTGTTCCTTGCGCTTCTGGGCGGGAGAAGCGACCCCCTGCGCGTCTTTCTCCCTTACATTCTCAGTTGCGGCGAGCTGCATTTCTTGGCGTTCCTGACGAAGCTCCAAGTACCTGGAGTAGTTCCCCAAATACTCGTCCAGTCGGCCCTCCCTCAACTCCACGACACGATCGACCAGCTTGTCCAGAAAATAGCGATCATGGGAAATGATGAGCATGGTTCCGTCGTAATTGGACAAGGCCGTCTCCAGCGCGGCCCGCGAGGTCACGTCCAAATGATTCACTGGTTCGTCCATGAGGAGGAAGTTACAGGGCGACACCAGCATCTTGGCCAAGGACACCCTCGCCTTCTCCCCGCCGGAAAGGATCCCTATTCTCTTGAACACGTCGTCTCCTGTGAACTGGAACAGCCCCAACACCGTTCTCACCTCTTCCGCCATAGAATCTGAGGCCGATGCGTACACTTCATCGAAGACGGAAGAACCCAAATTGAGGGACTCCACCTGGTGTTGCGCGTAGTGTCCGATCCGCACGCGCTGTCCGATCTGCACCGAGCCTTTCTGGGGTGTTAGCTCTTCTTTAATCAGCCGGGTGAGCGTGGTTTTGCCTGTCCCGTTGGGCCCGACCAGGGCTACGCGGTCCCCCCTGAACATCCTCAAGTTGAGATCCCTAAGGACCCAGTCGTCCCCGTACCGGAAGTGGGCGCCCTCGATCTGGAGCACCTCCTTGTAGCTTCTCTGGGACACGCGAAACCTGAAGGTAAACTCCCTTCTCTTCTTGATCCCTTCGATGACCTCCATCTTCTGCAGGGCCTTGATCCTGCTCTGCACTTGCGCGGCCTTGGTGGCTTTGGCTCGGAAGCGCTCAATAAACGCCTTTTGCCTGGCCACCTCTTCCTGTTGCTCCTTGTGGCGTTTCTCCTGAAATTCCTCTTCCTCTTGCTTCTGGATCTCGTACTGCCTGTAGTTGCCCTGGTAACGCTTGAGCTTGCCCTGATGGAGGTGGCAGATTTCCTGAGCGAGGCGGTCGATGAAGAAGCGGTCGTGGGACACGATCACCATGCCGCCTCGAAAGCTCTGCAGGTACCCTTCCAGCCACTCCAGGGCCTCGACATCCAGATGGTTGGTGGGCTCGTCCAGAAGAAGGAGATCCGGGGACTGCAAGAGAAGGCGCGTCAAATACCCTCGCATACGCCATCCACCGCTAAACTCGGAGATGGGACGATGCACATCCTGTGCCTTGAAGCCGAGTCCTTTCAGGACGGTCTTCGCCTCTGCCTCCAGGCTATACCCGTCTAGGGCCTCGTATCGGTGGAGAGCCTCGCCCAAGGCATCCATGAGAGAGGGCTGGTCCTCACACGTCTCGGACATCTCCTGCTGCAGGGACCATATCTTGCGCTCCAGGGTCATCAACTCTGGATGGGTGGACATCGCCACATCCAGGAGCGTTCCCTCCTCCAAGGAGAGGGGTTCCTGGGGTAGATAGCCGATCGCGTAGTCCTTCCGGGTCTGGATCTGGCCTGCCTCCGGGGTAACCTCCCCGACGATCAGCCGCAAGAGGGTCGTCTTGCCGGCGCCGTTGGGCCCCACGAGCGCCACGCGCCGTCCAGGATTCAGAATCCAATCGATCCCATCCAGGATGCGTCTTTCAGCGATAGCGTATTGCAGGTTCTGTATACGAAGCATAGGGGAGCCCATCATACACTGGCTCCCTCGGTTTGGGAACGCGGAGCGATAGAGCCTTGCTTGCTCGTGCTATAGTATTTCTGTCTCAGCACTGAGTCGCGTGCCAGAGGGGATCGATGAGTAGGGGAAGTTTGTACGGACCTCCTTTCACTGTTACGCCTGCCATTCTCAGCCTTGTGGCTGAGGTCTGTGAAGCAGTCGGCCAACTGTCCACAGACACTGACACAGCGGGATCCCTTCGCCTGAGGCGTCTGAATCGAATCAGGACCGTCCATGGGTCGCTGGCCATTGAAGGCAACACTCTGACCCTTGAACAGATCACAGCCGTGTTGGATGGCAAACGGGTCACAGCGCATCCCAGGGAGATTCGGGAGGCCAGGAACGCTCTTGCTGTCTATGAGAAACTGGATGCTTGGGATCCCCATGCTGAGGATAGCCTTCTGGCAGCGCACGCCCTCCTCATGGATGGTTTGGTGGAGGATGCAGGCAAGTACCGCAAGGGTGGTGTGGGTGTCTTGTCTGGTTCGGAAGTGATCCACATGGCTCCTCCACCGGATCGGGTGCCGGGCTTGATGGAAGGCCTTTTCTCATGGCTGGAATCCACGGACCACCATCCTCTTGTCGCCAGTTCAATATTCCACTATGAGTTTGAGTTTATCCATCCCTTTTCCGATGGGAATGGGCGGATGGGACGGTTATGGCAAACGGTTCTCCTTTCCCGCTGGCAGGCCGTTTTTGCCTATGTTCCCGTGGAGAGCCTTGTACACGAGCATCAAACTCTGTACTACGAGGCCCTTCAGCAGTGCACGCAGCTTACGGACGCCGCTTCTCTTGTGGACTTCATGTTGAGGAGAATCGTGGAAGCCCTGGAAGGGGGGTCCCCCCCCCAAGTCACCCCCCAAGTCACCCCCCAAGTCACCCCCCAAGTCATGGAGCTGCTTTCTATTGTGAAGGGCGAGATGTCCAGGGAAGAATTGCAGGAAGCGTTGAGACTCAAGGACAGGAAATCCTTCCGAGAGAGGTACCTAAAACCTGCTTTGGATGACGCTTTGATCGAGATGACCCGGCCTGACAGGCCGACCAGTCGATTGCAGAAATATCGGCTGACGGAAAAGGGGCGGGGCGTCGTTCAGCAAAGATTCCCTTCAAGGACCGGGTAAAACGCATGAACATTGAGCTGTTCTTGATCTCGTTCCGCGACTCAGGCGACGAACGAACCCAGACTCACCGAAATCCCTGAGCGTTTTCACGGGATCCGTTCTACTCGTCCGGGTCCTGGAAGCCGGCAACGCTCTCCAGGGCGCAATGGGCCGACTTCCGTTCGTCCTCGCTCCCCATTCTCAACAGGCGAAGGAGCGCCGGCACCGCCTCCCTCACGCGGAATTCGCCGAGAAGGGATGCCGCCTCCTTCCGCCCCATCCCGCGATCCTCCTCCAAAATCTCCAGTAGCCTGGGGATGGCTTCCCGCCCACCGATCTGTCCCACCGCGGTGAGGGGCCCATAGCGACGGTCCCCTCTGTCCAAGAGAGCCACCACCTTGGCCACGTGTTCCGGTGAGACGGTGCCCGCCTCGTGCATCCGTCCCAAGGCATAGGCCTCTTCCGCTGGTCCGCCCTCTCCCTCCAGGGGGCCGTCCATTCCCTCATACCCCCTGAGCTTCCGTATCCTCGTCTGGGTGAGGTACGCCATGCGAGGCATGTCGCGTAGAAGGGGCGCGCGAAGACTCGCGAAGAAGAGACGATCATAGATCATTCTTGCCCATGACAGTTCCTCCTGTTCCATGGGGAGGAGTATAGCACCTTGACTGTCAGTGAAATCCTGCCGATACTCTTGTCATGGGAACCAAACACCCGAGACGCTTCCCTGTTGCTGGGAGAGACTTCAAACTGACGGAGCCATCCTTCCCCGTGATGCAGGATGACCGAGAACGCATCGCTTGGGCCAACCTCACGCCGGCAGAGCGATTCAGGCAGGCATCCCAGATCATGGCTTCTTGTCGGGCCAAAAAGGCGGAGATCCATGGACACGAGCGGGCCGCAAGATCCCTTCGCCGTCGTCTTGGGCGCGTTGAATCGCTATGACGTTCGCTACATCGTCATAGCGGGACAGGCGTGCCTGTACTACGGCGCCATCCAGAACACCAAGGACGGGGACCTTTGGGCCTTTCCCTCGGAAGAGAATCTGAACCGTTTGGCCCAAGCCTTGCAGAAGATCGGCGCTGTAAGGAAATTCTTGCCTGGGCTATCGCTGCACTACCTCTCGAAGGGACACGCAGTACACTACGTCCTCCCTGGACCTGCAGGTGGATTCCGTGTGGACGGCATGATAGCCCCCTCCGACCTAGAAGTCCTTCATGAAGCCCTGGAGACCGAGGCGGCCGCCCTCAAGGCGGCAGTCAGGGCGTACTGGGGGCCACGCCTCAAGGAATTGAAGGAGCTGTTTCACCGGGACCTCGAAGACTGAGAGCCCTCATTTCGAGGTTCGCAGGCTGTACCCCGACCGAACCCACATCACGAAGCCGCTGAGCGAGCGACGGATGCCTTCGGTGTATCATGTTGAAGCCATGAACGACGTCGCTTCGTCCAAAATCCGCGTTGCCCACGTCATCGCCACGCTCGACGACGCCGGCGCGGAACGCCAGATGGCCCTGTTGGTCACCCGGCTGGACCCCTCTCGTTTCAGTCCCAGCGTCTTCACCTTGGTTCGCGGAGGGGACAGGCTGGAGAGCCTCCTCGCGGACGCGGGGGTGCCTCATCGGTGTCTCAGCAAGAGACACAAGTGCTCCCCGGGGACCCTCTTGCAGCTGCGAAGTCTTCTTCGGAAAGAAGCCCCGCATATCGTGCACACCTGGCTTTTCACCGCCAACACCTACGGAAGAATCGCGGCTATGTTGGCGGGCGCTCCTCACATCGTGGCCTCGGAAAGGGCGGAAGACCCGTGGAAAGGACCTCTCCACACGCTCGTGGACATCGCCCTGGCCAGAGCCACGGACGCCGTCGTGGCCAACAGCCAGGCGGTGGCTGACGCCGTGCGTAAGAGGCTCGGGCCTGTAGGTCGTTTACAGGTCATCCACAACGGGGTGGAGCTCCCCCACTCCCCTCCCGTTCCCAGGCAGGAGCTGGGAGCGGACGAAAAGGACCTGATCTGTCTTTTCGCAGGCCGGCTGGAGCCGCAGAAAAACGTCGTCCGCTTACTGAAAGCGTTTCAGATGGCGAGCCCGACGCATCCCCGTCTCCGTCTGTTGATCGCCGGCGATGGGCCCCTCAGAAACGAGCTCGAAACGTTGGCCAGGGACCTCGGGATCGGAGACCAGACGCGTTTCCTCGGATACAGGAAGGACCTCCCAGGCATCATGAAGAGCGTTGATTTTCTGGTCTTGCCCAGCCTGTGGGAGGGGATGTCCAACGTGCTTCTCGAAGCCATGCTCCTGGGACTCCCTGTGGCGGCCAGCAGGATTCCCTCCATCACCGAATTCATGGAGGAAGGCAGGGAGGGACTCCTCTTCGATCCCGAGAACGTGCAGGATATCGCGGAAACGATCGCAAAGGCCGTCTCGACTCCCGACCTCTTGAACGAATGCGCCTCCAGGGCCCGTTCCCGCGCAAACCAGTATGATGTGGACAGCATGGTCGCCCAGTATGAACGCCTCTACTCGGAAGTCATGAAAGGTGGATGATCGACGTGTGCGGCATCGCGGGCATCGTCACCCCTGAGGGCAATGCATCCCAATACGCGCCCATCGTGGAGAAGATGCTGTCCAGGCTTCGCCACAGGGGGCCTGACGAACAGGGCATTCATGTGACAGGAGACGGACACGCCTGCCTGGGACACCAGAGGCTGAGCATCATCGATCTGGAGTCGGGACATCAGCCCCTTTGCGACGAAGAGGGAAAAATCTGGGTCACCTACAACGGCGAGATCTACGACCATATGGAACGAAGAAAGGACCTGGAGGAGAGAGGACACCGCTTCAGGACACGCTGCGACACAGAGATTCTCGTCCACCTCTACGAAGACGAAGGAAGGGACATGCTGGACAAACTGCGCGGCATGTTCGCCTTCGCGATCTGGGACGGGACGGAGAAGTCCCTCCTTTTGGCGAGGGACAGGTTGGGACAGAAGCCTTTGGTCTACGCGGAAGACCAAGGACGCCTGGCCTTCGCGAGCGAACTCGGGGCCTTGATGGAAGTCCCTTGGGTCCGCCGCGAAGTTGACCCTCATGCGCTGGACCTCTATCTCACCTACCAGTACGTTCCCCACCCGAAGACCATTCTCAAGGGAGCCAAGAAGCTGCCACCCGCCCACATGGGCCTCTGGCGAAAGGGTCGCTTCGAGACATCGAGATACTGGCAGCTGGATCCGACCGAGAGGCCGATCAGAGAGGGCGAGGCGCTGGAGCGGCTCAAGCTTCTCTTGAGAGAAGCGGTCTCGATGCGCCTGATGAGCGACGTGCCTTTGGGCGCCTTTCTCTCGGGAGGGATTGACTCTTCCATCATCGTGGCGCTCATGGCTGAAAAGATGTCCTCCCCGCCCAAAACCTTTTCGATCGGGTTTCAGGACAAGCGATACGACGAGCTACCCTATGCGCGACAGGTGGCGAAGCATCTCGGCACTGACCACCAGGAGTTCACCGTCAAGCCCCATTCTCTCGATGTGCTTCCTGATCTTGTGACCCACTACGGAGAGCCCTTCGCTGACTCGTCCGCCATCCCCACCCTCTATCTCAGCCAGATGACCGCGCAGAAGGTGAAGGTGGCGTTGAGCGGAGACGGCGGCGATGAACTCTTTCACGGCTATCCTCGTTACAAGGCAGTGCGCCTTGGTTCAATCTACGACAGGTTCCCCTCCCCCGTGAAAACTGCGCTGGGAAAGACAGGGGCGATCCTCCCCGACACGGCTTCCCACTGGATCAAGAGAGGGAAACGCTTCCTGAGCTGGCTCCATGCCCCGCCGTTAAACCGCTACCTGGGCTGGATTGACATCTTCAGCGAAGAGGACAGAAAACACATCGTCTCTCCCGACCTGTCGGTTCTCGCGGAAGGTGAACCCTCGTCCTTCCTTCTCCCGAGCTTCCAGGAAGCGGACGCCTTGGACGCCGTCTCACAGATGGCCTTTGTGGACCTTCATACGTACCTTCCCTGTGACATTCTGACCAAGGTGGACATCGCATCCATGGCCCATTCCTTGGAATGCAGATCGCCTTTCCTGGACCACAAGCTGGTGGAATTCGTCGTCTCCCTACCGGGGGACTTGAAGATGCGCAGGATGCAGACGAAACACATCCTCAAGGAAGCCTTCGGGCAGCTGCTTCCCGAGAAAATCCTTCGAAGAAGAAAGAAAGGCTTCGGCGTACCTGTAGCCAGTTGGTTCCGTTCCGAACTGCATCCTTATCTGCAAGATACGCTTCTCCGGGGACACTGTATCCGAAAGGGGTGGCTTCAGGAGAAAGGGGTGGAAACCCTCATCGCCGAACACGTTTCCGGCGCCAGAGACCACGGCTACAGGCTCTGGTCCCTTGTGGTCCTCGAAGAATGGTGTAGAAGGTTCCTCAAGAATCCCGTCAACAGCGTTTGAGCCTGTACTCCCAACAGTCTGTTGTCCTCTTGACGCTCAGGACCAAGTACTCCGCCCCCTTGTAGCGGACCAGATATCCGCTGTCTACATCGGGTATCCTTCCCGCGCACTGAAGGATATACTCATTGGCTTTGGGGCGATCCATCGACAAAACTGAATCGTCTATGATCTCACCCACAGGCCTTCCTTTTGCCTCTTCCGCTAGTCGCCTTGCTTCCGCCTCGGACCATCCTATCTGTTTGAACATTTCCTCCAAAAAAGCAGTATCTCCCACCTCTGCCATTCCCCGCATGGCGGCCATGTCCTTGTCCTTCTGGTCCTTCGTAATCCTGGCAAGCATCGTCTCGTATCCTACCCCCTTACTCATGGCGCTGGCCGCACTTTCTATTTCTGTCTCCAGGTCTCCTGACACGTGCTCATTGAAGACCATCTCGGTATGGCCGATACGGATCACATCTCCATGCTTCAGGCGTTGCTTGGCCACGGACTCCTCATTCACGAAAGTTCCATTCGCGCTCTCCAGGTCAATAATGACGCAGCCCTTTCTTCTCTCCTCGATGCGGGCGTGTTCCTTAGAGACGGAGGTATCTGCCAACTGCACATCGTTGCCTGCCCTTCTGCCAATGGTCGCGCTTCCCTTGGGAAACGTCTTCCTTTGTTCCCGTCCTTCGCGCCTAATCACAAGGGCAAACATCGCTTCTGCCTCCCACGATGGTTTAAAATCTGAACGACTCCATATACACCGGCCTTCTACCTTTCCTCTATTTCCCCGTTCTCTTCCTCCACAGGCAACACCTCTACGAACTCGCTGGAAAGCCATCCGACTTCGTCCTTACCCGTGGACGGATTGTGGAAAAGCACCAAGAACCATCTCTTCCCCTCGTGAGGCTGATCCTGCATCACCTCGAACACCGTGCCTTCGTCCACGACTCCCAAGGGCTTGTTTCCTGACATAATCTGTGTCGTCATAATGACACGGATCTTCCTGCCCTTCTTGGAGTCTCCCACCGCATTAAGCTCATCTCCAGCAGTGCTGTCAAAGGCCCTTCCAATCTGATCCAAGGGGTCATCAGAATTGATGAACTCCTCCACTGTCTGGTCTTTCAAAACCTCGTCGAACGCCGCAGCCAAGTAGGAGGTAAAATACTTGTCCCCTGTCATATGGGAGGTGATATCGGTCACCTTCCAGGGCCCTTTCTCGTTGTTCAACTCAAGAGTGAAATCTGTTTCCAAAAGGCTCCCCACTTGGAATGCCACTTCGACTTGGGCCACATTGCCCTCTATTGTCTGATTGGTGACCTCGACCTTGACCGCTTGAACCGCCTCTTGATTCTGCTGTTTCAGTCCGTCGTTAATCAAGTCCTTGGCCATGGCGAGAATCTTATCTCTCTGTTGTGCAGTCATGCCTTCCCAATGCGATGTCAAGGCCTTTTCTCCAAGGATGTCAAAGTCCCAGTAATCCAGGTACAGACGGCCCTCATCCTCCTTCATGAGCTCGAACATGACCTCCACCGTGTCTCCTGGAGACGTCAAAGATGCGAGTCGCCCTCGACAGCGAGCCTTCAGTTTCCTGTATTCCTGCGATTTCACCTCGATGCTATCCGGGAATTGCGCTACCATCTGTTCCAAAACATCTAAAACAGACATATACAAAGAACGAGCCGTTTCGTAATCGCCCGCTTCAAAGGCGTCCAGCGCAGATTTCTCAATATCTTTCGCCCGAACCAAAAGGTCCTGCGGCCGCTCCTCAGTAATCATCGGCAAAACCAAGGCCACCACCAGTACGATGATGGCGAGTGGAACAACCAGTAAAAGGATTTTTTTCACCATGGACAGCCTCCTGAATCTGTGAGCCTCACATCACGCGCTGGGAAGTGAGTAAAATTTCGCCCAAACGCTCACTGCAGCGACCCCTTGATGCGGTCCTTCTATGGAAACCAGACTCTCCCCTGCGAACCCTTTGAATCTCAATAGGAGATACTCAGCACTCCTACAATAACAGACATATAGAATAGAGGGATACTGAAGAAAGTCAAGACGGCTCTCATCTCTGCCCCTTGATATGCTCACTCTTCACCCATCCCGTTCTCTCGGGATGATCCTGAATTTCCACGAGAACCCATTTCAGATCGAACGATTCGGGGATCTCCGCTTTCGACAGAGCGACCGAGCCTTTCCCGCTCTCAGGAACTTCCCCGCCTATGAACTGCCATCCATCCCATGTCCTGTGGAACTCCGCGATCAGCTCTTCGAAAGGCACCAGGACCTTATCCTGCTGCGCCAAGGGCTGGACCTCTTCCACAATCTGAATAGGCGCGGCATCCTCCACAACCCATGTCACCTGCTTCCCGTCAAATAGCCAGGTCCCTTTGTCGAGATACAAACTCCTTGATAGGGGCGATTGAAACGATCCGCCGTCTAAGGGCTTTACCACGGCCACGTGCCGCACGGCCTTCCCTTCGATGACCAAACGATGGTGCGTCTCCATCTTTTGTCCGGGAGACAAAGCTGAATGCCACCAAGAGACGCGCAGTCCTCCCAAGTACTGCAATCCCTCCCCGTAGAAGGCCACCTCCACATCCGGCCGAAAGGGAACAGCGAGGGAATTTCTGTAGCTAATCCGAATCACCACCGCCCCTGACGCGTCTTCAGTCGTCACGACCCGTTCCACCCCTCCCGTTCCAACCATAATGATATCGTCCAACCTTCCCACAAGACTGCCGAGGAACGCAGGCAAAGCAGTTGGGCTCGGCGACGGCGCCGCCGTCGGTTCCATTTCAGTGATCGGCGTTGGCGTGCCGCTCTCAGCCTGAACGAGCGTTAGCTCCTCGGCGCTGCCCGCTGGCAAGACCAGCGCCCTTTCGCTTTCCACTCCCTTTGAGAGTTGCCTCAACCTCTTTGTCAGGTCCAAGATCGCAAAACAACACAAAGAGAGCAGGAAGACCAAACCCCAAAGGATAGCCCGATGACTCACTGCTCGTTGACAGTCCACAACCACCAGGCTACCATGAGACCCCGTGATCAAGCTATCCCCTCTTCTCCTTCTTGGTTGTATCGCAATTTCGGGGCCTCTACGGCGGGTCCTCCAACCTTTTCTCGCTCCGACTCCGGACTTGGGAAAGGTTTCTCTGGAAACGGTGGCTCCCGTGGCCAAGGAAATGGCATCCGTCATTCCTGAGAAAACAATCCCCGTCTACAGTCTGGCTACAGGCAAGATCAAGTCCATCCACGTCAAGCGAGGACAGCACGTCTCCAAGGGAGATCAGCTTTTCGAGCTGGACATTGCCCCCACGAAGGCAGCTTTATCCAAGGT
>Ga0272442_10005927_pt1 | contig 16215 bp, 6 predicted proteins | sample SSMForm2O_FD_200262 | JGI IMG/M metagenome (GOLD analysis project Ga0272442, IMG submission 200262) | Marine sediment archaeal communities from Little Sippewissett salt marsh, Falmouth, MA, United States - SSM-Form-2O | ecosystem: Environmental > Aquatic > Marine > Wetlands > Sediment ...
CGTAGGGGCGGTTCGCGAACCGCCCCAACTACAGCCGAATATCATTTGTCCGGTGCAGAATGAAGAATTTTATTCGTTTTAGCATATAAGTGATAACAGAGCTATATTTCCGCAACAGTTATCCGCATTCCCGAAATTGATTCATATTACATCGCGGCCAGCATTTTGCCTGCTCGCCGGTGGGTGATATTGAGATCGAGTGTTTGCTCGAATTCCGTTCTGGCCTGCTTGCGGTCGCCCCGGCCCAGGTAACCCAGCCCGAGGAGGTAATGCGCCTCGGCTCTCCGGGCCTCCTCTGTCTGCTTCTCTCCGAACTTGGCGAAATAGTCCAGGCTTGCGGTTTCCAGGTTTCCCCTGCCTGTCTCGATAAGTCTGTCGAATATCCCTGCCGCCTCGTTTTCCCGGCCGAGATTTCTCAATGCCAGGCCCTGGTAATAGCCGATCTCGGTGCCGCGCCGCAGGGAGGCTTCAGCCGATTTTTCGAAATAAGCCTGCGCCTGGTCCCGGTTGCCCAAAGCCTCGTGGGCCGTGCCGATGTAATAAAAAACCTGAGGAGAGCGGCCGCCGTGCCGCGGTTCGCCGACCCCCAGGTTTTTCGGATACAGCAGCGCCGCCTGGAAATCTTCCAGGGCCCGGCTGTATTTTTTCTCCCTGAAATATTTTTCCCCTCGGGCAATATGCGCGTCCACGTAAACATCGTGGATTTCGCCCCTGCCCTCCCATACGTGGAAAAGATGGTTGTCCAGCCACTGGATTGCCCTGTCGTAGCGGCCGAGCAGCACGTAAAGCACTATCTCGCGCGAGAGCAGATCGTCCCGGGTGTTGACAGCATCCTGGTTTTTCTCCAGCAGTGCAAGCCTTTTCTCAGGCGCTGCGCCGCCGGTCTCATAAAGCTCGTCCAGCTCCAGATACAGCCGGGGGTCGTTCTTTTTGAAGCTGACAGCCCGCTCCAGACTGGCAATGGCCTGGGGGATATCGTTGCGGATGCGGGCGTAGGCCAGGCCGAGGTTGCGGTGCAGGATCGGGAAGGAGCCGTCCAGTTGCCGTGATTTTTCCCATTCGGTAATCGCTTTCTCGGGCTGGTTGTCAAACAGAAGGTTTCCCAGGTAATACGGAGCACGGGAGTCGGCCGGATTGTGACTGGATGCCGAGCGGAGCACATTGATAGACTCATGGCGGAACGGGAAAACGTAGTCCGGCGGCATTTGGCTTGCCAGGCTGTAATATCGCTCCGCCTGTTCGCGGTCTCCTTTTTTCCGGCTGTAATAGCCCAGATAGTAATAGGCCATGGGATTGACCGCCCCAGGCGATTCCTGCGCCTGGACGAACCGGCCAAGCAGTTCGACAGCCTCCTCCCAGAGGCCGCAGTTGCCGTAATCCGTGGCGGTTTCCAGGTAATTCTGCACAGAGTGGCGCATTAGCTGTTTCAGCCGGTTTAACTGCTTGTCGGCCTCTGCTGCCGAACCCGTGGCGAGTGCAGCCAGGTAAAGCTCATTGCCGGCCCAGAAATTCAGTGGATCAGCAGCGAGAACCAGCATGGCTGCCTGCGCTGCCTGCTCGATCCGGCCGAGCTTCCTGAGAAGTGCACAGCGAAGGATTTGTGCTTTTGAGTTAAGGAAATTCGTGGAAAGGCAGCGGTCGAGAAATACGATCGCTTTGGTGTAGTCCCCTTTTTCAGCAGCCAGCTCCGCCAGGGCGAAAAAGCTGGCGGAGTACCAGGCCGCGCTCCAGGAAGCGTTGTAAAAGGCGTCCCGGGCGGAATCGTTCCTGCCCTGCGCCTTGCAGGCCTGACCCAGGTAATAGTACGCTTCTCCGTCCCTGGGCCTGGTGTGTTTGGCGGCGATCCGCCCGATTGCCGCGCTGAGATGTTTCTCTGCCTGCTCGAACATTCCGCGCCTGAGATAAAGGATCCCCAGGGCGGTGTTGTTGCGGTAATCGCCGGGATCGCGCCTCAGGGCCTCCTCGTAGTACGGGTCCGGTTCCATTGCGGCGTTGTGAAACTGCTCCAGGCGCATGCCTGCCAGGTAAAGCTCCTCGATCGTTTTCACCTCTTCAGGCGGCGGCGGAGGCGTAACCGGCTCGGGCATGGGCGAGCCTGCCTTTTTCACCGGGCTGTAGGCAACCAGCTCCCTGCCGTCCGGATCGAGAAGCGAGGCTCTGAGCTCCTGCTCCTCGACTGCTGAAGGAAGCTGGATCTCTTTGACAAAAGGCCTGGCCGGGCTGATATCCAGAACCTGGTCGAATATCACCTGGTCTCCGGCATGAAGCATCGCCCTGGCGCCGCTGTAGTCTGAGCTGGCATTAAAGCCCAGAAGGACGCTGTTGGGTGCAGTGACCTCGAGGTTCACCGCGGCCTCCAGCGTGGCGTTTTTTACTCCCCTGATTTCCCGCAGCGGGTACCAGCGCTGAGTGAAAGTTTTCACCTCGTAGGGCTGAATCCAGCTATAATCCGGCTGGTTGTCAGTGTAAGCGCCGACCATGATCTCGATATACGGGCCGTCCGTGTCGGTGAGGATATTGTCCCAGAGGCGGCCTGCATGCCCGGGGCCCCATTCCCAGAGTTTTTTCCCGGGAACGAGATGGTGGTCGGCCACGTGTACTACCCCTGCCTCTTTGCCGTGATTGTAGCCTGCCATAAAATCTTCTATGCAGTTTATCGCGAACAGCGAAATCGGCGAGGGATGGCTTTTCCACCAGCTCAGATCGTCTCCGGCAGAATAGCCCTCGTTATTCAGAACTCTTGCGCCGGAAGCCAGGGGCCAGGTGGTGAAAGCATGTTTTCCGTGCCCGGTGGCGTATTCCAGGCTCGGGGGGAAAATCACCTGGTAGGAGGAATCGGCATGCACGGAGACGTTCGCCCAGAACAGGAACGAATGCACCAGCGGTGTGCGGTTGGAAATCCGGGCCGATACCTCGACGTAACTCTTGCCCGGGTAAAGCGTGATACCCACCAGCCATTTGAGCCTGTGGCGAAACTCGATTTCGCCCAGCCAGACAGTCTTGCTGCCGTCAGGATTTTCCTCGAGCGTGTAATCCACAGGCATGAAAGTTGAGATCCGGTGATGGTGGGGAATGTTCCACTCCACCCCTCCCGAGATCCATGCCCCGAGCACGCCGATAAAGCCCGGCTTGATCACGCTCTGGCGGTAGAAAAAATCGTAGCCGTTGGTCTTGTCCAGCGCTGAGAATATCCGTCCGCCGATCTCGGGAAGCATGCAAACTTTGATATATTCGTTTTCAAGATACACGGCGTTGTAAGTTTTGTCTGCGAGCTTGTCGGTCATCTTGTCCTGGAGGGGGTACGGATATTGAACGCCCTTGGCTCCCTGGTACACTTTCCCGTTATAGAAGGGCGGATTTCGCTCCAGTTCCCCCACTCCGTAAGTGGGCAGTGTCAGGGGCGCCTCCCACATTCTGACCGGGGATTCGGCGGCCTGTGTGATTGAAGGCAGAAGTAAAACGATTAGCACAGCCGGGAAAAATCCCGGACAGGAGAGTTTTTTACTTGACATGAGTATTCTCCGCGGTTGCTGTTTGTTGGAAAGGACTGTCAGGGAATCGATTCGCATTGATGGATAATTAATCTAATCTCCGGTGAAGTAAAAGGAAATGGGTTTGAGTGATAATGGATTCAGGGCATGGTTCCTGTTGACATCAGCCGGATAAAATCCCGGTCCGATCAGTAGTGAATTTTTCAGAATAAATTTCTATGCCTGTAAATGTGATTGAAGGTTCGTTTTTAAGACATCGGGGATATTATTCCTGTATCGGGAAGCAGGGCCTGGCTAACTGGTCATATGATAGGGGAAAACGTGGATTCCGTCGGCAATGCGCGCAAACCGGAATGTGTTGTGAAGATCGTTGCCGTTGCCTCCCGCCTGAATTTATCAGTTTGCCGATTCCTGCCTGTTTTACTATATTTCTGCATGCTTTTGCTGCTGTCTGAATTATTTCTCGCTACTGCATTCAGGGGAATGTCCCATGCTTTATTACAGGTTTTCCGCAACCCACGGAATAATTTTCGTTGTTTTGTTTGCCTTGATGGCAACAGCACTTTTTTCACCCGGCATGGCTCAGGATACAGGCTTTTCCTACAGGTATGAAGAAGACGTGGACGGCAACGGCGAGGTGGGGATTGCCGATGCGCTCGAGCTTTTGCGGCTCGGCAGGGAAAACCCCGTGGATGCCCGGGCCGACTACAGCGGCGACGGCTCGTTCAGCGTGTTGGATGTGGTGGCCCTGCTTTTCTCTATAGTGAACGGTAACCTTCATCCTGTGGCGCCGGCGGCAAGCCAGTGGCGGGTGCTGGGGCCCGGGGGCGGCGGGGCTATGTTCATTCCCACCGTGGATCCGTTCGATCCGGGCCACGTCCTGCTGGCCTGCGACATGACCGGCGCATACGTGACGTTCGATGACTGCGCCACGTGGAAGATGATCAACCTGCGCACCAGGGTGGCTGATTTCGAGTTCGACCCCACGAGCGAGGGCACAGTGTATGCGGCCAATACAGGCCTCTGGCGCAGCGAGGACGGCGGAGAGCTCTGGAGCCTGGTCTATCCCGACCCGGCAGACGTGATAGCAGAGCACATGGTGGGAGACCATGCAGAGCAATGGTTCGAAACGGTGGACGGGCTGCCGGAAACCTGGATCGACAAAATCCGGGTCGATCCGGCTGATGGAAGCCATCTGTATATCGGGCTGGGGCGCTGGTGGAACGGTCCGGCAAAAGTGATGGTCTCCGATGACCGGGGGGCGAGCTGGCGTATTTTATCAGGTGTGCCGGGGAATGATATAATAGCGATTTTCCCGGGAAGCTGGTGGGACGCACCGGATGAGGTCACAGTGGTAACAGATGAAGCCTGCGTGCGGATTTCAGAGACTACCGGGGATACAACTCACATCGAGCTGCCGGACACGCCAGTGCTCGATTCGGACGGGGGAAAGGGGAGCGGGGATGCGGTTATCTACCTGCTGACCGGGCTGAGAATGGAGGGAGAGGATTGGCTCGGCGGGCCCTATCGCTCCACAGATGGCGGCGCAAGCTGGGTCCCGGTGCTCAGCAGTTTGACAGATACGGACGAAGTGCCAGCTTACAATATTATTGCAGCCTGCCAGAACCAGCCGGAGGTGGCCTACCTGTCCTGCGAGTCCTTTCCCGTGAACAGGCAGGGTATTTTCAAGACCACGGACAGCGGGGAGACTTGGAACTGGGTGGTCAGCGCAGACTGGGACTCCTACGTAACGAATAATTTCACCGAATCGTGGATGACCCGCAACTACGGCACCGGCTACGTGGGAAGGCCTTACGGGTTAGGAGTGTGCCCCACCGATCCGGATGTCTGTTTCGCATCGAACGGGCACAGCTACCGCACGGTGGACGGTGGGGCCACATGGCAGACGGTTTACAGTAATGATATGGGCAATGACGCATACTCCAGCCGGGGCCTGGATGTCACCACCTGCTACGGCGTGCATTTCGACCCCTTCGACAGCCTTCATGTCTTTATCACCTACACGGATATCGGCCTGTTTCAGTCCTACGACGGCGGAGACAGCTGGGTCCATGCAATTAACGGGATTATCGGCAGCTCGAGGAACACCTGCTACTGGCTCGATTTCGATCCGGAGGTCGAGGGCCGGATCTGGTCGGTCTGGAGCAACTGGCACGATCTTCCGCGCATGAAAATGTTCAACGAGAACTGGCCCGACGCCGGGGGTTTTCCGGCGGTCAGCACGGACGGCGGGCGCACCTGGCGGGCCTCGAATTTCGGCGCGCCGGGAAACACGCCGTACACCCATATCCTGATCGACCCACAGAGCCCGGCGGACAACCGCACCCTGTATCTCTGCGCTTTCGGCCTTGGGGTTTACAAGTCGGTGAACGGCGGGGGAAAATGGGTGCCGGCCAGCGACGGGCTGGGAACCAACCGGAGCGTCTGGCGGATAACGCGCACCCCGGAGGGTGCCCTGTTTGTGGTGGTGGTGCGAAACGGCTCGGAAAGAGACGTGATCCCCGGAGCACTGTACCGCAGCGACAACGGGGCGGCCTCCTGGGAGCAGGTGCCTCTGCCGGAGGGAGTGAGCGGCCCCAACGACCTGGCGGTTGATCCCTCGGACTCGAATATCATGTATCTGAGCTGCTGGCCCTGGACAGACAGGTCAGCCGAGCCACGGCGCGAGCGCAGCGGAGGGCTTTACCGCACCACAGACAGCGGCGCGAGCTGGACACAGGTTTTTCGGGAAAACGCCCACGTGTATGCAGCGGCCGTGGACCCGCTCAGCCCCTCCACGGTCATAATCAACACTTTCGACAGCGCGGCGTTCCGCAGCGACAACCGCGGAGAGACCTGGTACAGGCTGATAGGCTACAATTTCAAGTGGGGCCACCGCCCCATATTCGATCCCCATCATCCGGGAATGATCTACCTGACAACTTTCGGGGGAAGCGTTTTCTACGGCCCTGCCACGGGCCTGCCGGGCGAGCCGGAGAATTTCGAGAACTGGCAGGAGCAATGGCGCTGGGGAGAATGATATTTTCACCTTCCGGCCGTGAGGGGACAACTTGCGGCAAAGCATGAGCAAACGGCTGCCCCCGGGATGCGCAGGCTTTTAATAACCCGGCAGGTATTACCTGGATTCGTAGAGTTCAAACACCTCAGGGTCCAGTCTGTAGTTTAAGTCGGTTATCTTGCCGGGGATATCCTGTACCCACTTCTTGAACCCGAGTACTGACAGCAGTTTTTCGTTTCCATCCAGGGAAACCGCTTTAATCTCCCCGGAAAATGAAGTAATTACTATGATCAAGCGGTTCGACTTCAATTTAGTATGGTAATAAATAGCAGAAGAAATAAAAAGAACCGGGCCTTCACCGACTTCGTTTGTAACAGGCCACAAAGAATCGTTGGATACCACTGCCTCCATGATATACCCTGCGAGCTGGTCGATATTCTCATAAACTATACTGTCGCAGCCTTCCGGGTTGAGGTCCACGACGAAAGTGTCAACTTTTCCAACAATATCAACTGTTATTCCGAATCTCTGCCAGGCTCCTTTTAATGTCAGGGGAAATTCGATTTCTTTGCCGGTATTGCCATAACCACCATCTACGACTACCCCGGGCATTAAAACCATGAATGCGGATACACCTGAATCAGCCGCGCAATTCCCTTCCTTGTCCCAGGCTGTTATTTTCCATTGCCTGGGTTCAGATAAAATGTGAAGGCTGTCCTGAACCCATTGGATCGTATCCGGGTCGGCCTGGTAAAATGCCGGAGTCGTACCCTCTGTTTGAGTCAGCGTATCCCCGGCAAAGACAAACTCCACTCTTTCGATTTCCCGGTTACTGTAGATTTTATAAGTATCGCGAACCTCGTTGTTCTCATTAAAGGTGGAAAAAGCATAAATTGCGGGTTCGGTAAGCCAGTGGCCGCCCACAGAAGCTGCGACTTCAAAGCCTTCTTCCGGCCTCTCTTTCAGGTGAGTGAACGCATGCAGGAAGGCAAGCAGGTCGAAAACGTTTGTTTTCCCGTTGTTGTCCAGGTCTGAAAAGGCCGTTTCCGGCTCGGCGCCGCAAAACTGGCGCAGTATGGAAATCAGGTCATAGATGTCAATGCATCCGTCCCGGTTGACATCCCCGTGTTTTGTCTGAATGTTCAGGCTGTCCCCGGATGCGGCGGCAGTGCGCATGGAGCCTGTTTGACCGGCAAATGCGGCGTAGATATAAAGCAGGGAAAACAACAGGATCATGAATACATATCTGATCATCGTACTGCTCCGGAAAAAAATCAGCTTTCAAAGATTATTAATCGAAAAGCAACTATGTATTAGTGTGGAGCTTGCTCCGGGGGCAGTCAATTTCCAGTAATCTCTTTAATAACCCGGCACGTACTATCAGGGGCCGTAGAGTTCAAACATCTCAGGGTCCAGTCTGTAGTTGTAGTCGGTTATTCTGTCGGGGATATCCTGTACCCACTTCTTGAACCCGAGTACTGACAGCAGTTTTTCGTTTCCATCCAGGGAAACCGCTTTAGCCGTCCCGGTAGATGGTGAATTAAATACTATAATCAAGCGGTTTGATTTCAATTCAGTATGTTTGTAAATAGCAGAGGAAACAAAAAGAACAGGACCCTCACCATATCGGTTTGTAACAGCAGACCACAAGGAATCATTGGATGCCACTGCCTCCATGATATACCCTGCGAGCTGGTCGATATTCTCATAAACTATACTGTCGCAGCCTTCCGGGTTGAGGTCCACGACGAAAGTGTCGACCCTTCCGACAATATCAGTTTTTATTCCAAATCTCTGCCAGGCCCCTTTTAATGTGAGGGGAAATACGATTTCTTTGCCGGTATTGTTATAATTGCCACCACCTATGACTAAGCCAGGGCTTGGCACCATGAATGCGGATACACCCGAATCAGCCGCGCAGTTCCCTTCCTTGTCCCAGACTGTTATTTTCCATTCCCTGGGTTCAGAGAAAAGGATCTCCTCAATCCAATTAATCGTATCCGGGTCGGCCTGGAAATATGCCGGAGTCGTCCCCTCTGTTTGAGTCAGCGTATCCCCGGCAAAGACAAACTCCACTCTTTCGATTTCCCGGTTACTGTAGATTTTATAAGTATCTCGAACCTCGTTGTTCTCATCAAAGGTGGAAATAGTATAAACTGTGGGTTCGGTAAGCCAGTGGTCGTAGACAGAAGCTGCGACTTCAAAGCCTTCTTCCGGCCTCTCTTTCAGGTGAGTGAACGCATGCAAAAAGGCAAGCAGGTCGAAAGCGTTTGTTTTCCCGTTGTTGTCCAGGTCTGAAAAGGCCGTTTCCGGCTCGGCGCCGCAAAACTGGCGCAGTATGGAAATCAGGTCATAGATGTCAATGCATCCGTCCCGGTTGACATCCCCGTGCTTTGTCTGAATGTTCAGGCTTTCCCCGGGTGCGGCGGCAGTGTGCATGGAGCCTGTTTGACCGGCAAATGTGGCGAAGATATAAAGCAAGGAAAACAACAGGATAATGAATAAATATCTAATCATCGTACTGCTCCGGAAAAAAGGACCTGTGGTAAAGCAATGGCAAATTCCGGAAAAGGAGTTCACCCGGCTATCACTGGTTACCGCGTGGGCCGGGAATCTTTGCCATTCGGTTCTATTTTAGAGACTAGCGGCGGTCGTATTTGTTTCAAGGTTGGGGTGTTTCTGTCAGCGGCCAGACATAATTGCCGCTGGTATTAATATAGCCTTCCCTGTTTTCGATTATCACCCAGGCCAGGCCATTGTCGAACATTCCGGCCTTGTCATACTGCGGCTGAATTATCAGCTTGCCGGATCTGTCGATGTAGCCCCATTTATTGTTCAGCATAACTGGTGCGTAACCTTCACTGAAGCTGAAAGCAAATTCAAACCGGGCCGGGATAACCATCACCCCGGTGGTGTCGATAAACCCGAAGCCGCTTTCGGTCTCCACACTGGCCAGGCCTTCAGAGAAACCGTGGCTGGGCGTGTTGTTCAAACCGGAACTAGTAATGTATACAGGCTTGACTACAAGCTTTCCCGTCCTGTTGATATAGCCCCAGCCGGGGCCTGCCAGCACGGCCGCGAATCCTTCGTAGAAATCAGTGGCGTTGTCGTACTTTGGCTCGATAACCCACTTGCCCAGCCTGTCAATAAAACCATATTTGTCGCCGATCATAACACGGGCTATCCCCTGGTGGAAATCTCCCGCCAGGTCATATCCGGCTGGGATCACCCACTCACCGCTTTTGTCCATATATCCCCATTTAGCACCGGAATTCAACACATCAAGCTGCACAGGCAGCAGCCCCTCGGAGAAAATCCCGCTCTGGATCGTGCCGACCAGGTTCAGCACTTCCTTGCCCGTCCTGTCTATATATAACCTTTCGCCTCTAAGTGACCGTTGCACCCTGGCGGCACCTTCGATGAAAGGCATGGCTGACCAGTACTGCGGCTCAACTACAAATTGACCGGTTCTATTGATATAGCCCATCCTCTTATCGACACGCACATTCGCCAGCCCCTCGGAAAAGAAAAATCCTTGGTCAAATCCGGGGGCAATTACCAGTTTGCCGGTGCTGTCTATACAACCCCACTTTTCACCTGCGCGCACGCTCGCCAGCCCATTGGTAAAGCGGCGGACTTCGTCAAATTGGGGAGGAATAACCAGCTCGCCGGTGTTGTCAATAAAGCCATATCCGGAATCCGCATAGACCGGAAACAGTTTGCTCTTTTCTTTCAGGAAGGGATTATACGCGCAGAGGATGCTGGTTGCCGAAACTATTCCCAATAACAGCAAAACACTGATCGTACGAACCATACTGTCCTCCGTTGTACTGATGAGAACTCGTTCATAGCGATATGGGGAACCGCCGACGGTTAAACACAGGGGAGGGGGATATTAAAAGAAACCAGGCTTTTATAAGTTGTCTGCGGTTATTAAACGCTTAAAATAATGATCTGTTTTATTATGATCGTTTAAAATCTACTTGTCAATGTTTAGTGCTGGAAAAGTTTCTATGGTTCATGGATGATATTGTCTTAATATTATTATAATAATGGTATTTCTGTTATATTTATCCATCAGGAAAATTGGATTGGAGTGTTTTCAAGCGCTTGGAGACTGGCAGCGGAAGATACAGATTGCCCTGGCTCGGACATGCGGCCCGGTTGTTTACCCCGCCCCTGAACAGCGTCAGTAAGGCGGCCAGGTTAGGCCCGCATATTCTGGGAAACCTTAATCCGAGCGTGTAGCAGCCACGTAATTTCCATCACGGGCAGTATGAAACAGGCGCGGTCGGCATGCCATTGATTCGGCTTGCCTTTTGAAAGCCGAATCAGGCGTCCCCGGCGGGAGCGGAGCAGAGGCTGCAGGTGCCGGAAATAACCTTTGTTTCTTTCAGTTATGAAAGAAATGGTTTTGCTTCTTTTGCCACCAAAAGAAGTATAAATAAATATTTTAAACCATTTTTTCTCTCTCTGTCTGTTAGTTAACCGGACACTGTTGATGAAATATAAAGAATTGGAGAAATGGCTGCCGGCTGGCAGGCTACGGCAGAATCACCCTTCCCCTGGCTGAAGATTACGATTATCTTAAAAACCTGTTCCCGTCCAAATTTCCCAAATCCCAAGCTCCCGGAGTCGAAATGGGTATGACTGCTGTGGATTACCTGATCGTTGCCGGCTATTTTGCCACGATGCTGGTGATCGGGCTGCTTCACATGAAAAAAGCCTCGGTCAGCGTGAGGAGTTATTTTCTGGGCGGGCATAAGATCCCCTGGTGGATTCTGGCAATGAGTTCCTCCATGAGCTCGATCGATATCACCGGCACCATGGTCAATGTGTCGATATTCTATTTCATGGGGGTGCGCTCTTTCTGGTACAATATCTGGATGGTGTGCCTGGTGGCCCTGGCCTGCCACCTGGGACGCTGGGTCCGCCGCTCCAACGTGGTGACCGCAGCCGAATGGATGAGTACGCGGTTCGGCGGCGGCGCGGCCGGGGAGCTGGCCCGCATGACAATCGCGGTGGTTTCCATGGGCACGCTGATCGGGTACGTGGCCTACGCCTACGTGGGAGTGGGCAAGTTCGTAAGCTGGTTCGCGCCCCCGGTTCACCCGGACCCTGAGATGAACGCCCAGATTCTCGGTATCCTGGTAATCGCTTTCACCGCCCTTTATGCCATGCTCGGCGGCCTTTTCAGCGTGGCCTACACCGACCTGATCCAGACTTTCATCCTCTTTCTGACCTCGGTTTACATCTCGATTACCGCCTTTTTCACCCTGGGGCCGGAATTCATTGCAGCGCACACTCCGGCAGGCTGGGATTCCTGGTGGCCCACCGCCCGGATAGACTATATGGCGGACAAGGCCATGGCAGGCTACCCGGAGGGAGCCTGGGAGCTTTTCTGGCCCTGGGTGATGATGTGGTGTTTCCAGACACTGCTGGCCTTTTTCAGCGGACCCGGCGTTGGGCAGGGAATGCAGTTCATGCTTTCGACCAAAAGCGCCAGGGACACCTGCAAGCAGGGGATGGGGATGAATATCCTGAGTTTCCCGAGATGGACCCTGGTGGTCGGTATCACCATGCTGGCGCTCGCCACTCCGGGAGTGGATATCACGGATACGGACATGGTGCTGCCGCAGATGATAAACACTATCCTGCCCTGGGGCATTAAAGGTTTCGTGCTGGTGGGATTCCTGGCCGCATTCATGTCCACTTTCTCGATCAGTATCAACAATGGCACTTCCTACGTGATCCGGGATATCTACACCCGCCATATCCGGCCCCGGGCGGGCCGCAAAGAGTTCCTGATCATCACTTATATCAGCTCCGTGCTGTTTGTCACTGTGGGGATTCTGCTCGGAACGACGATGCACAGCGCCCTGGAGCTGGGAGTCTGGGTATTCATGATCCTGGGCGGCAGCATGCTGGTTCCGCTGGTGCTCAGGTGGTACTGGTGGCGTTTCAACGGGTGGGGGTTCGCATTCGGGATGCTGGCCGCATTCGCTATGGCGCTGATTCAGAAAGTGATCCAGGTGAATTACGGCTACGTCTGGCCGGACTACGCGTTTTATTTCCTGATGACCGGTGTGTCTTTCGTGGTGGCTGTCACGGTGACTCTGCTCACCCCGCCCACGGACCGCGAGACACTGCTCGAGTTCTACCGCAAAATTCACCCGGCAGGGTTCTGGCGGCCGGTACAACGCGCCGTAATGGAGCGCTGGCCGGACCATGCGCGGGAGAAAATGTTCGGCTGGGACATGCTCAACTGCGCCGTGGGCGCGGTGAGTCTTTTCTGCCTGAACATGATGCCGGTCTTTTTCATGCTGCACAACTGGCCGATGTTCTGGAAAATGAGCCTGGTGTTTGCGCTCACCGCGGGGATCATGTATAGAACCTGGTACAGGAAGCTGCCGAACGATTAAGGCGCATGCGGGGCTGGTGCAGGAAGGCTGGAAGGGATGACGGGATTTATCTGTTCTCCAGAGCAGCCTGGATATTTTCCAGGTATTTGCCTGCCAGTTTATTGCCGGGTTCCAGTTTCAGCACATTCAGGAAGGCTTGACGGGCCTGGTCATAGTTTTCCCGGGCATAAAGGATTCTGCCCAGGCCCTCCCAGGCAAGCGGCCTGGCAGCGTTGAGTTCAAGCGCCCTGGTAAACAGCTGTTCCGCCTCGCCCGGTTTCCTCTGATCGAAATAAAGCATGCCGAGGTCGATCAGAGCATCCAGATAATCCGGATCGAGTTCAAGGACCTTCCGGTAGCAGTCAGCCTCCTCTTCGGTTTTTTTCAGCCGGTTATAACCAAGGCCCAGGTAATAGAGAGCATCAGTGTTCATGCTGTCCAGTTGCACGGCCTCGAGCAGGCGATTCAGGCCATCCTCGTTCCTTCCTGTACCGAAAAGCGCCAGCCCGAGGTTGATCAGCAGATCCTGATCCCTCCTGCCCAGCTCTAAGGCTTTTCTGTAGTTCCGTGAAGAGCGCATGAAGTCGCCCAGGGCGAAATCGATATTACCCAGTGTGTTATAGATCGCCGGATTGCTGGGACTCAAGGAATCCAGCCGCGTGAAAATCATTCTGGCCTTGACCAGCTCCCTGTGCTCGACAAGGGCCAAGCCGACCCGCATCTGGATGCGGTAATTGTTCGGGTCGGTTCCGGCCAGGGATTGGTGGTAGGCCACCTGCTCCTCATATTCCCGGTAGTATTTTCCGTATTTGCAGCTTGCAGGATTAATCCTAACGGCGCTGACAAAATCTCTGCGCAGCAAGTACCCCTGGGAGTGAAAATAGCGCTCAAGACTGTCCCGCAAGGCATGTTTTCCGGCACCGTCCACACCGCCCAGATACGGAGCGAGACGCTCCCTGTTCCTGGAAAGCATGCGGAGGATTTCGCGGGTTTTGGCCAGTTCAGACGATTCCAGCTGGTAGAGCGGCAGGTTGTCCGTGCTTATTCGGGCACCCTCTGTCATCCGGCGTGCTGCACGCTCACCCATCAGGAAACAATCGAGCAATTCAAGAGGTTTTTCCAGGCAGTATGGAGCCAGATCAGCCCGGATATTTTCATCCGAGAGCTTTGCAACCAGTTCCGGGTAAGAAATGCCGAACGGCCGGGGAAGGCCGATAAGCATCGTGTAATCCTTGATATACCAGATATTTGTGTGCTGAAAGACCTTCTGGAAAGTTTTAACGATTGTGCGGTATGTCTCGGGCGAGCCGGAGTGCAGGGGCAGCCACTGGGCCATCACTCCGCCTTCCGCGAGCTTTTCCCGGCAGAGCCTGTAGAATTCGAGCGTGTAGAGCAGCCAACTGTCGGAGGAGCCGGGGTTGGTGGCATCCGAGATTATCACGTCGAAAAGCTTATCCGTGGTTGCCAGGTAGTAGCGGCCGTCCTCGAGATGGATCCGAATCCGCGGATCGTCCACAATCCCGAGATTCTCGCTCCTGAATTTCTCTGAAGCCTCGACCACGGAGGGTTCCAGCTCGACGACATCGAGATTTTCTATCGGATGAACCGCGACCGCACCGCTTGCTATGCCTGCGCCGAACGTGACCATCAGCACCTCTTTCGGCTCTCCCTGGTGAAGCAGCAGCGGCATGTGGCCCAGAACCTTGAATGTCTGCATCCCGGTAAAGCTGTTGTGCACCTCGCCGATCGAGTTGATCGACAGAGTTTTTATCCCGTTGATTTTGTCTCTCACCACCGAGACTGTTCCGGAAAGACCTTCCCGGTAAAAGATCAAGTCCGTGTGTTTCTTGTCTTTCATCGTGAATTCGCGCACCTGGTTCACCGGCAGCAGAGCCAGCAGAGCGTAACACAGGCACACCGCAAGATAGACCGGCAGCTCGCGGCTGATTTTTCCGCCGCGTCTGTGGATTTCGTAAAACAGGAGAGCCGAGCCCAGGGCAAGGTTGACTGCAGCGATACCGAACAGGGTCGGCTGAACACCCAGAGAAGGGACCAGGAAGAATCCGGCGGCCAGCGCACCGATAATCGCCCCTGTGGTATTCACTGCGTAGATTGCTCCGGTCTGGCTTCCGATACTATTTTCATCTGTCAAATAGAGCCTGCAGATCAGCGGAAAGACAGCTCCCATGATCAGCGATGGTAGCAGCATTGCCACCAGAGTGTAAAACAGCCTGATCAGCACTAACGGATAAAACGGGTTGGAGAAAATGGGAACGAGAAGATTCTGCACACGGATATGCACCAGGGTGCTGCCGTCCCAGCGGTAGAAAAAAGCGCAGAGCAGGAAACAGAATCCAACAGCCAGCGCTAGAGCGATTTCCAGCCAGGCGAGAAGGCGCAAGCGGTTTTTCACTTTGTCGAGCCAGCGGGAGTAGATCAGGCTGCCCACGCCGATACCGAGCAGTATCGTGGAAAGCATCAGGTAGAAGGCATAGATATCGTTGTGCAGGATATAGCTCAGGAACCGCCCCCAAACCACTTCACAGGACAGAGCAGCGGCCCCGGTTATAGCTGCGGCGGCCAGCAGAAGACGTTTCAAGGCCGGGGCGAGCGGTGCTCCGGCATTTTCCCTTAGCTGATGCCGGGGTGACTCGAATTCGGGTTTCGGCGATTTGAGCAGATAATGTCTCAGAAAAAGCGCTGCCAAGCCGACAAACAAGTTAATTGAGCAGGCAACATACAGCGAAGCTGTCATGCCGGCCAGCCGCAGCAGCCAGAAGCTTGTGATCACACAGCCGGCCACAGCTCCCACAGTGTTCCAGCCGTAAAGGCTGCCGATCCGCTTTCCTGCCAGCTCGAGACGGCGGGTCAGGAAATGGGTGAGCACCGGCAGCGTGCCTCCGATCAGGGCCGTGGGGGCCAGCAGGACCAGAAACGAGATCGCCGCACGGAAGAAATCGACCATAGTCGGCGAGGAGGACAGCCAGCGCTGGAAGAATGGAACGAGGGAAATCAGGTGGGGGATCGTTTTGCCTGCGCTCAGAGCAGTGAGAGCGATACCGAATTCCAGGATTATATATATGGCGAGGATGTCTTTTTTATGCCTGATATATTTGCCGAACAGCCATGCGCCCAGAGCCAGCCCACCCATAAAAGAGGAAAAAACGATACCGGCCGAATGAAGGCTGTTTCCCAGGACCAGAATGAACATTCGCAGCCAGAGGGTCTGGTAAACCAGCCCGGCTATGCCGGAGAGAAAAAACAGCATGTAGAAAACGAAGAGTAGAGCCTTGCGGTCTTCTTT
>Ga0272442_10005928_pt1 | contig 16214 bp, 11 predicted proteins | sample SSMForm2O_FD_200262 | JGI IMG/M metagenome (GOLD analysis project Ga0272442, IMG submission 200262) | Marine sediment archaeal communities from Little Sippewissett salt marsh, Falmouth, MA, United States - SSM-Form-2O | ecosystem: Environmental > Aquatic > Marine > Wetlands > Sediment ...
GGCGGATAATAGCGTTCGCGCGCCAATGAATCGCACACACGTGGACAACACCATCCGAACGCCACCCACAATCCTACGACACATCCCCCCACCCCATCAAGACATATCCCGCCCGTAGGGGCTTTCCCCCCGTGTCTGCCTGCTCCTATCGACCGTGACGCCCCTCCCAACAGAACCTCCTTCAACACACCAGAGTAGGATGGACTTCAGTCCATGCGGATTCTAATCCGTCTCCGCCAAATCGACGAAAACGATCATCGAAGGATTGCCCACCGGCACGTACCGCCCCGTGAAAACCAGCCCGCCCGTCCCGCCATCCACGCGGAAGACCGCGACGCTGTCGGCCCGCTGATTGCAGCAATAAAGGAACCGCCCCGTCGGATCGAAACTGAAGCTGCGCGGATAATTCCCGCGCGTCCATTCCTCCCCCACGTACGTCAGCCCGCCGTCGTCGCCGATAGCAAAGATCGCGATACTGTCGTGCAGACGATTGCCCGCATACAGAAACCGCCCGTCGCCCGACACCAAAATCTCCGAGCAGAAATTGCTGCCCGCAAACCCCGCCGGCAGGGTCGAGACAGTCTGCCGCGCCAGCAGCCGCCCCTCTTGTCCATCGTAGTCAAACAGCACAACCGTCGAGCCTTCCTCCTGAATGCAGTAGAACCACCGCCCATTCGGATGGAAGCAGAAATGCCGAGGCCCGTCCCCCGGTGGCAGCGAAACCCCGTCCGGATCGTTCGCACTCAGCACACCCCGCGCGTCGTCGAACCCCCACACGAAGATCCGATCCAACCCCAGATCCACGTGCAGCACAAACCGCCCCGCAGGATCGGCCGCAATCTGGTGCGCGTGCGTTCGATCGTGCCCGCTAAACGCAAAACTCCCTGGCGGCGCATTCGTCGCCCGCGTCGGCCCCAGCCTTCCCGCGTCCACCTTGACATCCGTAGCCGCTTCCAAACCGCCGTCCTCCCGAATCGGCAGCACCGCCACCGACCCGCCATGATAGTTGGCCACCAGCACGAACGTCCCCGAAGGATGCACGCTCACATAGGTAGGCCCGACCCCGCCCGAACGAACGGTATTGAGCAGTTTCAACTGCCCGTCAACGCGACTGATAGCAAACGCGCTGACCGTCCCCTCGTTCCCTTCGCCCACCCGGTCCGTCTCGTTCGCCGAATACAATCGCGTCCCCGCCGCATTCACAGCCAGACAGCTCGGACTCGTCCCCATCTCATAAACGCCCCGCGCCGTCAACGCCCCCGTGTCCCGATCCACCTCGAACAAATGAATGCCCCGCCCATTCCCCGGCGGCAAATCCACCTGCGTCGCCGGCATATCAACCAACGGCGAACTGAACGTCCCCACATACCCCATCAGCCGCCCCTCACCCACCGCCGATCCCGCCAAGACCACACCCACCATCAGCGCCACAGCGCCTACCCTCAGCGCGGCTCGTCGCCCCATCACCTGCCGCCCGGATATTGACATGCGTTTCAGTCGAATAGCCATACTCACGATTCTACGCCCCAACCAAACCCAAATCAACACCCCCACCATCATCGCCCCGACCACCACGCAGCACGCCCCCTTGTTGTGAGCAAAAAGGGACCGCACTCCTTCCCCTGACCTGACAGGCACTACAAGACCGATCGGGAACTAAAGGTATGCGGTACAATCTCTCACGAACGCCCAACCAAACCTCAGCCTGCCTCCCGCCTCAGATTCTTCCACATGACCAAACCCCTCTAACCTCCCCCCGCCCAGCCGACTTTATGGTATGATGCCACTATCTTGCCGGCTACTCAGGAGACAGGCCATGAGGAAATCTGCCGTATTCATGCTGTGGGCTATCGTGGCACCAACCTATGGTGGCAGCTACAACATCCAGACCCATCGAGTCTTTGGCCCGGAACACCCGGGCCGATACAAACACCCCGCCGCCATCGCCCAACTCGCCAACGGCGACCTCTACATCGCCTACTACGGCGGCTCCGGCGAGTACGGCGACGACACTGCCGTCTACGGTTCCCGCCTCAAAGAAGGCCAGACCCAATGGACGATGCCCACGATCATCGCCAATACACCCAACCGGGGCGAAGGCAATCCCGTCGTATGGCAGGCCCCCGACGGCCGCGTCTGGCTCTTCTACGTCAACCGCTACGGCCCAACCTGGTCCAACGCCCGCGTCAAAGTGAAGCTCTCCGAAGACGGCGCCCAAACCTGGTCCGATTCCTTCATGCTGAACTTCGAAGAAGGCACCATGGTCCGCGGCCAGCCCATCGTCCTCAACAACGGCCACTACCTCCTGCCCATGTATTACGAGACAGGCGACGACCGCGAGAAGAGCGCCGCCACAACCTGCTCCTACTTCATGCGATACGACCCGAAGACCAGGGTCTGGACCGAGACCAACCGCATCAAGTCCCCCATGGGCAATCTGCAAGCCCAGGTCGTCCAGCTCACCGACAAATACTTGGTCGCCTACCTCCGCCGCGGTGGCGATTTTCTGCCCACCGACCGCGGCTACGTGCTGCGATCCGAGTCCCGCGACGGCGGCTACACCTGGACCGATGCCGTTGAGACAAAATTCCCCAATCCGAATTCGGCCGTCGACTTCATCAAGCTAAAGAACGGCCATCTCCTCCTCGTCTACAACAACAACATGAACGATCGCACCCCGCTGACCGTCGCCGTCTCCACCGATGGCGACAAGACGTATCCCCATCGACGCGACATTGCTGGCGGCGACAACACCTTCGCCTATCCCTACGCCATTCAAACCCGCGACGACAAGATCCACATCGTCTACACGACCAACGAACGAACCACGATCATGCACGCCGTCTTCGACGAACACGCCATCACCGGCGCCCCACCCGAGTTGTAGGCAACGCCGGCTTCCGGCCTGGATCCGCGCTGCCGGTAGGACTGAGGATTGCTTATGAGAATCTTGTTTTTTGGTGCAGGCCCTTTAGGGTCTGTCTATGCACACCTGCTTCATGACAATGGTGCCGATGTGACTGTCCTGGCCCGCGGCCGGCGGTACAACTGGCTCAAGGAAAACGGTCTGGTTTTGCTGAATGAAATCACTGGACGAAAGGACGCGTCGCACGTCAACGTTGTCAATGAACTAAAGCCGGAGGATGAATACGACCTGGTGATCGTTCTCATCAGAAAGAACAAACTTCTCCCTGTCTTCGAAATCCTCGCAGCGAGCCCTGGCGTCAAAAATGTCCTTTTCATGGGCAACAACGCCCTGGGCTTCGATGAGTACGTCAAGCGCTTGCCGGTCGAGAAGGTGCTTTTTGGCTTCCCCGGTGCGGGCGGGGGGATTCACGAGCAGGTCGTCCATTACGCGGATCGAGAAAAGCCGAAGGGAAAGCGGAGAGCCGTGACCATTGGCGAGATCGATGGTCAAAACAAAGCGAGAACGTTGGCGATCAAATCCCTCTTTGAATCCGCCGGAATCCCGGTCGACCTGACGCCGGACATTGACGGATGGCTCAAGTATCATGTCGCACTGGTCAGCCCGCTTGTCGGCGCTCTGTACAAACACGATTGCGATAGTTGCCAGGCCGCGAAAGACAAGGAAACACTTTGTGCATTGGTCCGAGCGGCCAAGGAGGGCGGACGCGTGCTCAGGGAGCTCGGATTCAGGAAACGCCAGCCCTTCCAGTTTAACTTGTTCTACTGGCTGCCGGAGTTCATGATGATGAAGGCCGTCAAGGGGATACTTGAGAGCAAGTTCGCGGAGGTGGCCTTTGCGATGCACGCCAAGGCCGCCCGAGACGAGATGAAAGACCTCGCTCACGAGTTCAAAGAATTGACCTCAAAAACCTCAGTGGATACGCCGAACATAGACACGCTAAGGAACTTCATCATCTGAGCAAGAAAGGCCGAACCACACGTGACCCCGCTCCGCGCCCAGCCGCTTCGACCACACCCTCCACAAACACCAAGCTAGGATGGGCTTCAGCCCATGCGGCGCCCTCAGCGTTCCAACCCCGAAAACCGTACACCGTCGGTTCAGGGTCTCTTCCCGGCGTTCTCGCGCAAGAGCAACAGGGCCTTCTTGAGCAGGCCCCTGTCTCGCTCCTGCGATTCGCCCGCCAGTTTGTGAATCGCGACCGCGCTCTCGCCACGGCCCATCTTCGCCAGACAGAACGCCGCCCACACCGTATCTACACACCCCGCCAACCGCACCAGTAGGTCATGCACATCCGCCTCGCCCGCCCCTTGCCATGCCCCCCTCACCTCAAAATGGGTAATTGTCTCAAGTATAAGGCTTGCCTTGGGGCAGGCATGATCCTATAATGAATGAAGTTTTCCCGGTTTTTGCGCTCCGTGAGGTGGGAAAGAGGGTGTACTCGGAGGTTCCCTGGTCAATCCGACAGGTGTTGCCCTCAGATCATTGTCTAACCCCCCTTCGCAGCGAGCTGATATCCGACGGAAAGGAAGGGTGGAACATGCGGTCCCGATGGGTTTGCGCCACGGAAGAGAGACGTCGCAGACCCCACGCGGCATGTCCTTAGTAGCCCACCCGAGTAAAGGAGGTGATGCCCCGGAGGAAGTGGCCGTCTTATCAGGCTCCCATCTCAACGTCTGTCTATGGACGCCACGGCAATGAACAAAACAACAGAAAATATGGGGCGGGACGCGTGTTCCGACGTGTGGTCGGATCGCCTTAGTAGCATTTCTGGGCAACGGAGGTGTAACATGAAGAAACTCGCTTTGTTAGGACTCATCATCAGTGTAGTGCTCGTCAGCAGCGCTGTCGGGCAAGAGTTCACCGACGTAACCGTCGGTAGCGCCGATCCAGGCGCCACGGTGGTAACCGAAGGTGTCTATGAAGTCACGGGCAATGGTGCAGATGTCTGGGGCACCGCTGATGCGTTCCAGTATTACTACACGGAACTCATTGGCGATGGCTCGATGGTGGCCCGCGTGGTCGACATGGGTGAAGGCTCGAACGCCTGGGCCAAGGGCGGCGTGATGATCCGCCAGAGCCTCGACGCCGGTTCCATGCATGCCATCACGGCTCTCACCGGTAGCGAAGGTGGCGGCGCCGCCTTCCAGCGGCGTATAGACACTGACGGTGAGTCGACCTCCAATCACAGTCTGGCCGATGGCCCCTATGCCCCGCCGTACTGGGTCAAGACCGAGCGCGTCGGAAATGATTTCACGGGGTACATCTCCGCCGATGGCGAAACCTGGGTGCAAGCGGGTGACACTGTGACCATCGAAATGGCCGACCCGGTCCTTATCGGTTTGGCCGTGACGTCGCACGCCGCTGGCGAACTGCGCACCGTCACCTTCGACAACGTCGCGGTAGAATCCGTTTTGGCCAATTCGCTGGTGGTTTGGGAAGATGCCGCTACGGCAGCCGCGCCAGGCTTCCTCGCCACCAACGTCGAGGACGGTGTCTATGACATCGGCACCTATGGCGGTGAGATGACCTACGAGTTCATCGTTCAGAGCAATCCCGACGAAGAGGAGGCCAGCATGGCCCTCATCGGTCGCCGCAACTTCGGTGACCCCCAGGCGGGACTCAAGTACGAGCAGTGGAACAACACCGGAACCTACGGCGCCACCATCTTCGGCGTCGCCGACTATGATTATGGCGTCGCCACCGACCCCGGTGTCATCACCCATCTGGTCTTCGTCGCCAGCACAGAAGCCGGCATGACCGACCTGTACGTCAACGGCGCCTATAAAGGCTCCGTCGAGGCCGCCATCACACTGTCAGGCCTCGTCGGGATCGGCTACGGTGCCCAGGCCGAAGATGGCAGTGACTTCTTCGACGATTTTGACGGCGCCATCTACGGCGTAGCCATCTACGACGGCGCTCTGTCCCTGGCCCAGATCCGCGTCAATGCCGACACCTTCCTCCAGAAGGGCCCGTCAGACATCACCGCCGCTGGCGACCTCGTCCAGGGCGTACCGAATGACGGCGACTGGCCCGGCGCTGAGACACCCGACCTGGCCATCGACGACAACGCCGAGACCAAGTACCTGCACTTCAAGGGCGAAACCGAGCCCACAGGCTTCCAGGTAACGCCGGTGCTGGGTTCGACCCTGGTCACGGGTCTGACGCTGACCACAGCCAACGACGCAATCGAGCGCGATCCGATCCTCTTCGAGCTCTACGGCTCCAACGAGAGCATCGACGGACCGTACGAACTGATTGCCGCGGGTGAGGTCGCCGATTTCAACGACGTGGATGCCTGGCCGCGGTTCACCATGAACGCAACGCCGATCACGTTCGAGAACGAAGTCGCCTACGACCACTATCAGGTCATGTTCCCGGCCGTTCGCGACCCCGCTTCGGCCAACAGCATGCAGATCGCCGAAGTCGAGCTCATCGGCGTCCCGGTGCTCCCCAAGCCGGTGGTTGCCTGGGTCTCCTACCACGCTGCCGACGACGAGCCCCATGCTGATGCTGCCGCTGTCGGCTTCACGCAGGCGCCGGATATTGGGTATACCGACCTGCTGAAGGCCAACGGCTACGACGTCGTACGCGTTCTCACCTCTCAGGAGCCCGATGTGGAATACCTGAGTACCTTTGATCTGGTGATTATTAGCCGTACGGCATCCAGCGGACATTACAGCGGTAGTGGTGCCTCCCTGTGGAACAGCATCACGGCTCCCATGATTAACCTCAACGGCTATACGCTGCGTAACAGCCGCCTGGGCTTTACCGACGGCGGGACAATGGTGGACACCATCGGAGACATCGCGCTGACCGTCACAGACGCGGCTCACCCGATCTTCGCGGGAATCGAGCTCGGCGAGGATGGCACCATGGTTAATCCCTTTGCTGACGGTGCTGTACCGCTTCCGACCGATGAGACCATCATATCAAGGGGCATCTCGGTCAATAACAACATCCTCGACGAAGAGGGGACACTCTTGGCCACGGTGGCCACCGCTGATGATCCTACTGTTGGAGGTTTGGTTATCGCCGAATTGCCGGCTGGAGCCACATTGCAGAATTCCAGCGGTAGTCCTGATGACGTACTCGGCGGTCCTCGGCTGGTCTTCCTGACCGGCAGTCGCGAGCCTGATGGCGTAACCGGTGGACAAGCGGCAGCCCTGTATGACCTCTATGCAGATGGCGAGCTGATGTTCCTCAACGCCGTCGACTACATGATCCAGTAACCACTAGTCGATCACAGACCTGCCAATCGCCTCTGGCCCAAACCAAGGCCAAGACGAAAAACCAGGCAGGCCAGAAGCAACGCCAGTGAGGGGGCCCCCCAAGGGCCCCCTCACCTTTTCAATATCATCCCCGCTGTCATCCCTGCGCAGAGCCTGCCCTCGACCCCGATCGGGGGCAGGGACCCAGCAACCACTGTTCCCGATCGGGCGCGGGAACCCAGGAGACATGGGCCTGCACTTTTCGCCCCCCCTCATCTCCACCCCGCCCCAAACGCACCCCAAACTCAGCGTTCCAACCCCGAAAACCGTACACCGTCGGTTCAGGGTCTCTTCCCGGCGTTCTCGCGCAAGAGCAACAGGGCCTTCTTGAGCAGGCCCCTGTCTCGCTCCTGCGATTCGCCCGCCAGTTTTCGAATCGCGACCGCGCTCTCGCCACGGCCCATCTTCGCCAGACAGAACGCCGCCCACACCCCTTCCGAAAACGCGCCCGCAACCCCGCCGACCCGATGCGCCGTCTTCTCGCCTCGCCCGTCACGGACTCAGCAGCGACTCAATGACCTCGATGGCATCGCTGCGGGCCACGCAATACCAATCATCCCCCAGCTTGATTTCGTCCCTTGCCCACCCCACGCCGGCATAACAAAGACGTCCTTCCCGGTTCAACACACAGAGACTGGGATAGGCCGAATAAACCCAGCCCAGGCACCAGCGACGAATGTTCCCTTCACCGATCACAACAGGCCAGCCGACACGTTCGTCCGCCTCCTTATTGGAACCCTCGAACGGGGCCTTACCCGTCTGGATGTACGCCTCGATGCGATCCCGATCCCGATCAAGGTTCAGCTCGACGATCTCCAACCCCCGCCCGTGGTGCTTTCGCCACAGCTCGCGCAACATCGACTGATGCCATTGCGGATAGTAGCCGAAATAGACCAGCACAACCTTCCCCTTCCACGCCGCCGAGTCCAGCGCTCGCCCCTCGAAGTCCGTTGCCACCAAGCGCAAAGGAGCCCCGTACTCTTGCGCTGGATCACGATCGCCAAAGGCCTTCTTCATCGCCCCCATCACGCGGAAGTAGGCCGGCACATTGAGCCGGTCGTCAGGTTTGGCCTCGCAGAAGTCGATCAGACGCTTCTTAATGGCGGGATAAACTTCAGCCTCGCGCCCCCCAACCTTCGCCTGCTCCGCATCCCGAATCAACTCGGCCAGGTCGATCAGACGATCATGCCCCTGACCGAGCGTCTCTCGCAGCATCTTGGCCTGGCGCGCGAAATCCGGATAATCGTCGCCCGCGACCTTGGCCGCGACCTGCGGATTGGCTGCCATCTCCTTGTCATTGATCCAGCCGGCCCAGATCTCCAGCACACGGTCGCAGCGCGCATCTTGCGGATACTGCTGGAGGAAGGTCCACGCCGTCTGACAGAGCTTTGCCGCGTGCGCGGCCTGGCATAACGGAAACGCGTCCCGAACCGCAGCCTCGCCCACCTCAGCCGAAACAGTATCCCGATCCGGTTCGGTCGCGCTGCCAAGGGCCTCGAAAATCTCGTCCGCCGATGCCCCCGGCTCTGTCAGCGGTTCCAGGATGCCCGCTGGAAGGCCCGTCTTGTCCTCGTTGACGAGCATGGCCTCCGGATCGAGGTACTCGAGCACTTTGTTGCTGATTTGGCTCGTGTTGCCCTTGAATCGCAGAACGCCTTTCTGATCGATAATCAGGAAATGCGGAATCGCGGTGAATTGCCAGCGGGCCGAATAACGATCCTTCGCGTCCCAGACGACCGGCCAGGGATAGGGACGTTCAGCCAGGAACTTCTCGACGTCCTTTCTCTCCGCGTCCATGTTGACACCGACGATCTCCAGTCGACCCGCCTCCTTGTACGTGTCATACAGTTTCTTCAGACGCGCGGCCGCAGCGTGACACGGACCACACCAGGTCGCCCAGAAATCGATCACGACAACCTTGCCCTTCAGCGTAGCCGTCTCGATGGTCCGCCCCTGGACGTCCTCGAAGGTTAGCGTCAGTGGCTCTCCGACTTCTACGGCCGGTTCCCAGTTGGGCGGAAGCTGACTGCGCGGGTCATCGGGGAAGGCCTCCCGGAATCGCTCGAACCACGCTGTCAATTCGGCCGCGCTGCCGGTCTTGCCGATCTCTGTAACGATGTGGTGAGCGAAGTCTCTGGCCCCGTCGTCATCAGCGTTGGCCGCCGCCCACTCGAAGCCCTCCCGGCAGGCCTTTCGATGCGCCTCAGTCGACTCGTCGCGGGCCGCTGAGACCTGGCTCCGAAGAGACGATAATCGCTCCCAGCGATAAATAGGATTGCGCGCCACGACTTCGCCGTTCCATTCCTGCAACTGCGCCAGGTGCGCATCCCATTTCGTCGGCGGCGCCACCCCTCGGATCCGCACGACCATCGACACTTCCCGATCCGCAATCTCAACCGCCTCCGGGTGGTCCGGATACTGCTCGCGGAACCGGGCGCCCAGTGTCGTATACGCCTCGACATACGCCACCACCGCCTCGATCCTGTGACCGCGATCGTTGATCGTCTGGTCGGGCAAAGGAATGCCCTCAAGTTCGTCCAGCATCTGCTCCGCCGTCGGCAAACCCCATCCCACACTACAAAATACGGCTAGCACCGCCCACACACCGACCACAATGGCTGTCCGGTCATCGACAATGCGCTTGTCTCGCGTGCTCTTCACAATGCACCTCCCTTTCCAGGTTATCCGCCGCATCGCTTCCACGAGCCTCGCCGTCGTCGGCGCTGAGGCTCTCGCGCAGTTTGGCCTTTGCACGGTGCAGGAGAACACCAGCGGCGTTCGTCCTGATCTGGAGTTGCTGGGCAATCTCGAACGCGGCCGGGAACGCTTCCTGAAAACAATCAGCCGTATCGCTATGATTGGCGAGCAAGCGGTAGCCTGTTTGCCGGACCATCGGCCCATGTTCTTTCACAATTGCCTGCCAGTCATGTACTTGCAAGTAACACTCCGGTTTGCTGTTGTCTTCATGGACCAGGCCGGGCCGGCGGGTGTCTCAAACGAGACAACAAGCGACCGTGTTTCGATCATTATATAAGTCGTCCCAGGCGGTGTCTTTATTACGTGCGGTGGTTGACTTTGAGAGACAAACGGCCTGATGTCACGGCGTGCGAAAAAAGTTCGACTTTCTCGGAAGCGCATCGTTTTTTGCTTGCATTGGTTTTGGCCGTCTGACAGAATGTCAACGTCGATTCCATGAGATGATGAGTGTTGAAGCGGGGATGATGGGAAAGAAAATGGAGACTGCTCAATGATGCGCCAACTCGAGAGCATGAGACTACGGGCAGCCTCGAGGTTGCTGGTATTGTTGCTTTCGGGGGTTGTCGTCGTTTCCTTTTCCGGATGTGTCAACAACACGCCGCGGGACACGCGCGTCGAAACGCCCCGGAACCTTTCCCCGGAGGATACGGAAGCCGTGCTGCTTCTTGAGATCGAGAGGAAGTTCGACAATCCGGGGGCGCATTACGAACTGGGTCGTCTCTACCATCGCTCGCAACAGTGGAGCAAGGCGGAGTATCACTATAACATGGCGTCGAGTCTGGATCCGGCTCATCGCGGGGCGCAGGCCGGCATGGTAAAGATGTTCATGGATCGTGGGGAGACGGCGAAGGGCGAGCAGTTCGCCAACGGCTATATCCGGCAGGCGGGAATGGATGGAATGGAGTCGGTGCGGTTGGCGTGGGAGTTCGAGCGGCTGGGTCTGGATGCCCAGGCGATACGGTGCTTCCGTCAGGCGTTGTCGGCGGCGCCGGATTCCGATGAGGTGAACAAGCAGGTGGGCTTCTACTACCTTGGCAAAGGCGATAACGCGAAGGCGAAAGAGCATTTGCAGCGTAGTTTCGAGTTGAATCCGAGGCAGCCGGATGTGTCCGGTGCGTTGGGTCGGCTGGGCGTGGTTGTGGAGTCGCCGGAAGCGGTGCCGATGACGATGGAGATAGAGTAGGACGACGCGTCTGATCTAACGAATACGCTTTTCTGGTTTTTCATTGCCCCGTAGCGAACGGATGCGCTGCGGGGTTTTTCATTTTCGGGGTGTCGCGACTGGGGTATGATGCCCATGCGTTGTGAGAGACGGCCGGTGGAGTGTGGACTGGGGCGTAGGTGTTTATGGGCGGTTTGCATACGGCAGACATCGCGGTCTTGGTGCTGTATCTTGTGGCCATGACGGGCATCGGCGTGTCGAGTAGTCGACGGATCAGGCAGAGTTCCGATTTCTTCATGCCGCGGCGTTTCGGCAAGCTGATGATGGTGATGTTTTCCTTCGGCGCGGGGACGCATTCGGATCAGGCGGTTGGTGTCGCCTCGAAGAGCTATGCGAGCGGGCTGTCGGGCATCTGGTACCAGTGGCTCTGGCTTCCGGTGACACCGTTTTACTGGTTGATTGCTCCGGTGATGCGTCGCTTCCGGGCGATCACAACGGCTGACGTATTCGAGGCACGTTACGGTCGCAGCGTGGCGATGCTGTTTGCCATGGTGGGCATGATGAATCTCGCGGTGAGCATCGGCTTGATGTTGCGTGGATCGAGCGAGGTGATTGAGGCCAGCACGGGTGGCTTGCTGTCGGCGCACTGGGCGATCGCGATCATGACGATCATCTTCGTGGTCTATGGCGTCGCCGGTGGCCTGGCGGCAGCGATCATCACGGACTTCATCCAGGGGATCCTGACGATCATCTTCTCGTTCTTGTTGCTGCCCTTGATCATGGAGGCCGTTGGCGGGATGTCGGGCATTCGCGCGGGGATCGGTGATCCGGAGATGTTGTCGCTGGTGGCGCCGCAGGAGATTGGGTTCTTCTACATTGCGGTCATTGCGTTCAATGGGCTGATTGGCATCGTGACGCAACCGCATACGATGGGCAATTGCGGTGCCGGGCGGACGGAGATGGATGGGCGTGTCGGTTTCATGTTCGGGAACCTGACGAAGCGGCTGTGCACGATTCCATGGTGCCTGACCGGGCTGGCCGGGATCGTTTACTTCGCACAGGCGGGCCGGACGGTGGAACCCGACCAGGTTTTCGGGGCGGTGGCCGGTGATTTTCTGCCCAAGATTCTACCCGGTGTGCTCGGGGTTTTCATCGCGGCGCTGCTGGCCTCGGTGATGAGTTCGTGTGATGCATTCATGATCTCGTCCTCGGCCTTGTTCACCGAGAATCTCTATCGACCGCTCGTGCCCGGCCGGGAGGCAAAACACTACGTCAACGTGGGTCGGATTGCGGCCGTGGGCGTGGTCGCCGGCGGCGTGGCGTTTGCTTACTGGCTGCCCGGGGTCGTGGCGGGCCTGGAGATCTTCTGGAAGCTTTCGGCGATGACCGGTATCGCGTTCTGGTTGGGCCTGTTCTGGCGCCGGACCACCGTTGCCGGGGCGTGGGCGGCGACGCTCGTGAGTTTCGCGGTCCTGTTTCTAACGGGGCGCATCGCGGTGGCCGGCCATGTTCTCTGGGATTTCGATGCCCGTGTGACGATGCATTTACCGGGGTTCATGGTGTGGAACGAGACACTGTATTTGCCGTGGCAAATGGTGTTGTACCTTTCCAGCGGACTGGCCGCTGGTGTCGTGGTCAGTTGGCTGACGCGACCGGTGGCGCGCGAGAAACTGGAGCGTTTCTACGCGCTGCTACGCACGCCCGTGCAGGCAGGCGAGCAGATCGATGCGCCATGCACGCTGCCGGCCGGGGCAGTGGTTCTGGAAAGGCGAAGCGTCTTCGGCGATTCGAATCTGGAAATCCCGGTCCCGAGTTTGACGGGGGTCATGGGCTTCGTCGCGGGGTGGGGATGTGTCGCGGCGATCGTTGTGGTGGTGTACTTCATCTCGAAGATGTGAGGTTAGACTCGTAAACGATAAACCGTCTCGATTGAGACACTTGATCGAAAGGGAACACATGCTCTTGGGGAAATATTCGTTTGGTGTTGGCGATCGATTCGGTCATCAAGGCAAGGCTCAGTTGGCGGCGATCGCCAAGGCGCGGGCGGCGGGACTGGATGTCACGCCCGTGTGGAATAAGTCGCACCGGGAACACAGCATCATCGGGACGGAACCGGGCGATGTCCGACGGGAGGCTGACGAGGCCGTGGCGGCCGGCGGGTGGGAGAGCCCTTACTTCGTCGATGCCGATCACATTGGCATGGGCAATGTCGATCAGTTCCTGGCAGCGAGCGACTTCTTCACGCTGGACGTTGCCGATTTCATCGGGCAAGCCGCGAGCGAGACGGACGTCGACGCGTTCGCGGCGCGGCACCGCGCGCTGATCGGAACGCTGCGGATCGAGGGGATTGAGCAGGCGTTTGAGGTCAGTGAGGCGGACCTCAAGACGATTGCGGGCGAGTATCTGGTGGCGGTGAAGGAGGCGGGCAGGATCTATCGGCACGTTGAGGCGGGCAAAGGCGCAGGGAACTTCGTCACGGAGGTGTCGATGGACGAGACGGATGCGCCGCAGACGCCCGTCGAGATGCTGGTGATCCTGGCCGCCATTGCAGACGAGGGTATCCCGGCGCAGACGGTGGCGCCGAAGTTCAGCGGTCGTTTCAACAAGGGCGTGGACTATGTCGGTGACGTCGCCGGCTTCGCGAAGGAGTTCAAGCAGGATCTGGCGGTGATTGCGTTTGCCATCGAAGAATTCGGATTGCCCGGCAATCTCAAGCTGAGCGTCCATTCGGGCAGCGACAAGTTCTCGATCTATGGGCCGATCCGCGAAGCGCTGGTGCAGTCGGGGGCGGGTGTGCATATCAAGACGGCTGGGACGACGTGGCTGGAGGAATTGATCGGTTTGGCCTCGGCCGGGGGTGAGGGGTTGGTCATCGCCAGAGAAGTCTACGCCAAGGCGCTGGCGCGGATGGATGAGCTGTGCGGACCCTACGCGACCGTGATCGATATCGACCCAGCCAAACTCCCCAGCGCCCAGGAGGTCGAGGCATGGGACGGGGAGACGTTTGCTCCAACGCTGCGACACGAGCAGTCGTGCCCGAACTACAACCCGAGCTTTCGCCAACTACTGCACGTAGGATACAAGGTAGCGGCCGAGATGGGACCCCGGTTCCTCGGCGCTTTACAGGAATACGAAGAGGTCATCGCCGAGCACGTGACCACGAATATCTATGCGCGACACATCCGTCCGCTTTTCTTGGGGGACTGAATTGCACACGTGGAGGGGCCCGTTGACTATTTCAGTCTCAGCATGACGACGCCGTGAGAGGGTACCTTAGCGGCGTAGGATTCTTTGTGTTTGCCCAGGTCCTTCTTCAACCAGAGGTCACGTACCGTCGCTGAGAGGCGCGCGGGATAACCGATTTCGGGCCAGGCGAAGGCGATCTCGGATTCCTGTTGCGATCGGTTGAACAGCAAGACGGCGCGGGTGCCATCGGCGAGTTCCTTGCTCCAGACTTCGTAGTCGCCATCGTCGCGGACCTTGCGGCCCTGGCGGCCAAGGGGGTCCTGGTTGACGGCGATGACTTCCTTGTTCGTCAGGATCTGATGGATCTCGGGCTTCAGCGCGCGGATATCGTTGCCGAGCATGAGGGGGGCCGCGAGGATGGACCAGAGGCTGAAGTGGGCCTTGTTCTCATCGTAGGTGAGTTGGCCGTTGCCCACTTCGAGCATGTCGGGGTCGTTCCAGTGGCCGGGGCCGGCGTAGGATTCCAAGCCCACCTGCCGATCGAGGATCTTAGTGAAGCCGATGAAGTTCTCGACGAGGACGCCTTTGGAGTGGGTGCGTTGGCCGCAGTCCCAACAGGGGCGGATGTCGAAGGTGGTGCGCCAGAGGTGTCCGACGTCGCGGGCCCAGAGCCACGGTTTGGCTGTGCCCCATTCGCAAATGCTAAAGACGATGGGGCGGTCCGCCATGAGCAAGGCGTTGCGCATGAGCGTGTAGCTGTCGGGGGCGCTCTGGTCGCCCGTGTTGCACCAGTCGTACTTGAGGTAGTCGACGCCCCAGGCCGCGTATTGTCGTGCGTCCTGGTATTCATATCCCAGGCTGCCCGGAAAGCCGCCGCATGTGAGGCTGCCGGCGTCGGAATAGAGGCCGAACTTCAGTCCTTTGGAGTGGACGTAGTCGGCCAGCGCCTTGATGCCGGAGGGGAACTTCTCGGGATCGGCTATGATGTTGCCCTCTTCGTCTCGCCTGATCTGCCAGCCGTCATCGATGACAACATACTCGTAACCCGCGTCTTTGAATCCCTTCTCGACCATCACGTCGGCGACCTCCTTGACGAGGTCTTCGTTGATGTTCAGGCGAAAGGTGTTCCAACTGTTCCATCCCATGGGCGGCGTCAGGGCCAGGCCGTTGTCGAGGGCAACGGCACTTTCCAGAGGCACAATCAGAACGAGCACGATGAGAAAGCGAGAGAACCAGCGGCTATCAACACGAGGCTTCATGGAGACACTCCTTGAATAGAGCATTCTGTTTGGCAAAGGGTTTCAGCTTGTATTGACTACCCTATGGCGAGCCGATCGTCAACAGCCGCCAGAGGTTCGACCAGCACCCGGTATGGCGTAGCACGGTTTGCCATCAAGGCGGTGTGGACGGTCGTCAAGGACCGGCGGCGTCCTCCGGGTCGGTGCGCCAGGGATGGTCGTAGGGGCCCACGTCGTTTATGGGTATGGGTTCCATGAGGGTGCGGTGGAGTTGGGGACTGTTTCGTAGCGCCTTTCGATCGCCGAGGCGGGTAGTGTCCAGTGGTTTGTCGGTGACGAGGTTGAGGGTCGTCTGCTGCGCATCCCCATCGCGCATAAAGGTGGGTCCGCACTGTGCGTAGACGTTGCGACTGATGAAGTTGACGTTGGCCCCGTCCTTGAGATGCGCGAGGTCGGGGTAGCGGGTCGAATAAGGTGGCGCGGCGGCCTGAGGCAGGAAGCGCTCGATGGATTCGAGCCAGCGTTTCTCGCTCCAGCGTGAGAAACTGATGCCGGCGAAGCAGTTGAGGAAGAGATTGCCATCGATGAGGTTCTCCTTGCCGCCGTGGATCTGGACGCCGCCGAAGATGACGGCGCCGCAGCGTTCGAAGACGTTGCCGTGGACGAGGACGCCG
>Ga0272442_10005929_pt1 | contig 16212 bp, 13 predicted proteins | sample SSMForm2O_FD_200262 | JGI IMG/M metagenome (GOLD analysis project Ga0272442, IMG submission 200262) | Marine sediment archaeal communities from Little Sippewissett salt marsh, Falmouth, MA, United States - SSM-Form-2O | ecosystem: Environmental > Aquatic > Marine > Wetlands > Sediment ...
CCAGCCTTCTCAAGGAAAGGTGGTCTGGCTTATCGACCAGGCTGCTGCCAGGCTTCTATCGATTTCAGATTAAAAACGACACACTGAATAGCACCAATGGGAAAATCATTGTACCGAGATCAGGAGGATCACATGATACTAGCAGGAGATTTGGGTGCAACAAAAACCCACCTGGCAATTATTTCTCAGGACCAGGGACCGCGTATTAAGCTGGCTGAAGATAAGCTGACAAGCCGGGATTTTACCAGCCTTGAAGAACTCGTGCTTTCATTCACCAAGCGTGTCGATCTGCCTGTCGCTGTTGCCTGCTTTGGTGTAGCTGGTCCGGTTGTTGGTGGATCAGCGTCAATTACTAATCTTTCATGGAAACTTTCCGAAAAAAGCCTCGCTAGCAAGCTTCAATTAAAATCCGTAGTCCTGTTGAACGATCTGGTTGCAGCCGCCACAGCAGTTCCTGAGCTGGAGGACAATGATATCTCTGTTATCAACGAGGGGGAAATCCAGGAAGGCGGCACTATCGGAATTATCGCTCCTGGAACCGGCCTCGGCGAAGGGTATCTGACCTGGGATGGAACAGCATATCATCCTTCTCCTTCTGAAGGCGGTCATACTGATTTCGGGCCCATGAATAAACTCGAAGCTGAACTTCTGCGTTTCCTCTGGAAGACGTACGATCATGTAAGTTATGAACGCCTGATTTCCGGAATCGGATTGCCCAATATCTACACTTTCCTGAAGGAAAGCGACTTTGCAGAAAGCCCTTCTTGGCTTGAGCAGAAAATCAAGGAAGCAAAGGATCCAACTCCTGTTATCGTAAATGCTGCCCTGCAGGAAGAAAACCCTCCTGCCATCTGCCAGAAGACGCTCGATATGTTCATCTCCATTCTCGGAGCTGAAGCGGGGAATCTTGCTCTGAAAGTCCTGGCGACTGGAGGTATCTATCTTGGAGGCGGCATACCACCCAGAATTCTTGGGGCCCTGCATAATGGAACGTTTATGAAATCCTTCACAGCAAAAGGCCGTTTCCAGTCACTGATGGAGCGAATCCCTGTACGAGTTATTCTGCATCCTGAGACTGCTCTATTGGGAGCATCCATACGCGGCCTGGAAGAGTGGCAAAATCTTTCCTGAAAAACATCAGGGGCGTCCAACAGCTTCTTTACACTTGAACTTTTCTGGAATAATATGTCAGCTTTCTGTTTATTGAAGCGCCAGGTTTTTTTTAGTTTTTATTTTTTTAGTTAACTTTTCCAGCAGTCACACAATCCGGTATAATCGAACACATGAGCGAAAAAGACCAGCGCCTGGTTACACCACAGAAAAAAAACGAGGACAAAAAGGAAACCTCTATCCGTCCGCAGCGCCTGGAAGAAATGATCGGCCAGGACAGGGTAAAGGAGAATCTGTCTATCCTCATCGAAGCGGCACTAACACGCCAGGAAGCACTCGACCATGTGCTTTTTTATGGCCCTCCAGGGCTGGGAAAAACCACCTTTGCACACATCCTTGCCCATGAAATGAATGTTCACATCACCATTACCTCCGGCCCTGCTATTGAGCATGGAGGTGACCTGGCTGCGATTCTCACAAACCTCAAATCCGGGGACGTCCTCTTTATCGATGAAATCCACCGTCTTGGTCGCGCTGTCGAGGAAATCCTGTATCCAGCCATGGAAGATTTTGCCCTCGACATCGTTATTGGAAAAGGCCCCGCAGCACGTTCCATCCGGCTCGATCTACCTCACTTTTCTGTTATCGGTGCAACCACAAGACTTGCCCTGGTCACTTCTCCCCTGCGAGCCCGCTTCGGCGCTGTCCACAGACTGGACTACTACGACACACATTCCATGGAAGCAATCGTCCAGCGGGCTGCGGGGGTGCTGGATACGGAGATCGACCAGGAGGGAATCGCTGAAATAGCATGCCGTTCCCGGGGTACCCCTCGTGTTGCGCTTCGTCTCCTCCGCAGGGTTCGTGATTATGCCCTTGTTCGAGCCGATGGTAGTATCACCCGGACAGTGGCAGCAGATGCTCTTTCGCTGCTGGACATTGATGAAATAGGGCTGGATGATGCCGATAGAATGGTTCTCCGTGCGGTGACAGAAAAATTCAACGGAGGCCCGGTTGGGCTTCAGACAATTGCTGCTTCCATCAGTGAAGAACCGGATACGATCATGGATGTCATCGAACCCTATCTGATACAGCTGGGCTTTCTGGAACGAACTTCTCAAGGCCGCGTTGCCACACAACGGGCATATGACCACCTTGGATTGGAACATGAAGAACCCCAACCGCGATTGCCCGATATTTAATCCGGAATATTCCCGATTGATCTCCCTTGTATCACCTGGAAAAACATCACAGAAGCCTCTCATCTCCGATTTGCTTCTCGTCTTTGTATAACTGCCTCTGGATATTCCTCACAGGTTGGCTTATGATTACCCTCGCTGCAGAAAATGGCTGCAGGAGTTCTTATGAAAACTGATGATTTTTTCTACAATCTGCCGCCTGAAAAAATTGCCCAACGTCCGGCAAAACCTCGCGACAGCTCCCGATTGCTCGTGCTGGATCGAACTGACAATACAGTAACTCATCACATCTTTCACAACCTTCCAGATTTGCTCAACCCGGGAGATGTCCTCGTTTTTAATGACACCCGGGTACTTCCGGCTCGTCTAAAAGCACACAAGATTCCGACTGGAGGCCAGGTCGAAATACTTCTGCTAAAACAGATCACTCCGGACACCTGGGAGACACTTGTAGGCGGCAAGCGTGTACGACCCGGCCTGCAGCTTCAGATCACATCGAGCCTCCAGGCAGAAGTCATTGAGCATCTCGGCAGATCTAAAAGGATTCTCCGTTTCAGCAATGACATCAAACCGCAGCTGGACGAGATCGGCGAAATGCCTCTCCCCCCCTACATCCATGAACCGCTGCAATCAAAGGATGAATACCAGACCTTGTTCGCAAAAAACGACGGGTCAGCTGCTGCTCCTACAGCCGGGCTGCACTTCACACAGCCTCTTCTGAAAAAAATCCGGGACAATGACGTGAAGCTTGCTGCGGTAACACTGCATGTGGGACTTGATACATTTGCGCCCGTAACCGAAACTGACCCTCAGGACCATACAATCCATACTGAATGGTGCTCTATCTCCAACGAGACCGTAGAACTACTCCGGACTGCACGTGCCAATGGACACCGGATTGTTGCTGTTGGCACAACTACAACACGGGTACTGGAAACCGCTGCCCAGATGACCTCACCGCCTGAGTGGATTGCACCCTTTTCGGGACCAACAAACCTCTTCATTCTTCCCGGTTGGGATTTCCGTGTCGTTGATTCACTGATCACAAATTTCCACCTGCCGCGTTCCACACTGCTGATGCTGGTATCTGCATTTGCCGGCCGAGAACAAATACTCGACACCTACCAGTTGGCCATGCAGGACGGATACCGCTTCTATTCCTTTGGCGACGCCATGTTAATAACCTAAGTTCCGTTGATTGACGTTCGGATTCAAGTATGATTTAATCAACAAAGAAGTTGCTGTCGACGATTCAGCCTCTTCGCCTAAAATTGCTATCTCTATTATGAGGAGGTGGTGCCTATGTGTAATAGCTTTCGTTTTAAACTGACCGCTGCGGCATCCCTCCTTCTTTCAGAATAAAGGATCCGCAGCGGTCAACCAGGAGCCGTCGTCAGACGGCTCCATCTTTTAAATACACCCTGTCGGTCAAATACTGCCCCGGAAAAACCGGATGAAATCCAAACCCGATTCAACAAGAAAAGGATCAGCGGCCCGCACTCTTCCATTGGGAAAACTCCCGATGGAGATGCTTCATTCATTGCTGGTCGAAATAGGCACCAACGATTCGGTCCTTCAAGGCCCAGGAATAGGCCTGGATTGTGCTGTACTTGACATGGGCAATCAACTTCTTGTCGTAAAGTCTGACCCGATTACATTTACTGCATCCAATATTGGATGGTATGCCGTCCATGTGAACGCCAATGATATTGCTACAACTGGCGCGAAGCCATCCTGGTTTGTTGCCACCCTGCTCCTTCCTGAGAAAGGTACCGATGAGCAACTTGTAAGATCTATTCTCAATCAAATCGAATCCGCCTGCGAGGAAACAGGAGCTGTTCTTGTTGGTGGGCATACAGAAATAACAAGCGGCCTGGATCGTCCCATTCTCTCAGGCACAATGATAGGCGTAACAACAAAAGAGAGACTTAAGTCCCCTTCCCGGATACAGCCTGGTGACACGATTCTCCTCACGAAGAGCATAGCTATCGAGGCTGCCAGTATCCTGGCTGAAGAATTTAAAACTCAACTTCAGGATCTTATTCCAGGCACAATACTGCAGCAGGCCAGATCATTCTTATACGATCCGGGATTATCTGTGCTTCCCGAAGCCAGAATCGCCTCTGAATACAATGGAGTTCACGCCATGCACGATCCCACAGAGGGTGGGTTGTCAGGAGCGTTATGGGAACTGAGTTACGCGGGGAGCGTCAGACTGATTATCGAAAAGAAGCTTGTTCCGCTATCAAACGAAGCAAATCTTATTTGCAGCGCGATGAATATTAATCCGTGGGAGGCAATCGCTTCCGGCTCACTTCTGATCTCAGTTTCACCGGAAGATGCTGAAGTTCTTCAAAAGCAGATCCGCAGCAGCGGAATAGAAGTTGCAGAAATAGGATTTGCAGAGAAAGGCGAAGGTGTTTTCCTGTCTGAAGGTGATAGCCAGACAATACTGCCAAAACCGAAACGGGATGCAATAGCCACCTTGTTTGAAAAGAACTGAACTTCAGCCAGAGTACAACCTCAGAATCCCAAAAAGTACCCCTACACCTAAAAGTAATAAATGGATCAGGAGAAAAACCGGCCATCCCCACTTCGAACGGATGACCGATACGCCTCCACCAATTACACCATAAAAGAGCACCGTAACTGCCAGACTTGTCAGCGCGGGAATCTCTGCATTCATCATAAAAAATGGGCCTCGCAGCATTGTCTCAGCCAACTGGCCGGCTTCCTCCGACACACACATATCACTGCTGACAAATCTGTTCCGCATCTGCTCAGCCTTTTCCCAACACGCGGTATTCCTGGCAATCATAAAAGCACCTATGCCCGCCTCGATAAGAATGAGCGCGGCAGCCAGAAGTGCGCCAGGCAGAAATCTTGACCACAAAGTTCGTATATGTTGACGGGACAATTTATCACCACCATTATTCATGGATTTCTCTATCCTGCCTGCTCCCGGATTCATTCCTTTAATATTATCAATCTCCGAGACAGATACCCAATCCACGTGCAGTCAAGATACTTTCGGACTGTAAACCAACCCGCTTTGGCTGCGCAAGTGCCGTGGCGAGATCAATATCACCTACAACACCCCCTTGCAAGCATACCATTCTTCCAAACCTTCGTTGAATTACCAGTCGAACAGCTGCCGCACCATATCGTGTTGCCAGCCAGCGGTCAAAGCTTGTCGGAGAACCTCCCCGTTGAAGATGCCCCAAAACAGTTACTCTGGCTTCTACTCCACAAAGGCGGCTGATTTCCTCAGCAACCTCTGCGCCGATTCCACCCAGACGTGTTTTTTGTGATTCAGTATCTTTATCCTGAAACACCTGATCCTCACCAACCGGATATGCCCCTTCTGCCGCAGCAATGATACTGAAAGTACGACCATCATCTGCCCGCTCTCTGATTTTTCTAGCTATTGATTGATAGTCGAAAGGGATTTCAGGAATAAGAATAACATCAGCTCCACCAGCTATCCCGGCCTGGAGGGTAATAAAACCAGCATCCCGCCCCATCAATTCAAGCACCATAACCCTGTGGTGTGCTTCTGCTGTTGTGTGCAGTCGGTCAATTGCCTCTGTTGCCATACTGACTGCAGTATCAAAACCGAAAGTTAACTCCGTCCCAGCAATGTCATTGTCTATTGTTTTGGGCACTCCAATAATCGGGCAGCCTTTCTCAAACAATTCCAGGCTTATCCGCAGTGTTCCATCCCCACCTACAACAATCAATGCATCCAATCCAAGGCCCTCAATTCGTTCCATGACCTGGTCCGATGCATCGACAGTTTTTTCCTCACCATCCACAACCGTCCGGACCGCAAACGGGTTGCCGCGGTTCGCTGCTCCCAGTATCGTTCCTCCTCGCGGCAGAATTCCGCGAACTTTATCCGGAGTTAACGCAATCGCACCATCCGGTCGTACCAGGCCTTCAAAGCCATCCCTTATACCGGTAACCCCAATGTTATAAACGCCGGCAGCTGTTTTAACTACTGCACGAATTACAGCATTCAAACCGGGGGCATCTCCGCCTCCAGTCAGAATCCCGATCCTTTCCATCAACCCTCTCCTTCTGATTTAAAAGTGTATATCAAAATTGTAGAACACCCTGATAGCACTGGCAACCAGATATATTCACAAGAAACGAAAGTACAAGTGGGTAATATTCGCTGAGGCAGACTACAGGCCTATGCAATCCATAGGCTCCACAGCCGTCACCGGGAAACAGGCAATTCCTTTTCCTTCTTGTCTCCCTTTTTCCTGAATAATTCAAAATATCCCTGAAGTGAATTCTTCCCCAAAGAGAAATTTCCTTTATATCTGCCTGATCCATGTATTTTTGAATATTGAACTTTCACTGATCCAGGTTCCACACCGAGGAATATTTCATTTCGCTGTCTACTTATCCCCACTACGACACCGGCGAAAGCGGCTACCCATAAAATCCCCAAAACATACGCTGAGTGTAAAATCAGGATCGATGCCGCAGAAAGAGAGCTAGACAAACCCAGCATTTGCAGAAACCATACAGACAGGAAGTCCGCCAGTCCAGGAAAGCCCGGAAATCCAGGCAGCATCCCCAAGTTAAGAAGCAATACATAGTACATGATCAGTACTGAATATGGCGCAGCAAGGGATACTGCTCTGGCTGCCAGGAATAACATAATCATGTCAGTAAAGATTGCCAGAAGCGTATGGACGATTGCCAGCGGAATATCCTGCTTCCTTCTTCCAACCGGATTGGAAACTATCTGAGAGCTTTTTTTTACGAATGCCATAAAAGCCGGGGCTGATGCCCTCAAGCATATCGATTCCTGGATCTCCAATCTCTTTCTCTGTCGAAAGAAATGGATCAAGACAAAAACAACAAGAAAAATAACAGCCAGCATACTCAGGCTAATCACCAGGCTGATTTTAAATCCCATGCTTTTAAGTGGAATATGCCACACAACCACCACGCTCAGTACAATACCTGCCAAAATATCGAAGAAGCGGTCCAGCATAAGATAAGGGATTGATACGGATTCGGGTACTCCCGATTTTTTCTGAAGGACCTGGCTGAGATATCCAATAAGATACCCCTGAGGATGATGGAGTTTTTTTCTGACTGCAATTACAGTTTCTGCAGCCAGCTCTGAAGGTTTAAAGTGATAAATCGGACGGAGGACTATACAGCGGCGAACCGATCGCAGCGTTACGCCCAGAAGTGCCAAAGGGACTAATGCTAAAAGCAATATCCAATCCGCGCCTTTCAATGTTGAGACCAACTCGGGATATGTAAAATAATTGAAGTATGCTGTAAGTAAAATCACCTGGCCTGTAATTATCAGGATGATTCTCCAAAACATGGTACCCCTCTTTTTGTCCGAATATTCAGACATGATTTCCCCAATCTGGTATGAAAAATAGATAATTACCCAAAGAAACACTTCTGCAGTGATTCATGCTCCATAAAAAAATGGTTTCAAAAATGTATATGCATTATCTATAAATAGCATTCAGTGTTACAAAATAAGCCGAACCCGACTTACCCCTCAACTGTTGAGTGCTGTATCACATACTCCCCTGCTGTCGATCGAGAGTCTCCTTGTGAATACTACTAATGAAAGAAATCCTGCCTTACCCCATGAATTAAGATGCATAAATAGCTTAGTTGAAAAACGCTTACAACGAGCTTACAACCGTCTGAAAAGTTCACTATTGAATTCCATGTATGGGCAGTATCAACGGGGTTATACATTCTGACATTCTTGCATATCCCAGGCCTCACGAGGAAAAACACGTGGAATCAGCAGATGGAAGAGGTATTGAATGTTATTCCGGGAGGTCAGGAGAAATCAATTGTTCCAATTCCTGTCCTTCCAATGTGTAAGACCGAACAGGAATAGCTGCAAGGATAAGCCTGTGTGTATTGCTTTCATAAGGCCAACAAGTAACGAGTGTGAGTCGTTCATCATTGGAATGCTGCAGCCATCGAGCGTTTTCCAATCGGACTTCTACCGGCTGCCAGCGCTCTTCCAGAATGAGCTTTGTGGCGATTTGATACAGGAAAACCTGATCTCCGCTGAATACCTTGATTTGATCCCCCACTTCAAGATCTTCCAGCCGTTTGAAAACTTCTCCGTAAACGTTGTGATGTCCATTTAGAACAGTGTTACCTGGAAGCCCAGGTGTCGCTGAAGTGGTATGCCAACCTGCCGCAAATTCATCAGGCGCCATCCACTGCTCATAAATTTTCCCCCAATAGTCTATCTCCCTGATTCCCGCAGCCACCACAGGTGCGTCCAATTCAATCGCTGGAATTACGACGCGATCCGGTATGTAAATTGGCTCCGGTGTTGGGGTCTGCTGGATATCAGTAAACTGTTCTTCTGTTTCCAATGCTTCCATTGTATCGGATGCTGGTCCGACAGCATCCGGACCCGGGATCGAAGCAGTTGAGATCTGCAGCGTTGGCAGATCAGGCGCTCCTTCCCCCTCCTCTGCAATATCAACCAGGGGAACAAATCCCTGCTCCTCCGAATCCAGTTGATCAAATGGAGAAACTTCTGAATTCCAACGGACAACCAACAGAAGAATCGCCATAATAATTACAAGAGAACCGACAAGGATAAGTACCCCGCCTTTCAACGGGGTACTCCTCCGATACCATAAGTGTAATCGAGACAGGAATTCTTCCACCTTCTGCTATCCTCTGATGGAGATTATACAAAATCCACTACTGGTTTCTACTATTCTACCTTTCGCTTTTTTTGAAGGGAAATACCATGCAAGACCATTCCCACCCCGAATAAACCGAACCCTGAATATACAAGCATTTCAGGCAAGCCAGATCCACCCAGATTATCAACACCGGTTACAGGGATAAGAACAGGATCTTCCTCAAACGAAGCCTCAGTATCAGGAACTGAAAGTGTTGTGGGGTTGTCAGGGTCCCGGGGAGTCGAAGTCGTAGGACAGAGTACGCTTGAATCAGCAGTAATGGATCTTCCTTGAAGAGTCCAGGTGACCTGCCCACCGGAAAAGACTACGAAGAACTGGTTGTTTTCCGGATCAGCAAGAATTATTTTCGCTGATTTTGCGCCTTCACCCTGGTCAGGGACAAAACTTGTCGGCTGGCCGCGGTTTTCGGGCGCCGGAGTAAAGTAATTATCTGGACCAACCGGGATCGTAACTACAAAGGGGTTGGAGTTTTCATACGAAAAACGAGCTGTAAAGGTGCCGTCATCGTTTGGACGAACACACTGATCCAGCAGGATCGGCCCTACAAATGGCTCCTCTGTAGGCTCTTCGGTTGGCTCTTCGGTTGGTTCTTCTGTCGGCTCCTCGGTAGGTTCGGGGGTTGGATCAGCCGGGCAGAATAGTTGATTTTGAGTGTGGCCGGAGATGGACAGCGTGTGCGTGCCGCCAGCACTAACCCATGCATTTCCATCCCAGGCTTCCTTTACATATGTACCTTCACTGGTCGTCGAAACCGAGGTGCCCGAATCATATCCGCCGATCGTACCATTCTCTGCAAGCGTACCCAACTCTATCACATCGCCTGTTCCATAGTTCCGAAGTCGGAATACTCCTTCATCACCCTTGTTGACTATCTTGATCCTGAAGGTATTCGTTGACTCCAGCAAACAGGAACCTACACTGATCCTGAGCACAGGATCGGGTGTTTCAGAAGGTTCCTCAGTTGGTGTTTCAGTCTCGGTCTCTGTTGGTTCATCTAAACATGGTCCATGGCTGAGGTTGAACTGACCACTCCACTCAGAATAGATGGAAGCTGTGGCGCTTTTTACAGGACTGTTCAGATTAGAGTAGGCATAGTAATGCGCTGTTCCACCAGTAAATTTATCCAGTGAAAGGTTCTGGCTGGAACCATTTGTCCAGTTAACATGAATCGAGCCTGGTGCTTTCGAAGAACTTTCTATTTGTGTAATAACAAAGTGCCATTCCGAAGCATCACAGGAGTGATCTTTCAATGCTTTTGCACTGATCGACCTGGTTCCAGAACTTTGCTGCGGTTCTACTGTTACATTGTCCTGTTCTTCCTGCGTGGATGTTTCACTCGGCTCTGGTGTCTCTGAAGAATCTGGTGTTTCAGAAGAATCCGGTGTCCCGGATGTTTCCGGCGTTTCAGAAGGATCCGGGGTTTCGGTCTCCTCATCACCTTCCTGCGTTTCAGAAGGATCCGGGGTTTCGGTCTCCTCCCCTTCACTACCTTCCTGAGTTTCAGAAGGCTCGGTCTCAGGAGTTTCACTTTCCTGTGTCTCTGATGGTTCCGGTGAAGCTGTCTCAGTCTCCTCTTCCTCTTGAGTCGATGAAGGTTCTGTGGTCTCAGTCTCGTTGACTGAAACCGCAGGTCTGGATGCAGAAACTGATACAACCGGCTGCAACGCCATCATCGCAAAACCTGAGATAATTAATGCTGCTGCAAAAACATAAAACACACGGATAATTTTTTTCATAAATACCTGCTCCAATATCTACCTTTCCTGATAGTACGTAAGTGTGGTTTCCACACAATCAATAAAAACACTTGCAATTATTCAGTAACCCGGCTCTTCACTGTGATTTGACAGTAAAACGGATTCTGCAAAACCCGTCAGATTACATAATTCAACCGGGCCAAAACATAATTATACCTATTTTGATCCAAATTAGCCTTAATAGTTACTTACACAGACCTTACAACTTTTTACTGCATCACAAAGGAAAATAAACAAGGGGTTTTTTCGGAGGGCGAATAAGACAGCCAACAAGAATCACATTCAAGTGCAGGTTTATAATTATTACTGTTCATACTACAATAAATATGATGCAACAAGGACAGGAAATGCAACCATGACATCTACCGAACACATCACTTCAGCGGTCAAGAATCTACTGGATGATATTCCAGAAGGCACAATCCTGGTGGCGGCTGCAAAAAGCCGAACTTCTGAAGAAATCCAGGCAGCACTCAAAGCCGGAATCAAGTATTTCGGTGAGAATTACATCCAGGAAGCAGAAAGGATAATCCCCGGCTTTCAAGGGAAGGTATCCTGGCACATGATTGGCCACTTGCAGCGCAATAAGGTAAACAAGGCAGTTCATCTCTTTGACATGGTGGAAACTGTTGATTCAATACGCCTGGCCGATGCTCTGAATCGTGCATGTGAACGAGAAGGATTGCAGATGCCGGTATTGATCGAAGTAAACAGCGGCAAAGAAGATAATAAGAACGGCATACTTCCAGATCAAGCCCCGGTACTGGCCATGCACATCGACAGCCTTCCCCACCTCAAGCTGCAAGGGCTGATGACAATGGGGCCATTAATGGGGAATCCCGAAGATGCGCGGCCGTATTTTCAAGTTACTCGTGCCCTTTATGAAAAAATTGCGGAGATGGATCTGCCAGACAGCGATCTTCGTTACCTTTCAATGGGAATGAGTAATTCCTACCAGGTTGCACTGGAAGAGGGTGCAAATATTATCCGTATAGGAACAAAGATTTTTGGCCCCAGAAATCAAAATCGATAAAGGATTCAGTTAAAAGCTTAATTCCTTGAACCGGCTTTCTTTGCCAGATACCGCTCGAATGCTTTCAGGTTTTCCTTTTGAGTTTGAACCATACGAATAAATGGTCGTTTGGAAACAAGGGCGTCAACAGCTTCCTCATAGCCCATACCATTGTATATCAGGTACGCTGCAGCCATGGATGGAGCCCTTCCAATTCCTGATTTGCAGTGAATATAAACGCCCACCCCCTGATCAATACACTCCTGAATAAAATCGGCACCCTCTTCAAGATGCTCGAATGTCGGAGGTGTATCATCCACTGTGGGTAAATGGAGGTATCTCTCGGGCGCTATACCATGTTCCCTGTCGTCATATTCGATTCGCAAATTCACGACAGAACCAATCCCCCTCTTCTTCAGCAGTTTCCAACCGCGCTTCTTATACTGCCCACCTACATGCAAATACTCTGACACTCTTGAAACTTTTTCGATCGGCGCACCTGTAATTCTCCGCACTATATGGTCAAGAGCCCATAACACAGTTGTCCATATTCCTTGCTCTGCCAGCCGGTACCTTAATATACGCAGGCCCTTTTTTACTTTCACCTTCCCCTCCATTCCATCACCTGTAAATGCTGCCATTCTACCAGAAGCTTCCTTGAAGAGCATTAAAAATAATGGTTGTCTCCTGTCGTTTCCTTTCAAAGGATTTGCATACCCATTGGACATGAGTCAAAATACCAGGGATGGGGATTACAATCAGTAGTCTCCGGGAAGAATAAAAATCATTGAAAAGGGCAAGAATATGGGAAACGAAGATATTACAGAAAAAGACAGGGAAATGGCTGAATTTTGTAAAAACTGCCCGGTCTGTAATCGGGCAAGGAACAATCAACAAAGCCTTGCAAACTGGTTTGTCCGACGTATCGAGAGCAAGTTCTGCCCATACTGTCAGGCTTATGAACGTGTGTATGGGAAAAAGCCTCATGAGCCTGTTTCATCTTGACACAACAGAAATAGCCTGGTTGCCAGACTACAGGCAGATCGCAGGAAAACGCTGTACGGATATTTAAGGAAATCCTGAATTTGTACCAGATCCGTACCTGAATTTGATCGCCTTACCAAGTTGGATTTTTCTATATGGGATACAGGAGAAGACTATGTTAAAAGAATTCAAGGAATTTGCTGCACGAGGAAATGTTGTAGATCTGGCAGTTGGGTTAATACTTGGATCCGCTTTCGGCTCCATTGTCACTTCCTTTGTCAACGATATCCTCATGCCACCAATCGGCCTCTTGCTGGGGAAGGTTGACTTTACCAACCTTTACATTCCCCTGCAGTCAGGAGTATCTTTCGGCTCTCTCGCTGAAGCGCAGGAAGCTGGTGCAGCAACGCTGAATTACGGTCTGTTCATCAATACAATTATAAACTTCGTGATTATTACATTCAGTGTTTTCCTGCTTGTCCGTGCAATAAACAGATTACACAAACCGGAAGATGAAGCCCCTGCCGAAACAACGACAAAAAGCTGCCCATTCTGCCAATCGGAGATTCCAATCAAAGCCAGCCGATGCCCCCAGTGTACATCCCATCTGGATCAGGAAGCCTGAAAACAACGCGGATTCATCAAGATTCTCAAAAATAAAGAAAAATACAGCCCGGGCAGATCTACCCGGGCTGCGAGTTTTTCAACAGAAATGTTTAGAAGTATCTTACTCCTTCAATGCCCTCCATACCCGCTCAGGAGTAAGCGGAAGATCACGGATCCAGACACCAGTGGCATTGTGTACAGCATTCACAAACGCCGGGCCGACGCCATCAATAGAAATTTCCGCAACAGATTTGGCTCCATAAGGGCCGGTAGGCTCATCGGTCTGCACGAATATCGCATCCACTGCCGGCATTTCGTTGATCCGGTATATCTTGTAATCATCAAACCCTGAATTCAGGGGCTGGCCGTCTTTCCCATACAGCATATCCTCACTGTGGGCAAAACCCAATGCCTGGAAAACACCACCCTCGACCTGGCCTGCTGCAGTGACTGGATTCATCACACGTCCGGGATCCACAACCATCAGCAGTCGCTCCACATCGATTTCACCGGTCTCCATATCCACAGCCAGCTCCACAAACTGCGTGGCTGTAGGAGGCGGACTCTCGTAGCTCATATGGGATGCACTGGCAACAATCTGATGCTGGTTCAAGTTGTGCAGGCTGCTCAGTGCGACCTCCTCCAATGTCACCTTTCGCCCATCCGGCGCATGCACATGTCGATCCATCAATACAAGGCTTTCCGCATCCTCAAGGTCCAGCATTGCGGCAGCATGCTCGCGGACCATTGCAGCAGCCTTCGCAGCAGCCTTCTTAACCGCCCCGCCGCTGATATAGGTTGTACTGCTGGCATAGGCTCCCTTGTCGAAAGGTGTTACATCTGTATCGGAGGAATACACGATAAAATCTTCAACTGGTATCTGCAGCTCCTCTGCAGCGATCTGGGCCAGGATTGTATCAGATCCGGTACCAAGGTCTGTCGCCCCGACATGCAGATTAAAGGAGCCATCATCATTCATCTTGAGTGTAGCAGCAGCCATATCCAGCCCGGCAATGCCGCTGCCGTGCATCATAACCGACATACCAATGCCCTTGCGCCATCGTCCACCATTCTGTTTGGCGTAAGCCTTGCGCTTGGCATAGTAATCAGTCGCTTTCAAACCGACCTCCACGCAGGCTTCCAACCCGCTTGTATTGAGGCTCTGGTCAAAGCCTTCACGCCCCTCACCAAGTTTTTTCGCCAGATGCATTGGCTCACCAATCTTGAGCCAGTTGTTGCGCTTGAAGTCCACCACATCAAGGCCTAGCTCTTCAGCAATTTCCTCCATTAACACTTCGATACCGAACTGGCACTGCATCGAGCCATAACCGCGGAAAGCCGCAGCTGGAGGCTTGTTTGTGTACACCACATCGCAGAGGAAATGTGAATTCGGGGGATTGTACAGAGTCAGCCCCTTGAATCCACCCACCATCTGAACGGTTAACCCCTGTGTACCATAAGCTCCGGTATCACCGATCACATACAGGTCGGCTGCATACACCTTTTCATCCTTGATCCCGATCTTGTAACGGATTACCTGCGGGTGCCGGCTGCGCGAGCTTGTGAACTCCTGCTTGCGGCTGTATTCCATGCGGACTGGCCTGCCAGTTTCCTTGGTAAGAAGCGCACACATATCCTCAAGGATCAGCTCCTGCTTGTTTCCAAAGCCGCCGCCGATACGAGGCTTGATCACACGGATATCCTTTACAGGAAGCCCGATAAGGGGCGAAAGCATGCGCCGTACGTGATAGGGAACCTGCGTGCTTGTTCGCACCACCATTCGGTGATCTTCATCCCAGTATGTGATTGTCACATGGGGTTCAAGATGAGCGGTGTGCTGTTTTGGCGTCGTATATATGCCCTCGAAGACATGATCTGATTCTGTAAAAGCTTTTTCCACATCCCCGACCTCTTCGTCAATGTGGTAGACAATGTTATGTTCAGGATCGAATATACCCTCCGAATCGTCTTCATCATGGATGATCGATACTCCCTCCTTCATCGCTTCAACCGAATCAACGACCGCCGGCAGCACTTCGTACTCGACCTTGATCTTGCGCAGTGCCGCCCGGGCAATCTCGGGAGTCTCTGCTGCCACAAGTGCCACACGATCCCCCACATGACGGACTTTGTTGTCCAGCGAAGCCTGGTCATATGGGCGCAGATTTGGATAACTCTGGCCGCCTGATGAATACTTCACCCGGGGGATATCCTCATGAGTGAGAACCGCATGCACTCCTTCCATACTGCGCGCCTCACTTGCATCGATGCTCTTGATACGTGCGTGTGCATGGGGGCTGCCAAGCATCTCTCCATACAGCATACCAGGCAGTTTAATATCATCGGTAAACACCGGTTTACCCAACGACAGCTTTTCAGCATCCACCTTAACCTGAGGTTTCCCTACATAATTGGTCGGTTTCATGTCCTCCGGCCGGTAGACCAGTACCGGAAGTGGTTCCTTTCCGCCATCAGAACGGTAAAAGGCCTCAGGCAGTTCCAGGTCATCCAGATTTTTCGGCAGTACTTTTTCAAGCACAGAGACCGGACCAGGGTCCTTGCCCTTCATATATGCAGCAGCTCGCTTAACTCCATCTACAATACGGACGTAACCTGTACACCGGCATAATACTCCGCTCAGCGCTTCACGGATCTCTTCCTCTGAAGGGGCCGGATTACGGTCAAGCAGTGCCTTCGCTGTAATTATCTGAGCCGGTGTGCAGTAGCCGCACTGTATCGCTCCGCTTTCCATGAACGCTTTCTGGATTGGATGCAGCTTGTTGCTGCTGCCAAGCCCTTCAATCGTCAGTATC
>Ga0272442_10005930_pt1 | contig 16206 bp, 10 predicted proteins | sample SSMForm2O_FD_200262 | JGI IMG/M metagenome (GOLD analysis project Ga0272442, IMG submission 200262) | Marine sediment archaeal communities from Little Sippewissett salt marsh, Falmouth, MA, United States - SSM-Form-2O | ecosystem: Environmental > Aquatic > Marine > Wetlands > Sediment ...
GCCACCTTGGCAAGGTCGTCGGGCGGCACGAAGACGACCACCTTGCAGCGGTCCTGTCGGACGGTCGGCTCCAGCGGGCGCCGCTCGGCCAGGTGCAGCACGTCGGCGAGGACGTCGTTCGTGCCGCCGGGAGCGGCGTCGAAGTTCGTATGGGCCGAGTAGATCGCCACCCCGCGCCGAACGGCCTCGTAGACCACCGGGGCCTCGTCCGCCGTTACCCGCGGGATCGGCCGGAACACCACCGGATGGTGCGCGACGATCATCTGGGCCCGGGCTCGGATGGCCTCGGCCAGCACCGCCTCCGTAACGTCCAGGCAGACCATCGCCCGGGTCACCGTCCCCGAGAGGTCTCCCACGAGCAGTCCCACGTTGTCCCAGTCTTCCGCGAGCTCCAACGGTGCCAGGGACTCCATCACTCGAACAACGTCCGCCACCTTCATCGGTTGCTCCTTGTTGCCGTCAGGGCGCGCACTCGCGGTCCAGCAACTCGCGGTAGGCGTCCACGATCTTGCGAGTAATCGGCCCGGGCTTCTCGTCGCCCACGCCGTGACGCTCGATGCGAATGACCGGCCGAATGCCGCTGCACGAAGCCGTCAGGAACGCCTCGTCGGCGCCCAGTGCCTCGCGGATGGTCAGGGGCCGATCGTCGTGCCGGGAAATCCCGAGCTCGTCGCAGAGCTCCAGGACCGCCTCGCGGACGATCCCGCCCAGCACGGGGGTCTCCAGCGGCGGCGTGTGGACCTCCCCGCCCAGGACGAGGAAGACATTGCAGAAACACGCCTCCGCCAGCCGGTTGTCCTCGGTAAACCAGAGCGCCTCGGCGGCGCCCCGGCCGGCTGCCTCCTGCCGGGCCAACACCCGCGGAAGATAGCAACCCGTCTTGTGCCCGCCAAGGGCCGAGCCATGACGCAACGACGAGACGACCACGCCGATTCCCTTCGAGTACCATTCGGGCGGGTAGTCCGGCAAGCGGTCGGCCGTGATCAGCGTGGTGGGCTCCTCGACGTCGAGAGGCCCGGGAGACAGCGTGATGCGCACGCGGGCCTCGGCGAGTTCGTTGGCGGCGAGCAGGCTGCCCGTCGCCTCGGCGAGTGTCTCGGCCGTCGCGCCGACGCGAAGCCCCAGCCGGCCCACCGTATCGAAAAGCCGCCCGAGGTGGCGGGCCAGGCGGAACACCTTGCCGTGATGGGCCCGCATGGTCGTGAAGGCCGACGCGCCGTGCAGGAAACCGGCGTCCGAGACACTCAACGTCGCATCGGCCGCGGGAAGGATCCGACCGTTCAGATAGACGTTCCGATCACTCACGACGGGCAGTCTACCGCAGGGCCGGCCCGTTCGGCAGCAGGAAATCCCCCTCGATCCTGGCCAGGGCACGTTCGGTCGGTTCCCCGGCCGGTTCGCTGGGCTCATCGGTCCCCTTGGGGTGTCCCCTCGGGTGCGTGGGAGCGGAGGGCGTGCATGAGGGCGCGGGCTCGGCCGAGGCGGCCTCGGCCGGCTCGGTCCAGCGCCTTGCGCAGGCTGCGCTCCTGCGGGCTGGACAGGTGGAAGACGACCGGGCGAAGGTCGAGGCCCTCGCCGGGCTCGGCGCGGCGCGGGGCGTTGCCGGCGGCGAGTTGACGTTTCAGGGCGGTGGGGGTGATGCCGAGCCCGGCGGCGGCGCGCCGCGGGCCCCACCGTCGCAGCAGGTGGCGGACTTGCCGGGCCTGGCGTTTGACGTCGGCTCGCCCTCGCAGGCGGTTGAGCGTGGCCGTCAGGACGCCGGCCTCGTCGGAGTCCACCGCCCAGACCTCGCAGCGGGCCGTTGTCTCGCCGAGGGCGCGGAGGATCTCCGCGCGGTGATGCCCGTCGAGAATCTCGTACTTGCCCGGGCGGCTTGGGTGCCGGCGGACGATCAGCGGCGGATAGCAGCCCCGACGCGAGATGTGATCGGTCAGTGCTTGCCGGGCCCGGTTGGCCAGGACCGTCGCTCGGTCTCGCCGGGCGATCAGGTCGGACAAGGCCAGTCTCCTGCTGACGGGTCGGGAGTGAGTTCGTGATGCCATGGGGTCAATCCTCCGATCTCTGACCAAGGTAGTAGACGTACTGCCGCGAGGTCCTGCGGCACAGTTCGGCGATGGGGTCGGCCAGCCGACGAAGCTGGCTCCTGGAGAAGCTCTTGGCGAGGCAGCGGTCCAACTCGCGCCGGAGGAAGGCCGCCTTCCGCGACCGGCGCCTGCCGAGAAGCTTGCGGACCGGGCGAACGGATGCCAGGTCGCTCGGCGAGAGCCCGACGGCCTCGGCTGCGCTGAGCAGCCGGGTGACGTGCTCGTCGCCGCGCAGGCGAAACGCCGTCATCCCCGCCCGTTCGAAAAACGGATGTACGCGACCCATGGCGGCGAGCGCCTCGACGAGAGGCGTCTCGGCCGTGGCCAGCGCGTGGCGGACGAGCCGCACCGCCAGTCCGCAGCCGCGGTACATCGGGTGGACGATGACCCGCGAGATGCACTCCATTTCGGCATTGAGAAGTTCCAGCGCGGCCCCCCGGCCGAGCCCCGTGTACCGGCCGGACGTCGCGATGTTCCGCCCGCGAACGTTCGGCAACGGGGGAGAGACGACCGCCACGCCCGCCAGGTCGGCCGACGTGACGTCCCGCCAGCGGCGCCGTCGCGTCGCGTGCGGCGGGCGAACGACGTACACCCGCTTGTGGCACGCGGGGGCGCCGGCCAGGTAATGAAAGCCGCTGAGCTTGTGGTAGTCGGCCAGCGAGCCGCGCTCGACGGGCCAGCGGCTCGGCAGGTGGCCTCCGCTCGACCGCCCCGGGCCCGGCAGGATCTCGGCCGGCTGCCGTAGCGGCTTGACGATGACCCGGTCGGGCCTCAGGTGCGGGATCACCTCCGGGCGCGGCGTGGCCAGAAGCATCGCCACGGGGCTGCCGGTGACGAGTTTGCGGATCTGGCGGCTCAGGACCTGCGCGGTGGTCGGGTCGAGGCAGGAGGCGAACTCGTCGGCGATGACGAGCTCGCCCCGGCCGGAACGCAGCGCGGCGTGCAACACCTCGGCCAGGGCCAGGCGGAGCTGCTGGCCACCCGAGAGACACCGCGCGGGCGTGATCAGGACCGTCGCCTCGGCCAGTCCGCATCGGGCCAGCAGGCCGAGCCGTTCGGCGAGGGGCCCGCCGGACAGGACGGTCACGGCCGGCGCGCTGCTGCGGGACAGGGCCCGCGTTCGAAGCCACCGCGCCCGGGGCTCCTGCCGGGCCACCTCTCGCAAGAGCACGCTCTTGCCCGACCCGGACGGTCCGGTGACGGCCACGATCTGGCCCGACTCGATCTCCACCGGGAACCGGTCGTACAACGTCTCCGCCGACGCGTCACCCAGGCCGAACATCGCGGCCACTTGCCCCGCCTCGGGCATCGGCGGCACCGGCCGGGAAATTTTGCGGTTGACGCGGATCGACCACTTCGCGTAGCTGGGCGCAGAGGCCATCTTTATGCTCCTGATGAAAAAGAGGTTCTTTGGGGACATCCGGTCGGGGGGCAAGACGACCACCCTACGGTTCTGGCGGCGGCGCCATGTCCGCCCCGGGGGCCTGCATACGGTTCCGGGACTGGGGAAGGTTCGCATCGAGACCGTCGAGGCGATCGACGGCAACGACCTGACCGAAGCCGATGCCCACGCCGATGGCTTCGACAGTCTCGATGCGCTGATGCGTACACTCGATGAGATCTACCCCCCGGACGAGCGCGCTGGGCGAAACCTGTACCGCATCCGCTTCAGCTACGTGCCGGGAGAAGAACCCCACAGACCGGCAGACCAGCCGGTCAGGGCGCCCTGAAGACAAACCTCGGGCGCTTGATATTCTACGCAAGCAATAAGCAATGTCAATGTATTTCTGCAAACTTTTTTTCGCAAGTCATTCAGAATGCCTTGCCTTCGATCGGGGAATCCCCGATAATAAATATGAGCATAGGGACCAAAGCAATCGGGAGAACAAGCTATGAGTCTAGGTTCGATTGTTCGTAATCGGCGAAGCGAGCTTGGTTTGACGCAGGAGACGGTCGCGGCGCAGGTCGGGATCTCCAAGCCGTATCTGTCGAACATCGAGACGGGCAAGGCGAGGAATCCCCCGTCGGATGGAGTTCTTCGCTCGCTGGAGCGGGCACTGACTTTTCGCCCGAACGAGCTCACCCGGATCGGGCACTTGGAGAAGACGCCGACGGACATTCGCGAGCGATACGAACGATTCATGGCGGAGTTGGGCCGGCTTCGCGGGATCATCCGGGACCTGCGTGGGCAGGAGCCGGGCGAGGAAGACATCGGCGCCGAGGAGCCCGTCTCCGACAACCGCGAGGACATCTGGGCCGGCGTGGTGATCCCCGTCATCAACAGCGTGGCGGCCGGTTATCCGCACCACTTCACGGACTTGGACTACCCCCCGGGCATCGCCGACGAGTATATCCGTTGTCCGGACGTGCACGATCCCCAGGCGTTCGGGGCCCGGGTAATTGGCGACTCGATGCAGCCCGACTACCACGAGGGCGACATCGTGGTCTTCTCGCCCAACCTGACGGCGCGCAGCGGCGACGATTGCTTCGTCCGGTTTGAGCCTGGCGAGGGCATGACGTTCAAGCGCATCTACGAGGACGAGAAGAAGGCCGTCCGCCTCCAGCCCCTCAACAGGAAGTATCCCGCCCAGACGCGCCAGAAGGCGGAGATCACCGGTCTCTGGCCGGCCCTGTTCAAGATCCAGCGTCTCCGCAAGTAGGAAACGGGCTCGGCGAGTCCGCCGGCCGCGAAGACCTCAGATGTGCCGACTGAGGAGTGTGAGCTTGCCCGCCTTGACGCCGTGGGTCGAGACGACCGTGTCGGCCATTCGACGAACCTGGCACGCCGTGCCCTGCATGACGATGGCCTCCAGGCAGAGGTGCTTGTCGAGGTGCACGTGCTGGCTACAAAGGACCGCGTGGTGGTCGCGGTGCTGGATCGTCGTCAGTTCCTGGGCCAGCGCACGGGCGGCGTGGTCGTAGATAATGCTCAGGACGGCCACCACCTGGGCCTGCGGGTCCTGCCACTCCGCCTCGACCAGGGCCGAGCGGATGAGGTCGCGAACGGCCTCGGAGCGGTTCGTGTACCCGTGGGCGGCCATCCACTCGTTGAACCGCTCCAGCAGTTCCACGTCGATTGCCAGTGCCGTTCTCGTCAGGTTGCTCATGGTTGCCTCGCGCGCTGGCCGCCCGGCGTGACGCGGACGGCGATGGACAAGCCCATCGTACCACCGGCGAGGTCGATCTTGAAGGAGCTTTGGTGGGCGCGCTCGCGGCGCGGGCTCGGCCGCTACTTCGACGCCTTCCACCCGCTGTAGTGCAGGTCGAAATAGAGCCGGTCGTTTGGCAGAACGAGGATTTTCTCGAGTCGGAAGAGTTTGCCGTTGATCGGCAGGCGGACGCGAAGGGGCGTTGCCCCGGCGGCTCGCGCCTGGGCGTCCACCCGGGCGTCGAAGGCCTTCTGCATCTGCCGGGCCTGCTTGGCGGCCTGGACCTGCACGACCTGCCGCCCCGCCCCGGTCGCCAGCGAGGTAAACGCCTCCACCACCGGCAAGGGGCCCGAGAAGCCGCTTGCGCCCCAGCCGATGGTATATTTGCCCTTGGCCGGCGCGTAGTAGTTGTACATCACGTGCACGACCGGGACGTTGCAGACGGGCAGATCGACGTGGACCTGTCCCCGGTCGGGCACGTCGCCCTTGGGGGTCTCCACGTAAACGATCTCCGCCGGGAAGGCCGCCAGTTCCCGGCTGCTTCGCGCGCTGCGGACAAGCGGGACGAGCACGCTACCGGACTCGTCCTTGGCCGGGGAGACCGTGTTGCCCGCCACCGAGACCGACCAGATCTCCGAGTCCTTGGGCATCTTCAATCGAAGGAACTGGTTGCGGTTGTTCCGCACGGAATAGATGGCCTTGGTGATCCGCCGCCCGTCGGCGAGTTGCATGGCCGTGTAGACGCCGCTGTCCACGATCGTCACGAGGACGCCCACTTCCGCATGCTTCTTGATCGTCAGCGGGACCTTGGGCTGGTCGCCGAGGTAGCGGAACGCCAGCAGGATCGGCTGATGGGTCATCGCGACGAGGTCGGCCGGCAGTTGCCGCACGTCAATGGCCGTAGCGGCCGAGACGGCCCCCGCGGCGATTTCCACGTTGGCGACGGCCACCACGCCCAGGTACCCGCGCTGTCTCTGGACGCCGGTCGGGTGGATCACCGGCGTTTCGGCGGCGGCCGTCGGCTGCTCGAACGTGATCCGCAACGAGTACGTCCCGATGACCTCGGCCTTGAGAATCACCTGGAGCTTGCCGTCCTTGTCCACGCGCCAGTCCTGGACGTTCGACCCGGTGACCGTCAGGACGCTCGCGCCGGCGGGCACCTGCAGGCCCAGCTCGCGGACGGCCGTGTGCAGAATGTTGTAGTTGACCACCTCCTGGCAGAGCAGAAGCCCGTCGGCGACGGCGACCAGCGCGGCGACTTCCGCATAGAGCTTAGTTGGCGCGGCCGCCACTTTGGGCAGGGCGCGTTCCCAGGAGATCGCCACGGCCGTGCCCGACGGCACCGCCGCGATCACCTGCGTTTTCTGGTCCGCCGTTTTGCTCACCAGCGACTGCGAGCCGGTGACCTTCACGTCGACTTCCTTTCGCCCGATCGCCAGGTCCAGCACGCTCGAGCCGCCCAGGACGCGTTGGAAGCCCACCTGGTTGATGCCCGCGCTTTTATTGACGGCCACCGCAAAGTCGATCGTCACGTCGATCGGACCGCTCTTGTCCGTCAGCAGTTCGTAGGTCTTGCCCGCGGCGTTGAGGAACACGCCGTCCGGCAGCTTGGCGCCCATCAGCGCGACCGTCGTCGGCAGGATGGGGATGCGCTTCCAGCCCTTCTGGCGGAGGACGTTGATCTGTGCGACGAGTTGGAAGGTGGCCCCGTCGTCGGCGAGGACGCCGGTGTAGCGATTGGCCGAGACGATGTAATCCGCCGGCGGGGGCGTTTCGTCCTTTCGCTTGATCGACCACTCCAGCAAGGCGCGAAACTCATTCCACTTCAGGTCGACCGTGGCGTTCTTCATCGCGCCGGCGACCTTCAGGCCGGTCAGCTCCTCGACCTGGGTCCAGGGGATCGTCAGCACCTGGGAGCCCTTCTTCGCGGGGTCGTAGCCGGTGATCTTCACGAACTCGTCCCACGTCAGTGTGACCTGTCCCTTGCCGTCGCCGAGCTTGGGCGCCTCGGCCCGTGCCGTCGCGCAGGTGGCCGCGATGAGAAGGGCCATCCCCGTGATCCGTAGCGTGCGTGTCATGGCGTCATTCCTTTCCAGTCCAGGTGTATCGGGCGCGGATCGTCAACTCGTCCGCCGGCTTGATGAGGGTCTTCTCGAACTTCACGAGGCGCCCCACGCGGGGCACATCGAGGTCCTGGGGGACCTCGGCGAACTCGACGGACTTGGCTCGGCGGGTCCAGTGCTGCATCTCGCCGGCTTTGACGGCCGTCAGGAAACTCCCGTTGTCGATGAGGATGTACTTCTCGTGCGGCAGGGCGATCGGGTTCTGGTACAGGTCGATCGTGTTGCCCCCCTCGGCGGCGAACGTGACGTTGGCTCTCTGCCCGCTGGCCAGCAGGGCGTCGGTGCCGACGATCGTCTCCTGGAGGCGCGGGTTGGCGGGCACGCCCCGGCCGGGGCCCGACCGCTGGCCCTCGATCTCTCGCAACGTCCGCAACTGGGCCTCGTCCACCACGGTGTACCTCAGGCCATTTCGGCCTCGCACGAAGCGAACGCCCAACTGCCGGGTTGCGGCCGTGCCCAGGTTCACGTTCATGCTGTTGACCGCAACCTTCTGGCCCAGGTTCATCAGCGCTTTGTCATGGACCTGCTTGGCGGCCCGGTCCTTGTCGTCGTCCCGCGGGACGATGGCCGGGACCTTGCCCGACAGCGACCCGGCGCCGGCGAAGCCCCACCCGCCGTCGCCCTTGCGGTGCTCGAGCTGCCAATCGTAGTTCCTTTCCAGGAAGTCCTGGAACTCGGGGTTCTTGGCCAGTTCCGTCCGCCGCGACTCGCCTTCGGGTCGGGCGTCTGTTCGGGCATACGAGAAGGTCCCCGGGCTGGTCCGAGCCGTCAGCGTGCCGTTGACCGAGGCGTCGGCGTCCAGATCGCCCGCCGTCGTGACCAGGCCGGCCGCTCTCTGCTCGGCGATATTCCCTCGCAGCTCGACCTGTGGCCCGCGGACCTTGCGCAAGGTGTCGATCAGGCCCCTGGTGAGCTTCTGGTCGTCGGCCGACGCGCTGACGACGAGTTGGCCGTTCACGACCTGAACGCCCGCGTCCTCGTCGGTGGATTTCTTGCCCAGCGCCCGGCGGACCAACTTGGTGAAGTCGTCGGTCAGGCCGGCCTGGGCGTTCTTGGCGTCCTTCTCGCCGTCGCGGCCGCGGCGGGGCGCGTCCTCGAAGATCCCTCCGGCTTTGCCCCCGCCGCCGGTGCGGCGCTTGGGATCGGCCTCGCCCAGCTCGATCCGCGGAGCCTTGAAGTTCGGCACGTCGACCAGGAGGTCGCGGACGTCGTAGACGCGGCGCGTGAGCGTCTCCGGGCGATCTGCCGGGCGGGACTTGCCCGGGTCCGCGGGCTCCGCGTGGCGCTTGGTGCTTTTGGGGCCAAGCCCGAACCTGGCCGAGCCGCGCGAGGTCTTCTGCCGGACCGACTCGACGGCGAGCTTCTCCAACTCGTCGCGGAGGTCGCCCTCTGGGCCCTCTTGCTTGTCGAGCTTCTGGAGGGCCTTGCCGACCTTCAGGGCCTCGGCGTACTCCCCGGCGGCCTTGGTTTTCTCGAACCATTGGCGCAGCCGGGTGGCCTGGGCCTGCTGGTCTTTGCGGAGCCTCTCGAGTGTCTTGGTGGCCTCGCGAAGGCGAACGCCCTGTTCCCGCTCCTCGGCCCCGCGTGCGATGAGCTTCTCGCCGAGGGACACGGCGGCCCGGTAGCTCGCCTCGGCCTGGGCCTGTCGTCCCTCGCGGGTGGCTTGACCGGCCTGCTCGATCAGCTCCTGCTGCTGCTGTTCGAGATGCACGTTCAGCGAGGAGATTTCCTTCTTCACCTGCCGCCCGAGGGCCTTCTCCTGGCGGCTGCTGGCGGCGAGATCGCCCCGGACCATCTTGATGTTCGCCAGCAGGCGGTGGGCGTTGGCGGCCTCGGGGTTCTTCGGTGCCAGCCGGATCGCCTTCGTCAGCGAGTCGCTGGCGTTCTTGTAGTCGCCCTTGTCGTAGTAGTCCCTGCCGGCGCGGTAGTAGTTTCGTGAGAGCATGATCTGGCCGCCGAGGACCAGGGTTCCGCCGCGGACGGGCACGACGGTCGTGGGCGTGACCGCCGGCGAGTCCGGCTGGGGGCCGGGTTGTGTGGCGGGCCGCGGGGCCGGTGGGGGGGCCTTGACCCCCATGGCGAGCGGCGAGAAGTTGTCGAGCCCGCGGAACAGCCGCTTCAGCACCGGCTCGGGGGTCGGCGTGGGTCGGTCGCCTTCGCCCGTTGGCCGGGCCTCGACGGTGGGGCGGTCGGTCAGCGCGTAGCCCTCGGCCAATTCGCCCCGGCCGTAGCTCAGGCTCGCGACGGCTGTCTCGCTGGAGTACCGCGCGACCGACCGCAAGGGCCCCGACCACTTCTGGACGTCCATGCCGCGCGGCGCGTAGAGTTCGCACCACCCGTAGGCGACGGGCAGGTCGATGCGTGGCAGGGGCAGCTCGGCCGTTCGCGTCGATCGCAGGGCCGGGCCTCGCCACAACATGACGATCTGCACCGGGAAACTTACCAGCCCCTTGACGGAGGCCCGCGACCGGACCAGCGGCAGCAGGACCTCGCCCGCCCGGCCGGGAACGGGCGTCAGCGGCTGGGACCGATCATTCACCCGGGCCGAAAGCACCAGCGCATCGTCGGGCAGCGAGACGCGAAGGAACTGCCGCCCGCGATTGCGGACCTCGTAGTCCACCTTGCAGAGGACCTGCCCGTCGGGGCGAAGGAGCACCTGGTAGTTTGCCAGGTCGGCGATGGACTCGCGCAGGGCGAACTCGCCGAGGCGGACGGCGTCGATGGCCACCGCGAAGTCCCGGGCGGTGATCGAGTAGGCCAGCACGATCTTCCCGGCCAGGATGCGTCGGGCCTCGCCCGGGAGGTCCGCCGGGTGGATCTCCCGCAGGCCGGTCGCGGTGTGCTCGAGGATCTCGCTGTCGCCGGTCGTGTTCGTGACGACTACCGTTCCGCCGGACCAATGGCCGTCGCGAATTCGGATCGGATCGAGGCGCTGGATGCTCCCCGGCGTGAGCGGCAGTTCGTAGGTCACGTCGAGGCGGGTCTGGCCGGTGACGGCGCCGCGGAGGAAGACCGTCGCCTCGCCGCCGGCGGCGCGGGCCTCGCGGACGTCCGGGCCCCGGATCGAGACCCGCCGGGCGGCGGGGGGCAGGCTCAGCGAGAGGCGGTCGGTTCGGCCGCCGAAGATGCCGACCCGCATGCTCGCGGCGACCTGTTGTCGGCCGGTGTCGAGGTTCCACGCCGTCGCGCCGCGGAGTTCGTACCGCGGCGGGCGAGGCTCTAAGGCGATCGGGTGAGCACAGGTCACGTTCACGCGCGTCCGTGGCGTCAGACACAACTGTCCGTGTGTGCCCCGTTGGGCCTGCCCGGCGATTTCTTCCGGGGACCCGTCGGCCGTCACTTGCCATCGAGACGGGGAGTCGAACCGCAGGACGGTCCGAGTCGTCCTGGCCACGTCGAAGGCGAGCGTACCGCCCCGGCCGGGATCGGCTCGCCAAGAGGTCCGGGCCGCGACGACGTACGGCCCCACGTCGCGGGGGCGCAAGCGGAGCCACCCATTCCGCGTAGCCAGGCTGGCGGGCTTGCCGTTGACGGTAACGTTCGTCCAGGTTCGCTTGGCCGTCAGCACGGGCAGGTCCCCGGCCGAGCGTGGATGGAGGACATGGTACGTGACCCTGGCCGCGAGATCGCCCGTGCCGGCCCCGTCGAGCGTCAGGTGGTACCGCCCGTCGGTCGCGACGCACGCGACCGGCGGCGGCGCCGCGGGGGCGATGCCCAGCACCTCGCGCAGGTAGCGACGGTAGGCCTCGACCGGGACGCGGAATCGCACGTCCTCCAGCAGGCGGCTCCGTGCCAGCAGCGAGCGAACCACCTGGCCGCGCGTGGGCTTCTCGCCGACCGCCGTCGCCGAGCCGGTCAGCAGCATCGCCGCGTAGAGAAGAGCTATCCTTCGCACAAGCGTCGTAGACCTCTCCCGAGGGCCTGGAATGACAAGTCCCAACTACAAAGGCCACTATCCCTATTGGACGCCCCCGCGCAGAAAGGTTCACGAAAACTGCGGAAATCTCTGCCGCTTCGTCCATGCCCCGGGGCTCGGGCCAGGCGGGGATGTGGTAGGATACCGCCCGTGAAGGTCCTGGCACTGGAACCGTACTACGGCGGGAGCCACCAGGCGTTCCTCGACGGCTGGAGCGGGCGGAGCCGGCATTCGTGGACGCTGCTGACGCTCCCGGGGCACCACTGGAAGTGGCGGATGCGTCACGCGCCGGTCACGCTGGGCGCCGAGGTCCATCGGCGAGCCGAGGCCGGCGAGACCTGGGACGTCCTGTTCTGCACCGACATGCTGGACCTCGCGACGTTTCTCGGCCTGGCGCCGGCGCCCGTGGGCCGACTGCCTTCGGTCGTCTACTTCCACGAAAACCAACTGACCTATCCCGTCCGGCACGAGGATTCGCGCGACCGTCACTTCGCGTTCACGAACCTGACCACGGCGCTGGCCGGGCGGGCGGTGTGGTTCAACTCGGCCTTCCATCGCGAGTCGTTCCTGGACGCGACGTCGGCCTTTCTCGGGACGATGCCGGACTACCCGCCGCTCGACGCGGTCGATCGCGTCCGGGCCCGAAGCGGCGTCTACCCGCCGGGGATCGAGACATTCGCGCCGCCGGTGCCGCGTCGGGCGGGGGCGCTTCGCGTCGTCTGGGCCGCACGCTGGGAGTACGACAAGGGGCCGGACGACTTCTTCCGGGCCCTGGCCCTGCTCGACCGCCGCGGCGTGGACTTCCGCGTCAGCGTCATCGGCCAGCAGTTTCGCGACACGCCCGGCGTCTTCGCCGAGGCCCGGACGGCGTTGGCGTCGCGGATCGATCGGTGGGGCCACCAGCCGAGCCGTGCGGACTACGCGGCCACGCTCGCCGACGCCGACGTGTTCGTCTCGACGGCCCGCCACGAGTTCTTCGGCCTCAGCGCGGTCGAGGCGATCGCGGCCGGCGCCCTGCCCGTCCTGCCCGACCGGCTGGCGTACCCGGAGGTCCTCGCCGAACTCGATGCGGGGGACCTGCTCTACGACGGCACGGTGGAGGCCCTGGCCGAGCGTCTGGCTTCACTGGCGGGCGACCGCGGCGCCCTGGCGGCACGGCGGGAGGAATTGGCCCGTTCCGCGGGGGAGCGGTTCGGCTGGAGCGGCCTCGTCGAGACCATGGACGACGCCTTGGCCGACGCCGCCTGGACGACCGGCCGATGCCGGGAACCGTGAGGTCCCGGCACCGGCCGGCTGGTGCAGCGAACATCTTGTGGAGGATCGGGTTTTCTATGCGGCGCTGATCACGATGGCGGAGAAGCAGCTCTGGAACTGCGTCATGGTGAGCCGCAGCAAGCCGTCGCTGTAATTGCTGTCGTAGCTGCGTCCGTCGACGCCCCAGGGGTTGTAGACGGTGACGATGGCCTCGCCGCTGGAGGTATCGACCGACTTGACCATGTAGGCGTGAGAGCCGACGATCGGCGAGGGGGAGCTGCTGTAGCTTCCGACCGTCACGGCGTGGCCGGCGTTGAGTGCGTTGACCATGAAGCCCACCACGGAGGCCTCCGACCCGCCGGCCCAGAGCGTACTCGTGGACTCGTTCGTCATCTCGCGGTAGACGGTGCTCATCCACCCGCCGCTGATGGAGGCGTAAGAGTCCTGATCGTAGCGGAAGTGGGCGTAGGCCTTCTCCAGGATGGCGACCCAGGTCTCGCCGTCCGGGCTGAGCTTGGCATAGCTGAGGCTCGTGCCGGAACTGACGGGCAAGTCGGCGTCCAGCCGGAGGTAGACCTCCTGGTTGTTCCGGTAGAACCGCACGGCGTAGGTGCCGTCGCCCAGGGAGGTGACCATCTGGCGGATGACGTTCGGGTCGGTGTCGGCCATGCTCGCCAGGCAGGCGAGGAAGTAGCAGTCGCCCACGGACCCCTGGCGGATGTCGTCGTACTCGGGTCCGTCGGCGAACAGCGGCCTGTCGGCGAAGTTAGCCCAGGCCCGGCCGTAGCTCGTCGGCGTCGGGTCGCGGAAGTTCTGCCCGGCGATACTGGTGGGCACGTAATCCGGGGAGGTCGGGAGGGGCGAGTAGGGCTGGTAGAACTGGGTGATCTGGTGGACGGCCTTGGCGGCATATTCGGCGCTGGTGACGTCGGCCAGCGAGTCGCCGGTGTCCACCCAGTAGCTGTCGGTGCCGTCCCCGCCGCGGATGATATCCACGCCGCCGCCGAGGCTGATTATCGTGTCGTTGCCGCTGCCGCCCCAGATACTGGCCGAACCCTGGCTGTTGTCGTACACGGTGTCGTCGCCGTCGCCGGCGTAGACCAGGACCGAGCCGGTGATCGAGTAGTCGGCGCGGATCACGTCGTTGCCGGCGAAACCGTAGATCGAGATGTTGTCGAACACCCCCGTGAAGTCCATCGCGCCGATCCCGGTGGTCAAGGTGGTTATCATGCCGCTGACGGACAGCGTGATGATGTCGTTCCCGTTCGTTCCGGCGACGATCAGGCGGGTCACGCCGGCTTCCTCGACGGTCCATCCGAGCACGAAGCGGCCGGGGGCCACCTCCGGGTCCGGGTCCGGGTCGGGCTCGGGGTCCGGGTCCGGGTCGGGGTCGGGCTCGGGGTCGGGATCCGGATCGGGTTCCGGGTCGGGCTCGGGTTCCGCGGTCGTCGTGATCTCGAACGCGTACTGACCCGTGCCATCGTCCAGGCTTGCGAAGGTCAGGTAATACGTCTGCCCCGCGACCGCGTCGAAGACGAGGGCGCACGAGGCGTCGCCGTCGTCGTCCGTGCCAAGGGTATCGCCCTCGGCGTCGGAGACCTGGACCGTCGGCGAGACGGTCGAGCTGCTGCCGTACGCCGCCACCGAGACGCTCATCTGCCCGGTCACCGGGGCGACGATCTTCAGAACGTCTACGTCTTCCGTGTAGTTGATGCTGGCGTTTGCGTTTCGCGAGCCGTCGCTGTCCATCCGAAGGTACGCGGCGTGGTCGATGTCGTTGCCGGCGTCGTCATACGGGCGGACCGTCAGCTCCAACTCGTAGGCGCCTCCGGATTCTCCCACGGCCGAGGCGCGAACGTAGTACGTCTCGCCCGCCTTGACGCCAAGCTTGATCGCGCTGTCCGTCGTCCCCCGGGCCGCGTTGTTGTTCGAGGCGATCCGCCGCTGGTCGGAATTGTAGACCTGCAGGTAGGAGTCGATCTCGCTGCCGTCGCCGGCCGCCATGTCGAGGTAGACGTACCCGTCCGCCGTCGGCGTGAACTTGTACATCGTGCTCGTGCACGCGTCGAGCGTGCCCGAGACGAGCTGCTCCCCGTAGATCGGGACCGACACCTCCTCGGCGTCGATGAACTCCTGGAGGATCATCGGCAGGACATCCAGCCGGTACGATCCGGTGTTGTCCTGCTGGTCGGAAACCGCCAGGTAGTACGTTTGGCTCTGGACGGCCGTGAAACTCAGGTCCAGCGCCTCGTCCAGGTCGGCCTGGGCGCTGGCAAGGGTCTCGCCCTCGGCGTCGTAGACGATCAGGTTGCCGGACAAGTCGCCGTAGCGAACGTAGGGGGTTAGCTCGACGCGGACCAGGCCGCTGTCGGGGGCGGTGTAGGCCAGGTAGTCCACGTCGTCGATGCAGTGGACCTTGCCCTTGACCCAGGTCGAGCCGTTGGACCGCACGCGAAGTGCCGCCGCCTCGTCCGCCGTGTTGCCGTAGTCGTCGTACGGGCGACTGGCGAAGGTCAGCTCGTAGGCGCCCTCGGTCTCGTTGGCCGCCGACGCCCGAACGTAGTAGGTCTCGCCCGCTTTGACGCGCAGGCGGATTCGGCTGTCGGTGGTGTATCTCGATGCGTTGTCGTTGCGGGCGATCCGGCGCTGATTGGGCGTGAAGACCTCCAGGTAGGAGTCGACCTCGCTGCCCTCGCCCGCGACCATGTCCAAATACACATACCCGTCGGCCGCGGCCGTGAACGAGTACATGTCGTTGCCGTCGGCGCCCAGGTTGCCCGAGGCCGACTGCGTGGTGAACGCCGGCAGGGCGACTTCCTCGGCGTCGATGAACTCCTGGAGGACCGTGGGCAGCACGCGGGTGAGGTACCGGCCGGTGCTGCCGGCCTGGCCGGACGCCTCCAGGTAGTACGTCTGCCCCGCGATGGCCGAGAAACTCATCTCCACCATGCCCTCGACGGCACTGACTTGCCCGGTGACCATCTCGCCTGACGCGTTGTAGACCGCCATCGAGGCCGACAGGTCGCCGCTGGTGTAGGCGACCATCTGGATGCGCACCAGGCCGCTGTCCAGGGCGACGTACTCCAGGCAATCGGTGTCGCCGGTGTAGTGGATGCTCCCCTTGGCCCAAGTGGACCCGTCGGACTTCAGCCGCAGGGCCGCGGCGGCGTCGGTGTCGTTGCCGTAGTCGTCGTAGGGGCGGCTGTCGAAGGTCAATTCGTACGCGCCGTCCGTCTCGTCGGCCGCCGAGGCCCGTACGTAGTAGGTCTGGCCCGCCTTGACGCGAAGCTTGACCCGGCTGTCTGTCGTGCCCCGATAGGCCGTGTTGTTTCGCGCCACGCGGCGCTGGTCGTAGTTGTAGACCTCCAGGTACGAGTCGATCGAGCTCCCGTCGGCGGCGACCATGTCCAGGTACACGTATCCGTTGGCCGTCGCGGTGAAGGTGTAGGCGTCCGAGCCCCCGGACAGCAGGGACCCCGTGACGGTCTGGGAGCTCTCACCGGGAATCGACACGACGTCGGCCTCGACGAACTCCTGGACGAGGATGGACGACGCGTAGAGATAATACAGGCCCATCGTGTCGTTCTGGCCGGCGGTCCGGAGGTAGTAGGTCTGGGCTTCGGTGACGGCGAAGTCGAGGTTGACCGTTCCGTCGGTGAGGGTCTCGGCGTATCCGAGCA
>Ga0272442_10005931_pt1 | contig 16206 bp, 22 predicted proteins | sample SSMForm2O_FD_200262 | JGI IMG/M metagenome (GOLD analysis project Ga0272442, IMG submission 200262) | Marine sediment archaeal communities from Little Sippewissett salt marsh, Falmouth, MA, United States - SSM-Form-2O | ecosystem: Environmental > Aquatic > Marine > Wetlands > Sediment ...
ATTCAAAAAGAGCGTTTTCCCGATGCAGAGGAATACAACAAGGTTGTTGGAATTTATAAGATAAATAACGAACTTTTAGAAAATGCTAAAGAAGATTTAATTATCATGCATCCGCTCCCGCGTGTAAAGGAGATTGACCCTGAAGTTGATACAACCCCTCATGCATTATATTTTAAACAAGCATTCAATGGAGTACCAGTGAGAATGGCGCTTCTTTCTCTTATTTCTGGAGGGAGAATATGAAAGAGTTAAAGGTTCAACCAATTAAAGATGGAACGGTAATCGATCATATATCTGCAGGTCAAGCTTTGAAAGTATTACGAATTTTAAAAATTCCTGAATCTACCTCCTCAATTGTAAGTGTTGTATTAAATGTGAAAAGTAGGATCGGGAAAAAAGACATTGTAAAAATTGAAAATCGCGAATTAGATACTTCTGAAGTTGATAGAATTTCGTTAATTGCTCCAAAAGCAACTATAAATATTATTCGTAATTATGATGTGGCAAAAAAACATGTTGTTAAACTTCCAGAGGAAGTGTATGGCATTATTCAATGCTCAAATCCTACGTGTATATCTAATGCTGAAAAAGAACCTGTTAAAAGTAGATTCCTGGTCACAAACAAAGATCCACTAAAAGTTAGATGCTATTATTGCGAACGCGAACCAGATGATATTGCTGAAAGAATAAGTTAAAGCTCCGCTAAAATTTCTTTTGCTCGATCTAGTTTTATATTATTTTCTTTAATGATTTGTTCTGATACTTTTTCTATTTGATTCCCTGTTGCACCTGCCATAACTGCTATGTTTTTTGCATGCAGACGCATATGACCTTTTTGAATTCCAACTGTTGATAATGCAAAAACTGCTGCAAAATTTTGAGCAAGACCAAGACTTACAACTACCTCTGCAAGCTCTTGTGCTGTTTTAATTCCAAGTATTTTTTTACACAGTTTTGCTTTTGGATGTATATTTCCTGCTCCACCAATTATTCCCACGGCCATAGGCATTTCAAGTTCACCAACAAGGTTTCCATCTTTATCTTTATAATATTTTGAAAGAGAAGAATATTGTCCATTACGCGCTGCGTATGCATGAGCTCCCGCCTCTATCGCTCTGAAATCATTTCCGGTAGCAATAATCAAAGAGTCAATACCATTCATAATACCTTTATTATGGGTCGCTGCTCTATATGGATCAACTGATGCAAGCGTATAAGATTCTAGAAATGCGTCTACAATTTTTTCTCCACCTAATTTTTCTTTTTCAAAAGTGGCCTTTGCCTTCACTAATCGCTTATCGGCAAGATTTGAAAGTATTTTTAATCGAATATATCCCCCTGTTAATTCTTCAATCATAGGAGATAATGCCTCACACATAGTATTTACAGCGTTCGCACCCATCGCATCTCGAACATCTACAATTAAATGATTTACAATCATTTTACCCATTGGACTATCTAAAATCCTAACTTCAAGATCTTTTGCTCCACCACCAAATTTTACTAGTACTTTATCTTGTTCATTTGCTAGATTTAAAATCTCTTTTTTATGGTTTAAAATATCTTGAGCTGCTTTTGCCACATCTTTTATCCCAAGTAATTGCATTTGTCCAATCATTAAGGGTTGTGAACACTCAGTTTTAAAACCTCCTTTTAATCGAGCAATTTTTGCAGCATTACTTGCTGCAGCTACAACACTAGACTCTTCTATTGCCATTGGAATAAGATATTCTTTATCATTAATCTGGAAGTTCACAGCAATTCCAAGGGGTAACTCAAAATTACCCAATACATTTTCAATCATTCTATCTGCAATTTCAAAGTTCAGAGAATTCGAAAAAATTTGTGATTCTTCTTCGGTTAAATTTGCAAACTTAGTTACAAGTGCAATTTTTTGTTTTAACGGCATTTTATAAAATCCTGATATTTCAGATGATTTATCCTCATTTGACATGTTTCTTTCCCCCAGACATATAGTTTTGTTGGAATAAGTTTATTGTTTTTAAAACTTGTTTTTAATCCACGTCGTCTTCTTCTTTTTGGCTCCTATATAAAATTTCTTCTTTTCTTTTCTGTACAGATTCATCCCATAATGGTCCAAATCGCCCTGCAATCCTGTCAATTCTTTCAACAAGTTTTTCTTTATCATCTCCCTCGAATTTGACTCCAATCATCATTGAACTGAAATGTTTTCCATCTCTCACATTGCACATCACAGGAGCTGAAAACTGCATTTTTATATAGTTTTTATTAATCACAAGATTTTTTAAATCAACAATTTGAGGATTAATTTCTACTTCATCTAACTTAGAATAATAATTATCGTCAGTTCCCTCCATGTCGATTTTCATATTTCCTTCTCCAAGTTGATATTCTAGATTAACAACTTGTCTATATTGTACTAAATCAGTCATAATTTTACCCTCGATTTTATTTGTGTGAATCCCTTTTTATCCCTAATAAACAACTAATCATATGTATATACGTATAAAAAGTTTGTTTATTTAGATTAAAGTAACTACAGTAGTGAAATTATTAGAAATTATTTTTGCTTTGTTTTTGTACTTTATGGAAATAATCCTCTATCGTTTGCCCTAGTCTCCATCCAAAATATCCAAATAAAAAACCCCAAAAGCCACCAATGCTTAAAGTGGCAATATCTGTTAAAAATTTTTCTCCGGTAGTAAGATATCCTAGAAAAGTTACAACTGAAATATAAATTATAAGTAAAATGAAAACCCATTTTAATATTCCAACTGTCACTTCTACAGTTTTTGTTGCTGTTTTTTCTACTACTTTTTTTGCTTGTTTTGGGTTAAGTGGTCTTTTTTTTGTATCCATTTTTTGTCTGGTTTGAAGAACTCGTATCTTTGTTATATAGTTTCTCTTGTTTTTACTGCCATCCCATTTGTAAAAGCAAGCATTTCTTGGCGATTCATTAATGTTCTTCCCACGCCAAGAAGCTCATCTTTTTCATTTACAATAAGGCATTCATCATAAGGTCTAAGTTCGTCATCACATTCTAATATAAATTTTGCAAAAACACTTTTTCCTTCAAGTATAAATGGTTCTGCATCCTTTGAGATAGTAACTCTAAGTTTTGGTTTTTTTAAAGTTTTATGAAGGAGTCTTGCTCCATGAATTTTTAAGGTAAACTTTCCATCTGAAGCTCGCATTGATAAAATGTGTTCAGAGTTTGCATAAATATTTCTAATTTTTCCAGTTTTTTTAGATTTAACAAGTTTTATTTTTCCTTTAAAAAGCGATTTGCTAGATCTATTTTGAAATTGCATATCCGCGATAGCCATTATTTTTTGTAAATCTATATTTATTTCATGTTTTTGTTTACCATTTTGTTTATTCTGCCATTTAATTATCTTAGTGTTTTTTGTGAATTCTTTAAAGACTTGATCTAAAAAATTTTGGGTTTCTTTATCTATTTCTTTTGGCGTAATTGATTGAGCAAAAGGATAAAATTCATCTAATTCTATAGGAGCTGGCCCTAAATGTGAGTTAATAATAATGTTTGTTTGGTATTGATTTAATATTGCTGCAATTTCTTCAGCGTAGTGTTTCTGATAAGGTTTTTTTCCTTCAGGCAATACTATAGTATTTTTATTGTAAAAAATGTAATTTTTTTGTAGTCGTTTGTGAAGTCGATAGATTATTGGGCGATGTATTGTATGATTTCCTGTATAAAATAATGCTTTATTTTTTGTAATAGGTTCAAATTGTTCGAGCCATTTTTTGTTATCTATGGTTTTCAGCACTTTTAATGATTCTTGTAGGTGTGGATTTGCAGTGGCTCTTCTTTCAACAAGTTCCCATAATGTTCCTTGTCTGATTGCGTTTCTAATTTTTTTGATTTCTGAGAAACTTACATATAGATTGTGCTTAGCAATTTGTCGAGTTTTTTCGTTTTGATGCATTTTTTTTAATTCATTAGAAGTTGTGTTTGTACAGATTGGACAGTGACATGGTAATTCTGTTAAGTCCTCTAGTTTTTCTGTACCCCATGAAAAAATCATTCTTTCGTCTTGAGCATATTTTGCATACGCCGAAGAATCAAATAAGTCGCATCCTAGCGCAACAGCTAAAGGAAATATTAGTGGGTGACCTGCACCGAAAAGATGTACGGGCTTGCTAGGATTTAATCCTTTTTTTGAGGCCAATATTATCCTCACTAGATCAGTATATCGTTGATTTTCCATTATTGGTACTACACCGCCTATTGGAAAAAAATCAGATTCTAGCTCACTTAGTTTCTCTGCACATGTCTTTCTTAAATCAGGGTATATTGATCCTTGAACTGTTGTAGCTAAAAGCATGTTTTTTTTAATTTTATGACTTAGTTTGGCTCTTTTTATTGTTTCTTGGATTGAGTGCTGTGCTTGTTTTTTTGTTTGTTTTGGTGTACCAAATACATCCAATATTGTTCCAATATCTGAACCGATATCTCTTTGGAATTTCACTATGTCAATTGGATCAATGTTTAAATCACCATAAACGTATGATTGAAAGGTTCCTGAATCTGTCATTATAGGTCCATCAAATTCGATTAATTTGTGTACTCCATTTTTTAATGCTTTTTGTTTTAGTTTTTCATCTTTTTTTATTATGTACGAGTTTGTGATTACTATTTCTGTTTGAAAAAGTTGTTTCATTTCTTTTGCGGTGATTATTTGTTTATTAGGATTTATGACTGGTAATAGAGTTGGTGTGGTAATTGTACCGTGTTTTGTTTTGAATTTACAGAGTCTTCCAGCAGCATCTCTATCTTTTATTTCAAAGGTCATTGTATTGTTTTGGTATAATATTGGATTATTTAGCTTTTAGGTGATATTTTTTTGATTTTATCTAGTGTAAACTTTTAAAATGATTAGTCGATACTGTTGTTGAATAATTACATGGACCATGACAAAGACTATTGGAAAAGATGTTATCTAGAAATTTATGGATCTTTTAAAGAACAGAAGATAAAAATTCAAGAGCTTGAAATTGAATGTGAAAATCTAAAAGCTAAGATAAAAAAGATAGAAAAATAAGTTTTTTTATCCTTATATTTAAAAGTTTTGTTTTATCATTACACCTTTACAAAGTTAACATTTGGTATTTATTAGATTCCTATTTGTATTGGTTCAATAATTTTTCTAAGAACCGCTATTGCTGATAAAGAGGCCATATAACTTGATTTTGGATTTTTTGGGTTTGGCATGTTTTCCATTTCAGCTCTAAGTCTCCCAAATCGACCGTGGGCAAGAATTTTATGGTTTATTCTATTCGTCACGGGGTCTGCTACGATTTCTACACGTGTTTTATCAAAACCATTACCTGCTAGAGATAGACATCCTGCCACGTTTATGTTTGCTGGAAATTGTTTTACTGCTTCTCGTGCAGTTCCTCTAAATATCACTGTTCTTTTATCATATTGTTTACCTAGGGAGTTTGGAGGCTTTGTGGTAACTAGCGTTACTTCATCAATTTCATCTACGTTTGCTGCATAGAGCCCATCTATTCCACATACTGCACCAGAAGGTAAATATATTTTACAATTATTTTTTACGGCTAATTTTTTAAAATCATTTCTAAGTTTATTATCAAATAAACTTCCTATACTCATAATTACTAGATCTTTTTTTGCAGATAGTACTTTAGAGCCATATTCTATTACCGCTTTTTGTGAGGCTGCCTCATAGACTACGTTTACGTCATCAAGAAAATCTTCAACTTTTTTTATCTCTGATTTTTCAATGAGTTTATGCAGCTTTTTGACAGCATCTATGTTTTTGTCAAAAAGATAGATTTTTTTTACAGCTTTCATTTTATCTGCTGCTAATGCGACATCTGTTCCTATTGCTCCACATCCAATAATTCCAAGGTTCATTGTAAAACCAAAACCTTAATAGAGCTTTTTAGTATAAAACTGCTGGTATGAATGAAATTGATTTCTATTTAAATGAAGATCTTGGTGAAGAGGGCGATATTACTTCAGATTCTTTGTTTACAGATGAAATTGGAAAAGCTCATATACTTGCTAAAGATGATTGCATTGTTGCTGGATTAGATGAAGCTTTTATGGTTTTTTTAAATACAGGTGCTAACCTTTCAAAAGAAGTAATTGATGGTGAAGAAATTAAATCTGGATCAATTGTAGCTGAGGTATCTGGTTCTGTAAAATCTATTTTAAAGGGTGAGAGGCTTGCTTTGAATTTTATTTGTAGGATGAGTGGTATTGCATCTGAAACTAGAAGATTAATTGATATTTGTAAAAGTGTTAATTCATCAGTTTCAATTGCTGCTACACGTAAAACAACTCCCGGTTTTAGAAAATATGAGAAAAAAGCTGTGGCTCTTGGAGGTGGTGAGCCTCATAGAATGGGTTTGTTTGATGTTGTTATGATTAAAGATAATCATTTAAAGTGTTTTGGTTCTGTTGAGGATGCAATAAAAAAAGCGCAAAAGAATGTTAAAGATAAAATAATTGAAGTTGAAGTTGAAAGTGAGATTGATGCGGTAATTGCTGCGAAGTTGGGTGTTGATGTGATTATGCTTGATAATTTTTCTATAAATGATTTGAAATCTGTTGTTGACAATATTAAAAAAATAAATTCTAAGGTATTGATTGAAATTTCTGGAGGGATTTCATCAGAGAATATCTTGGATTATGCAGTTTTCGCTGATAGAATATCTTTAGGATGTCTTACTCATAGCGTAAAAAGCATAGATTTTTCTTTGGATTTTATGTAGGAATATAAGGAAATATTTAATAATCAATATTTCTTTACAATATTGCAGAAATTATAATATTCACAAGTTGGGGTTCTATTGTGAGGATGGTGAATTATTAAATGAAAAAGATTGTAGAAGATGCTGTTAATCGAGAGAAAAATAGTAAAAAATCCAAGAAATCAAAACCTAAGGCTAAAAAATTTAATATTGAAAATGCACTTCCTGCTATGGGAACTGATAATTCTGAGCTTGAACAGGTTTTAGCAGGTCTTACAACCACAATTAAAGTTGTTGGTTGTGGTGGTGCTGGAACTAATACTATTGCTCGGTGTCTTGCAGAGCAAATTTCTGGTGCAGAGCTTATTGCAGTTAACACTGATGCTCAACATCTTTTAATTTCAGAGGTTTCACATAAAGTGTTAATTGGTCGTCATCTCACTCGAGGTCTTGGCGCTGGTTCTCTTCCACAAATTGGTGAAGAAGCCGCTCGTGAAAGCGAACAAAACATTCGTGAGGCAATAACACCTGCAGATATGGTTTTTATTACCTGCGGGCTTGGTGGCGGAACTGGTACTGGTTGCTCACCGGTTATCGCACAGATTGCAAAAGAAGCAGGTGCACTTACCATTGGAGTTGTTACACTTCCATTCAGTGTTGAAGGTATGATTCGCATGGAAAACGCAGAAGTTGGTTTAAATCGACTTCGTGAAATATGCGATACAGTAATTGTAATTCCAAATGACAAGCTTCTTGATATCGTTCCTAATCTAGCATTAAATGCTGCTTTCAAGGTTGCAGATGAGGTTTTAATGCGCTCTATCAAAGGTATTACTGAAATGATTACAATGCCAGGGCTTGTAAACCTTGATTTTGCTGATCTAAAAACTGTTATGAAACGTGGCGGTGTTGCTATGATTGGACTGGGTGAAGCAGAAGGAAAAGACAAAGCAATTAACGCAGTAATTGAAGCATTGAATTCACCACTTCTAGAAGTTGATATCAGTGAAGCAACTGGGGCTCTTGTAAATGTCACTGGTGGAGATGATATGACTATTGGTGAAGCAGAAAAAGTAGTTGAAGAAATATATAGTCGTGTTGATCCTAATGCCCGTATTATTTGGGGTACTACCATTGATGATGATCTGAAACATAGCATTCGAACTATGCTTGTTATCACTGGTGTAAAATCAAAACAGATACTTGGTCCATCAGTTAGATCTCTTGAAAATAAAGAGTATGGAATAGATTTTGTTGCCTAAATTCATTTTAGGCACATTATTTATATATACCTTATTCTTTGACCCTTATTCATTATTTACTATTTGGTGTTAAAGTTGAAAAGAGACGGAAGCTTTATGGATAAAGCCTGGGACCTTCAACATAGAATTGAGGCTCGTCAGGATAGAGTCGGTAAAGGAAAATACGGTAGAGTCCTAAAAATGGCTCGAAATCCTACAGATGAAGAATTTAGTAGAACATCAAAAATCGTTGGTGCTGGAATTCTTATCATTGGTGCATTAGGTTTTGCGATTTATATTATAAGAGAGCTTGCAGTACCATTTATTCTTTCAGCTTTTGGATATTAATAGGTGTTATGGTTTATGGTGGATGAAATTTCTGAAAAAGTTATTGAAGAAGATGAAGAAGACCATTCAAAAATATTCACTATTAAAACTCAGGTTGGAAAAGAACAAAACACTGCAGATTTAATTAATAGTCGTGCTCAGAAATCAAAGCTTGATATTCCAGCGATATTGGTTACACCTGAACTACGTGGCTATATTTTTGTTGAAGGATTTGATGAAGAACGATTAAAAGACACCATTAAAACGGTTTCATATGCCCGCAATATGCTTGAGGGCGATACCCCTGTTGACCAGGTCGCACATTTTCTTACACCAACCTCATCTGTTGCTAAAATCAACGAAGGCGATATTGTTGAGATGGTGGCAGGACCATTTAGAGGAGAAACTGCAAAAGTAACACATATCGAAGATACTAAAGAAGAAATAACAGTGGAGCTTCTTGAGTCGATGGTTCCAATTCCAATCACTGTTCGAGGTGAACAAGTTAGAATTCTAAAAAGAAAAGATGAAGAAGGTGACGGAGAAAAAGAAACAAAGGAGGAAAAATAAACTATGGCAGAAACAATCAAAGCACTAGTAGAAGGTGGAAAAGCATCTGCAGGTCCACCACTAGGTCCCGCACTTGGGCCACTAGGTGTAAACATAATGCAGATAATAAACACAATTAACGATAAAACAAAACAGTTTCAAGGAATGAAAGTTCCCGTGGAAGTCATTATTGATCCTGCAACTAAAGATTTTGAAATTAAAGTTGGAACGCCCCCTGCAGCATCATTGATTTTAAATGAAATTGATAGTGAAAAAGGGTCAGGTCAACCTTCAAAAAAGAAAGTGGGAAACATTACTATTGACCAAGCAATTAAAGTTGCTCAGATGAAATTTGATGGACTTCTTGGTAATGATCTTAAAGAGAAAACCAAAGAGATTATTGGCACTTGTGTTTCAATGGGTGTAACTGTTGAAGGAAAAAACCCACAAGAGATACAAAAAGCAATAACTGCAGGTGAATACGACTCAAAGTTTTCCTAAGTCTCCTCTAGCTTAATATTAAGGATAGAAAAGGATGGACTTTAACTCATATAAAAAAAGAATTGTTTTTCTCGTACCAATATTTTTTATTCTCCTTTCAATTCAGTTGATAGCAAATATTTATTCTAATTTTTTAATGAAAATAATATATATTACAACTCTGTTTGTAGTTTTTATTTATTTATGGTTACCCCCCTTAATCAGTTTATTTCGTTATAAAAAAGAAACACCAATATGGTATAGCTGGTATGAACATACCAGAAAAGAAAAAGCACATAAAAAAGTAGGTAGAAATACCCTTATTTTGGGTTTGTTCTTTTTATTTTCAGGTTTTCTTCAAATTTCTTACCCATTTGCACTTAGAGAATTACCTTTAATGGCACCTATTCTTGGGATTATATTTGTTTTCCTTGGACTTTTATTATTTTTTTCTGCCTCTTTTCATCTTAGTAAAAAAATGATATATTTTGTAGAGAACAAACAACAAATTGTATCTGAGATGTTGATACTTTTTTTTGTTTTTTTTATTGTACTATTTATCGTTTATTTTGTTGTGCTTATTGTTGAATATCTTTGATAAAATTAAATTCTCTTAAATCCTCTTTGAAAGAATTGTTTTATTGAACGAAGCATTCGATCCCGACGAATATCCAGAGGTATAGTCCTTCCTTTTCCCCATGTTTTTTTATTGTTAATCTGTTGAATTACACCATCAATAGAAAGATCAGTTGTATCAATAATTGTATATCCAAAACCTGCACAATTTGGTTCATGGGCATCGCTTCCACCAGTTCCACCCAAACCAAGCTCTCTTGCTACTTTCTGTGTTTTAATATTTGTTTTCGGAAGACTGCAGCCATTAAAAACCTCTATAGCTGGAACGTTATTAATTATTTGTTCCAAGTTGTGTTGTTTTATACCCGACATTCTTCGAAAAAGATGAGGTACAACCGGTGTTCCCCCAAGATCAATAATCTTTTCTACAGTCTCTTGGGCTGACAACTCTCTTTGTACCGTTTCTTTAACATTTAATGCAAGAATATGTCCATCAGCAGTGGAAATTTCCACCCCAGGTATTACAACAAAATTTTTTGGTTTTACTTGCAAAGCCTTAAGCCCCCCCTTTACAGAGTTATGGTCTGTAAAGGCTACACCATGCATCCCTTTTTTTTGAAGCACATTAATTATTTCTTTTGGTGTACCAATACCATCTTCAGAGTACATTGAGTGCACATGCAAATCAAGCTTGAGCATATGATTTTCTTTCCAATTTTTTTGAAAAGGTAAAAAGAATAGGTATTAGAAAGTATCGGTTTTAAATTGAAAAAACAACTAACCAAACAAAAAAATTTACTATTAATGCAATACAACCTATTCTAATACGCCCTACTAAATTAATATGAAAAATAAATCTTGATACGAGCATATACGATAAGAACACAATAAAAAGCACAATTAAAAGTCCGCCATACCAACCACCAAGAAATACTTCAGATACTATTCCAACAATGCTTATTAATAGAGCAGCGGAAATAATGTTTCTGGTGCTATATGTAAAGTTTTTTTCCTCAAAAAGCGCTGAAAAACGATCTAGAATATACAATGCTCCATACAAAATTAAAAGGTTGAAAAAGAAATCAATTACAAAAATTAAACCAATCCAAACTGGTTCAACAACCGCCGAAGTATCAACACCAACTAAAACAGGAGTTGGATCAGGATTCACAGGGATAGGATTGCCTAAAACAATATAACTACATAACGTGATAAACAAGGTAAAGATGAAAAAACAGATATTTCTTTTCATATCATCATAAAAAACAATGCTTGATTAATTAATAAATTTTACAGAGGCTTTATGTATAACATGTTGTATGCCAGATTTGTGATAAAACGATGGCTGTTACACTAGTAATTGGCACACAATGGGGTGATGAAGGAAAAGGAAAAGTCGTAGATTATGCCTCAAAAAACGTTGACTACGTTGTAAGATTTCAAGGTGGCAATAACGCTGGACACACCATCAAAGTCAAAGACGAAGTATATAAACTTCATATAACGCCCTCAGGAGTAATACAAGGAAAAACCGGTGTCATTGGAAACGGTGTAGTAGTTGATCCAGAAGTACTTATTCATGAGATAGATCAGTTAACAAAACGTGGGATTAAACCAAATCTACTTATTAGTGATCGTGCAAATATTATAATGCCGTATCATAAGTTACTAGACGGAGTAGAAGAACAATTACTTAAAGATAATAAAATTGGTACCACAAAAAGAGGTATTGGACCTTGTTATAGCGATAAAATCTCAAGAAAAGGGATACGAGCTATAGATCTGATTGACCAAGAAAAACTAAGAAAAAAATTAGAAAACAATCTTGCTCAAAAAGAAAAAATTTTTAAAGCATATAACTTAGAAACAAAAATTAATTTACAGGACATCCTTAAAAAATACTCAAAATATGGAAAACAACTAAAACAATATATTACTCAAACCAATCTAGAACTAAATAAAGCTATACAAAACAACAAAAACATACTACTTGAGGGTGCACAAGGTACAATGCTGGATGTTGACTTTGGAACCTATCCATATACAACTTCTTCTCATACAATTGCAGGTGGAGCAAGCATTGGATGCGGTATACCACCATATCAAATAAAAAATATTATTGGAATAGTAAAAGCCTATACAACACGAGTGGGTGAAGGACCACTGCCCACCGAGCTTAAAGATAAAACTGGAAAGCACTTAGCAGAGAAAGGACATGAATTTGGCACCACGACATCAAGACCAAGAAGGTGTGGATGGCTAGACTTAGTAATAGTAAAACACTCGTGTCAACTTTCAGGAGTAACACAAATTGCACTAACAAAATTAGATGTATTAGATGGACTAAACAGAATAAAGATATGTACGCAATACAATTTAAACGGAAAAAAAATCGATTATTTCCCAGCAAACATTGAAGATGTACAAAAATGTAAGCCAATATACAAAGAATTCAAAGGATGGGAGAAAATCAACGAAAAAACAACAAAATTAAATGATTTACCAAAAGAAGCGAAAATCTTTATAGAGTTCATCGAAAAAACCCTTGAAACTCCAATAAAAATAGTTTCAATTGGACCTTCTAGATCAGAAACAATACATAGATAATTATTTTTTTGTAATAGCAGTGATGGTAAGCCTCTCGATCTCTGGAAATATATCTTTTATCTTATCTTGAATTTCTTTTTTTACCCTATTAAAATTCTTAATATTCATTTCCTCAGAAACCTCGATTTCCAATTCACCTTGAAAAACTGGACCAGACTGCCTTAACCGCACAATATGAGCATATTTGACTTCAGTATGATCCTCTGCTATTTGTTTAATACTAGTACTTCTATCAATGCATTCACCGTCACATGCATCTATAAGCATATAGCTGCTTTCTTTTATGGACGCAAAACCTATTGTAACAATAATTCCTGCAATTAGTATACCAGCAATTCCATCTGCAATTAAAAATCCTTGAGAACTGAATAGTAATGCAATAACTGTTAAAGCAGAAGCTGTTCCATCCTTAATAGTATTTAGAGATTCAAGTTTTACAGAGCTCATCTTAGTTTGCTTATTTTTACTATACTTATAAAAACCAAGACCCAAAGCAATAATTGCGGCTATTAATGCAACTACCGCTCCAATAGCTGGTGTTTCAACCGGATGAGGATCAATAAGTTGATTATAAGACCTTAAAACAATAAAAATTGCAAGACCAATCATTACGATTGCAGCAATACCGGATGCAAGATTCTCCAGTTTATAATAACCATAGTTAAAACGTTGATTTGCAGGTTTTTTAAAATACATGAGTCCAATCCAAACAACAGCAGAAACAAAACTATCTCCGATGCAATCAATACCATTTGCCGTAAGTGCTATACTTTTTGTAAAAAACTCACCAAGAATAATCTGAATTATCCCCAGGCTAAGAAGTATTATAGTTGTATAACCTGCAAATGTATCAGCTTTTTTAACAAGATTTTTTTTCATATTTACTAGTTATTGGAATTATCCAAGCATTATTTTCGTTCTACTATGTCTTTTTTAGATAACATTTTTTACTTCTAATACAGTATTAACCCAACGAAGATATGAGTTACAAGCTGCACGAAGCGAGCTTACATCATCAGATTCAATTGTTAAATATAACTGAGTGTTTTTCACTTTAAAAGTTACATTAGTTTTTTGAATTTTTTGTTTGATTTCAGGAGAAATTGATTTTAATATTAGTTTCGCTTCATTTTCTGAATCACAGTCAAACAAAAAAATAGCGCGCATATACACCATTTAATTATCTATTTTGACTTAAGTCTTTTTGCAACAGTTGGTCGTTCTTTGTAAAAAACCTTACTACCACAATATGGACACTGTATACCAATGTTTTTTACATCAAACTGTACTGTTTTTTTACAAAGTCCACATTTATACGAAGTCATAACAATCACTTAGTTTCAGAGGTGTCACTTTCACCTTTTAGTATTTTATCAACATTTAACGCTGACTCTGTTCGTGGTATATATGCTCCACCTGCAAAAGTGTTTTGACATTTCTTACACTTCCAGATACCAGTACTTTCTCGTGTTACTGTTTGATTACCGCATTTTGGGCACATATGTTTTGCTCGTTGCTGGCTTTCTACATCTCGTACTCTTGTACGTGATCGTACTCCATATCGAGCTTGGAAACGACCGGATGTCCCAACTTTTTTTGTTCTTTTTGCCATTTTTATTTCCCTATACTTTTATATAAATGTTCTTTAATTTTTTGCCCGTTATCCACTGTCTGTTTAATAACTTTTTTTATCTCATCGACAGTAAAACTACCATTTAAACCTTTTTGCATAGCTCGAATGTCGCCTTTTTGATCAACTGCAACGGTTAGTCGTGCCTCTGCAATTTCTTCTTCATCTAGTGAAGGATCAATTAGTACTACATCATCGAATTTAACACTTGTACATGAAATTGGTGGATCTTTCATAGGTAGTGGATAATCTTCTCCAATGTCAAATCTACTAGCTGGAACTTTTGTAGTGAGAAGAGCTGCAAGAGATGCAAGTGACGCTGCATCAAAGAGATTGCCATCATAATCGATTATATGGATATCAATAAAGCAAATCCAGACTTTCTCGCCGGGCTCGATACACAAATTATTTAGTTCAATTACCTCAGATTCACGTATGCCTCTATCTACAACACGAGAGAGTTCAATTGCATCTTCACGAGGTGGACCTGACTCAAAATCGGGCGATGCCAAAGGAATTAGTTCTGCGCTGGTAGTCATAACTCCAGATTCAGGTGAATCAGGGTAGGGTTCACCTACATCCATTTTAATTCCCGCAACAACTTGTGTATTTCCTATTTTTACCCGTGCTGAACCTTCAGCTTTAGAAATTATATTTGTCTCAATTTCTATTGAGCGGTAATCCTCAAAAGATCTGCCATCCGCACGTTTACCTTGTTTTGCTAGTTTTGTAAGATAATCTCGTTTGATTATTGGTGTTATCGTCATAGTTATCCTTCCTCCGCTATAGATTGATATTTATGTAAAAGTGCTTTTTTCTGAATCTCAGATATATCATTACATCCTTTAATTGCCATATCAAGTGCTTTCTCAAATTCATTATATGTTAAATGACCATCCATTTGAAGCAATAAAATTTCGCCAGTTCGAGGGGCAATAGCAACAGGTAAATCAGCCTGACCAAAATTATCCTCCTCTTTTCCAAGATCTAACACTACAGTATCGGATATTTTACCTGCTGCACATGCAACAGGGATATCATTCATTGGAATTCCAGCATCAGCTAAAGCCACTGCTGCAGCAGTGAGACCTGCGCAACGAGTTCCTGCTTCTGCATCTAAAACTTCAATATTTACATCAATACTTGCCCGTGGGAAATGCTCAGTTAAAACAACACGATCTAGTGCTTCTGAAATAACCTTTGATATCTCACGACTTCTTCGGTCAGGACCTGGTCGTTTACGATCATCAACACTAAAAGCAGCCATATTATATTTTGCGTTAATAATTGCTTTCAGAGGATCCTGAATATGCCTTGGTACTGCTTCACGGGGGCCATACACAGCAGCAATCACTTTATTTCCACCCCACTCAACATAACAAGAGCCATCCGCTCTATGTAACACACCAGCTTCAATTTTAACTTCTCTAAGCTGATCTGCTGTACGGCCATCAAGGCGTTTTCCGTTATCAATTAATTTTTTTTCTTCTTCCATTTATTTTACACATCCTTTTTCATTCATTTTTTAGTAATTCCTCAATTTTATTTGTCAGACCAAACGACAATGATTCTTCTTCAATAATCTTTATTGTTTTGAGTATTCTTGCAATACCCTCATTATCTCCATCGATCCATATCATGCCATTCTGACCAACAAAAATACGACATCTAGTATACTTTTTTAAAAGCGCAATCATAGAACCTTTTTTACCAATTATTCGAGGAACCTTTGAAGGTTCAACATGGATTATATGACCTGATTTTATCTTATACAAATTACGATCTTTTAATGTTATCTGGATTTTTTTCTGCTCATCAACCGATAAAATCTTTGCCATAACAGAGTCCCCATAGTTTAGATATTTTTCAGTATCGCCAAAATCAACCATCCAAGGGACTTCGTTTACATGTAATAGTGCAGGGTATAACGAATTTATATCAACCATCCAACTAGAGGTAGAAGCGCTTTCTACTACACCAATTACAAAATCGCCTACAACAGGTACATATTTGCCAGTGATTGGTAACACATTTATATAATCAGATGTTTGACTAAGGATTCCAAGCCGT
>Ga0272442_10005932_pt1 | contig 16205 bp, 14 predicted proteins | sample SSMForm2O_FD_200262 | JGI IMG/M metagenome (GOLD analysis project Ga0272442, IMG submission 200262) | Marine sediment archaeal communities from Little Sippewissett salt marsh, Falmouth, MA, United States - SSM-Form-2O | ecosystem: Environmental > Aquatic > Marine > Wetlands > Sediment ...
GTTCTATAGAAATTGGCCCCATAATACGAAACTTGAAACAGTTCAGAATTGGTTGAACTGTTTTGTATCTATGTATCACTTTACGAGGTGCTAAAGTTGACAACCACAGGTTTCTAGTAATAAATCATAAATATTTAATACCTATACTTTAATTAATTTTTATGGAAAAAGAAAGATTTATAGAACTGGATATACTTAGGGGATTTGCCATATCTGTAATGATCTTTTTCCATTTATTATGGGATTTAGATTATTATGGTCTTTCTCAGATTGATAAAGAAATATATGGTTATAGTGCATATTTTCCAACAATATTTTTTATTCTTGTAGGTATCTGTCTTGTTATTTCGTCTAAATACAAGACAACAGGTCAATTAATTTTTAGAGGAATGTGGGTTTTTGGAATTGGGTTAATAATCACCGCAGTCACAACAGTTATACTACCAGATAAACCGATAACTTTTGGAGTATTACATTGTATAGGATGTTCCATCATTCTTGGTACATTTTTCACTAGATTTAAAACATATAATTTGATTATCGCTCCTTTTTTTATTCTTACAGGAATATTTATTGGTAATTTTCATGTTCAAGACCCATCATTCTTTCAACTTGCTATAGGACAACATCAGGAAAATCTCTGGGCATATACTGTGGATTATTTTCCAATATTACCTTGGTTTGGGGTAACGTTATTTGGATTGGGAACTGGTAACATACTTTATAAAAATGGAAAAAGGCAATTTCCATTTCCAGAAATATCTCATTTAATACCTGTTAAAATGATATCTTATCTTGGAAAAAATTCTCTAGTTATTTACCTTCTTCATCAACCAATGATTGCCGGAACAATACTCTATATTATACCAATTATTAATCCGTATACCTGATTGAGAATCTAACAAAACAAAATAATCAAATACAACATTTCAAATTTAATGTACTTTGGGAGTTATTTAATATTTTTTTATGAAAAGATTGGAGAATCATGCGAGTTTTGAATTATATTAGTTATAATAAAGATATATGAATATGGATAGCTTGAGAATAATAAATATCTTATTTTTTATTATTCAGATTTTTTGATTATGATATTATCTCCATATCTTATTATCAGATAAATAGACCAATGTCCACTAATAGATATATTTTTGCAGATTTTTTTAATTAAAAATGCAAATCCACAATTTATTCAATCTACAACATTATTATATCAAAATATACTTTGTTAACATAATGACAAATATGTTTTAAATAAAGATTTATAACATAGGTTACAATTATAATTACGGTAATCATGGCAAAAAGTAGTAAAAAACAGATTGATGAAGATGAGAAAAAAGTTATCGAACAATTAAAAAAAGATTCTAAAATTAGTATTGAAAAAATTGCTAAAAAATGTAATTTTTCTAGACAAAAAGTATGGAGAATAATTAAAAAACTTGATACAGATAATACAATTTGGGGTTATACGGCTATAACTGATTACGAGAAACTAGATTTAAAACACTATACCGCTCTTTTTAAAAGAACAACTGCCCCTCTTAGTAAAGATGTAATTAATGAAGTTACGAAAAATTACCTAGAAGATAGATTCCCTGAAGGAAATATAAGTATTGAAAATGTATTATATCTTCATGGTGAATATGATTGGCTGATATCTTTTACTGCACCTAATGTAAAGATGATGAAAAAATTCTGTGATATACTTATGAATGTATTTAGTTCATTTATTGAAAGATACACTGTTCTTGAAACTATGATTCCAATTCGAAAACAAGGTTTGAAAAATCCTGTTGCAAACAAAATGGGTGAATTTCTATAGAATATTTTTAAAATTTCTTTTGATTTATAAAAAAATTAAATAGGAAGGTTAGAGTCTTTTAATTTCCTATTAAATATTTTAGTATTGGAAATAAGTGTGGAAACTGTTCAAATAACCAGTTCATTGTATTGAAATTATAATTTACCTGTTTGTTTTTAGGCATTGTCACAACTAAAGTTGCCCAATCACTTTCCATACCATAACTATCTTTTGTTTTTGCTTGTATGATATATGTACCCTTAGTTGTCCAAATATGACTTTCACTATAACCTGGAGATCCTGATGGTTGCAAAGTCGTCCAAGGTGTCTCAAATCCATCGCCCCATTTGATGTAGTAGCATACAGTATCTCCATCCGGATCGGATGATACAAAGTTATAATTATAAGCAGTTCCAAATTTTCCGTCAGTATTACCGGTTATAGTTGGGTTGTCAGGTTGTACATCAATTGTTATTGTGTCTGAAGCAGGAGTTGAATCACCATTGCCAACGGAATTTTTTGAATATGATTCAATTGTATGAGAACCATGTGAAAGAGAGCTGGTAGTAAATGTATAATCTTCAACATGTTCGTCATAAGTCCCATCTATTGCTGCAGCGGGAGTCCAAGTTCCTGCATCTATTCTATATTGTACACTTGAAATAGTATTAATGCTAACATCATTTCCAGGTCCATAAGGATTGTTGTTTGTATAAGGAGCAACGGTGGCTGAACCAAGATAAGTAGGGGTGTCGTCATTGGTAGGATCAGGTGAATAAGATGTTAAAGATGTTTCAGGATTTGTATCAAGAATATCATGAATTCCATCGGTATCAGTATCGCGCCATCCAATTTGTAGCTTAGTCCCACTTGATAAGCAGAGATTGTTATTATCCATTAGACAGCCGGAACCCTCAACATCAGCAGCGTTTAAATATCCACTATACTCGGTTGTCCCATCATATTCATCTGTTGCATAAAATATATGCCCAGTTTCATGGGCCATAACCTGATTCATTCGGTTTATTCCCCAACCATCATTGTCGTAGGTCATAACTACAAAAGGTCCGCCTAGATAAGCCCATGCACAAGGCATAAAAGTAGGAGGATTAGCGTCGCTAAAGCAGCCATCTGCATCATTACTGCTATCAACAACAAATACTGCAAATGCCCAATCTGAATTATTTGCAGTTCTAAGGTCATTGATATACGATCGTGTACGGGCAAATCGATCTCCAGATGAATAACCAAGTGTTGCCATTGCTTCAGTTACCCATTGTTCTTCCCAGGAAGAATCTGTAAAAACAGAAGGATGATTGATGGGTTCAATACTTACACTGACTCCATAATTCCAATCATATACAAAGGAAATTCCTGCATTGGTATCTTGCCCGATCCACCAATTCAATGCTTCTTTAATCTCACTTTTAACTTGATTTTCTTCAGTACCTGTCCAAGACTCAGTGCTAGTTTCTCCAGTTCCATCACTTTCTAAAAGTAGAACCCCGACGGACACACTGCCCATCATATATTCACTTGTATCGTAAAATCCAGGTCCAGGACCGGGATTTTGTGATAGTTCGGGAATTAAATCCGGTGCTATCAATAGGTCATTAGATAAAATATTTAATATTTGATTTCCAACTTCTTCGTTTGAATGTTCTTGAACAAAATGTAATCCAGTCACAGAACTGACCAAAATTGTAACCAACAGCATAGATATTAAACTACACAATATTTTATTTTTCAGATATTTTCCCCCTATACTTTCTATATAATTAAAATCAGATATTAGTATATAAATACTATCATTGCAATTTATAAATTGACAATTTTACAGATAACAAAAACTAATAGAAATAGATAAATTCATTTAACATTTAAAAAATGAAAGAATATTTGTATAATTATTTAAAAGAAAATTAAGAAATTTAAAAGTATATCCTAGATTAAAATGTTTTGGCATTGTTACTTCATAAATAGCCCAATCACTCTCTGCACCATAAGTGTCTTTAGATTTTGTCTTAATTGTATAGGTTCCTTTTTCATCCCAGCTATGGCTTAATGAAATATCTAAACCCGAACTATGAGGTCCAACCCATCCACTATTCGTCTCGTCACCCCAATCAATGAAGTAATATACATCATGGTTTTCTGGGTCTGTTGTGGATACCGTGTATGTTTGTTCTGTGTTTATTTTTCCAGTTGAGGGTCCAGATATATCAGGTACGTTTGGAATTTCATCTAGGCAATATGTTTTAAAACAGCCATCTGGCTCAGGGTAACCCTGAATGTTTACTGGTGACCAACTACCTCCAGAATTTAAAGAACCCCAGGTATCACCACCATTATAAGGGTTATTTATTTCAAATAAAACACAATAATAATCTATAAATGAACCTCCAGAAGTTCTAATAATAATGTAGTACAAGGTATCTGGTACAACAACTATATCTGAAAAATCAAAATCTACCCATTGCCCATATGGTGGAACGATATTCCCATCTACGATAATACTAGCTAAATCACCTCCTGTTAAAGAATCTCTAATTGATACTATTATATCAATAGATGGATTTCCAACTTTAAATAATTCAAGTTCAACTCGAGTAAGTGTTTGTAGAGTAGGGGTAAAGCCTTGAGCAAGCCAATAATTATTAAAAAATGGACAGCCATATCCACAATCAGAGATTTGTTGTTGGTCGATAACCTCTTGGAAATCATTAGTGTTAATGTTGGATTTAGTGTTCAATAAACTGATCCCTTTTGAGATATTAGTTTTTATCAACATAGATTTGTCTATTGATGCCCCCAAAATATTAGGCATTGATGCAAAGAATAAGACACAAAAAATAACTATCACAATTTTTTTCTTCATATTATACTCCTTTTTAATTATAATAATTCTAATAACATAATATATATTTATTATTTATCTATTATCATAAAAAAATATTGAATAATTTTCCATTAAAAAATTAAAAAATAAAAGGTTTTTTAATTTATAACACTGCTAGAATTATTATTTCTTCTACTAATAAGAACTAACAATATTACAAATAGTATAGATCCAAACTTTACTAATCTTAAAAGATTTAGAATTACCGAAAGCAACAATAAAATTATAATCGTTGGTTCTGCTGGATCATTTTTATATCTTAATTTCAGTTCTTCAAATTTTGAATCGATTATCGAATTAATAGAATTCATTTTCTTTTCAACTATGTCTAATTGAACAGCCGATATCGTTGGCAACATTATCATAATGAAAATTGCCAATATACTCCCTAAAATTATTTTTATTTTCATAATTTAATACCCCCTTTGTTACAAAATAACATAGGATGATTTAGTATATAATGTTTTTTATTATAGTTCTTGTTCAAATTATGAAGATAGATACTTTTAGAAATTAAAAAGATTTTACAGATATATAAATATGGTTTTTGTCTCAAATTAAATCTTATTAACTTTAAAAATAATTTCTGATAGCGTTTTTAAGAATAAATATGAATTTTGTACAAAATAACTATTTTTTGAATTTTTTTTCTACTTTATACAATTTTTTAATAATAACTTTTATTTTTATTTTAGTGTAATCTAATAATATAAAACGTGGAGGAATAATATGAAAAAAATAATTCCTTATCTAATTATTGGAATAATGGTCATTAGTGGCCTAGGGGCTGTTGTTTCTTCGGAGGAATATTATCTAAATATTGAAAGCGAATCTTTTTCTTTATCAGAGCCTTTTTTTAAAAATGTAGATAGTTTTATCTCAATTGACTTAAAAGAGTCGGCTTCGAATTTAATGGACCCCGGAAAACCAATGATTCCTGTTGTCAAAAAAGCATATACTTTTCCAGTTGGAACACGCATATTAGATGTTGTTGTTGATATTGAAAATAGACATTATCTATTAAACAAGAAAATACAACCTACGCCTCCTGCAATTATTCAAAATAATATAGTTGAAACAAAAAGCAATGATTGTGTATTAGATATACAACTGTATTCAAATCTAGATTTATATCCTTCTGAAGCTTATGAAGTTACAAAAACAATTGGTTTGAGAGAAGGAAAATTGGTTTTGTCTTTGAACGTAAGGATTAATTCTCAATATTCACCAGGATTGAATATAATTAATATACCTAAGAACGTGAAGATAAAAATACAGCACATACCTCCTAAAAAACCACTTTTTACTGCAGATGAATATGATTTATTGATTATAACTGATGAAGAATTCGTCTCGGAACTTCAACCTCTTGTAGAACATAAGAATAGTTTTGGGGTAAAAACTGTAATTGAATCAACTCAAGATATATATTCAGAATATGATGGACGCGATAAGCAAGAAGATATAAAACTAAGAATTAAAGATGCTCGTGAGGAGTGGGGGATAGAATATGTTTTACTTGCTGGTGGTAGAAAAGGTCAAAAAATGGGATGGTATGTTCCGGAAAGATTAAGCAACAACAAGGATGATTCAGAAAATTGCTATGCAAGTGATTTATATTATGCTGATATCTACAAATACGATAATGGTGATCCTGTTTTTGAGGATTGGGATTCCAATGGAAATGGAATTTTTGCTGAATTTGCCTGGGGTAGTAAAGATATAATTGACTATGACCCTGACGTGTATGTTGGAAGAATTCCTTTTAGAAGTAAAAATGAAATAAAATCAATAATTGATAAAATAATTAATTATGAAAAATCAGCAGATGACTCTTGGTTTAAACATGCCATTGTCCTAGGTGGAGATACAGGCCCTCCTGCAAGAAATTCGCATGCAACGCTTGGTATTTATGAGGGCGAGTTATCCACTGCAATAACTGCTGAAGTCCTAGAAAATAACGGATTTGTTGTTGACAAATTATGGTTATCAGAAGGAGCATGGTCAGGAAGAAATGATGTAGTTAAAGCTATAAATGAAGGAGCTGGTCTCATACATATGTCTGGTCATGGAAATCCAGCCTATTGGGGTAATTTTTTACCTGATGCAGAAACAGAAGACGAGATGGTTGACGGATTAATTTTAAGAGATATGAATAAACTGAAAAATGGTGAAAAACTACCAATAATTGTTGTTGGGGGTTGTCATAATGCTCAATTTAATGTAACAATGACCAATTTTATACTAGGAATATTAAGAAATGGTATTATTGATTATTTCAGAACATCTGACCCATATGGTGACTTTTGGAAAAGAGAATGGGTTCCTAGAGATTTTTGCTCATGGTTGGTTATGAAAAAACAAAATGGCGCAATTGCTTCGATTGGTTGTTCAGGTCTAGGTCTTGGTTTCTTTAACATAGTTGGCTTAAGTGACTGGCTAAATCCCAGATTCTTTGATGCTTATGCTAATCAAAGTAAAGAACATCTAGGTCAGGCTCATGCTCAAGCTATTCAAGATTATATAACCATAATTGGTGGCGTAAACAACCATCAAAATGACAGAAAAACAGTAGAGGAATTCACTCTGATAGGTGATCCTAGTTTAAGAATTGGTGGATACGCCTGAATAGTTTATTTTACTAATCAAAGATTTGGCAGCATTTACTAAAAAACTATTGAAAAAGCAAAAATTTTTCAATCATATATATTGCAATTATTATTTAAGGAGAAAACAAAAGAAAAGATAAATTCCCATGAATTAATGATTATTTAATTTCGTAATTAAACCACAAGAAACATAAACATATTTTAAAATATCAGCATGTGGATTCTAACAGTAAAAAGAAAAAAACAATTAAAATTCCAATAATACTGAGTATAGTCTTAAGTGTAGCAATTATTTTAATAATCCTTTATTTCACAATTGATGCTGAGACTATTAATTATTTGTCTAAAGGAAAAATTAAATATGAATTTTTCCTTGCTGCTCTAGGAGTAAACATATTATATTGGATCGTTTGGGGGGCAAGATTAAGGATACTTAGTAATGCAGTTGATAAAGATGTAAATATTAGTCTTTGGGAATCTACCAAAATAATAATTACCAATTTATTTTTAGCAAATATCACTCCCTCAATGGCTGGAGGGGAGCCGGTAAGAATTTATTTATTAAAAAAAGATGGATTGAGTGTAGGTCATGCTACTGCATCGGTATTGGGTGAACGATTACTTGATGCAATATTTCTATTAATATGTGTACCATTTGCGTTTCTTGTTTTTAGAAATAGAATAGAATTAGAGTCATTAAGAATTGGAGTGACAATTGCAATAGGTGTTTTTGTATTGTTATTTGTGGCTTTTGCATTTGTGATAAAATACCCTAATAAAACCAAATCTTTTCTTATTTTTCTTAGTAAAAAATTTAGTAAATTCTCGAAGAAAAAAAATATTGAACACAAGATTTTTGAAAAAATAAATCGGGAAGTTGATAATTTTCATTCAAGTATGGTTTTCTTTCTTTCGTCTGGTAAAAAGGCATTTTTGGTTGCCGGATTTGTAACTGCCATTTTTTGGATGACCGGATGGTTGGTTCCAATTCTAATCTTAATAGGCCTTGGACTTGAACCATTTGTAATCGAATCTTGTGCCGCTCAAATTATCCTTATTATAATTGTAATGATGCCCACCACTCCTGGTGGAGCTGGCATTACTGAAGGTAGCACTGCAGCATTATATAGTGTATTTATAGGTTCATCATTGGTAGGGATTTTTGTTGTTTTGTTTAGATTTATTACGTTTCATGTGGGTTTGATTGCTGGGGGTATTTTTCAATATAGGGTTTTTAAATCTGTCGCATCATTTTCCCTTGATACAATCAAAAGAGAAAAATAACCTTTTAAAAGACTTCACAATTTAATAACATTAGAAATCTTAAATATCATAAGGTCTGAGTGCTGGTCGCCAGTCGATATTAAACCAAGGGCTATATTTAATCCTAATTTTTCCTTTGATTATTTTTGGCAGGATCTTAGGGTGACTCCAATAGTTCTTATCCCATGTATTTGTACAGTTCATAAATAAGGCATTTCTTTTGTTATTGATGAAGTTGTTTTCAACGACATTATTGTTATCAGATAAATAAAAATATATTCCTCGTTTGTTGTTTGACATATTATTATTAATTATGTTATTATTGTGAGATTCATAGACAGCAATTCCTACTTCATTACTATCAAGGACTTGGTTTTCAAGGATTATATTGAAATGTGACCAACTAATTTGAATGCCTTGGGGGTTATTGGATAATGAGTTATTGTTTATGCAGTTATTATCACTATCAAAAATTTTAATCCCATATTCTGCCGATTTTATGATATTGTCTTTTAAGATACTATAGCTTGCATTATATAGTCCGATTGCAGTCCAATCAATTGATAAATTGTTATCAATAATCTCATTATGAACGGAAGAAGAAATGAAAATACCATTTTTATTCGAGTAAAAATCATTATCCTGAATTGTGTTATTATCTGATGATTCCCCTAGGTTTATCCCGTAATATGTTGAACTGAAATTATTTCCAATTATGCAACATTTATTTGTGTTTATAAGGGTTATACCTGCATAGATATTTAATATATTCTGATTTTCAATTGAGATGTTATCGCAACTGATTAGAACAATCTGACCTGCATTTTCGATGGTCTTGTTAGATTGACCTACCAAATACACTAGCGGTTTACCATTAATCTTGTTATTCGAAAGATTATTTTGACATGTTTTATCAAAAATCCTGATACCATTGTCAATAAATCTATTTTCAATAATGTGGTTGTTTGAAGAATCAATATCTATTCCAATATTTCTGAGATAATTATCTTTGTTTGAAAAGAAAGTATTAGATGATATGATATTGTTAGGGCAGCTAAGGTATATGCCAGGACTGTTAGATGAAATATTATTATTCATGATGATATGATTACCATTTACTCCAAAAAGATATATACCGCTGTCTGAGTTGTTTAAAATTGAATTATTTTTAATGATATTTCCATAACCAGCAATATATATTCCATAACTATCATCATACCATACTTCTTCAAAATTAAATGAGATGATATTTTTGGTGATATTGTTGTTATCTGAACCTAATAAAAATAATCCGCTACCATGGTTATGTGAAATATTGTTGTTATAAATAGTATTCTCATCAGAACAATAGCAATTTATCCCTGCTCGAAATTTATTAAGATTGTCTAATCCTACATTGTCCACAATGGTATTTCCAGTGATATTATTTCTAGATGATATATCTAGACAAATCCCGTTAAAATAATTTCTAGATATTTCGTTGTCAACAATTATATTTCTTGAACTATAGTCACAATACACTCCATTTTTATTATTGCTTATGATATTGTTCTTTATAATATTATTATCATCTTGCCCATTATATTTTTTAATATGAAGGCCATTTTCAACGTTGTATCTAATTATGTTACCCGAGATGGTATTATTACTTGATCCAGATCCACCAATATATATACCATCGTGTCCATTTCCTATGGTAAAATAACAGATGCTTACAAAGCCAGCATCATTTATACTAATAACGTTTTTACTGGTATTACCATTAATTACTGTTGTATTTCTATCCTCACCTACCAAAGTTATTGATTTACTTATTCTTAGATTCTCATAATACGGTGATGAATCATTATAGACAAATACTATATCTCCATTATCTGAATCATCAATAGCATCTTGTATCTTACTGTAGTTCCCCGGACCGTCACCACCTACATATAGGATTGATGATCCATGTAAATCTGATGTAACAGGTTCCTTGACTGCAGAATATGATGATGTGGATGAAATAATTATTATAAGTAGACAGATTAGGATTTGGATTCTTTTTATTTTCATAATATGCTTCTTAATCATACCCAATTGAATTTGAAAAGGTCAAAGGATATTCACCTGGATATCTATCATGAATTGTGGGTACATAATATGGGGAATGTTCAAGAGTTAAATTCACCCAATACCTTGCATATTCAAATGACTCTTCTGCGGAATTAATACCGTCATTGTTCCCACAGAAATCACCAGCCCCTCCAATTCCGTCTATAAAAAATGTTGAGAAGTATGCTCCATAACAAGATTCATATTCTCGACAAGATGTTAAAACAACTCTATTTTGTCCTGATAAATCTTCCGTTAAGCCTTTTGCAAAAGAGTCAGGTGTATAATCCTGCAAATATGTTTTCTTGAACATCGGATCATCATCAAACCCTCCAGAATAGCAACTATCCACTACCAGACATACGCCCTTTGATTGCAGCAAGCTTAGGAAAAAATTCAATAGATCATCCCAAATAAATGCATATGGTTTTTCAAAACCTTCATACATTAATAGGATTTCATCTGCTCCGTCTTCCTCATCCTTTGGCGGAAGATCAATGGGCTTATCATTTAGATCCAGTAATGGACTACCGTGGGTTGTTAAATAAATGAAGGAAAAATCATTTCTATCCTCTTTTCGAATCAGCCATAAAAGCTCCTTTATAAGCCTGGTTCCAGTAGCTTCCTCCGCAGTTACAACATGGATGTTGTCTTCCTTCCAGTTTGGAGAATTTAAAAGGGTTTCCTTTAGTAAATTCGCATTGAAAATCATCCAAGGACGGTCCCATGTGCCTATGTCTGTCTTGATGCTGTAAAAACCTACAGCAAAAATCAAAGCCCAATACTCAGATTTATTGTCTTCCATTTGGAAATTATTTCGGATTTTAATATCAGCAATAGCCATAGATGGAATGATACAAGAACAAATGAAAAATCCAATGATTAGGAAAATTAGTCCTTTCTTAATTAAACTATTTTTCATGTAATTTTCCTCCCATAATTAAAATACATTATATAAGATATAAATATTCAATTTAAATATTTTTGCAATAACTGATTTTGCAACATTTGTCACACATGATATCTCGAATTGCCAATTGGAATGTTAAAATAAATCTATTAAAAAATTAAATGTAAGGCCGTCCTACATACCTTTTAATTATAGAAAAAAAGAGATTGTTGTGGTTATTTTCCCAATATATATCTCAATATCGGAAATGCATTTGGAAAATGTTCAGACAACCAATTTATTAAATTTTGATTGAACGAATATTGTTTGTTTTTTGGTGTAATAAGCTTAGCATCTATTTTACACTTGTCATAATTAGGATCTTCTATGTTCCTTATCTTTATACTTCCAGTAAATTCCTCATTTTTTTCATCTGGTGCGATACAGGTTACCTGAACAGTTAAAGGTCCATCCTCAGGAGTCAAATCTGTTCCTGAATCTGGGTCGAAGGACCAAGTGCCCCAATCATCGGGCCAATCATATATCTCCCAGTTAAGCAATGAAGTGCTGTCACCAATATTTTCAACCGTAAAATCACCCGTAACAGTTGCACCCGACTTTACATCCGTCCAACTAAGGCTACCTTCACATGATATCTCAGGGTCAATATAGGGTAAAAGACACTTATATGCATTAATCCGACCTACCCCAATATATTCATCTGATATGTAGGGATCTACATTGTCTTCATCACAAATGATTTCTTTTAGCTCGTTTTGAGTTAGGCTTGGATCAGCAGACAAAAGCAAGGCAGCTAGACCTGCAACATGAGGTGCTGCAAGGGAGGTCCCTCCTCCATGGGTTATAAAGTATTGACCATTCAGATTAGTAGTAAATGTATCATTGCCTGGCGCAGCAACATCTATCCAGTCCCCATAATTACTGCCCATTCCTGCGCCCCAGTCCTCCTCATCACATCGTTCATCACGTTGGTTTGTAGCGGCAACAGATAAAACATTTTCCAAAGAAGCCGGATAGGCAATATCATCCGTGTTGTCATTTCCAGCTGGAGCAACCAAGAAACATCCCTTTTCATATGCATAATCCACCCCATCTTCTAACAAAGAAGAATACTCGTACTGATAACCTTCGATGTTGATAACATCAGCACCATTGTCTGCAGCGTATTTCATAGCATTTACACACCGAATTACTAGCCCGCCATGGCTTTCACTAAATTGTGCTATCATTGTTTTACATTCCCAACAGACACCTGCACCGCCAATTTCATTGTTTGAAACCATACTATGAATACCTGCACAGATGGTACCATGGAAATAATTGTCCATCGGATCATTATCATTATCAACAAAATTCCAACCAATAATGTCATCAATGAAACCATTTTCATCATCATCTATTTCATTAAAGTCAGATTGATCCATTACTCCATTACCATTAAGATCCTCCCCAGGGTTCACCCAGATATTATCTTTAAGATCGGGATGAGTGTACTCAACACCAGTGTCAACTGAAGCAATAATAATATCAGGAATACCTGTTTCAATATCCCATGCTTCAGGTGCATCAATATCTGCATCAGGCGTACCTCCAAGTTGCCCGCTATTGTTCAACGGCCATTGTTGATAAAAATTTTCATCATTTGGTGTCATGGGTAAATGTACAATATAATTCGGCTCAGCATATACAACCTCAGGACATGAATTATAATCTCTGACAATTGACATGATGTCAGAATCTTCTGGTATTTCTATGACATAAATATGGTCTAGTCTAGTATTTTCAGCGTGTTTGAAAATCTTCTTAATAGATTTTACTTGATTTTTTTCATTCAATGTAGTAACTGAATGGTGGGATAAAACAGAATCATCAGAGAATTTCACAATAAATTCACCTGGCACAAACTCATCATATGTTTCATAATCCAATATGGTTGTTTCTAAATCATTAATTTGATTAGTAATTCCAAGAACAGGTATTGTGGTTGTAACCATCAGCATACAGACTAAAATACCAATTATTTTCTTTTTCATGTAATTTTCCTCCAATAATTAAAATACGTTATATAAGATATAAATATTCAATTTAAATATTTTTGCTATAACTAATTTTGCAACATTTGTCACACATAATATCTCAGATTGCCAATTGGAATGTTAAAATTAGTCTATTAAATAATAAAATGTAAGGTCGTCCTACATACATTTTAATAAAAGTGGGAGATAGACCTTAAATTCTATTAAAATTGACCTAATAAATTTTATAAGATTTGTAAAATGAAAAAAAGAGATTTTTAAAGTTTTACTACCCCAGTAGGCATCAAAGTATAGGGAATGCATTTGTTTTTTTAATAATTAAAAAATTTATGGTGAATCATAATAACTAAAAAATATTTTAATTACCGCGTTGAAAAATCTTGGATTATCCCATTTAACAATATCCAAATAAGGATCATTATTAGGAAAATCACCCTTTAAAGGTTTTAATTTTATAATCTTCCAACCTAAAAAATCATTGAAATTAGCCACTCCGTCATTTCTATCATCATCAATGGCAAGAATGAGTATAAACTGAGGTGTAAATTTTGTTTTAAAAGCACCTAGTTTCCCAAAATCATAAGGAATTTCAGGTTGTTCATCTCCTACAATATAATTATCAGTTATATGGTGCCAGAATTGGGGAAATGCATAGATTTTAAAAAAATACTCGCCAGGTTCGTTACCCTCTCTATCTCCTGATTCAAAAATATATATTTTATCAATCCATATTGAAACAGTATGTGTTTTATTCCAAAATATCGTAGAACCAATTTCATCATCGATGTTATGTTTTTCATTAATATTATTTTCGCATTCTAAATCTAATCCAAAAACTGTAAAAACAGACGGGAATATCAACAGCGTACAAATAAAAATCCAAATACCTATTTTTCTCATGAATTCTTCCTCCCGAAATAAAAATACTCTATATAGAGGATAAATATTAAGTTTAAAAATATTTGCTTTTAGTTTAATTGCAACATATGTCACAAAATGAAATTTTCTTTCGTACTTAATAGGAATTAATAAAGCGACACTTATGTTAATTACCATATTCTAAATGGGCAATGGGAATGGTTTAAACTGAACTCTTTTGTTAAAAAATAATTAATATCTCCTCAATAAATTTTAATAATAGATATGTTATTCAGCACCTCTTATGAAAAAAGCCAATAAATGTGTAACATGTGGAAAAGGTCTACTTGAACGAGGTTCAACAACATTTCTTTGTCCAACATGTGAGCAAATTATAGGAAGATGTAATTCTTGTAGAGAACAAAGTATTGGATATACATGTCCAAAATGTGGTTTCATAGGTCCTTAAAGGAGAATTGTCATGGGGGAAGTAATCGCATTAATAAGACTAATGCCAGATGGCGTAATAGAAGATAAAGATCTAGAAACAATTATTACAAGGGTTGGAGAAGTAATAAAATCCCCTGTAAAACTTGGTAGAGTTGAAATAAAAGATATTGCTTTTGGTCTTAGAGGGATAAATGTTACAGTCTCTGTTCCTGATTCAGAGGGTGGACTTGACCCAATTGTTGAAATTCTATCAAAAATTGAAAATGTTGAGAATGTCGAAGTAATTGATGTTGGAAGAGTCTAAGACGCAATTTGAGTGTCTTCAATTATTTTTTCCAATGCTCCAACACCAATTTCTGTTGCATAATAAACAGGATATGCAGAATTACTTGTATCACCTTCTACTAATTCTGCCATAAACATTTTGTTAATATGCCATTTTACAACATGGTGATTTAATGTTAAAGCATGTGCGATTTCAAGAAGATGTTTACCTGGATTATCATACAGGTACAGCATTATATCTCTTGCGTTTTTATTCTTCAAAATAGCTTCTGCTATTGCTTGTTTTCTGGATTCTACGCCCCCTTCTACAAGATAGTATACTTTCTTTCCTCCGATATATCTACTTCTAATTAAGTTAGTTTGTTCCAACTTTCTCAGATGCCATGCTGCGTTACTAGGTTTCAGATCAAGTTCTCTTGCAATTTCCCTTAGATGAGATCCTGGACACTCATCTATATACTCATAGAGGTTTTTTCGTATCTCGGTATCAAGTACATTTTCAGGAGTAACGTATTTAATACCTCCAGAAAGGAAAAAGTAAGCAGCAATTATTGCAATTGTTGTTACCACTGCTACCATAGCATACATTAATGAACTTACATCTTCGATACCTAATAAACTGGCAGAAGCAAAGTCAACAAAAAATAATATCAGCATTAAAAAAATTAATAAAAATCTATTAACTCTATAATTCATTGTTCATCCCATCCTGTTTATTTACATCCCTGTTATAACTATAAATATTTAATAGTCTTAAAAAGTTTACTTATGTGCAAAATAGCCGATAATGCTATTATTTTTATTTTCAATTCTAACAAACCCAAATCTCTCAAACTGAATTATTTCCCCTGTTTTAAGCTCTGATACTGTCTCTTCAGAAAACCCCTCAACCTTTTTCAAACTGTCGGGATTAAATTTGTCATTATCAAAAAGAAAGCCTGGAACAAATATTTTCAATGGAATAAATCTATCAGTTGTCCATTGAATTTTTGGAGTA
>Ga0272442_10005933_pt1 | contig 16204 bp, 17 predicted proteins | sample SSMForm2O_FD_200262 | JGI IMG/M metagenome (GOLD analysis project Ga0272442, IMG submission 200262) | Marine sediment archaeal communities from Little Sippewissett salt marsh, Falmouth, MA, United States - SSM-Form-2O | ecosystem: Environmental > Aquatic > Marine > Wetlands > Sediment ...
CTTTTACGTCTCCTGCGAAAGGGTATTCACCCCGGCCCTGAACGGCAGGCCCGTGGTGGTACTCTCCAACAACGACGGCTGCGTGGTCTCCAGGTCCCAGGAGGCCAAGGCCCTTGGGATAAAGATGGGCGCCCCGGCGTTCAAATACAAGGATTTTTTCAGGAAACACGGCGTTATTGTCCTTTCATCTAATTACTCGCTCTACGCCGACATGTCGGGAAGGGTGATGGAGACCCTTTCGGCTTTCACGCCCGACATAGAGTTCTACTCGATAGACGAGGCCTTTCTCGAATTTCACGGGGGCATCCCCCTGTCCGGCCTCGGCAAAAAGATAAGGGAGACCGTTTACCGCTGGACGGGCATACCCGTATCTGTAGGGATAGCGGAAACAAAGGTCCTGGCGAAAGCCGCCAACGAGACCGCGAAAAAAGATCCCCGCCTCGGCGGCGTCTTCGATATATCCGCGCTTCAGCCCGAAGAAGCCGACGCCGTGCTCGCTGAATTCCCCGTGGAAGACATCTGGGGCATCGGTCCGCGCTATACCATCTACCTGAAAAAACACGGGATAAATACCGCGCTGCAGCTTAAGAACAGCGACCCGCGCTGGGCCAGGAAGCACATGACGGTAGTGGGAGAGCGCCTTGTCCGCGAGCTTAACGGCATACCCTGCCTGGACATCGAGCTCGTTCCCTCAGCGAAAAAAGAGATAGCCTGCACAAGGTCCTTCGGCAAAAAAGTAACGAGCATAGAAGAGATAAAAGAGGCCGTTTCGGAATACGCCACCAGGGCCGCAACCAAGCTCCGCTGCCAGGACAGCGTCTGCTCGGGCGTTTACGCGTTCCTGATGACCAGCCACTACGATAAGGACAGATACTACAACGGCGCCTACAGGGTCCTGCCCGCCCCCACGGCCGAGACGGCCGTCATCATAAAGAACGCGCGCGGAATAATAGACAGCGCATACTCCGAAGGCAAGCGTTACGCCAAGGCCGGGGTTATACTCTCGGAAATATCCGGAAGGTCCAACTTACAGCTGGATTTGTTCGAGCCCGGCTATTATAATAGTAAAAAAGAAAAACTGATGGCCGCTGTCGACAGGCTCAACAGGAAGTGGGGCGGGGGAGCCGTAGCCTACGCCTCAAGCGGCATAATAAAAAGATGGGCCATGCAAAGAAAGATCCTGTCACCGAAATACACCACATCCTGGCTCGAGATACCGGTCGTAAGAACCTGACATGTGCGGAAGATTCAGCCTTATAAACGCCGAGGCGAACAAACTCAAAAAGAGGTTCAAGGTCAAAAAGACCCCAAAAGGTCTTAAGCCGCGTTACAACATAGCCCCCGGCCAGAGCGTGGCCGTCATCTCCAACAAGAACCCGGAAGAGATCACCGAGATGAGGTGGGGCCTCGTCCCTCACTGGGCTAAAGAGATAAATACCCGCTACAGCATGATAAACGCCCGCGCCGAATCCATACTTGAAAAACCCGCCTACAGGGAGCCCTTCAGAGACAAAAGATGCCTTATAATAGCCGATTCCTTTTACGAGTGGAAAAAGACAGCCTCCGGAAAAGTGCCTTATAGAATAAAACTTAAAGATAATGAGCTTTTCGCGTTCGCCGGCATATGGGACATGTGGGATAAAGACGGGGAAGAGCTCTATTCCTGCTCCATCATAACCACCGGCCCGAACGAGCTAATGAGCGGCATACACGAAAGGATGCCGGTTATACTCCGGTGCGAAAACGAAGAGCGGTACATAAGCGGGGAGACCGGCGCGGAAACCGCCATAAAACTCATGCTGCCTTATGAGAACGGCATGGAAGCGGTCGAAATATCAAAACTTGTGAACTCTCCGGCCAACGACAGGAAAGAGGTCATAGACCCGGCATGAACATCAGTAAAAGAACCCTTATCATCATAGTCATCACCCTTGTCGTCCTTGTCCTTCTTGGCGTATATCACGACAGGCGCACGGTCTGGGGGTCCAACGATTTCGATACGTATTATTTCGCGGCCAGGCTTGTGCTTTCCGGGGATAACCTTTACACGCACGAAGCCTTCAGGACCACGCTCTCGCCGTATCTTTATCTGCCGTTCTTCGCCGTTCTTATATCGCCGCTGGCTCTCTTGCCTATCAGGGCAGCCGCTTTCTTCTGGTACATCTTCAACATCGCCGCGCTCATCGGCTCCTGTTATTTTTCGATGCGCCTTCTCATGACCAGGGAAGAGATCATCGGCTGGTTCCGGAAAAGGCCCGATCTGACCGCGATAGCGTCAGCGATACTTGTGATCGCGATATGGGCGGATAACGTGTCCCTCGCCCAGGTGGATTTCATGATATTCTTTCTCGTTGTCCTGTCGTTCTATCTTTACCAGGAAAAACGCCCTTATCTTTCGGGCATCCTCCTGGCCATGACGGCCGTCATCAAGATCTACCCGTTCTATATACTGTTCTACTTCCTGGCAAAGAGGAGGTACAAGGCCGTGGCCGGGGCGGCCGCGGGCATACTGCTGTTCCTGGCCATAGTGCCCTGCGCCGCGATGGGAAGGGCGGATTTCAAGGCCAGCATGAAGAGCTGGTACCAGATACGCGTCCTCCCGCAGATAAACGTCAAAGGCAAGACCGTCAAAGAGAACTTCGCCCATTACGAGGCCCAGCTTAAACCCAAGAACCAGGCGCTTTCAGCAGTGACCACGCGGTATTTCCTCAAGGACGACGAAACGGTCATGAGGTTCAAGCGGGACGACTACGAATACCGGATCTACTGGCCGCACCCGCTCAGCCCGACACAGGTGGAGATGCTTATCAAAATACTTTTGCTCATGATCGCGGGAATGACCTTCCTGAAACTCGATTACAGGAATAAACGCGGCAGCGGAACGCGCCAAAGCCTCGAGTATTCTGCCGTGCTGCTCAGCATGCTGCTCCTTTTCCCGATGGTAAAGAGCCATACGTTCGCGCCGGTGATCCTGCCGGTCATAGCTTTCAACTATCTGAACATCAATACCCGGATGATAACACGGTTCATAAAATATCTTTTCCTCGCCGGCATAGCCGTATACGCCCTGCAGGCCGACGAATACATGCAGGTGCTCGGGGCGGGATGCATAGCGATACTGATCTGGTGGGGCATTTTCGTAAAACTGCTTGGAAACCATGGACGAGATCTCGCTTAGGAGAAAAGTATCATTCAGGATAAGGGGTAAAAGGATCGTCCTTATCAAAAAAAGCTATGAATCCGCGGACCACGTGGCCGCCAAGGCCCTTTGTTACGCGGCATACTTGCCTTTATACCCCGGCCTGAAAGTAGAGATCAAGATAGGGCAGAGGTACAAGCCGGACCTGGTAGCGCTGGGGGAGGGCATGAAGCCGCTTTTCTGGGCAGAATGCGGCGCGGTAGGCAAGCAGAAGATATATAAGATACTGCATAAATTCCCGAGGACCCATTTTTCTTTCGTGAAGATAACCGGCGACGTCGGACAGTTCAAGGACCTCGTCGTCCAACAAAAAGAAAAAGCTTGCCACACGGGCTTGCTGGACATACTAAGGTTCCCCGAAGATATTAAGGAAAGGCTCTCTAGCGAGTTTCTTTCCGGCCTTAAATTAAAAAAATACCTGGCGTTCCGCTCAGGAACGCCCCGCTAAAGATCATGGCTATTTTTCTTGTTATCGTCTCACAGGCGTCATTCGCCGCGCTTTCCGGTCTCGTCAAGGCCGCCTCAAACGCCGGGCTTTCATCTCAGGAAATACTGTTCTTCCAAAGCCTCTTCGCCATGGCGATCCATCTTCCCTGGATACTCAAGGACGGCTTGCGCGTGTTCGCGCCCAAGAACATAGCCCTGATAGCGGCCAGGTCCCTTTGCGGGGTCCTTTTCCTGTATCTGTTCTACATGTCCGTCAGGCTCGTGCCGCTCGTCAACGCCGTGCTGCTACAGAACACGGCTCCGCTCTTCATCCCCATCATCGCGTTCATAATGTTCAGGAAAAAGATAACCATTGAGGTGCTTCTTGTCATGCTGGCCGGTTTCATCGGCGTGGTCCTTGTCCTTAACCCGGGCAGGGGCTTTCTGCAGCCCGGCGACATCTTCGCGCTTTCGGCGGGCCTGGTCTCGGCCCTCGGAACGATACTGCTGGGTCTCCTGGAAAAAAGGGGTGAGAACAGCAAGACCATAATGCTGTACTATCTGGCCATCCTCGTCGTTGTCGCGGGATCATTCTCTATAAACGGCTGGGTGACCCCGCGTGGCCTCGTCTGGATCTATCTTGCCGGAGCTGGTTTTTTTTACGGCGCTTACATGTTCCTGCTGATGGCGTCCCTCAAGAGGGCCTCGCCTGTGGTCATAGCGCCGTTTATTTATCTTGGCGTCGTTTTCTCAGGTGTGGTAGACTGGGTAGTGTGGAAGCAATACCCCGACCCCATGACAATAGTCGGGGCGTCGGTGATCATAGCCGCGGCGATGATCTCGGCTGTTCATAAAAAGCGCAGGACTGCTTATTAATTTTTTTTTGAGAAAGGAGGAACATGAGAATTCTCGTATCTTTATTCCTGCTCATATCCTTTAATGTTTCGGCTTTAGCGGCCGAGATGAACACGGATGTCAAGAACCGCATCCCCAACACAATAGGATCGCTGACCGGTTGCGTCTCGACGCAGCCCGGCGACCTCAAAGAAGAGGCACAGAACCTCGACATACCAAAGGACCAGACAAGGCGATACGTCACTGAGATGCGCGACCTGAACCGCGGATATCAGGCCGGGGCCATGACCCGCACCGAATACGTCGCCGCCAAGCGCGAGATAATACAGCGCCTCAGGTAGAACGCGCTTAAGGAGAATATATGAAACTTTACCTTGTACAGCACGGAGAAGCCGCATCAAAAGACGTTGACCCTGAAAGGCCTCTCACTGAAAAGGGAAGAGAGGACTCGGCTAACACCGCGCGGTTCCTCAAGTCCGCCGGGATAACGGTCAACGCTATATGGCACAGCGGCAAGACGCGCACCATGGAGACCGCGGAGATATTCGAAAAGGAACTCCCCCCCCAAGAAGGCATCCTGCAAAAGGACGGCCTTGCCCCCATGGATCCTCCGGCCGCCATACTTGACGCCGCCGGCTCAGTTTCAAAGGACATGATGATCGTCGGCCATCTTCCTTTACTACAGAAACTTGCATCCCTGGCCCTGATAAGAGAGGAGGAACCAGGCATAGTAAGGTTCAGCATGGGCGGCGTCGTCTGCCTCGAAAGGAACGAGGAAGGCGCCTGGCAGTTGTTTTTCGAGATCATTCCTGAATTACTATAACTGTTCTTTTATGCTTGAACCTGGCCATGGGGAAAATAAACACAATAAAATCATTTTTTTTCAGGCTCATAGCGGTCCTGGCGGGTATCCTCGCCGCGCTGCTCCTGCTTGAGGTGCTCCTCAGGGTCATCGGCCCTGAATATTACAGATACAGCAACAGGAGTTTTGAGTACTATACCAACCCTCGCGGTTATCATGACCTCATAAGAGAAGAGAACGGCAGAAAGATATACGGCCTCCGCGTCTATTTCGATAAATACGGGTACCGTCTGCCCGACAACAGACCTGAACTTCATGGCAAACAACCTCCCCCGCCGGGCGGTCTCCTCGGCGAAAACACAATACTCGCCCTGGGCGACTCCTTCACCTTCGGAACAGGCGTCAGGTATAATGACATGTACCTGAACCTTCTCGGAAAAATGCTTAACAGCAACGGCTATCCGGCATACATAAAGAACGCGGCCCGCCCAGGCGACGACCTGGAGAGAATAGTGAAAATACACTATTATGAGACCTCGATGGGTAAATATGATCTGGTAATATACGGCTTCATGTTGAACGACTTCGGTCTGCCGGGCCTTGATGAGATCGGTGGGTTCGAGTTCATAGATTATAATGACCCCCGGCATCCTTACAACCCGCTCAGAAAAAAAATAAGACTTTATAATTTTGTGATGTATCTTCTTGAAAAACGCAAACTCCACAATGTCACTAGTAAGATCTATATCAAAGCTTATGAAGGGGAGCACGCCGAAAAGAAATTCAAGCTTTTAAAAAACCTTGATGTTTCCTCTAGAAGATCCGGACAAAAACTGATAATCGTGCTTTTCCCGATCCTTTACGACTTCAGCAACTACCCTTTTCAGGGGATACATGATAAAATTCGTGATTTCTGCGAAAAAGAGGGCATTGTCGTCATAGACTTGCTTCCGGTATTCTCTGAATACAGCGCGGACGAGCTGTGGGTGAACCCCACGGACCACCACCCCAACGAACTTGCGAACAGATTGACAGCCGAGACCTTATACACTTTTCTGACTGATAACCGACTTGTTGTAAAAGAGCCTGACGGAAGGAAGCTCAAAGAATGATGGTTAAATGTAAAAGCTGCGACTCAAAATGCTGCAGGTATTTCGCTCTCCAGCTCGACACTCCCAGGTCAAAAGAGGAATTCGAGAACATAAGATGGTACCTCGCCCATGAAGGCGTGGCCGTGTACGTTGAAAAGAGGAAATGGTATCTTGTCGTGAACAATAAATGCAAATACCTCAAGGATGATAACCTCTGCGGGATCTATAATGAACGGCCTCTGATCTGCCGCGAACACGAACCGACTACATGCGAGACCGCGGTCGGGGCCTTCGAGCACGAACACACATTTAAAAGCCTCAAGGGTTTCGACAGGTACCTTGCCCGGAGGTTCGGCGGAAAAAGAAAGAGGAAATGACCTTCAAAAGGAGGAAAAATGGGCATAAAGAAACTTCAACACGAACACACAAGCGTTTTCGGGTTCGAGATAACCGGGAAACTCACAACGAAAGAGATAGAGGAATTCCTCCCCGAGCTGGAAAAGGCCGTGGCTGAGTCCAAAAAAAAGCTGAGGCTGCTTGTCGACGTCACCAGGATGGAGGGAGCGAATATAAGATCAGAGTGGGAGATATTCGAGTTCCTCAAGAAACACATTAAGGACATCCAGATGATAGCGGTCGTGGGGGCGCATTCCTGGACAAAGGTCATGAGCGAGATCCTGGCCGAGTCGGTCTTCGTCGAAGCCCCCACGCTTTACTTCAAGCCGGATGAGATAGAGCACGCGTGGAAATTCCTGACAACCGCGCCGCCCCCGAAGCACGTAAAGGTCCAAAGGTACGTTCACAGCGACAAGGGGCTGTTCACCAAATACGGCTCCCCTGATTACATCTGACGGGAAGACTTGAAAACCACCTGATTTGGTCTTATAATATTATAAATAAACATAGTAAATTAGGGGGCGTAAAATGTATTCTCGCATAAAACATAACATTAACAGTTTTTTCTCCGGGCAAATGGTGAACTTCCTGCCGTTCTTCCTGAAAAAAGCTTCAAAGCAGAACTTAATCACCATGTTCGAGCTGGCGGCCAGGTTCGCCCACAGCGAAGAGGATAAAAAGGACATCTACAGGACCATCTGGCGCCTTAAGAACAACTGCGGGACGCTGGACTTCTTCAAACGCCTTATTGACGAGACAAATCCCCAGTGCATAAAAAAGTTCTTCGCCAACGCTCACCTCGTCTACCGCGACATAAGAAAGATCGGCCTTGAATTCCAGGAAAGAGAAGGCTTCGTCGGCCCTGAGGTAATGGTGCTAGACGTCACCGCAAGGTGTAACCTGAGATGCAAAGGCTGCTGGGCGGGGGAATACAACGTAACGCCGGATCTCGATATGAAGTACATCGAGAAGGCCATGGACGAGGTAAGGTACAAGATAGGCCTTAACCACATCGCCGTTACGGGCGGCGAACCCATGATAAGGGAAGACGTGTTCGACATCTTCGAAAAATACTCCGACTGCCAGTTCATACTTTACACCAACGGCACGCTGCTTGACGATAAGAAGGTAAGAAAGCTTGCCGAACTGGGCAATGTGTACGCTCTACTCAGCCTTGAGGGCAACGAGTATCATACCGACTCAAGGAGAGGGCAGGGCGTTTACAAGAAGGTCATGGCCGCCATGGACAGGCTTAAAGAGGCGGGCGTCATATTCGGCTTCTCCAGCTCCCCGACGCGCGAGAACATCGAGTACCTGGCGAGCGACGAGTTCGTCGACTTCATGATAGAAAAGGGATGCATCTACGGCTTCTACTTCCAGTACGTCCCGATCGGCAGGGATCCTGACCCGGATCTCATGCCCACGCCGGAGCAGCGCAACGCGGTCAGATACAACCTGTACAGGCACAGGAACACCAAGCCGATACTCCTGGTGGACTTCTGGAACGACGGCCCCGAGGTCAACGGCTGCATGGCCGGCGGAAGGAAATACTTCCACATTACCAACAACGGGGACATCGAGCCGTGCGTGTTCGTCCACTTCTCAGCGGGCAATATCAAGGAGATGACCATAACCGACGCCCTCAAGTCGTCCTTCTTCAGCGACATAAGGAACGCGATACCCTACGACGGCAATCTTCTCAGGCCCTGCATGATAATAGACAGGCCCGAAGTGCTGAGAGGGCACGTGGAAAAGAACAAGCCGCGCCCCTCCCACAAGGACGCTGAGCTGCTGTTCAGCAAGTGCAAACCCGGACTCGATAGGTATGCCGCCGAATTCAAGGACATCATCGACGAGGAATGGAACGCGGGAAGGTGGATGAACTTCTTCCCGTCGCCCGAGAGGCCGCAGATAATCGGCCTCGACCAGGAGACAAAGCGCCCGCTGAGAGAGAGCCGCGACACCGTTCCGGCCGCGGGCCCGTCGGACCAGCAGAACTGACATCTTCAGCTCAGCCGTTTCAAAGCCGTATGTTCCCGTTTATGGAAACTGAGCATGCGGCTTTTTTGTCTTAATAAATAAACCGCGAAAGATCCGCTAAAAACACAGAAGGACAAAGATGAAGATAGCCCGACCGCTTGTCATACTTGACCTGGAGACCACAGGCACATGGAGAGAAAAAGATAAGATAGTCGAGATCGGCATGATCAAGCTCACCCCGGGGGGTGAGAAGGACGTTTTTATAAAACGCGTGAACCCCGGGATCACTATACCCCCCGAGGTCAGCGAGCTGATAGGCATAACGGACGATGACGTCAAAGACGAGCCGCCTTTCAGGGATATAGCCAGGGAAGTGCTTGATTTTATCGGCGACTCCGACATGGGCGGCTTCAACGTTGAGCGCTTCGACCTGCCTCTTCTGGAAAGGGAGCTGGCCGAAGCCGGACTCAAGCTCGACCTGCGCGAACGCCGCATCTACGACGCCCAGAAGATATACCACCTGCACGAGAAGAGGGATCTTATGGCCGCTTACGCTTTTTACTGCAAAAAAGACCTCGTAAACGCCCACACGGCGATGGGCGACGTGGAAGCCACGCTCGAGATACTGGAGGAACAGGTCAACAAATACGGGTCAGAAGATGAAGGCATAGAGTCCCTCAAGGATTTCGATTACAAGCCCCGCCAGGGCAATTTCGACAAGGAAGGCAAGTTCCGCTGGTGGAACGGGGAGCTTTACCCGACTTTCGGCAAGCACGCCAGGCGCAAGAACATCCGCCAGCTGGCCGGCTCCGAACGCGACTACCTCGAATGGATCCTGAAAAGCGATTTTACCGATACGGTAAAGGACATGGTCAGGAACGCCCTCCAGGGCCGCTTCCCGGAGCCCCCGCGACTCGAGGAGGGAAAACAATGAAACAGAGATCACTCAACGTAAAGATACGGGAGATGATAATTGATGACCTTGCAAGGGTATACCACATGGGCGAGGAACTCTTCACCTCGGATAAATTCCCTAACCTTTACAGGGTCTGGGATGAATACGCCGTAACGCATATGTTCGAGTTCGAGCCCGAACTCTGCCTTGTCGCGACATACAGAAAAAAGATAATAGGCTTCACGCTCGGTTACGTGATAGAGAAACCGCGCACTGCGTGGAGCTACGGCCACCTGATGTGGCTCGGCGTCGATCCCGTATACCAGAAGATGGACATCGGCAGAAGGCTGCTGGAGCAGTTCACTGACATAATGAAAGAAAAAGGTGTGCGGATCCTTCTTATCGACACCCAGGCCGACAACAAGGCCGCGCTTAAATTCTTCAGAAAGAACGGATTCCGCAAACCGACAAAACACCTTTATATGATGAAAAATCTCGGCTGAACGCTTTTGAACGTCTTATGAAAATAAACCCGGACCGTCTAAAAGGCCTTTTAAGGCGCATGACAGACATATACAGCCCTTCGGGCAAAGAAGAGGAGCTTCTGCTCTTTCTTTGCGGGTATCTGTCTGAAAAGGGTTATACTTTCATACGCCAGCCGGTTTCTGACGGAAGGTTCAATATTATCGTCACGCCCGAGAGGAAAGAAGCTCCTTTGGCCCTGGTCGGCCATCTCGATACGGTTTTCGCGTATGATTTCGACGAATACGGTTTCAAGGAAAGACGCGGAAAGATACAGGGCCTTGGGGTCGCGGACATGAAAAGCGGCTGCGCCGCCATGATAGAAGCTTTCACGCGTTACCTTGAGGCGGAACGAGCTCATCCAACAGCGGCACTTGCCCTGGTCGTGGGTGAAGAAGAGAACAGCGACGGCGCCATGAAACTTCTCGAGGAATACAGATTCAAAACGGCCGTTATTGGCGAACCCACGGAAATGGTGCCGTGTTTCGGGCATTACGGTTATATAGAGATGGAGCTGAGGCTTTCCGGACTGAGGAGACACGCGTCCCTTTCCGGAACGGCCAGGAACGCCCCTTACTCGATGCTGAAGGTGCTTTTAAGCGCCGTCTCTTATCTCGGGTCCTTCAGTGGAAAGGTCAGATACAATATAAGGGACCTTCACAGTTCGGATTCGGGTTTTTCCGTCCCTGAAAAATGCAGCGTATGGCTGGATATACACGTGCACCCTGAGATAAAGATACGCTCTTTCGTCTCGGGGATAAAAAAGCGGATCAGGCAATATGTAAAAGGCCTGGATATAAAGAACCGCGACGTCCATATAAATGTAGAGGACTATCCGGGATACAAGATGAACCCACAATGGCCGGGCTTTAAAAAGATACATAGAGCTCTCGAAAAGAACGGCCTTTCTGGAAAGACCGGGCTTTTTGAAAGCCATTCGGACGCGAATATTATGAGGCTCAGGAACGTAAAGCCCATTATACTCGGCCCCGGCAAACTGGCCAAAGCCCACACAAAAGACGAATCCATAAGTTTCAGCCAGGTCAAGAAGGCCTCACAGACCTATCTTGACCTTATTTCACTGATATGATCATATATCAGGACTTACAAAAAAGGGGAGGGCATTATGCTGCCGGCAGGACCGTTGATGATAGAGCACAGGCTCATAGAAAGGATGATCGGCCTCATAGCGAAAGAGGTCGCCAGGATCAAAAGGGATAGGAATGCGGACGTCGTCTTCATAGACCGCGCCGTCGACTTCATAAGGACATACGCAGACAGGTGCCACCACGGAAAAGAGGAGGATATCCTTTTCAGGGACCTTTCGAAAAAGGACATATCCCCCAAGCATAAGCATACTATGGACCAGCTTATCAACGAGCACGTATTCGGAAGGGAAACGGTAGGCGAGCTTGTCAAAGCGAGGAACTCATACCAAGAAAAGGGGGAAGCAGCCCTTGAAGAAATAATCGACAACCTCGACAAGCTCGCTAAATTCTATCCCGAGCACATAGAGAAGGAAGACAAGCACTTCTTCCTCGAGGTGATGGACTACTTCGACGACAGTGAAAAGAAGTCAATGCTTGACGAATACTGGGAGTTCGACAAGAAGCTCATACACGAGAAATACCGCGGCGTTGTGGAAAAGATCGAGAAGAACGCCGGCCCGCCGCCGCCTCCGCCCTGCGAAAAGGCGGCTACCGGAGAGCAAGCCAGGAACACCGACGAGGACCGCCCCTGCAAAGAATAGGGGACGTTTCCCCTCTGCCTAAGCCCTATATCTACAAGTACTTATAAGACATGCCGGGAGTTTTTCATCGCAGCTTGACAGGGGAGGTCTTACGATCCAATAAACTCGACCCGCGGTTCCACTTTCAGGGCGCGAGCCAGAGCCTCGACCTCGGCGAATTTCTCCGGCGTTACTGTCAGCGTCCCCGGCATAGAGGCAGTCGCCGCGCCGAAAAGATTACCGGTATGCAGCGCTTCCTCGAAAGGCTTTCCTTTGGAGAGGGCATAAACAAATCCCGCTTTAAGCGAATCCCCGGCCGCCGTATGGCACACCGGCTTGATATCGACGCCTTTATCCCTTATGATCCTGTCTACCAGCGCCAGCATGGAACCGTCCTTGCCCATGGAGACAAGCACACCCAGGAGGTTGTATTTTTTTCTTAATTCCAAAGCGTATTTTCGTAAAACATCTTCACTCACTTCTCGCTCATCTAACGAACCCTCGGCAGCCAGGCCGCTCCAGGCAAGGATCTGGATGAACTCTTCCAGGTTCGGCTTGATGATGTCCTGTGGCACTTGACGGTCTATCTCGAGCACAGACATGGCCTCATCCCGCCCGGACACGTGCTTGAAATCGATCAAAAGCTCGACCCTGTCCCCGTATTTATTCTTTACCTTCTCGACAAGCGAAGAATAATAAGCCAGGCGGCTGTTATACTTCAAGGGACCGCCCGCGGAAAGTACCATCCATACATTTTCCCGCCCGCCTTTGAACATAGCCTCCAGCATCGACAGCGATCCCCGGTTTATCTCGTCCACGGTCTCGCTTGAAAGTTCCCCGGCCCATTCGAACATGGCGGGGAGGGGAGAGCCGTCGACGATGTTATAGACCGCCACCGGCTGGTCCTCCTCATAAGCCCGGATGAGAGAGGGTATTATCCTCTCGTTCAGGAATTCCCGCTCCCACTCGGCCGTCATCTCGCCGTCCTTTTTTCCCGTTACCGCCACCAGGGCGATCTTCTCGCCGAAAGCACTGAAAACCTTAGCCACATTGGCCTGGTCGCCCCCGGGATGCGAGTGGCATGCCGCCTCCCCGAGAATCCCGCCCGGGCCCGTCTTCCATTCAATAGTTATATCCAGCGGCCCCACGTGGTTAACCGCCAGAACTCCCGCGCCCGAAAGCTCTTCCTTTTTACCGTCCTCCCGGCGCTTCCAGGGATCACTTCCGGCCCTTAACGCCTTTATAGCCTCACGCGCTATCAGGCGGTTCACGCGCCTTTTCCCGCCGTCAGAAAGGCCGTTATAGCGCTCCTCCACAGCTTCCTTCAGAGAAGGCCCGGTGAACTCCCTGATGCCGAGCTCCATTACTAATATATCCTTTATATCCATGGCATGAATATCCCTTTCCGCAATCAAATAAAGCACTTTCATTGTAACCCTAAAACCCTTTATTGACAATAATTTCTGGAAGTGTTATACTTCCATGTCTGCGTAACGCATGCCGGAAAGCGTTATGATCCCATTTACACTAAAAGAGATACTTTTAATGGAGAAAAAGATACTTTTCGCCACAGACTTCGACAAGACCCTTTCGAAGGGGGACGTCGGTTATATCCTGAGCTCCAAGCTCGGCATCTCCGCCGAACAGTTCGAACAGAAGATCAAAGAGATCCAGAGCCGGAACATAGTCCAGCTGGGAGGGGAACTGGCTCACCTTATCATCCGGGACCCCGACTACGCCGGCAAGGTCACCAGGGAACTTCTCTATGAGGTCGGGGGCGAGATCGAGCTGAAAAAAGGCGTTCCCGAACTTCTTAAGACACTCTCCGAAGGGATCGACAATATCAGTTTCAGCACATATATATTGTCAGCCGCCCCCGAGGAATGCATCCAGAAAGCGGTGGAAAACCTTCTGCCGGTCGAGAACATTTTCGGCACCAGGTTCATATACGATGATGAAGGCGTTGTCCAGGACGTTGAAAGGACCAACGCGGGCCACGCCAAGGTAGCGACCCTCGACATGCTCAAGAAAAAAGAGAACGTCACCAGGTACGCCATAATATACGTCGGCGACGGCTCAAGCGACGTGCACGTCATGCTGCACGTTAAGTCCTATCAGGGGTACACCATAACCGTGTCCCCGGCGCCCTACATGGGCCATATATGCCGCAGGAGCGTCATATCCGACAACGTGCTCTCGATCCTCGTGCCGATACTTCAGGACATGCTGAATTACGACGAAGGCAGCGTCCGCAAGTTCTTCGAGGACAGAAAACACACGATCCTGGAATGGAACAGGGCGGACACGGAGTGGCTGGATATCACTTGATGATTTTTATATTCGATCGAGAACGGATTTATTGGGAGGTGTTCTAAAGTGAAAAAAGATCTGGAGGTGTTGGACGTGAATACTGCAAAATATCCTATATGCGACCGCTACGAAGGCAATCCCATCCTTACGGGAAAGGACTTCCCGGTAGACGCCGATATTAAAACCGTTTTTAATTCCGGCATTGTCAAATACAACGATACCTATATAATGGTCTGCAGGGTGGAGGACTCAGCCCTTCTTGACCGTTTCTGGATCGCCGAAAGCGAGGACGGCTACAATTTCAAGCCGCGGGCCAAGGCCGTGGAAATGCCGCACGAGGACCCGCATTTCAAGGAATACACCACCGGCATGTACTACGACCCGCGCGTGACAAAGGTGGATGGCTCTTATTACATAGTCCACGCCGCCCATTCCGGCCATACCTGCAGGCTAAGCCTGGTCAAGACGGACGACTTCAAGAAATTCCAGTGGCTTGGCTTCATCTCCGAGACCGACAACCGCAACGGCGTGCTTTTCCCGGAGAAGATAAACGGCCTTTACGCGCGCCTGGACAGGCCCAACACCGGAGCCAACACCGGCGACATATGGGTATCATATTCGCCTGACCTCATCTTCTGGGGCAAGTCCGACTGCGTGTTCAGGAACTGGGAAGGCATCAAATGGGCCTGGGAAAAGATCGGCCCGGGCGCGGCCCCGATCAAGACGAAAGAAGGCTGGCTTACAATATTCCACGGCGTGCGCAGCCAGTGCAGGTCGCATTTCGTCTACCAGCTCGGCGTTTGCCTGCTTGATCTTGATGACCCGTCAAAGGTAAAGGCCATGAGCGAGAAGGCCATACTCATCCCCGAGGAGCAGTACGAGCTCGTCGGACAGACGCCCAGCGTGGTGTTCACCTGCGGCGCCGTCGCTGAGGATGACGGCGAGGTAAAACTTTATTACGGCGGCGCCGATACGGTCCAGTGCGTGGCTACGACCACCATAGACCGTCTCATCGACGCCTGTTATAACAGATAACATCTTTCAGCAATTATAAAGGAGGGAACACAGTGCAGGAAACTCAAACTGGCGAAGCAAAGAAAAACTGGCGTGATCATCTTCCGATCCTGACCAAAGTTTCATACAGCCTGGGTACGGCACTTGATATGTGGGGACTTTGGTTATACGTATCTGTCGGTTTTATGGTCTTTAACTTGTATCTGGGCGTTGACCCCCGGCTTGTGGGCCTGGCGCTTACACTGATGCGGATCTGGGATGCTATCGTTGATCCGGTGATGGGCTGGCTTTCCGATAATCTGCGTACCAAATGGGGGCGCAGACGTCCTTTTATCCTGGTCGCCGGCATCTTGAGCGGATTGTCCCTTCCGATCTTATTTTTTGTCTCACCATCATGGGTGGACGTAAAGTTCCTGGGTCTGTCAGTAGTGTTCTGGTACATGGCTATTTCCACTTTGGTATATATCCCCATAATAAGCGCTTTTACGGTGCCTTACTACAGTCTGAGTAATGAAATGTCGCCTGATTATGAAGAGCGCACTTCCATAATGTCTTACAGGAGCATAGCCCAGAAGATCGCGGAAGTGGGTAATTTCTTCGCTTTTAAATTCACTACGCTCGCCTGGTTCCTTGTCCCGGCAACGGGAAAACAAAATGTTCTTCTTGCCATGCGCGTGTACACGGCGGGACTGGGCCTGGTAATGGCGGTTTTTGCCGTCATTATTTTCTTCAGGGTCAAAGAAAGATATTATGAAAAGGTCGTGGTCAACGTTAAGGAGAGAATATCCATTCTCAGTTCTTACGGCGAGACCCTTAGATGTAAACCTTTCCGTCAGATGATATTCATGGGTATTTCTTTTGCCCTGGGCACCAGCATGGTCGGCGGCCTTGGTTACTATGTTACCCGTTTTTATGTGGCGGGCGGCGATGAGATCGTCGGAAATAACTGGCAGTCCTGGATGGGGCTTGCCTTTATGCTCGGGGG
>Ga0272442_10005934_pt1 | contig 16203 bp, 16 predicted proteins | sample SSMForm2O_FD_200262 | JGI IMG/M metagenome (GOLD analysis project Ga0272442, IMG submission 200262) | Marine sediment archaeal communities from Little Sippewissett salt marsh, Falmouth, MA, United States - SSM-Form-2O | ecosystem: Environmental > Aquatic > Marine > Wetlands > Sediment ...
GAGCCTTTAAACGGTTGATCAAAATTCTTCACAACAAAAAAGTTCTGCGAGCCATTCGCCAGTAATGCAAAAGCAGATTGCATTTGGTAGTGCCATTAACTGACCAGTCTTCCCTTATCCTTTACCTTGTTTGCTCGGTATTAATGAACTTTTCCCAGTGATGTACTTCATGCTGCTGCTTACCGGTAATCACCTTTCTGTTCGATCACGCAAACTTCCGTTTTGTTATACCGTCTGACCACTAAGCAATCGGGATGTTAACAGTTATTAGGCGGGTTAGGAACTCTTTTATCTAATCAGAAACGCAAACGATAGACAATACACTGTGTGGAGAATGCTGTAGAATTGGTTGGTCGGGAAGTAATTGAGGTTCTGTATTCTCCGGTTAAAGCTTTAAAAAAAATAATCGAAAAACCCGACCTGACAGGGGTCCTTCTGGTTTTATTGCTGGTAATAGCTTCAACTCTAGTTTTCCAGTTTGTCTACAACTCAAAGCAATTATACGAAAACAGGGAGCCAACAAACGATGCGTGGACCGAGTCACTGGCGGATTCGCACAGCTGGACCTCCAATGGGTTGCCTTCCGTAGACAGCGCCGATTATCATATGGGAAACAGCAGCGTTGCCTCTTCCATTCTAAACGAAACAAGCGTCTGGCTGAAGGTCACCGATTTTGAGTCGATCAACTGTTCAGGTGAGAAAGGCTACAATGAGCTGTTCTTCTGGCTCAATTGGACCAGCGAGGCTGAAACGCTTCCAAGTTCAGGAAGCCTGAGATTGTTCTCCGGCAGCGAAGATAGCTACTTCGAATCAGACATAACCGACCTGAGTTCAAGCGGAGAATGGACAAACACAACCCTCACAGTCGGGTCAAATCAAGGTTGGACTTCAACAGGTTCTCCGGATTGGCAGAGCATAACAGGAATCGAATTTAATCTAGTTTGGTCGGATGCGGCGGATCTGACAATGAAGGTTGATGGACTATTCTTCAGAAACTATCTTTCGCCAATCGAAATTTTAGGGTTTGAGGCTGCAATGCTCTACCTTTTTGTTTCAACCGCGTTTTCTGTTGCTATGAATTGGATATTATGGTCAGGCGTTGTGTTCATTGTCTCGAAACTTTTTGGAGAAGACTTGGGCAAATGGAACTTGTTATTCATTATCATTGGACACGTTTTCATAGTTACCGTTGTTTCCACCCTGGGGACTGCGCTGGCATTCTCTTCTCTCCCTGCTGTGAGCTTGCCTTTAGACGCTAATCTTCAGACAGCTGTTCTCAACGAATTTTGGTTACCTAACTTAGCCTATATGGTGGGAACAGTGGTTATGTGGGCAGGAGAGGTTTGGATAGCTGGTCTCAGCGCCGTGGTGATACGGCTCATGAGACAAACTACCTGGGGAAAGGCTGCGGTAATCGCTGCGGTTGCCTTCGCTGTAAGATTCATTCTGCGGCTGTTTATCGGTTAACAACGTGAAATCTGTTCAGCCTGTCGTTAGCGTACGGAACAACCGAGAGGTTGAACGGTTTTTGGCGCCGATAACGTTTTTCTGTTTAGGAGGAAGCTTTCGGATGTTGGCGGTAAAACTTATATCTGACGTTAAACTCCTTTGATTTCGCCAACAAAACGGAGCAAGTCGTTATGTGACAGGCTGATCTATTTTGGCGGCGTTTGACAAGACGAGAGGACGAAAATTTGAAAATTAATGAATTGAGAGATGGAATGCGAAAAGTGGACGTTGAAGCGAATGTTATCCAGAAATCGGAAACTCGTGAAGTTCGCTCCAGATACACCAACGAAACCTTCAGGGTTGCTGATGCCACAATAGAGGATGAAACGGGCACCATAACTTTGACCCTGTGGAACGAGCAGACTGAACAGGTCAATGAGGGCGACAGAGTTAAAATCGAGAATGGATACATCAAATCCTTTAGGGGAGAGCTTCAGCTTAACTCCGGAAAATACGGAACACTAACAGTTCTGTAAACTGAACTAGATAGAAGGGATACTTAGATGCCATACGAAAGAAGAGGATTTGACCGAGAATTCCAAAAGCCGGTTGAGGTCGGAAAAGAGTACGATGTGGAAATCGAGGAGACCAGCCGCCGAGGAGAAGGAATAACCCGAATCGAGGGGCTAGTGGTTTTCGTTCCTAACACCAAACCCGGAGACAAGCTGCGAATAAAGGTAACCAACGTCGGCAGACGATTCGCAGAAGCAGAAGTAATCGGAACAGCATCAGAAGAGACCGAAGAATCGGCGGAAGCGTCAGCAGAAGAAGAGGAAGAAAGCGAAACAGAATAACGCGGCATCCTTTTTTCAACAAGCTTCTTTCACCACTGCAAATCAATGTAGAATAGGCTATTTTCTGCCTGAACACCAGAAAGCAAACGTGAGTTTTTGGTCAGTTAGCTTTCAGGAAATCGTGTGTTGAGCGTTAAGGTTAATATCGAAGAGGAAATTATACCAGAGAACATAGGTTAGAGAACACGTTTAGCCCGGTAGTGTAGCGGCAATCATGGAGGCCTTTGGAGCCTCTGACGGGAGTTCGAATCTCCCCCGGGCTACCACTACATATTCAAGAGAACTTTGCTGTTGATGTTAAGGCTTTTTATGGCGCCTCTGAACTATACCCTGTGTGGGAATGTGTTATGGTTTTCTTGCCGGGTAAGGTTCCGACCGAAGTTTTGGAGGAGATAGTTTTCAGGAACTTGGGAGCAGAAAGAGATGATGTGGTTCTCAGTCCATCCGTAGGCGAGGACGCAGCCATAATCAAAGCTGGAAACGAGCTGTTGGCGGTTTCTTCAGACCCGATAACTGGGGCAGAGGAATGGCTGGGGTGGCTAGCCGTTCACGTGAGCGCAAACGATGTGGCGACCCGCGGTGTTCAGCCCCGATGGTTCAACTCGATTATACTGTTGCCCAAGAACTCGACAGCCGAGCTGGTGGAGAAGATTTGCACGCAGATGAACAAGGCTGCACGTCAGCTGGGCGTCGCCATAGTGGGGGGGCACTGTGAAGTTACTCCGGGCATAGAGCACGCAATAGTATCTGGATGCGCCATAGGCGTTGCTGAGGAAGGAAAGTATGTGACCTGCGGAGGAGCAAGAATCGGCGACCACATCATACTGACAAAGGGAACAGGAATAGAGGGAACAGCCATACTGGCTTCAGACCGACGCACAGAGCTCCTAACTGTCTTTGACGAAGACTTCCTGAACCGGGCAGAAAATTTCTTCGAAAAAATCAGCGTAGTAAAAGATGCACTCGCAGCCTTCAGAACTGGAGGAGTCTCAGCCATGCACGACCCAACCGAGGGAGGAGTAGCAGGCGGATTGCATGAGCTGGCTGACGCCGCAAACGTCGGTTTCAACGTTTATGAGGAAGCCATTTTGGTTCCTGAAGAGACGCGCAGAATCTGCGAATATTTTGGTGTTGACCCTCTGCAGCTCATAAGCTCCGGGTCGCTTCTCGTCATAGCTGAACAGGATAAGGCGGACGAGATAATCGGCAGTTTATCGGAGAATGGCGTTCAATCTTCTGTGATAGGTGAAGTGACAGAGCTCTCGTTGGGAAGAAACTTGGTCGCAGAAACTGGAGAAAAAACTGAGCTTGTCAGACCCGCCAGCGACCATCTTTGGAGGGTGCTCGCAAAGCCAGCCAAAACCTAGTTTACCTGTTTTTTGGTTTTGCTCAGAAGAGGTCTTGGCGCAGGTTTTTTGCTAGGTCTTTTAGGTCTATCCATTGGACAGCCACAAGTCCTATGGCGATTCTGAGCCACACCCATAAAATGCGTATAAGCACTGTTGCTGCTGCGGCGACAGCGGATTCTACGGCAAGCAGGGTGTAAAGCCACGTCATGGCTGTGTCCACAACACCTACTTCTCCGGGTATTCCAAGGGGAACAGACTGAATGTTTGTGCTGACGGAGTGAACAACCACTATTATGGCGAAGTCAACGTGCTGACCGAGAGAAACAAAGACAAAATAGGACATGAGGATGCTGAGGAACCAGCCAGTTACCGAAAAAAATATTGGCACAACCAAACTTCGCGGGTTTCTGTGTAGTATGTCGATGGAATCGTGGAAGGCAGTTAACGCTTTGATTGCTGCTTCTCTTAGGCGGTCAATGTTCAATCGTCCCCTGGTGACAAAGGCTACAAAACGCAGCAGAATGTCGATTAATCTCTGTGCCAGCTTCTCTTTTAGGCTGAAAAGAAATATGAAGAACAGCGAAACCGCGGTGCCAACAATTATGAGCAGAATTAGACCTGAAACAAGAATGGGAACCTCGATTTGCAGGACGTAAAGCCAAACGAAGCTGACGGTTAAACTGACTGCAGCTGTTATCATGAGCATGATTCTGTGGCTCACAACAGACGCCAAAACTTTTCCCCCATTCTCGTTTGACTGCTTGATCATCAAGTAAGCTTTGGTTGCGTCTTCGCTGATGGACTCCGCTGGCACCAGAAGGTCAACAAAGAAGCCTATCCACGTGAACAAGAAAGTTTTCCGAAAGGGAACTCTTACAGCGAGTGGACGGAGAAGATACTGCCAAGTCAGAGCGTTTGTAACCGTGTTCAAAAGGAGAGCCGCGACTGCAAGACCGTAATAGACGATGTCTGCATTCTGGATTGTTGCGAGGATTTCGGGTATTCCGATGAAGAAGTGGAGGTAGGCTAAGAAAATCAGAACGCCTAGCAGCAGAAAGGGAACAGTTTTCTTCATTTTCAACCCGTTTTCAGTAACCATTAGCTTCCGCGCCCATCATGAACACAGCCAAGTGTCCTTTTAGGCATATTATCTTTTGCTAGGTTCCAGCCGCTCAAGAGAACACAAGCCGAATTCGATTTCCCGCCTATCAGAAGAGACAAGTTTGTCGGTAACCGTGTTCTGTTTCTAGAATTCTGGCTTTGTTTTTCCCAGTTTCTTGTCTAGGCACGCTTTGATGAAGCCGTAGTATTCGGGCTCCGGTTTGGTGGGTCTGCTTGTGAATTCGCCGTGGAACTGGGAGGCAAAGAAGAAGAATCTTTCTGGAAGCTCCAGAATCTCTTTTCGTCTGCCGTCGAGGCTGTTTCCCGAGAAAATCATCCCATTTTTTTCTAGGGTGCTCCAGTAGTCAGGGTTGACTTCCCATCGGTGACGGTGACGCTTGAAGAGTTTTTCAACACCATACAGCGTGTATGCTATCGTGTTTTTCTTCACCGTTACGTCGTGGGCGCCTAAACGCATCGTCCCACCTTTGTTGTTCACGTTCCTCTGCTCAGGCATCAAATCAATCACCGGGTGAGGCGTATCAGGGTTTATTTCAGTGCTGTTGGCATCATCCAATCCACAAACGTTGCGGGCGAACTCGACAACCGCCAACTGGAACCCATAGCAGATTCCCAGAAACGGAATGTTGTTTTTGCGGGCAAAACTGATGCCCCTGATTTTTCCTTCTGTTCCCCGGGGACCAAAACCGTAAGGAATGAAGACGCCGTCATGACCCTCCAGAAGCTTCAGCCCATCCGCGTTGTTTTCTAGTCTCTCTGCCTCAATGTAGTTTATCTTAACTTTTGTTTGGCAGGCTGCGCCGGCGTGTCTGAAAGCCTCGTTCATGCTGACGTAGCTGTCAACTAAGCCCGCATATTTGCCGATCAACGCTACCTTAACTTCGTGCTTGGGGTTTTCGAAGGAGTCCACAAATTTTTTCCACTCGCTCCATTTCGGGGTCTTTTGTTGTAGCCCCAATCTTCTGCAAACGTAATCGCCCATGCCTTGGTTATCCAAAATCAGGGGAACCTTGTAGATGGATGGGACGTTATAGGAGCAGAACACCGCTTCCTGTGGGATGGTGCCGAAGAGCGCTACCTTCCGAAGGGTCTCCTTGTCAATCATGTCTCTGCATCTGGCTACGATGGTGTCCGGCTGGATGCCTATTCTGCGCAGTTCGTTGACGCTGTGCTGGAGAGGCTTGGTTTTCATTTCGCCCGTGACATCCAAGATGGGGATAAGGGCTAGGTGAACGTAGAGGATGTTGTCGAAGCCTTCTTCTAGCCGCATCTGGCGGATAGCCTCTAGGAAGGGCAGCCCCTCTATGTCGCCTACTGTTCCACCCAGCTCTGTGAGGACGATAGCTCCCTTTGCTTGTTTTGCAACCATGCGGATGCGCCGTTTAATTTCGTCGGTGACGTGGGGGATGATTTGGACGCATCTGCCCAGAAAGTCGCCTCGCCGTTCCCTGTCGATGATTGTCTGGTAGATTTGCCCTGTTGTTACGTTGTTTTCTTTTGGCAGGTTGATGTTCAGGAATCTTTCGTACCCGCCAAGGTCGAGGTCTGTTTCGCCTCCGTCCTCTGTGACGAAGACTTCGCCGTGGATGTAGGGGTTCATTGTTCCGGCGTCGACGTTCACGTAGGGGTCAACTTTTATGACTGTGATGTCGAAGCCTCTGACTTGAAGCATTTTACCTATAGAAGAAGTGACGATTCCTTTACCAACAGAGGAGAGTACCCCACCCGTTACAAAAACATACTTAACCATTCTAGTAAGCCCTCACAATAATAAGTCCCTAAACCATGTTTACCGTTAAAAACCCTTTCTACACAAGGATGTATCTGTTAAATTAACTGCGCAATGATGCTGTGTTTGCTGTTTTGCTTCGCTTCAATGTAGCTAAAGCCTGTTCGCCAGCCTCTTTCATTGTTTTGCCCACAGAAACGAAACCATGATTTTTTAGCACAATCATGTTGTTGTCTCCCAGAGTCTTCAGCGCTTCTTTTGCCAACGCTTTTGTACCAGATTCCTGCTCTCTTTCTGTGACTGGCAACCCCAGTTTCTCACCGTTCGTTACAATTGCGTCGTTGTGTCCATGGAACACTGCATTCACTTTTTTGTGTGTCTTGTAGATTAGATTGTGCATCACCGCTTCTGAGGAGGGCTTCCTGATTCCCTCAACATAAACGGTGTTAGTTTGTTTGTCGTAATCTTTTACGTAAACGAAGCAGTCATTGCCTAGGTTTTGCTTGTTTTTCAGCCCAGACGCGGTTATCACGAAACCTTCCCCAAATCTGAAGCTCAGGTTGCCTGTGTAGTTTCCCTCAACCTCTGGAGTTAAATCGTTCTTCTGGAACCGTTCACACCAGTCTTTCAACTCATCAATTCCTGTATCGCTGCGAATTTGGTCAGAAACAAAACTGGTGTTGAATCTAATCTTTCCTTCTTTCATTTAATCACACAGTCTCAGTTTATCGGATTGAGCCTTCCGTGGGTATCTCCTAAACCCTGTTCGGCTCGATTATTACTTTCAGCGATTTTCCTGCTTCTGCCACCAGCCTGAAGCCTTCGGCAATCTCTCGGATGTCCAGCCTGTGGGTTATCATGTCCTTGACGTTGACCTGCTTTTTGGCTAGAATCTGCAGGGCTTCCTCAAGGTCTCTTGGTGCTGCGCCGTAGGAGGTTCGGATGGTTGTTTCGTTTCTCCAGAACTCTGTTATGGGTAATGGAATCTTGACTGTGGGGTCTGGAACAGCAAAATAGAGGATGATTCCTCCCCTGTCTACGCAGTCTAGGGCAGTTAAGGCGGCTTGGGTTGCGCCTGTGCAAACTATCACCTTATCGGCTGCTGCTCCGTTGTTGAGTTTCTTCAGCTGTTTTGGCAGGTCAGCTTTGGCGTCTATCACATGGTCTGCCCCAAACTTCGCTGCCAGCTTCAGGCGGTCAGGGTTTATGTCGGCAGCAAAAATCTTTCTTGCCCCCTTCAGTTTCGTCAACTGTATGTGGAGTATCCCCGCCATTCCGCTCCCAATAACAAGAACTGTGTCGCCTTTCTGGATGCCCGCCAGCCTTTGCCCCCTGACTGCGCATGCTAGGGGCTCGATGAATGTTCCCTCCTCGTACGTCATGTTTGCTGGCAGCTTGTAGACTCCGGTTTCCACGTTTATTTTTGGCACCCGTATGTATTGGGAGAAGCCTCCGGGGTAATAGTTTGTTGTGTGCAGGGTTTCGCAGGCTGTGTGTGCATCTTTCAGGCAGTAGTGGCATCTGTTGCATGGAACGTGATGTGAGACGAATACTCTGTCTCCAGTCTTGTATTTTGTTACGTTTTCTCCTACAGCGTCTATGCTTCCTGTGGCTTCGTGCCCCAGAACTCGGGGAGCCTTGGGGAGCCTGTACCATTCCACCACGTCGGTTCCGCAGATTCCTGTTGCCATCACCTTCAGCAGTATCTCGTCTGCTCCAATCTCGGGTTTAGGCGCCTCTTCAACTCGTACGTCCTTGTTGTTGTGGTACACGGCTACAAGCATCTGTTCACCAGAAAACTGTGAAAATGGTTACTGTTTTCCTGCTTTCACCTGCTCGAACAGCTGCTGTGCCTCTTTGGGTTTGAGGTTTTCGTGGATTATTCCGCGTATAGCCCGTATCATCGCTACTGGATGCGGGTGCTGCCAGATGTTTCTGCCAAGGTTCACGCCAATGGCTCCGCACTGCAGTCCGTCATAGACGAACTCGAACACCTCCAGTTCGGTGTCCACTTTTGGTCCGCCAGCCATAACAACGGGGACGGGGCATCCGTCAACAACTTTGCCGAAGTCTTCGCAGTAGTATGTTTTGACTACTCGGGCGCCCAGCTCAGCTGCTATTCTGGAACACAGTGCCAAGTATCGGGCGGTGCGCTTTTCGAGTTCTCTGCCTACCGCGGTTACTGCCATGGTGGGTATCCCGTAGTCTTCGCATTGGTCAACAAGACTTGAGAAGCTCTTCAAAGTTTGGTGTTCATGTTTTCCGCCCACGTAGATGCTCATGGAGACTGCGCTGGCGTTAAGCCTGAGAATCTCCTTGATTGATGTGTTCCATTCTTCGTTGGAGAGGTCGTCTCCTACTACGCTGTTTCCTCCCGAAACCCTCAGGATTATGGGCTTCGGGATTGCTGGGTCTACGCAGTTTCTGAGTACGCCTCTTGTCATCATTATGGCGTCTGCGTACTGTATCAGCGGTTTTATGGTTTCTCCGGGTTTCTCCAGTTTGCGGGTTGGACCCTGAAAGTATCCGTGGTCGATGGGCAGAAAGAGGGCTTTTCCGTCTTTCTGTATGAGCCTGTTTAATCTGTTTTGGATTCCCCAATCCATCATCTTTTTCCTCCCTCATCCTTTGGTCTTACAATTAAATATCCTTTCTCTATGAGCCAATGATGAAACTCGTAGGTAGTGTATCTGCAGCCTGTTTTGCATGTTTTCCTGATTTGCTCATACTCTTCTGAACCTTCGGGCAACTTGTTCAGCTCAACCTGCACCGGGCAGGGTATGTCATTGCAGAATTCTCGGCGCTTATAATCAACAAAACCCTCTAAACTCATGTCCCCTCATCCCAATTGATTCATATTTTTGGGTTGACGGAACTAAAACCTTTCTGAACTTTGACACAATCTCTTTTTGAAGATTAACGCAACAACGACAGCAATCAGGAACATTGGCGTGATAATCCATGACGGAAACTCTGGAATTGCCCTGTCTAGTGGAGCCATCAATGGCGAATAGTCTAGGACGTCTTCGTCTAATTTGTATTGTGAGGTGTGTGGAGTGTCTCCTATTCCATCTCCATCTGTGTCTGTGCCGTTGTAGTCGCTCCAGTAATTCCTTTCCACAATTGGCACATCAGAAAGCCCAGCACCTATCCAGCCGTTAAAGAAGTCGTTTTCAGTAATGATGTCTATCCCGTATGGATTATAGTCAACAAAGATGCCCGAATCTTTGAAGGTGTTATGCTTGATTAGGTCGCCTGTGATGTTTGCGTTACCTATAATGTGTATGCCCGCATCTTCCAAATAGTTACCTATGATACTGTTGTTACTTCCGCCAACGATGTATATGCCTTCGTAAAAGTTGAGAATCTTCAAATTCTTCACAACAACGTTTATGCAGGATGCACGAGACCTGTCAGGTCCAACCAAGTATATGCCTCTTTCATCAACTACTTTTCGTCCTTCAATGGCGTATCCTGCGCCGTCAATTGTAATGCCGTCTTTCTGAACCATGATTGTGCCAAAAATGTCTCCTTTAAACGTGTATGTTGTCCCGTTTCTTTCAAGCAAGTATGTGCTGGGTTCAACACTTCCATCGGGCGTAATCGTGAGATTCAATAGTTTTTTCGCTTTCACTATCTCGATTTCTGAAAGTGAAACAACTGTAAAACAGAGAATCAGTAACAGACAGAGAAGCGTTCTTTGCTTTCTCACCGTTCAGTACCTACTATACACTGTTTTAACATAAAGGAAAAGGGTTTTTGTCAAGAAAAATTGACCCGCAACATCTTCTGGTTAGTCAAGAAACTTTGACAAAGCCCGTCTGGCTTGTGTTGCGGTTGTTTCTGCAAGAAATAACGAAAAGCACCAGTTATTCACACTTTCGTGACGCATATTAGACTCCTAATAAAGGTACATTGTTGAAAACAGTATTTTTTCAGAATTTCTTCTGCACAGCACACCTTCAGTAACCAAGTTCACACTTTCATTAACTAGCCGTCTATCTGTTGTTTAGATTCGGGTCATGTCTTTGATTGGAACAAAGCAGTGGGGAGCAAACGTGACAACCTGTGCGCCTTCTTCCACCATTGCTGCTCCCGGCACGATGCCGCCGACCATGCATATTCCGAATCTGTCCATTCCCACAGGAACTCCAAGCACAGGCTCGTTGGGTTCACCCAAAACCAATACACCTCCCCAACCCATCTCCTTCTGTTTTTCCAGAATCTTCACGGTTCTCTCTCTTGCCTCGGCAGGTATCTCCCTCATAGTCGCCAACAGCATGCCTGAACCAGTCCTCAATATCCGCGAGATAGACGTCATCTTCTTGTACACAAAAACCTCCAACGGCGGCACAGTTGTTCCGTCATAGGAGATTATTTCCACGAACCTGATGGGTTTACGGTTCACCACCTGAACGAGACCGCCATACTCAAAAAACAGTGGCACCCCAGAGTGAATCAGGATGCTGTCCAACGTCAAGTTGCAGACCGTGAAAAGAGCCATTTTTCCCTCAGGAACAGATATGTCACAGTATTCCTCGTTTTCGTCCAGCACCTTGATGTATGGCGCTGACAGAAGACCTGTCTCGTGGAGAGCTTTTATGGTCTCCAGTGTTTTGTCGCGAAGACTCCTATCGAACAGTGACACATTCGCAACCACTGTCCCCGAGTCCAAGTTTGGGTCATAGGTCGCCGAATACGCCAGAGACATAAAGCGGGTGGTGATGAAACCGAGCCTCTGAGAAGCAAGGGCTCTGCTCAGTTCCTCCAGCCCCTTCTGGGTTATTGTTCTTCCTCTCCGGTTGTGCCCCAACAGGAAACCCTTCGCCTCCAGCAGCTGAAGGTGATATCTCACTGTTCTTTCGCTAAGAAGAAAACCTCTTTTCCGCAACTCCCTCTTCAGTAACGTCGAACCCACTGGGATATCCTGCTCACTCAAGATTCTCAATATTTCTATCGCTTTTCTGGCGCTTTCGTTACCCTGTGACATGAACCTGTCCTCAACTATCCAAACATTCAATCAATCTACTGTTTTCTAAGATGAACTTAGCTGCTAATATCATTTATCACATATTATTTTCAAAAAACCGGAGAAACAACTCTCCCACACCTTTTTTGAACTTCCCTTAACACTTTTTTCCTGTTCCACAACCAAAAAGCGTGTTCAGTAAATTCTAATCCACAAATGACTTCCTTGCATGCCTGCAGGCGGTTATCGGCTTTTCACTTTTCGTCTCGTCTGATGGCTTGGCTAATGTTCTCGATTAAGTGGGGAAAACCAATCAGGTTTTGTATGGCAGCAGCTATCCTGAAGCCGCTCTTTGAGGTTCTCAGCAGCTCAGTCAACAATTGTTTGGGGTTAAGGTAGAATGCTCGGAAATACTCGAACACTAAGTTCCTCACTTTCTCGTATGGAACAAGGGTGGACACATCTCGGGGGATACAGACTTCATCTTCCCACTTTTCATCCTCATTCAGAAGCCCCTTCGTCACCAAATCATTCCACAAATCGGTTCCCACGTGAGTACCCAATATATTCACGTCAGGCACATCAAGGTCCAACCTGTTTGCGAACTCCAACGTGTTTACAATCTCACGCCGAGTTTCATCAGGCGCACCCACAATAAAAGAACCCACAATCACATCCACACCAGCCTTTCTAGCCTTACGCACCGCCTTCTCCGACTGCTCCGGAGTGATACCCTTCCGATAGTAATCCAAAATCCTTTGATTGGCGCTCTCTATACCAAAAAAGAGACACCTGCACCCAGCATCCACCATCTCCCTGAACATGCCGTAGCTGACGTGATCCACCCGCGAATCGCAGAACCAATCAATGTCCATTCCCGCCTTCTTGATGCTCCGACAAAGCCTTGACACCCTCTTGGCATCCAGAGTGAAGTTGTCGTCTGCAAACAGAAACTGCTCATAGCCCTCACTCTGAAGATACTCCAACTCAGCCATAACATTCTCAACCGATCTGGGTCGCCACACTCTTCTAGTGAACTTCCTGATTCCGCAGAAACTACAATTGAAAGGACACCCGCGGGATGAAAGTATAGTAGTGAACTTTCTGCTGTTAATTTTAACTCCGAAGATTGCAGACTCGTATTTGGTGCCTGCAAGACCGCGATCAGGAAAAGGAAGAGCATCCACATCCTTGTTTAACGCCCGGTCAGGAGTAGAAAGCACCCCACCATTCTTCCTAAACGATATTCCCTCAACTTTGTCCAGCCCCTCACCCTTCTCCATACACCTCGCAACCTCAAGGCACGTATACTCCCCTTCACCCCTAACCACAACATCCACAAACGGATACTTCTCCAGTATCCTACCCGCATTAAAAGTTGAATGATGACTCCCAAAAACCACCGTAACATCAGGATTCTCCACCTTAACTCGCCCAGCAATCCTCGGCGCCTCCTTCGCAGTGCTAAGCAAAACCGAAAAACCCACAATGTCCGGATCCTCCTTTTTCACCCAATCCACAGTTTGATCTAAAGAGAAACCCTTAGCAGGCTGATCAAGCAGAGAAACCTCAATCCCTCCCGCCTTTAAAACCCCAGCACAATACAGAACCCCCAGAGGCGGCCAAGCTGTTGGAACCATATATATCGACTCTGAAGATGGGCTTGGATTCACAAAACAGAACTTCATCCCTGATCGCATTCCCACTCTTTAGAACACAAACAAGATAAATTTTGTCAAAAGCCCAGAAAACGTTACCACTTGAAAAAACCACCGAATGATGAACAACAATTCTGTCACAGATAAACGATGTTTTCCTGTTTATGTTAGCTTGAGGGCGCCAGAAACGTTAACGCCAGAATAGGGGCTGTCACCTTTAAAGTAACAAAAAAGGTTATGAATGATGCCTTCGTGGGGTTTTGTTGGTCTGTTTTTGAGAATAAAGTGGGAGAGATGTGATATGACATACGTCATATTTAAATATTGCTTCTACCACATTATAGTTACAACATACACGGATGAAGCAACGTGACAGAACAGATAGCCTCCGTCAGATGCCCAGAATGCGGGAGCACAAACCTAGTGGCAGATTCAGGTATGGGAGAATGTGTCTGCGGTCGTTGCGGACTAGTTATCGAAGAAAACATCCCAAGCCACGAAGCTGAATGGAGAGCATTCACTCCACAAGAAAGAAACAGCAGAGCAAGAGCCGGCACCCCAACAGATTACTCACACTACGACAAAGGATTATCCACAGTCATACGAGTAGAAAGAGACGCCTTAGGACGCTCCCTTTCACCCAAAGTCAAACAACAAATGTGGCGCCTCAGAAGATGGCAAGCACGCTCAAAAGTCCACGCTTCCCAAAGTAGAAACCTCATGCTAGCCATGAGCGAACTCCAGCGCCTCTCCGACATACTTCACATATCATCCTCAGTACACGACATGGCAGCGATAGTCTACCGGAAAACCTTGAACGAAGGCTTGGTTCGAGGACGCAGCATCTCAGGGATGGTGGCGGGAGCACTATACGCCTCCATCAGATTCAGCAAGCTTCCCAGAACTCTGAAGGAAATAGCTGAAGCGAGTCAGCGTACGCAGAAAGAGATTGCGCGATCATACAGCGTGATAGTTAGGAACTTGGACATGAGGATGCCCGTAGACGATCCAACATATTATGTTACAAAAGTGGCAGAGAAAGCCAAGGTCTCCAGAGATGTTGAGGGGTTAGCCATACATCTGATAAAAACGGCTAAGAAAAATTTTGCTACGACAGGAAAAGACCCTTCAGGACTAGCGGCTGCGATTCTTTACCTTTCGGCGAGAATGCTTAAAGAAAAAGTGACGCAGGCGCGTCTTGCTAAAGCGGCAAATGTAACCGAGGTTACTGTGAGAAACAGGAAAAGGGATCTTATAAAGAGCCTTAAGCTGGAAAAGGTTTAGGTTCAAGGCTTTTCGGGCACCTGACTACTTTTTGTTGAGCCTAAAGATGATGGAAGACTGGGTTAGCGTAGCTTATGATTTTTTTGGATTCAAGCGTCTGACTTTCGTGTCTGAACCGGTGTCTTTCGTTTTGTGTTCTTGTTCTGCACCAATCTTCAAGATTGTTTGAGAGAAACGGGACAAAAAGTCTTTAAGGACTATTGTTGAGTTTATGCTATAATAGGAGCGACAGAAAGCGGTGTTAAAGTTACGGAGGACTGGCGATCCAGAAATGGATCAAGAACTTTACACACTTGGCTGTATGCTCCATACCAACGCAGCGGGTAGAATATCGGAAACTGGGAGGCTAAGCTGGATGGACGGAAGTGAATGCGATGACGAAGACCAACATAGCCGGAGCCATGTCCGCAAAGAAGCTGAAAGCCAGTTTAGGCCAGTCCATTTTGTCCTTTTCGTTTGATATCGGCGGATTGCTGACCGGAGCCCTACTCATTCTTTACTTAGATGTGCTCTCCATCAGCGAAGCTCCTTGGGCACTGTTCCTTTTTCCAGGAATTCTGAGTATAAGAGGTGCCGTCGGCGGTCTCTTTAGTGGGCATCTGGGCACAGGTTTGCATTTGGGAACAATCAAAGCTACGTTTACCAAAAACACCAAAGACTTTCACACTCTTCTCTTGGTGACCATTACGTTAGCTTTTGTAAGCGGCGTTAGCGTGGGAGCTGGAACTTGGATATTTGGAGTGTTTCTCTGGGGGGCTACGGTGATAGATTTTGTTCAGTTGTTGGCGGTGATTACAGCAACTATGGCTCTGTCGGTGGTGTTTGTTTCTCCCTTAACAATGGGTTTTTCGGTTTTTTCCTTCAGAAGAGGGTTAGACCCGGACATTATTGCTTATCCTGTAACTTCGACGATGTCTGACATGATTAACACGGCATGTTACATCTTTTGTTTGAGTCTCTTCTTCCTGTTTGGACCTTTTGGGTGCTATCTGATTTGGATATTGGACTTCGTTTTCGTTGCTTTTGTTGTCTACATTTTAGTCAAAAACCTTAATGAGGCAAAGTTTGTTGCGATAATCAGAGAATTTCTTTTAACTTTAGTGTTTGTGACGTTGATTGTTAATGTTACAGGGTCTTTTCTGACAAAGATTAGTGGACTCACAGGCAGCGGCAAGAGGATATATGGTGTGTACCCCGCCATAATCACCACCGTGGGGGGAGTAGGCTCTATAATAGGTTCAACAGCCACCACAAAACTTGCGTTAGGGTTGGTTAAACCCTCCTTTTCCTCCATTAAGCAGCATCTGAACGAGGTTGCTGGGGCATGGTTAGCGTCTGTGGTGATGTTCATCGTTTATGGGATAGCGTCCTCGGTTATGAGCGGTGCAGAAACGTTGGGGGAGATGGCAACGTTTATTGGTCAACTCTTAACCACGAACATCCTCGCTGTTTCACTCATGGTGTTAATCGCTTATGCGGTGGCAATTTTCACTTTCAGGCGAGGATGGAACCCCGACAACTTTGTGATTCCCATCGAAAGCTCGTTAGCAGACACGATTACAACTGCCGCCATTCTTGTAGCATTAGCCCTCATCATCTAAAAAATGTTCTAATGTTTGTGTGAACTGTTTACAAAATTTTTATGCTGCGCTGCGGAAATTCAGAAAAAAGATATTTTTCAACAATCCACTGTTATTAGGAGCCTAATAGACCCGATTTTCGGGTAGCTGACCCACGCAAAAGTTCACACATCTGTGCCTTCAATAATTGTTTCTAACTTTCTTCTTTG
>Ga0272442_10005935_pt1 | contig 16202 bp, 12 predicted proteins | sample SSMForm2O_FD_200262 | JGI IMG/M metagenome (GOLD analysis project Ga0272442, IMG submission 200262) | Marine sediment archaeal communities from Little Sippewissett salt marsh, Falmouth, MA, United States - SSM-Form-2O | ecosystem: Environmental > Aquatic > Marine > Wetlands > Sediment ...
CCTGTACCATAGAGCTGGGCTGCAGAATCCGCATCTCTTCAATAACATCAAGGATCAGATATGACATTTCATTGGCCGCGTCAGACCCGTCCTCTTTTACACCGCCTACATTGATGAGGCAGAAATCTGTATAGGTATTGCTTTCCTGGGCAGTAACTCCCACCTTGGGCGGCGCCGGCTGATTGTTGAATTTTACCCAGAACGCCATGAGCAGCTCTTTGGCCTGTTCCTTTGTCAACGCACCCGATTCAAGGCCCGACCTGTAAAAGGGATACAGGTGCTGGTCAAGTCTGCCCGGGTTGAACGAATCCCATGTATTGTATTCGGTGATCACACCCAGGTGCACGAACCAGTAATGCTGCAGCGCCTCGTGAAATGTCTCTGGCGCATGCTCGGGAACCCTGGCGCATATGCGCGCTATCTCCTGCAGTTCAGCTTTGCGCGTGCTGTCTTTGCATTCTTCAGCCAGTTCACCTGCATAGGCAGAATACCGGTTCGCGAATGTAATTATTGCGTCAGCAGCGATCTCCATGGCTTTCAGTTCGTTTCTCTTGTCCATAGCGCATGGATCATTAAAAAAATCGAGATCCGCCAGGCTGGCCTGTATATCCCGTTTGAATGCGGCAAAGCCTTTGCAGTATATTTTATTATCAAGTACAGTGTGGCCCGGTGCCCGCTGTTCCATAAATTCGGTAAACACACCAGCTTCATAGGCATCGATCCACTCCTGGTCCAGTTCGGCAAAGATTCTGTCCCGCAGCGACCTGCCCCGCCAGAAAGGCTCAATCACATCCCTGTACAGGACCCTTGTCTCATCATCGGAATGGAACGGGATCTTCTCTCTGGTATCAAGTATGTTCATATCCTGCTGGCTGTGCACGCACACTTCGGGGTAAGAGGGTGTTGCTTTAGGTTCCGGGCCCCTTTCGCCCACAATGAGCTCACCGGGGTTTATGCACAGTTCTTTATGCTCCAGAATATATGCGAATGCTCTGGCCCTTGCAACAGGCACAGGCAGCCGGGCTGCTTCATCTGTCTTGTAAAATTCTGTCAGAAGCCTGGCCCGCTCCGAAGATATAGCAGGCACTGCATCAAGACTCTGCTGGCGTAATGTTTTGATTCTGCTGTTCATTAATCAGCCTCCGATCCTGACGGAAAAACCGTTTTCCTCAAATTTATTCTTCAGCGGTTCCAGGTCTGAGGCCTGGAGCCGGGGATATGATTCCATGACATTCTCAGCGCCTATGCGCTTGTATTTGCTGAATCCGAAATGGTTAAAGGGCAGCAGGTCTACCCGTGTGAGACCCGGAAGCCCCTGCATAACCGATATAATACCGTGAATATTGTTTTCAGTATCGGTTATTCCCGGAATTACAGGAACCCGTATAATGATATCTTTTCCGGCCCGGGCAATAATACCGAGGTTCTCGAGGACAGGCTTTACAGGAACACCTGTATACAGTTCATGGTCTGCGTTGTCAATACATTTCAGGTCATACAGAAACAGGTCTGCGTACTTCATGACGTCTTCTATGACTGGGCGGCCGGCAAATCCTGTTGTGTCAACAGCGGTGTGGATATCCCGCTGGCTGCACTGGTGTAAAAGTCTGCACAGAAACTCAGGCTGCATAAGCGGCTCACCGCCGCTGAATGTCACACCTCCGCCCGATTCATCATAAAATATCACATCTTTCTCAATTTCCCGCAGTACTTCATCAGCCTTCATGCTGCGGCCTACAGCAATGTCTCCGTTGGGCATACGCGTATAGAACTCACGTAAAAACGCCTTCTCTTTGATTACATCGGGCTGGAGGTTTCTGCTTTCGGGATTCTGGCACCAGCGGCACGCCAGCGGACACCCTTTCAGAAATACTGTTGTCCGTATACCGGGCCCGTCATGAATGGAATACCGTTTTATATCAAAAATGATGCCGTGTATCTCTTTTTCCTTCAACATGTCTCTCTTGATTATCTGGTGCCTATCACAACACGGGCGTATATACCCCCTACAGTTGTAATGTTGCTCTGTATGCCCCCCGAATGGACAAGAGGAATACTGCCGATACATGAAATAAAAACGATGTCTCCCGGATAAAATGCCACGGTTTTTGAAAGCCTGGCTATCTCCTTCCGGACAAATGAGAAAAAAATCGTTTCCCGTACAACAGGCTGTGTAACAGCCGATGCAGACACTGAAACAGAATCCAGCCCTTTCACTTCATCATGCGTAGCAATCCACGGGCCAAATCCGTAACAGTCAAAAAGTGTCTCCCTGGCCTTCATGGACTCGGCACTGCAGTTGGTCACATGAACAAACGGCGTATATCCCAGCACCATGTCCTGGACATCATCAGGGGTAACACCTGTGCACATCCTGCCCATAATGACTGCCATGCCCGCATACAGGCCTGTGTTGCTCCTGTCGGGCAGCATCACTTCCCCGTTGTGGGAGAGTAATGACTGGTAATGGTCATGCTGGACCGGGACACCGCTGCCTTGTTTACCGGAAATAACATGCCATAACCTGCTGGTTGACAGAACCGGTACAGAAAACACCGCATCGTCTACGGGAAATGCCGAGAGGTCGCTCAGCACAATATTGTGGGTTATACGCCTGAGGTGTTCAATTTTCTGGTTTTTGACCAGTCCCTCAAACGTATCAGGCAATCCAAGGCCGAACATGCTGTTCATTTCCCTCACCGGCACAACAACATTGTCTGTTACAATGCCGGCCAGCCGTTCCCCCTTTATTTCAATGCTTGCAAGTCGCATGTTATCTCACACCGGAATCGATTGCGGAATGTATGGATTACGAAAATAAATTGCAATGATTTTTTCTACTCCTTTTTCCTGAAAAACCCCTTTTTCTGCAGCCGTTTTCTCTCTTCTCTGGCCGGTATCAGCATAAAGTCCTCTTCATGTATACTGGCATCGGCCTTAATCTTTATAGATACAAAATATTTGAGCTTTAAATGCTGAAGCCTGCTTCGGACACCCTTTTTTAAATACAATGCCAGATCAGGATTGGCACGCAGTACAAGACGCCGCTCGCCGGTCTTGTTCTTCAGGTTCTGTATCTTTCGCTCAAGGGTCGTCATGATTGTATTCTTTGTCGGCACCCTGCCCAGGCCGTTACACCTGGGACACGGTTCACTGGACCGGTAAAGCAGGCTCGGCCGTATCCGTTCCCGGGTCAGGGCAATAAGCCCGAAATCATTCATGGGCAGAAGGTCAAACGCGGCCCTGTCTTTCTTGAGTTTATTGCGCAGAAAGGTCTCCAGCTTTTTTCTGTTTTCAGATTTTGCCAGATCGATAAAATCTATAACCACTATACCGCCGATATCACGGAGCCGAAGCTGTTTTGCAATAGTCTGGGCAGCTTCCAGGTCAATCTTCAAAGCGTGTTTTTCATGATCTTTGCCTTTGATGGACTTACCGCTGTTCACATCGATAACATGCATGGCCTCTGCCTGGTCAAATACGATGTGCCCGCCGTTCTTCAACCAGATTTTACGGCGAAGGCTCTTGTGAAGCTCCTCCTCTATGCCGTATTTATCAAACAGCGGCGTACGCTCCTTGTAAAACTCTATACGTGAGGCAAGGGCGGGGGACACGTCTTTTACATACCGGCGTATCTCATTGTACTGACGCCTTGAATCAACAACCAGCGAACTGATGTCCGGGGAAAACAGGTCGCGGATAACACTCGACGCCATACCCATATCTTTATGCAGCAGAACCGGCGGCGGTGTTGACTTGAATTTGGTAGTTATCTTTTCCCAGGTTGCTACCAGGGTTTCCAGGTCTGCCAGCAGAGCCTGGACCTTCTGTCCCATGGCAACTGTACGGACAATGAGGCCGTATCCTTCAGGTTTGATGCTGGACACCAGCATTTTAAGTCTCCGCCTCTCACGCCGGTCCTTGATCTTCCTGGATATGCCTATATTGTTTTCGTCGGGAACCAGCACCAGGTACCTTCCCGGTATGGAGATATCTGATGTGAGGCGCGCCCCCTTGCTCATAATGGGCTCTTTTGTTACCTGTACCAGTATCTCCTGCCCCTTCTTTACAATGGGGCCCTTTGGGGCTTTTGCCTGTTTAGATTTGCTGCTTGTCCTGCTGTTGCTCACTGTCTCTGTCAGGGCCACATACTCCTTGCCGATCTCAGCAAAAGGCAGGAAACCGTTCTGCTTAAGCCCTATTTCTACAAAAGCCGCGCGTATCGGCTTGACTACATTGGTTACGCGCCCTTTGTAAATATCGCCCACCATTCGCTCATTTTCCGGCTGTTCGGAATAGAATTCCACCAGATCCTTATTCTCAACAATGGCGATGCGTGTTTCACTCGATGTAACATTTATAAATATTTTCTTCATACGTTGTATCCTGATTATTGTAAAACTGCTTCTACCGGAGTCACCCATTTACCGTTCTTTTCAGTATACAGTCCCACTCGTTCAATGTCTGCCTCTGTGTAATCACACAGCGATTCTGCAAACAGGGGCTGCAAAACTTCATACAGACGGGCGCTCCCTGTATTTCCCATCCGGATATAGACGGAAATTCGGTTCTTTTCCAACCGGATATCCCTGATAAACAAGCGGATATCAACTTCTTTAACCTTCCCCTTTTTTTCTCTTTTTACCACATACTTGTTCTGCTGGAGAAAATCCTGTATGTTCCGCCCGATCTTTTCAATATCAGCCGACTCACATACAGTTATACTGTACACAGCCATACTGACCAGGCTGTTCAGCGATTCAACCGAGCGCTCAACAGGCACGGAATCAAATACCCGTATTCCCCGGGGAAGGTTGCTGTTCAGCAGCGTTTGCAAAGCTGAAGGTATATTCTCGCGAATATCAATATCCATGTATTCAGCCCTGCTTGTAAATCCAAGAGAGAGCGGCGGGCCTGTAGCGATCCTGGGGTGGGCGTGAAATCCCCTGGAATATGCCAGTCTTATATTGCTTTTCCTCAGCACGCGCGCAAACAGCCGCATTATATCGCGGTGTGATGTATAACGGGCCTCGGCGCCTTTTGAATACGCTATACGTACCCGTTTGAGGATGACAGGTTTATTGTCCCTCTTTTCTATGCGGGATTTGGCTGAAGTGCTGTCCTGTCCGGCCCAGTCCACAAGGGTTTTACGGGTCTTCATGTTCCTGCATACCGCATGATCCATCAGCCCGCACCCGTTGCATCCTGCAATTCTGCAGTCGGGTGTTATTTCTCCTCCAAGGGCGAGCTCACGTTCCCGCAGGAGGAACTCTTTGGTAACGCCCGGGTCTATATGGTCCCACGGAAGGGATGATTCTGTACCCTTTGCTGATGTATACTCTCCAGTATCCAGGCCAAGTTCTATGAATGAATCCTGCCACAGGGCAAAATTGGCATTGAAATATTCCGACCACGCGTCAAAACGGGCGCCTTTTCCCCACACACGTTCGATGACCTGCCCCATGGCTGCGTCTCCCCGGCCCAAAACCGTTTCCAGAAACGTTATACGGGGATCCCTCCAGTTAAGGCTGCTGTTCCGTGCGTTCAAATGCTGCCGTACAAGCCGGACTTTTCTGTCAATTTCTTCGATACTGTCCAGGGCCTCCCACTGGAAGGGTGTGTGGGCCTTGGGAGAAAACGGGGAGATGGAGGCATGAACCGATGAACGGCCGTACTGCCGGACCTGCGCGGCCACTTTTTCAATAAGAGAAGCGATTCCAATGACATCTTCATCGGTTTCCGTGGGCAGCCCGATCATAAAATAGAGTTTTACTCTCCTGAATCCGTTTCTGAATCCGATATCCACTGCCTTCAGCAGGTCTTCTTCCGTATTGTTTTTATTGATAACATCACGGAGCCGCTGGGTTCCTGCTTCCGGTGCCAGAGTGAGGCTTGTTTTGCGTATGTCTGCTGCAGCCCTGGCCATCTCTTCAGTAAAGGTCTCGGGGCGCATGGACGGAAACGCCACTGAAACCGGATTCGTTGTAAAACCTCCTGTCAAAGAAGAAAGCAGAACCGGAAGACCCTCATAATCCGAAGTAGAGAGAGAAACCAGGGATATCTCTTCATATCCGGTGCTGCCGATAACATTTTGAGCGTGTTTAAAGGCAGCGGCAGGTTCCCGTTGGCGTACCGGCCTGTACCCCATGCCTGCGGCACAGAACCTGCAGCCCCTGGTACAGCCCCGCATCACTTCCATAGAGTACCGGTCATGAGTGACTTCGATGAGCGGTACCAGTTCTGCGTCGGGATAATTATCTTCTTTCAGGTTCTCAATAACCCGGGCTTTTACTCTGTGCCCTGTTCCTTTATGAACCGACGGCACGTACACGCCCTTGATTTGCGCCATCTGTTCAACACATGCCCTGCGGGACCAGTTTTCCGTGCCGGCATTACGCACAGCTTCTGCAAGGTCAATGGCCGCCTCTTCACCATCTCCGATAACAAACGCGTCAATAAACCGCGACAGCGGCTCAGGATTTCCGGCGCAGGGTCCGCCTGCCACGACTACCGGGTCACTCTCTTTTCTCTGTTCCGATATCAGCGGAATGTGTGCCAGGTGCAGCATATTGACGACGTTCGTGTACTGCAGTTCATATTGCAGGGTAATACCGAATATATCAAACTCTCTGACAGGTGTTTTTGTTTCAAGAGAAAAGAGGGGAATCCCGCGCTTTCGAAGCTGCTCTTCCATATCGGGCCATGGGGAGTATACCCGCTCACACCCTATCCACTCTTTCTTATTGAGAACATGGTATAAAATTGAAAAGCCTACATGCGACATGCCTATTTCATACAGATCCGGAAACCCCAGTGCAAACCGCACATCAACTGAATCGGACGGTTTGATTATACTGTTTAATTCATTGCCCCAGTACCGTCCCGGCCGCTCCACATGACAGAGAGATTTTTTAATTTCCTGTTCAGACAAGCTCATCCTGGTAATTTACAAAAAATGAACTATTTGAGCAAGTACAATATTAATATAACATAGACAGAAACAGACATTTTACTATTAAATTTATGGACTGCGCCGCTCCCCCTCTTGTACGGCATCGGTTTTCAGGACAATCCAGCGGCAATACTGAATACCCGACAGGATTGCCGGGCGTTAAACCGCCGGGTTTTAAGACATGCTGATGTCATACGGTTCTGATATCTGTAAATCCAAAACCTGGTACACCAAAGGATGCAGCGCTTTATGATCTGCTCCCAAAATCCGTCACCACAAATTCTGCAGCCGGCCCGGTATGCAGATCACCCCTCCCCCTATCCATGCCGGCACCCCGGCGAAACGGCCCCGTGCTTTGCTGCGTAGTGTGTCCTGTAATTTTTTCATTGAATACTTCGGCAGTTTTTTCTACATTATTCTAAAACAGCCGGAATGCAGATGCCAGACACTCCGTCGAATAACCGGCGAATTATTTCCAATGGATGTATAACGATAACAGGAGGCTCCATGGAACATAAAAACCTTGCCAGCAATATAGTCCTTGGCGCAGCAATTTTTCTGGGACTCGCAATACTTGGATTCCAGCTGGGCAAAAGCGCTGTACGGGTAAAAGAATACGAGCGGACAGTCCGGGTAAAGGGGCTGTCGGAACGTGAATACCCTGCTGACATTGTGCTGTGGCCTATCACATTTACTGAAGCCAGCAACCAGCTTTCAGACCTGTACGCGTCACTTGAAAACAGCACAGCCGCCATCAAAAACTTTCTTGTCAAAAATGGTATCGAAGAATCGGAAATTTCAGTTTCTCCGCCGTCCATCACAGATAAACTCGCCCAGCAGTACGGAAATCCCCAGGGCGTGCCCTTCCGGTACACCGCAAAGCAGGCAGTCACCGTCTATTCGGATAAGGTCTCTCTGGTTCGCAAGACCATTACAAATCTGTCAGACCTGGGCAAGCAGGGTATCGCCCTCTCGGGCAATGAGTATGATTACCGCGCATCCATCGAGTACTACTTTACACGGCTCAACGACGTGAAGCCGGAAATGGTAGAAGAGGCGACCACCAAGGCCAGGGAAGTAGCGGAAAAATTTGCCAAAGACTCCAACAGCAACCTCGGCAAAATAAAACGGGCGGTCCAGGGTCAGTTTTCCATATCACCCAGGGACAAAAACAATCCGCATATTAAACGGATTCGTGTTGTGTCTACCATAGAATACTATCTTTCGGACTGATCCGCTGTTTAGAATATATCAGGAACAGCCCCGGAGCAAAAGCCAGTGAATTGACAGAAAAAGGGAGTGTGAATGGTACCTGCAATAATACCTGTAGCCCTTTCAAAAAAACGTCAGCATCTCATTCAGGCGTTTATGAAAGCTGAAGCCACATCGCCTGAAAGGGCAAGCACATTAGCGGAACTGGGATTATCTCCAAGTCTGATGTTTGAAATCCAGAAATTGAAGCATGTATTTGTTGCGGTAACTGCTGAACGGTTTTATCTTGACCTTGAAAAAGCCAGGAAAGACCAGCGCACGCGCATTATTGCAGCGGGTGTCATCGGCATTGCGGTACTGGCTGCAGCCCTGTATTTTAACCATTAATATCCACGATTGTTACGGTACTGCTGCACAAAGCCATATTCCCCGGCAAATATAACTCATCAGATACAGCCCTGCAAAGCGGGGTGGCCGCAAACGGAGCAGCGATGTGTTGCGCGCCGATTGAACCGCAAAGGCTCAAAGGCGCAGGTATCATCAGCCCTTTTTCAAAAACACCAGCCGGATTACCGCCAGCCAGATCACAATGGCAGAAACGCTGATAACTAACACGGGCATACCGCCTTTTGCCGCTATAAGAAACACTGCTGTTGATGTCCAGATGCCGCCGCCCATTATGGGTTCGTGCAGAAGCTGTTTGTACCCGAAGGCCGTGGCAGCATCGGTCTTCTGTTCGGGATCGACAATGCGAAGCAGGAGAAGGCCCGTTGCGGTAACGCCCATGGATTTCCCCATCTCGGCAATAGCCCGTTCAAACCAGAAAGACGGCAAAACACGGCGCGCCAGAAATACTACACAGAACACATTCCATACAATGCCGCCTGCCACCAGAATGAGCAGCGGGATCAGGCCCTGTGCGATAACGCTGAGCTTAATAGTCGAAATAGCCGAAACAACCAGAAAATCCAGGGCTGTGGAACCGACACGCGTACTGACAGAGCGGTCAATGATATGTGCGTTACCTGTTTTAGTCAAAAAAAGCTGAATAATAAGCCCGCCGATCATACACAGGGGGAACAGAGGAAATCCTGCAAAAAGTTTCAGTTTTTCGGGATGGAACAGGACCTGCTCTGCTGCGGCAAGGCCGGTTTTTATGCCGTAGCCGATTAAAACTGCCATGCCGATTATCGCGATATGAAGGGCAAGCGTATCTACAGAATCGGATATGACTGTCAGCCTGCCGGCATAAGGCTGTTTCTCTTCAGGGTAGATGCCCCGCATCTCCCATGCAGTCTTTTCCTGCTTGAACGTGGACACATAGCCTTTGCGGGCCGCCCAGTTTATGAGTGCAACACCTGTTATAATCGCTGAAATAATTCCGGCTGTTGCCGAGGCAAGGCTGAAATCACCGCCTTCAGCCCAGCCCAGCGCCGTGAATGTATCTTTCAAACCGCCTGCTGTGCCGTGGCCGCCCTCAAATCCGACGGGCAGCGAAGAACCGAAAAGCTCGGGCATGCCGAACACCGGCTTGAGCAGGAACAGTACAAACCCAATACCTATCACCCACTGGCCCCAGGCTACGATCTGCCCGTATGCCAGCTGCGGGCCCGACTTTTTCCATATGGTTGATATTGAGGGTATGGCAACACCCAGGAACAGCGCGGCAAAAACTATATTGATAAGAAATCCCGGCAGTCGTTCCCATCCTGCTGTCCACATGGAGGGCAAGGCCCGTCCCGATACCTGGACAATGACCAGGCCCAGTATACCGCCGATAATTGCAGAAGGAAGATAGAGTTTCTGGAACAGCCTGATCCTGACCCTGAGGAATTTCCCGGTAACGAGCAGCAGGCAGATAAACGTAAAAGATGGAACAATAGCCATGACATTCTCCGTCTGAGTAAAAGCAGGTTCAGTCCATGCTGTCATACACAGCATTCAATGATAGTACATAAAATTTCACAATAAATCAAATTATTTATCCAGTCAAGCCAGTACCGGCCGGCATGGATGCGGCCCTGCAGGACAAATCCGCCGCGTTATCTTGACACCAATGAGAAAACCGGTGGCCGGTACAAATTTTCTATTGCTTATTTGCCTGCAACCGCCTATTTTACGGTTACACAAACAGGGCATGTTCTCTGAGCATTCACACCCAGGACCAGTGCTTTGTGATACAACAGCTCTTATGCTTTCACTCAATAAAAGGTATCCAAATGCGTATTAATGACCGGCTGAAACAATACTGCAATAAAAAAAATTCATTAGTATGTGTCGGGCTCGATGTTGTGCCCGCCAGGTTTCCTGAATCAGTACGCAGAGAAAAAGACCCTGTGTTCGCATTTAACCGGGCCATTATCGATGCTACATGCGAGTATGCCGCGGCGTACAAGCCGAACCTGGCCTTTTATGAGGCCCTGGGCACCCAGGGAATCGACGCGCTTAATAAAACAATGGAATACATTCCAAGCGACATCCTCACCATTGGCGATGCCAAACGGGGAGACATCGGTTCTACAGCTGAGAAATATGCCGAAGCCCTCTTCTCCATGGGATTTGACCTGGTAACAGTCAACCCCTACCTGGGGTTTGATTCAGTAAAGCCGTTTATTCAGGATCCTCAACGGGGTGTCTTTATTCTATGTCTCACGTCAAATCCCAGTTCTCAGGATTTCCAATACCGAAGACTCGATGGAAAAGAACTGTATAAAACTGTAGCGGAAAAAGCCGTATCCTGGAATTCCAATGACAACATCGGACTTGTAGCCGGTGCAACCCACCCTGACGAACTGACAGGTATACGCGCCATAGCTCCCTCTTTGCCCTTTCTGATTCCCGGTATCGGAGCCCAGGGAGGCGACCTCGAAGCTTCTGTAAAAGCCGGAGCCGGCCATTCGGGAGACATGGCTCTTATCAATTCGAGCCGGGGCATCATATACGCTTCCGATAAACATGATTTCGCTGCGGCAGCAGGAAAAGCAGCCAAACAGCTTCGCGATGCCATCAACCAGGTACGGGGCACATGATCTCTCCCGCCTGTTTTAATCTCAGAACACGAGGACATACTATGAAAAAACTTGACCAGAACGCTATCATCAATATTTTCAAGGAAACCGGAGCCCTGCTTGAAGGGCATTTTCTCCTTACATCAGGACTGCACAGTACCAAATATTTTCAGTGCGCCAAGGTGTACCAATACCCCTGGCACAGCATGGCCCTGTGCGCCAGCCTTATCGAAAAGATCCAATTCACCGGCTTTGACGTTGTTGTTTCTCCGGCTGTCGGCGGCATTGTCGTGGGCCAGGAAATTGCCCGGCAGCTCCAAGTCCGGTCAATCTTTACAGAACGGTCCGGCGGCGCCATGACACTGCGGCGGGGATTTGAACTGTCAAAAGGCGAAAACGTCCTGGTAGTTGAAGATGTAACCACGACCGGCGGTTCTGTCAAAGAAGTCATCGAAATTGTAAAACAGTACGGAGCAAACCTGAAAGCTGTTGCTGCGGTTGTTGACAGAAGCGGCGGCACTATTGATTTCGGCGTGCCCTACTTCTCGCTGGCTGCTCTTGAAGTAACCAACTACCAGCCTGATGAATGCCCAATGTGCAAACAGGGCAGCTCCCCCATAAAACCGGGAAGCAGAAATATTGACAAGGGCTGATCATGACTCCTCTGCTCTGTGTTCTGCAGATATGTGTTTCCATTGTCTTGTTATGGAAAGGATCCGATATACTGGTCGAAAACGCCGTGAAAATCGCGGCGTTCTTCGGCGTATCTCATCTGGTTATCGGACTTACAATAGTGGCCCTGGGTACTTCGGCCCCGGAATTTTCTGTTACAATTGGCGCTGCCATTACCGGCCAGTCAAACATTTCAGTATCCAATGTAATCGGATCCAACATCTTCAACCTCGGCTTCATTCTTGGCGGTATAGCAATTATCAGGACAATAAAAAGTTCTCCCAAACTGATTCTTCGTGACGGATCAATACTGATTATCGCAACAATTGCAATTTTAGTGATGGTATGGGACAGGACACTGGTACGCTACGAGGGAATCATCCTGTTCGCCGGGCTCATCTTCTACAATGTTATGCTTATGCATTCTGAAAAACGGTCAAGGGGGGACATTCCCCGCCAGCCAATTTCTGTAAAAAATGTATTAGGCTTTCTGCTTGGCCTGGCCCTTATTCTTGCAGGCGGCAGCCTCCTGCGCAACGGCAGTGTAGGCATAGCACGACTGGCAGGGATGTCAGAATGGGTTATAGGCGCGACTATAGTAGCTGCAGGCACATCAGCGCCGGAATTTGTAACCTCTTTGGCAGCAACGGTCAAGGGCCATCATGAATTATCTGCCGGAAATCTTGTGGGAAGCTGTATTTATAATTTCATGGGCGTACTGGGCACTGCGGTAATCATCCGGCCGATGCAGGTTACTTCCAGCGCCCGCCAGACCATGCTTTTCACTGTAATACTTATGATTGTAGCGATAATCATGCTCGGCACACACAAAAAGCTTACCCGGACTGAAGGCATAGTATTGTTCATATTCAGTATTATTATCTGGGTGGTTGAATTTATGTAGGATTGAAACATCTGCTAAGGGGAGACCATTAACTCATTTACTTTTTTTAACCGCCTTCTTTTCCATCATTGCAATATCAGCCAGAATCTCTTTCTCTTCCCTGCGCTTCAGGGTCCGCTCATGTCTGGTGATCCTGCAAACGAGAATATCACGTCCCGACTTTTCAAGGCGGCTCAGGGTTACATCATAGGGCTCAAGAATATCGATAATCGTCTTCAAAAGGTACATGCGGTGAGGGTAGGACACACACAGCAGACTTGCTGACGGCACATAATCTCCTTTGGGCGATATGGTACCGGTCTGATGCAGGATGCGCGGTATGGTCTTGGAATTTTTATTTATCAGATCAAACATTTCGAGAATAATCTTGATATGGTCGACAATTTCATCTCCCGGCGCGCTTATTCTGTAAAAATCCTCAATAGTGTAATAGAGTTCTCTGATAACGCTCTTGTTGACACCTTTCATTTTCTCACGCACTGCCTTGAGTTTGGCGAAATCCAGCGTACGCATACCTGCGTCAAAATCCCGGAACTTGCCTATGGCACTTTGTAGTTTGTTGCGGATGGTGTTGTATATCGTCTCAGTATTCTCTATGGCTGTAAGGTGAACCCTCATATCAATAATAAATACCCGTGTGTTGCCGAACTTTTTGGGCGGCTTTACTGAATGGATATGAAAGCCCGGCACTTCTTCCAGTTTCGTGACTGTTTCCGATATTGTTTTCCTACCCAGCTGCTTTACCGACGGAATAACAACGATGAGTTTAAAATCGATGTATATCTCTGTTGCCTGGCTCACGCTCTGATAGACCTGGGTTACACCCGACTGTTCAGCCTCCCTGACCAGAAGCGGAATTATTGCCCGGGCATACTGTTCAAATCCGCCGATGGATTCTATCCACTGAGCCCTGTCCCGTTTCTTATTCAGTACCAGGCGTGAGAAAGAATTACGGAGACGCTGCTGTTCCAGTTCGGACAGCGCGTTTCCTGAAGAGTCCACAAATTCGATCCTGAATATTGAGATCCCCTTGCTGGTAGTGAATTCCCTGTTGTGTTTCATCAAAAAATTGGGGATCGTAAAATCAATGGTCTTGAGGCAATCCTCCAGGTGCAGCATATGCGACGGGCCCGCCACAGTAAGTCCCGTGAACGTGCCTTCTGTTCTGGTATCGAAATTTGCTATATCCAGCTGTATGGTATTCGCCGCTTCTACAACCGTGGAAAGGAACTTAAAGTTAATGATTATCTGCCGGGCTATGTCTTCAACTTTTCGGTTTTCAATATAATCCCGTGAACGGGCGGCAAAATATTTTACAGCCTCGCCATTGAGCCCGATTATCTTCTCGATATCTTTCCCTTTGTACGTCTGCTCAATATGGCTGATAACCTGGCTGTATATTTCCAGTTTCCGGAATTCTTCTGTAAGCAGGAATGTTTTTGCCTGGGTGCCTACAGCAGCCTGATTGATCTTTGATACAATTAAATCACTCTGTTTCTGCAGTTTGACCCTGGTTGTCTTGTTTTCAGTGCTGATACCAATGAGAACTATGCCCATGTTCTCTCCGAAACGGGTAAGACTCATGCCCCGAACGAATGAAATGTTCCATCCTACTTCATGAATCACTCCGGTGCACGCATCAAAAAGGCCGGGCCAGTCCACACTTAAAACGCCGAACACAGTAATGTGTCTGGCGCTTCTTTTTCCGTTAACCGGCACATCAATAATTTCTGCTGTAATCTTTTTATGCTTCTGTTTTTCCCAGCCGGTAATAAGTTTCAGTATCAGGGCGTGCTGCTCATATAGAGGTACAAGCCCCTCTGCCTCTTCAATGAGAGACATGGTCTCTTCAAATTCCTTATCGGGCAGTCTTACACCATATTTTTTAAGGGATTCTTTGATTTTTTGGCGGGAAAATTCCATTCAATCATTCCATTTAAAAGGTATCAAGTGGGAAGATACAAAAAAATATTTTCCTTTACAACCAAAATGTGGAAAGCGGGCACAGCTTCTGAATATAATCAGTCAATTGTGATGGCGTCCCGTATGTCATTCTCCGGAAAATCGGCTCGTCTGTCAGCATCGTTCCATTTCAGTACTTTAAGAAGTGTATTGCGCATCGCGTATTCTTTTTCAATCATGCCAGCCTGACTGCTGCTTGCGAGAATTGCCATGCCCACTAAACCACAGATAAATCCAAGAATTCCTGTGATTATACATAAAACCATTGCTGCTTGTTCCTTTGTTAAAAAACTCTTTTCCCCTGCTTCTATGTATTAAACCGCAATAAACGTGCCTTGTTCCGCGCCCCCTCTGGAACCGATTGTCTTCAATGTTTTTAATGTTGTTTTTTAAAAATTTACATCGTTTATTACAGCCGGGTCTGGCAACTTATTCAACCGCTGTGTTTAATTTCTGACACATTTTGCAAATCAGCAGGCAAACTGGACATCTGCAAATATGAGAAGCCCTGCGGGGCCGTATAAACCTGACAGTCTTTTAAATGACCTGAAAATGTTTTAAATCAATTCTGACAGCCCCGGGGCTGCACACCTGACTTTTTTATGTATGTCATGCCTGCGAAAGCAGGCATCCAGACGGCCATATTCAGGATGACTCCCCGACTCAAATATTCGTTAATGGCAGGGACACCCCAAATCCTATACCCTATACCACATACCGCTTCAATACACAAGTCCCTCCACAGAAGCTGACACCGTAAAGACACTCACAAATAAAAAAGGTGCCTTCACCAAACGGCAAAGGCACCTTGATAAAAATTGAAATAACTGTTACTTGTCAGCGTCAAGATCCTTAAGCAGAACCTCAACAGCCTTGGCAATCTGCTGGTCGCGGCCGGTAATAACCACTTCCGGATCCAGTGCTACCTTTACATCAGGTTCCAGCTGACGGTTCTCCAGGTATTCGCCTTTCATGTTCTGCGTGCCTACCTGGGGTATGCCGAATACGAGCATGGGATCCTGCTGCCGCTCCCACCAAACCGCTGTCATGGTACCGGGCACAGGCATACCGACCAGCTTGCCTATACCCAGGGCTTTGTACGCAAAGGGGAACCCGTGAGCGTCGGAGTAGTTGGATTCGCTCATAATAACAATGGATTTTTTAACCCACTTGTTCATAGGCTCATATCCGTAATACTGGCCCCTGGGTACGAACTTGGCATACATCTTACCGTTCAGAAGGGTTGCCAGGTCATCATGAAGCCAGCCGCCTCCGTTAAAACGGGTGTCGACCACTATACCCTCTTTCTTGTAATTTCTTCCCAGTATCTCCGAATAGGCAACCCGGAAACTGCTGCTGTTCATACCGCGGATATGGACATAACCCAGCCTTCCGCCGGAAAGCCGTTCGGTCTCTTCCCTGCGCTGCTTTACCCAGCGTTCATACAGCAGCTGATTCTCAAGGCCGGCGCTTACAGGCTTTACTGTCTCAT
>Ga0272442_10005936_pt1 | contig 16202 bp, 16 predicted proteins | sample SSMForm2O_FD_200262 | JGI IMG/M metagenome (GOLD analysis project Ga0272442, IMG submission 200262) | Marine sediment archaeal communities from Little Sippewissett salt marsh, Falmouth, MA, United States - SSM-Form-2O | ecosystem: Environmental > Aquatic > Marine > Wetlands > Sediment ...
AGATTTTTGAGGGAGAAGACATCGCTTCTTTTCGGGAAAAACTGCGACAGAGCTTTTATATAGTGAAACAATTTTCTCCTAAAGCATCTCGGAAAAGTAGTTCTGAGGTATATCTCATCGCTATGTCCTTTCATGGATAAGCTACATATATGAAGAACGAATACAGAGGGGCACCATACACTTCTTATCATCGGTGATGTCGCTGCTTACCTGCGATTATGGTGTACCTGTAAATCTGGATGGTTACGCGAATGCAAAATGCTGATACATTGGAATCATTTTTTCTTACTTCACGAGAGGATATTGAAAAGACAATCCAGGAAATTATCCTCGATGAAAAGATTTTTGGTATCTTGGAAGGGGGGAAGCGTTTACGGCCTTCTCTTGCAGCACTTGCGTTTAAAACCTGCACGGGTAACAAGGAATCAAAGGAGCAATATCATTCTTTTCTTGAAGGTGCTGTGAGTATTGAGCTTGCACATAATGCTTCTCTTGTCCATGATGACATCATGGATGGTGACATGAAACGTCGAGGAGAACTAGCTTTTTACATAAAAGAAGGCATTGATAACGCGATTCTCATTGGGCATAAAATGCTGGTGTTAGGGTTTCAAATTATGCTCTCACATGGTGAAAAAAATGCTGAGTTATTCGTAGAAACCTGGAATCGTACATTAAATGGGCAGTTAACTGAAGTGAATTTCAATAGTAAAGACCTTGATGACACGAGCATTGCTCCTGATTCGAAATTCTTTCAATTGTATAGCAGCATTATTAATTTGAAAACAGCTTGGTTGTTTGCCTCTGCTTGTAAAGCAGCGGCTTATGAGGCAAAGGTCTCTGATGAGATCGCTGAAGTTCTTTTTCAATATGGCAGAGAAGTCGGGTTTTCCTATCAGCTTGCTGATGATCTTGCTGATTTAGAGAAAGGAGAACGTATTGACTCTGTGGTTATTCCTTTGCTTTCCCGTCTTGAAAAGAAATCTTTGAAGGAAGGCTCTATTACAGCGAAATTATTAAAAAAGAAACTGGAGAAGCATTTTGAGGAGATCAAGCAGCTCTATATTAGTGAAATCAAGAAGCATCTTGATCAAGCTGAGCAGCTCTGTAATAAGGATATCATCCCTGATAATGAATATAAAAAGTTACTGCAGAAGGCGCCAACTTATATTATCAATAGGATGCTTGCAGAGATTGATGTAGCAATCTAAGTCTTTTTTTGTACGAGAAACACGGCATGATCCTTGTCATAAGGGGTAAGTATTTTGACAGCGTTGACGGTAAAACCATTTTCTATAAGTGTGTGTTCCACCTGGTTATAGGCTTGTTGTGGTGAAAGAGAGACATCGATACTACGGGCTTTCACCATGAGAATCCCTTGAGTCTCTGGTTTTGCGAAGGTGTTGAAGTTGTTCATGAAGATGTCTGCTTGTTGTCGTTGTGCAATATCCTGATAGATGAGATCTACTTGTGGGACAAATGCTCTGTAACGATCAGGATGACTTGCATCCTGATGTAAAGGGATAATGTTAGATCTGGTTTTTGTAACTTGGAGGAATTTAGTCATTGCCATAGGTGCGCATTCTACTGCGTAGATCATGCCATCAGAGGCTATGTCTGAGAGATGACTCACAGTTGTCCCTGTCGCGGCACCAAGGTAGAGGATATGTGAAGTAGGGGTGAGGTTGAAAGGTGGTATGTTTTTAAGGAGTGCTGCAGCAAGTTTACTCCTATACGGGTTCCAAGAGCGGTATTCTTTTCCTTTTTGTGTTCTGAAATGTTCATTGTATACTTGTTGTCCTTGTGCTGTAGGATAGGTTCTAGTGAAGAGTTTCTTGTGGTCTTGCCATATACCTGGTTGAGATGAAGCTTTCATGGTTGGGGGTTGCATAGAAGCCATTGCATATATGTTTTGTCGAAATCTATAATTACATTCATTGTATACCAGGGTTCGATTTCTATGGCAGTGCAATCCCCTTTGTATAAAATGCATGGAGAACTTGGGGCGAAATTTACTGATTTTGCTGGTTTTGAGATGCCCTTACAATATACCTCAATTAAAGAAGAGCATCTTGCCGTGCGTACCTCAGTTGGCGTGTTTGATGTCTCACATATGAGCAATGTCTGGATCACTGGTGAGGAAGCAGAAGAGTTACTTTCATTATGTACTGTTGAGGATGCGGATCGTATCCCTGATGGGAAAAGTCAATATACTGCTATTCTTAAGGAGAATGGGCATGTGATTGATGATACGATTTTTATGCATTTGGGGGAGAAATTCATGTTGATTCCCAATGCAGGGATGGCGTCAACAGTGACTGACTGGTTAAATAAACAAGCTGAACAACATGATATTTGCGCTCAAGCTGAGGATGTCTCACGTGAATATGTGATTCTTGCGATTCAAGGTCCACATTCCCGTGAGGTGTTGCAGAAACTTACCGATGTTGATCTTATCACTGTGAAATTCTTTGGGTGTAGATACCTTGATGTTGCAGATGTCAACTGTATTTGTTCTCATACAGGATACACTGGTGAGTTAGGTTTTGAGTTGCAGATTCTTGCAGGGGATGCAGAGAAAGTGTTCAATGCAATTCTTGAAGCAGGACAAGAATTTGGTATCAAACCTATTGGTCTTGGTGCCCGTGATACCCTTCGATTAGAAAAAGCATTTATTCTAGCTGGTAATGAGTTTGAAGGAGGACGAACACCACTTGAAGCAACTATGTCCTGGACAATCAACTGGGATCATGACTTCATAGGAAAAGAAGCACTGTTGAAACAGAAAGAGCAAGGAACCTATGAGCGGTTAACGTGTTTACAATGCACCAGCAAAGGTATCCCTCGGCATGGATGTGACATCATGCATGATCAACAAAGAGTCGGTATGGTGACTAGCGGGACACTCTCCCCTTGTTTAAACATTGGTATTGCTATGGGGTATGTGCATCCTGATCATCGTGAGAAAGGTACCATACATGAGATCATGGTAAGAGGTAAACCAGTGCAAGCCGAGGTTATTAAACCCCCGTTTGTTCCCAAAGATTGGGCAGAGCACGCAAATGTTTTTAACACTGCAGAAAATACCTCGGGATGATTGGTTATGGCAGATGAGGAAGTACGAGAAGGATTATTGTACACAGATACTCATGAATGGGTGCGTGTCTCAGGTAATACTGCTATTGTTGGCATCACTGATCACGCGCAACATGAATTGACTGATATCGTCTTTGCAGAGCTTCCTGAAATTGGTAAGGAAGTAGGCAAAGGAGATGAACTCTGTGTCGTTGAATCAGTAAAATCAGTCTCTGAAATCTACTCTCCTATTAGTGGTAAAGTCACAAAAATCAATGAGAAACTTGAGGATGCACCAGAGACCATTAATGAAAGCCCCTATGATGATGGATGGCTTGTTGAACTGGAGATTACTAACAAAGCAGACTTAGAGAAGCTTCTCGACGCAGAAGCGTATACACAGAAACTCTCCTAAAACAGTTACAGGGTAATAATAAAAAGAGACACACCAGCGACAATTAAACAAATAGCTGCAACAAGCTCAATGCTTTTTCGTTTCCATTCATGGTTTTTACGACGTAGAATCTGATAGCAACCAATGCTTGTGTGGTCCTTTCTAATCATAACTTCTCGCATCTTCAACCTCTATTTAAGTGCTGTGGTTTTGAGGTATTAAAAGGGTTATGGTACACTTCTTACCAACAGAAGTGATCATAGGGGGTTAGTTTTACAGTTTTGATACTTTTCCACCACATCTTTATATATCTGAGACTAAAAAACTAAGTACGGTGTACAAAGCATGAAAAGATCTGTTTCAAAACATTCTATAGTATACTTTGTCATCCTGTTTTTACTTCTCTGTCAACTATTTTCTGTTAGTGTCCTTGCTGGTTTAACAGACCCAGATAACAATATAGGTGATACAACAGGAGATACAACTGACAATACAAATGATCAAACTGGAGACATAGCAGATGATGGAAATGATAATACAGGAGATGATCCTACTGTAACAACACCAACTACAAATGATGACGAACCAACAAAAGATAGTTCATCTACAAACACGCCAACAGTGAGCAGCCCACCTCCACCGACAATAACGTCTGTCAGTCCCGCAACTTCAACAGCAAAAGTAACCCAGAACTCACAACCATCAACATACACAGGAAAACTATCAGATGATGCGAGATTTAAAAAATATAAAGAGGAACTAATTAAAAAATCAACTTCATTATTGGAAGAAGAATCAACCCCTGCTACATCAGTGAGCTCTTCAAGTATTACTTCCGTTTCAATTCTTAAAAATAGGATAATTCCACCAAGTAAGCTTTTACCCTATCTTATGACTCAATTACTTGCCCTTAACAATGGCTGATAAGCCAGTCGTAAATAATAGGAAATACCTCATCTCTTGCTTTTTCACCAAGATTAATATCAAGATGACCATAGTCAAAGCTACTAATGATATTCCCTTGACTGTCTTTTACATGTTTTCCAAATAACAAAAAGGTTTTCTCCTTACTTCCGATATGATCAAAACCATATTTGACATCTTCATAATGAGCTAGATCATCACCTTTCCCAGCAAGAATAAGACAAGGAGTATTGAACTTGTCAAGATGATCAGTGTAACTATAAGGTGCATACCGTTGTTTCAACCAGGGATAACTATCAAGGATGCCTAATGTATCAAGGATATCATACACCCAGGGTCGACGAGGATATTTGGTGAAATCATTGCGGCGAACACAAAGAGCAAAATGATTAATCACCTTAGAGGAAATCGTATCAGCAAATCCATTCCGAACATACTGGTCAAGAATCCTTTTTTCAATGTTTCCTTTCTGTACAATAACATCCTGAATTAAATGAGCAAGCATCGTGTTTTCTTCTAATCGATCTCCCACACGGACCGGTCCAGCAATCCGCCGGGGAAGTAGTCGTACTAATAACCGAATATATTGCTTACTATGAGAAAACACTACTGGTGAGGCGATGATTACACAGCCTTTGAACGCCGTCCTGCCTGCGGGGGTTTGTCCATAGGCATAGGCAAGCATGCCGCCCATGCTTTTTCCCACCCAAAGGACTTTTTTAACAGGGTGTTTCTCCTTTGCATAACGCTGTTTAATGAAGGAAAGAACCGCTGGGATATCTTTTTCGACATACTCATCAAGGGACCAGACAAAACGTTCAGGGTGATTCCAATGATCAAAGGTTTGACTGTCTCCTCTGCCACGAAGTTCAGGAACCCAGACATCAAAACTTGTTTGTTTCTTTGATCCACCTTGGGAGAGAAATGCAGCAAGACTATATTGTTGCCACTCCTTTGTTCCTTCTATTCCAAAATCAACACTGTAGCGGTTCACAGCAAGACCATGACAGAGAACCACAGGAAAAGGGGCTTGTTTTTGAGTCTTCGGTCGATAGCGTTTCACACCAAGTTTCCAACCGTCATCTGTTGTGGCATGATACAGCTCCCCCTTCATAGAGTAATACCTCTCAAATTATTCTCGTTGCCGTTCAATGACTTCTAACTCTTGTACCTTTGTTTCATATGGTTGAAAGAGCAGCAGTAAAGCCACTGGAATTAACATTACTGCACCAGCGGCAACCCAAAATAACTCCATAGTAGGCGAAATCGTTAGCATCACCGCAGCAAACATAGGCCCAATGACATAAGAAATTCGTGCAACTGTTGTCGTCCAACCCATGCAAGAACCACGTCGTTCTGTGGGGAAAACTTCTGGAACGTAGACAACAATCCATGTGTAGGAAAAAGAAATAAAAAATCCTGATATTGGAGCGATAACTGGCAGGAGTATTCTAGGTATAAACCCCCATACTGAAAGGGAAAGTGCAAGACCTAATGCGCCTATAATTAAAGCAGTAGTTCTCCCTATTTTATCCATTACTTTACCACTGATAATACCTCCGATCATCGCTGCGATTAAGGTCACAAGTAATACCATAGACCATTGTGTAAGAGTATAATCATTGAGCACTTGGAAATAATGACCTGCCCAAAAAAACAAGAAGGAATTGACTAACCAACAAATCCAAATAGCTGCAGAGAACGTAATGTATTTCACATCAGCTTTATTGATGACACCGAGCCCATAGAAGTGCTTTTTTCGTTTACCTTCCTGACGTTCCTGTTTAATGACATCATAACGTTTGGTTTCCTTCATGAACAACCAGAGGAAAAACACCGGGATCATAAAGATGAACATGACTCCATACATCCATTTCCAATGCAGCCCAAGGACATCAATAATAACAGGTGGAAGAATTGCCTGCAATGGAATCAATCCAAGGATATAGGCAATAGAAACATACTTCGCTCGTTTCTCGGCGGGGGCTTCTTCACTCACCGGTATCGTCCACATGTTTGACACGGTGGCAAACATTGCCATCCCATAAAACACCATAAACAAATGAAACGATGGCGTGAAATACACAATAGCAAGAGAAGGAATGCCCATAAGAAGCATGAGAATGAGAATCGACCATTTTCTCCCAATAAAATCATTGAGACCATTTAACGCAAAAATGAGAAACGTCGGTGCTAAATAGACTGCTTCCCACCAGGAAAACTCTGCTTCAGTAATACCAAATTCAGTGACAATCAAAGGAATCGCTGTTGTTTTAATCGTGGATATGTATTGATCCATGACGGCGACCATTCCCATGAAAAAAATCAAATACAACAAATATTGCTTACTACGAACAAATGCTTTCGTTTCTTCAGATACCATGATTCATCCTAGTCCTTAAACACGATCTCATCTTTTTTCTTTAACTCCATCTCAGGAGCAACAGGTCCCCGTTTCATACGAGCCTGTTTATCATATGCTGCTGGTCCACCAGCGTCCTTAATGATTTGCCTTCCACGTTCAATCTGCTGGAGAATACTGATATTGACTCGTTCCATGGAACCAGGAGCCAGGTGTTTTAAAAACCGGGTGGAGCCACCCAGGCCAAAAGGAATTGATTCAAGATACATCAAGGTTCCTGGGAGTGCAAAAAACCAGACACCAATAGAGTCCTCACCAAAGTTGGTAATAGGAATACCAGCAGCAGCCTGACGAGCAGCAACAGGACCAACATGAGCAACCACCCATCTCCCATCGATAAAGGCTTCACCCTCACCCTCTATCATGAAATAACCCATGGAGTTATACCATTTTTTTACTAGAGGATCAACCTCGACAACAGCATCACGCCAGGCTTTAATCATGTTCATAGCAAACATTTTATATCTGGCTTTAATGCCTGCAGCTCGGCATAAGGCAATAAATAAAGAAATCAAATGAAAACACGTCCCAGTGCCACGGTGCAACGAGTGTTCTACTCCGTCGAGAGGAAGCATCTCTAGGGTACATTGTTCTTTGACGAATGTAAAAGCAGCTTGTGCAAACTCATAATCAGATTTCTGAAACGCACCAAGCTTATGAGCCATCGCAATAATATCAGGATGGCGTGGGTTACAATAGAGTGTTGGTCGCAGATATTTCTCCTCTGTAATTCCGCATTTCATAGAGGAATCATACGATGGGATCTCATAGGAACGAGGAGGTCGAACATAATGCTGACCATCTTCAGGGATAACGCGAAGTTTTCGTAAATCACGAGGACGAGTGGTTAACAAGACCTTAGTAAGAGACAGAGAGCCACCCAGCATCATCTTCATATACATCTTTGGTGGGATGTATCCTCTTTCTTTCATCTCTTTAAAACTGATCATGCTGCATCACTTACCAATATCACTAGTCAGCATCTTCCGCATTTCCTCAGCGCAGCCACGAGTATCTTCACCAGCTGCTCGTGTCACCTCAGGTTCAAGCACAGGTCCAGGGCGATCACATACTGGACACCGTTCAAGGAGTTTCACCCTGTCTCCTGTGATGATAAAACCAGGATAACTATAGGCTGCTGCATCAAGAAATGCAAACCGACCACTTTCACCATATCCAACAGGTTTATACTCTTCATCAAGAACCAAGGGTTTGTAATAAGAATACGGTGCATGAAGATAATGCCCCTCTGGACACTGCACCATCCATCCATTTCCTTCAACCATACCATACACATCAAGACATTTATCCTCAGTGATACCTAGCATGTCTTTAACCATCTTCCTGAAGTCTTTCACAGGAATACGATCTCCCTCATAGAGTTTCCACCCTCCACCTGTTGCAACAGCACCACGTCCTTCAAAATCAAAGACCAGGCCATCTTGTTTCATCTTCTGCATCACTTGATACAGGATAAAAGGAGCACCAACAAAGGCGATTTTATGATCTGTTTTCTCATGGCTTTGTAACCAAGAAATTATATTATTAATCATTTTCTTACTTTGACGTCGAGCAGCTAAGCGTACAATCTTGCTTTTTACTCCTTTTTGGCCTGTCATCGTCATCCGAATAAGCTCTGTTGTAATCTCCCGATCAATAGCTACCTGGACGTCATGTACAGCATCAAAGTAAATCTCAAGAGCACGGCCAGCATAAATATTTGTCTTCTTTGGATTCGGCATCAGCAGATACCCATACATGTCATAGTCCCATAAAGGATAAATCATGGTGACAAGTGATTTTGCTACCGCGTATTCAGAAGCATAAAAGGTTCGTCTATCACGCGGGATAAAGGTATGGCGACCACCAGTTCCACTACTATAGGTCACCAACAGACCAGCTTTGTTAAACGCATTGATGATATCATCATAGCTTGGTCGAGACTGTTCAATAACTACTTGAGGAAGCGTCCCTGTGTAGATATTCCCAAGCCAGATTGCAAACTCCTTTCCGTGAGGATAATCTTTAAAGAATTTATCAGGAACCAATGGTATCTTTGGTAAATCATTATTTGTTTTTATATCATCTGGAGAAACCTTATGTTCCTTACAGAATTTATGATAGATTTGATTCTGTTCATATTGTCGTTTAAAAGCATATCGTAATGCCTTGAGTTGCATCTGTTGAGCTTCATGCAAGGGAATACGATACAGATCAACTGGTTTATAGAGTGCCTCATCAACTGGTGTCCATTGATTCTTTGGGGGGATATACTGATGAACCTGCTTCTCTAATCGTTGAATATACGCAGGAAAATTCTTATCCATGAGTTATTCACCGTTCTATTCTCTTGTTGATAGGGAGGCATGATTTCTGTAAAACGTAGGCAAAGACATTGCCTTATCTTATAAATACTATTTCCTAATAAGACATAGCATTTTTTTCTGTCCTCATACCTCGTTTTTTCAACATCTGTTTTTGATTCTGTTGTCTATTAATATGTTCTGGTACAACTGTTATCATCATGTTAAAAAAAGCTAGGATAGTTTAATAATAATTTTTTACTATATGTTTATATAAGGTCTTTATGATTAGATACTTGAAGTAAATATGAAAAAAATACCAATTAACTTTTATATAATCTTTCTGGTCTTCTTATTGTCAATTACAATCTTATCAGATGAAGTATATTCAACCGATAATAATTGTTTTTATGTTGGCGGAACGGGTAATGGTAATTATTCGACCATACAGAATGCAATAGATATAGCCTCTTCTGGTGATACTGTTTATGTTTACCCTGGTATATATTATGAAACAATTAACATAAAAAAGACTCTAAACCTCGTTGGTGAAAACAAATTAACAACAATAATTGATGGAGGAAATGGGTATCAAACTATTATAGAAATATCTGCGGATTTCACTGAGGTGAGTGGTTTTACCATACAGAACGCAAAAGCTGATGGTATAGGTATATCCGGCTCTGATTTTAACATTATCAAAAATAATATAATTAAAAACACAGGCTCTGGAATTCATATAAGTATCAATATTACAGACTATGATACTTATGAATCAGAAAATTCTTCTAATAATAACATATCTGAAAATCAAATATTTGATATAAAACAACAAGGTATACATTTATACAAATCTCATTATAACAAAATTTTTTCAAATACTATCGACCAATGTGGCGTTAATGGCATTTTTCTATCTCTTTCAAATAACAATAGAATTAATGGAAATTCTATCACAGAGTCTAATCAAACAGGCATTATGCTAGCGAGTTCATCGAAAAATATAATTTTAGAGAATACGATAGAAACCGCGCCACGTGGTATATATGAATATTCTGCTGATAGTATTGGTCAAACATCAGAGAATAATACTATTTCCGATAATACATTCATAAACATCGATGAGCAATTTGATTATAATTCGTATGATGATATTATAGGTGGTGATAATACATTAGTTTTTGAAATTTTTTTCTACATTGCACCCATTGTAATCATTTTGTTATTGCTATTTGTTCTCTGGAGGCAAAAAACATGGGAATCTTCAAGAAGAACTAAAATTGGAAATCAATTAATAATATTTGGAGTTCTTTTCGCTTTTTTACCAACAATTCTTACTAGTTTTTATCTTTACTTTATAAATATGTTCCAACAATTAGGGATATATGGAAAATATGGATCTTACCTGACATTGGTACTTGGCATTATTGTGATAATAGTTGGTGAATATTTAAGGAAAAATGACAAATAATTAAAATTTTGATAAGTTTATTTAAATAGTAAAAACACATTAAAATATATACATGGGAGGAGTATCCTCTAAAAGAACATCTATTCATGGTTTGATATTCCATCATTTTTTACTAATGATAAGTTTTATTGCACTCCTTTCTTCACCAAGTATTGGGTCGGTATTTGGTCTAGAATACAGTGATCTTGACCAACAACTTGTTGCAGCTATTGCTAACGATATTGAAATTCCTGCAAATACAGAATATTATGTACATTTTGATGCAGATCAAAACACTCTGGTGGAACAAGAGCTGACTGCAGATGCTCATGGGTTATCTGAAACGATACAATTAGCTATTGCAAAATCCCCATTATGGGTTCAAAGAGCTCTGACGCAGCAATTTCATGCATTGGATGATCCAGAGCCATATGCAGCATTGATTTTGAAAACAAATAGAAAATATGTTGATGAAATCGCTTTTTCCATTGCTTATTCCTCCCTTGGTCATGTCCCCTCTCCTGACGTCCTTTGGGAAAATGCCTTGTTTTTATATGAAAACGATAACTGGATTGAGTATGCTGATATCGTTGATTATGATCTTGGATCAGGGAATTATTATTCCACTGTGAGATATCGAGTATTAGAGGAAGGAGTAGAACAAGAGTTTGAGTACCCTCAAGAGATTTACTACTGGTACATTGTGCATCCTGAACTTGGTGGAGAGGATGCGATGTTTATCTATGATACGTTCTGGCGTGAGTATCTTTTCTATCATAATGATCGTGGCTATCCTCTTCTGAAAGAAAAATTATCTAGTATCTCCTATCTATGGGATTGTCAATCGTATGCCCAACCAGCAAATCGGTTATGGCAATGGAGTATGAACACTCATCCCACAGCGATCGAGGCTATTAGTTACTGGATTGGTAAAACCGTCCCCTATCAGGCAACAGGGGATCGGCCAAGTCAACCAAATATCATTGCTCATGAACACAATGGTTGGTGTGGGGAACTCCAGCGGCTTGCTGTTGCCGCTCAACGAGCAGCTCTTATCCCTTCTATTGGTGCCTGTAACATTGGGGAGGATCATGTGTGGAGAGAGTTCTATGATCGAGGATGGCATCAAAATGATAACTGGTGGACTGATGGCGGCGGCACTGTTGATCAACCAGATGTGTACTCTTATGGTTGGGGGAAGGACATGTCAGCGGTGTTTGCCTGGGAGGGAGATGACTCTATTTATGATCTCACCTCAACCTATATTCACCCAGATGATACTGTCACCGTAGAATTTACTGTGCAGGATGCACGTCGTCGCCCTCTTGATGGAGCACGAGTCACCGTTACCGTAGTGGGTATTAAGGATATCACTTGGTATAAAAATCTGATATGGGGAAAGATACAGGGGATATGGGATCAGCTCCCAGAGCTTCTCAAAGGAAGACTGTTGCAAGCATTCTATGAACGTATTCACCAACGATTTGAGGAGATCCCTGATGTCATTGATGGATTAACTATTACCACATGGAACTACACCAATGCAGAGGGGGTATGCTCCTTTGAGTTAGGGAAAAACTGTAGTTATTTCTTTGTTATTCAACAGGGGAATCTTCGAAAACCCTGGCAGCTTGCTCGTCATAACACCTTCAGAATTCTTCAGACTCCAACTGATAGAGAATATCAAATTGTATTTTCCAATCTCCGTGAGAGAAGACAACGATCTATCCAAAAAGAGATGCCAACAGGGGATTGCATGTTCTCTGTTTCCTATGATGCCGTTGGGTATCAACGACAAAAGAGTGTTCGTACTGATGATGTAGGTCTGCATGAAACACCGGGTGCATTAGAGTTTTTTATATTAGATGAAACAAATTTTAACAGATATCAACAAGGAAGAAGCTATACCTGTTATCAAAATATTAGAGATGATAAGGACACGTTCACGTTTTCTACTGCACAACAAGACTGGTATCTTATCTTCAAGAATCCTACGCAACAAACACACATGGTCTGTAATCTCTCCATTGAGGTTTCTTGTTCTTTTGATAGTGATAGAGTACAGATCGTCTCCCCTTCAACAACTGTTTTTGTTAATCCTTATTTTTCTGTTGGCGATCATGTTATTTTCACTGGTATTGCAACTGATGATGTGCAACTTACCCTTGATGGAATACCTATCATGGTTCCTGTGATCGAGAATAAATGGATGTACCTGTGGAACACATCAGGTCTTGTCTCTGGAGATTATGAAATCATTGCAACTTGTGGGACTGATCAGGATGATCTTGTTATCTCTCTTTTTGATGCCTGTCCACCAGAGATACAGATAGAAACCCCAGGATCAGATGCTATTGTTGAAAACCTATCTCTTCATATCACAGGATCATGTGTAGATGCTTCTTCTATAGATCATGTCGAAGTTCGTATTGATGATAGCGAGTATGAACAAGCAGAGGGAACGCATCACTGGTCTTGTCTGTGGGATCTCTCTGATGTGGATCTTGGTGATCATACGATTTCTGTTCAGGCTTTTGATGTCTATGGAAATAGAGGAGAGGCTACGGGTAGGTTTGTCCTTAATGAAAGTGGTCATAGTTGGCATCCACAAATTAACGAGATATATCATCTCCCTGAGCAGGTATCAAACATGAGTAATCTTATCATCTATGCAAATGTCACAGCAGGGAGTCCTTTTTCTGTTAAGAAAGTCCTTCTGTATTGTGATAATGGGACCACAGTAAATGAGTATACAATGTTTGGCTATGCACAGCAGCCACAGCATGGTAGACATGAAGAAGATCCTTTGTATAATCAATCAAATGCTCCTGTGTATGGGAAGGAACTTGGGCAATTTGCAAGTGGGAGTATGATAACGTATTGGGTTGCTGCGTATGATAGTGCACAGAATGTGTATGTCTCTGATGAAAAAATGGTTGTTGTAGAATAACAACAAATGTTTTTAATCAATGTCTTATTGCCTCTACATACTTTATTGATTTTAGGAGGTTGTTACATTTGGCTTCAAGACCAAAAACATCACAACAAAAAGCACAATCATCACGCAAACGAGCAGGAAACCCACCAGCAACATCACCATCATCCAATAAAACATTATTACTCGTGGTAGGGGCTGTTATAGTTATTGTTGTCATAGCAGCAGTCTATTTTGTTCTTACCAGTTCTACACCTGATGAAACCAATGGTGAAGAAAACAATGGAAATACATTCACCACAGCTAATCCTGTTGCAGTCATTGATACTACAATGGGTGAAATACAGATAGAGCTATATCAAGATAAAACACCTGCTACTGTGGATAATTTCATTCAATTAGCAACAGATGGATTCTATGATGGTGTCATCTTCCATCGGATAAAAGATGACTTCATGATACAAGCAGGGTTACAATATCCTGATGGGTCAACCAAGGAAAGCCCCTATGGGAGCATTGCGTTTGAATCAGATCCTGATGTCAGCCATGTTGATGGCGCCATTTCTATGGCTAGTACAGCTGCAGGAGTAGGCGGTAGTGCGCAATTTTTTATTTGTGATGGCGCTCAATCATTTTTGGATGGGAGTTATGCTGCTTTTGGTGTTGTCATTGAAGGTATCGAAGTCGTCAGGGATATTGCTGCTGTTGACCATGATGGAAGCCTTGAACCCAACCCTGGTGGTGGAAAACCAGTTGAGGATATTATCATCAATAGTATCACCATTGAAAATCTTGAATAAAAAAAGGAGAACGAGAAAAATGCCAAATCGAAAAGCAACATTTGAAACCTCAAAGGGAAGCTTTACCATTGAGCTCTTTGAGGATAAGATGCCAAAAACCACTGAAAACTTCATCAACCTTGTCAACAAAGGATTCTACAATGGTCTGATCTTTCATCGAGTCATTGATGGATTTATGATTCAGGGCGGATGCCCAGATGGTACGGGTGCAGGAGGGCCAGGATATTCAATCAAGGATGAGTTTCATAAGGACTGTAGCAATCAACGAGGGACCATTGCGATGGCAAACCGTGGACCAGACACAGGTGGCAGTCAATGGTTTATCAACATCGTTGATAACTCCTATCTTGATTTTGATAAACCACCAGCATCCAGTAAACACCCCGTCTTTGGCAAGGTCGTTGAAGGTCTTGATGTTGTTGATACTATTTCAAAGACACAGACAGATCACCGCGATAAACCAACACAAGATGTTGTTATCCAGAAAATCACGATTTCATAAAACAAGGGTATTGCTATGACGATTCTTTCTGATGTTGACATAGAACATGCAATGAAAAATCAGGAACTTGGTATCGAACCATTTCTACAAAAAAATCTTACTCCAAACGGGTATGATCTTTCCATTGAGGAAATCTATATTCGAAAAACAGAGGAACATATCAAACAAGGAACTGCGACAATTCCACCATTGACCTGGTTTGCTATTAGCACGAAGGAATTTGTGAAGATGGGCCCCAAGATCACCTCGCAACTGTGGATCCGCTCAAGCTATGCTCGTAAAGGGGTTGTTGCAAGTTTTGGTAAAGTTGACGCGGGGTTTCATGGGACGTTGACCATTAGTTGTTTTAATGCAAGTCATGAACACCTGGAGATACCTATTGGTGATCGGTTTTGTCAAATCGTTTTTGAGTTCATGCATTCTATTCCGTCCGAATTGTATGACAAGAAATCAGGGAAATATCAGAATCAACGAGGCGTGACTCTTAATCGATAAAATAAAAAAAAAGGTTTAGAGGTGTTGAGCAAACTCATCGATTCTTGTTTGCCAGTTCTCTGGAAGTGCATCTCCTGTTTTAGGATCACCCTCAACACGGAAATCAACAGCAGCTGCCTTCTTCATATTTTTCTTTGTTAACAATTTCTCCATGCTCCCAAGCCAATTTCGTTTCATAGCATGGGTATTGATAATACCAAATGGTTTTCCTTCTAATCCTTCAAGATTCTTCATGAATTTTTTCATATCACTTTGTAATCTGAATGCTTCGGCTGGTGCTGAAAAAATATAGGCATCAGCATCAGGTAGAGATGCGGGATCAGCCTCATCCGTGGTAAAGATCTGCGCCTCCCCGGGTTTTTTCTCAAGTTGTTCTGAAAGATATTCCACTGCTTTCTTTCCATTTCCATATCGTGACCAATAGACAATGACGTATTTCATCAGTTCACCAAAGGTGCATTCCCCATCTACTATAAAAAAGGAATAGAAGATAAATCTATACAAAGAGTGGTTATGGAGCTATTTTTCTGGCAAATGTGAGATACCCTGTGTGGCCAAGCATATGAAAGCTTGGTCGTGTTCCTTTTTCACCAACGACCATCTCACGTTGGATGGTTTCCAAGGTGATCACATGAATGAAGGGATGGTGTTGAATGGCTTGAACACTTTTTTCAACTTGCGAGATCAGTGGTGAATATGTACAAAGATAACCACCAACTCGTAATGCGTTCCATGCATGGTCAATAGCTTCCCAGGGGTTGGGAATGTCTAAAATGATGGCATCAAGATTCGTATGATGAATACCTTCGGTGACATCCTGTAGATGGGTTTCAACCATATTAGTTAGACCAGATGCTTGCAGATTCTTAGTTGCGTGATCAAGAAAATCCTGCCGATTATCA
>Ga0272442_10005937_pt1 | contig 16202 bp, 13 predicted proteins | sample SSMForm2O_FD_200262 | JGI IMG/M metagenome (GOLD analysis project Ga0272442, IMG submission 200262) | Marine sediment archaeal communities from Little Sippewissett salt marsh, Falmouth, MA, United States - SSM-Form-2O | ecosystem: Environmental > Aquatic > Marine > Wetlands > Sediment ...
AAGACAGCTTTCTCGCCGAACGGCTGCTGACCATGAACGCCGATTCGGACCGGTTGGGTATTGACAAGACAGCCGTACCGCAAACCGTCGTCGTCGATTATTCCGGCCCCAACATCGCCAAACAAATGCACGTCGGCCACCTCCGCAGCACCATCATCGGCGACTGCATCGCCCGGCTCTACGATTTCGAGGGGCACACCGTCATCCGCCAAAACCATATCGGTGACTGGGGACTTCAGTTTGGAATGCTGATAGCATATATTGAATATAGGGGGAAACTTGCTTTAAAAGGTCAAGTAACTTACGTAATCCCAAATTCATTATCTGAATTTGAACAATTTTATGTCGAAGCAAAAAAACTTTTCGACACTGACAAAAGTTTCCAGAAGAGATCCCGAGAAGCTACTGTTGGATTGCATACTGGTGATAAAACATGGTTAGGAAGATGGGAATTATTAGTTGTTCATTCTAAAAAACACTATCAATCTATTTACGAAGTATTAAATGTCACTCTCACAGATAATGATGTACGTGGCGAAAGTTTTTATGATTCCATGCTCACAGACATTGTCGAATCGCTTAAAAGTAAAGGCCTTGCCACAGAATCTGAAGGCGCCATGTGCATCTTTCCGGAAGGATTCAAAAACAAAGATGGTGATCCCCTGCCGTTTATTATCCAAAAATCGGATGGGGCTTTTTTATATGCCACGACAGATTTAGCAGCTCTGCAATTCCGCATCAATGAACTTAAGGCTGATAAGATTATCTATGTGACCGATGCGCGGCAGGCCCAGCATTTCCAGATGCTGTTTGCTACGGCGAAACTGGCTGGTTGGGTCGATGACAACATCCAACTGGAACATGTCACCTTCGGGACTATGCTCGGCACGGACGGCAAACCCTTCAAGACCCGCACCGGCGGCACCGTCAAACTCAAGGACCTGCTCGAAGAAGCCGTCCAGCGGGCCGCCGCCGTGGTCGAAGAAAAAAATCCCGACCTGCCCGCCGAACAGAAAGCCGAGATCGCCAAGGCCGTCGGCACCGGCGCGGTCAAGTATGCCGACTATTCCAATAACCGCAACAGCGACTTTGTTTTCAGCTTCGACAAGATGCTCGCGATGGAAGGCAACACCGCCCCCTATATGCAGTATGCCTATGCCCGCATCAAATCCATCGAGCGCAAAGCCGCCGGCAAAGTCGATATCAAAAGCGAGTTGGCAGACGTGACCTCACTGGCATTCACGGACGAGGCCGAAAAAGACCTGGCAAAAATGCTCATCCGCTATGACCAGGCGATTGCCGCCGCCGCCAATGAATGCCGTCCGAATTATTTGACCGGCTACCTGTACGACCTGGCACAGGCGTTCAGCCGGTTTTATAACGCCTGTCCGGTTCTCAAAGCCGATGCCGTACAACGGCCTGTCCGCCTGCTCCTGTGCGACCTGACGGCACGCACCATCAAACACGGCCTGAGCGAACTGCTGGGCATCGAAGTTGTCGAACAAATGTAAACCTGTCATTCTGTCGAAAAGAATCATGAAAACATTTACAGAAATAATCAGTATCCAAACGCACCGCCGCAATGAAATGATCGATATTACATCAGAGGTTTCCGCGGCTATCGCCAAAAGCGGTATAGAAACAGGCACCGTCATTATCTTCTGCCCCCACACCACCGCCGCAATCACCATCAATGAAAATGCCGACCCGGACGTCACCCACGACATCCTGTTAACCCTCGACGAATTACTGCCCCAACTCCGCACGGGATACCGTCACGCCGAAGGCAACAGCGACGCCCACGTCAAAGCGTCACTGATTGGGGCCAGCGAAATACTCTGTATCCAAAACGGCCGGCTGAAGTTAGGAACATGGCAAGGCGTTTATTTCTGTGAGTTTGACGGCCCCCGGACACGAAAGATCCACTTAACCGAAACAGGATAAAAAATGTCCTTTTTCTTTATCTGTGATGCGGCTGTATCCATTGAAATGGACCTTAAAAACGCAAAAAAAGTGGCGAGGAACGCAAGTCCGTCTGGGGGGGGAAACGGAGTCTCGCTTTGCCTCGCCGAGGTTTATGTTTAAGCCGTAGCCACCAGCTTAATAATCATATTTAAATATATCGACATATCCCGATTCTGTCAATGGTGTTTTTGTAAAAAAGAACAGTTTTTTTGAAAAAACCTCTTTTTTGCAACAAAAAAACTGTTAATTTTCTTAATATTCGATTGCGCTTGCATAAATAACGGTTTTCATTTACAGTTATACGCATCTGAAATCATAACACTGATGTGAAATGGAGTTTCACTTTATGGCACGGACTAAGCAGATTTCCGCCGCAGAACGGATAAGAGATAATGCCCAGGGGGTTTATAAAGCTATTCTGGCAAAGCGAAAACCCACCATGAGCACGCCCATCCGCTCGTTGTCCAATGTGAAATATCATGCCAAAAAGGGCTATTTTGAAATGCTGGGCAATTCCAAAAAACGCACTCTGACCGTCAACACGGTTAAGGCGTTCGCCCAGACCCTCAAAATGATGGCCCTGAGCAAGCAGCTTATTGACGAAGATAATATGGCTACCAAAAGAGAGGCCTATTATATTTCGAAGAACTGGGACAAGGCCGGGTTCACGGAACAGCCCGAATCAGATACCGTCATGGACGACATCGAGGCCATGTTCGGCGTCAATCGTGAACAGCTCAAATTTGTTCCTGAAGAAAAAGGCGGTGACGTCGCGGGCCGCCTGTTTGTCATCGATAAAGACAACAGCGGCCACAAACTCAAAATCGACTGCACCAAGTTCGGCTCCGGCGCCTACTCCATCCCGGTTGAAGTGGAAGAACTCAAGTTCCAAAGCAAGGCCAAGTTCATCCTCGCGATTGAAACCGCGGGCGCCTTCCAGCGGCTGGTCAAATGCGACTACTGGAACAAGGCCGACTGTATCCTCATCAGCATGGGCGGCGTGCCCACTCGCGCGTGTCGGCGCTTCATCCGGCGGCTCAGCGACTCGCTGAAAGTCCCCGTCTATGCCTTCGTCGATGGCGACCCCTACGGGTACTTCAATATTTACCGAACGCTGAAAGTCGGTTCCGGTAATGCCGCCCACCTCAATGAATATTTCTGCGTTCCGCAGGCATCGTTTCTCGGTGTCACGCCGCAGGATATTATCGACTACAAGCTGCCGACCCACCCGCTCAAAGAAGTGGATATCAAACGCGCCAAAGACGCCCTGAAAAATGATCCTTTTGTCAAGCACCACAAGCCCTGGCAGGTGGCCATCAACCAGATGCTGAAAATGGGCCAGCGTGTGGAACAACAGGCATTTGCCAAGCATGGCCTTGATTTTGTGGTGAATGAATACCTGCCGAAAAAATTAAAAGATACCTCGAAATTTCTTCCCTGATTATAAGACTTGAATATCGAACCATGAGCATAATCGCAGACAAATTGAAAAAAGTCCAGGACGACGTTGACAACGCCTGTGTCCGGGCCGGCCGGAACAGGAAAAACGTCAAAATTGTTATCGTGACGAAAACCGCAACCCTGCCGGCGATTCAGGAAGTCATCCGGCAGGGATTCTCTGATTTCGGCGAAAACCGCGTCCAGCATCTCAAACAGGTCGCCGACGAAGTGGATGCGTTTATTAAGGAAAATCAGGACAACAACACCATTCCGCCCAAAGTTCACTGGCACATGATTGGCCACTTGCAGCGGAACAAGGTCAAGCAGACATTGCAGATCTGCGACACCGTCCACTCGGTTGACACGCTCCGTCTGGCCGAAGAGATCAACACCCAATCACATAAAATGAGCATCCATGCCAATGTTCTGCTCCAGGTCAACTGTTCCGGCGAGCCGCAAAAGTATGGCGCTCCCGTGGGGGCGGCGATTCATCTGGCAGAGCAGTTCGACACCATGCCCAATATTCGGCTGACGGGCCTGATGACCATGGCCCCCCTGACCATGGACAAGGACCGCGTGCGGGCCAGTTTCGTTCGGGCACGCGAACTCTTCGAGGAAATCCGCGGCGAGCGAATCGCCGGATCCAAATTCAAACATCTGAGCATGGGGATGAGCCAGGATTTTGAGATCGCCATCGAAGAAGGCGCCACCCTCCTCCGCATCGGCTCGGCCATCTTCAATTAACTCCTGCTCCCTGGTCAAAAAATGGAAATGATGGTTACTGTAACGAGTTTGTGTTGAAATCCGGAAACGAATCCGCTGTATGGATGGTGTCGATTTTCCACTCACTGTCAACGAGGACAAGCTCCGCATTGACTTCAAACTGGTCCCCTTCCTGCCACGTGAGCGTTTCGTCGTCTTTTTCAATCGTAAACGAGTCATAGACCGTATACATCAATTTGATCGCAAGGCCGTTTTCAGTCTCTGCCAGTTCCAGTGTTTCCACGGGATGGCCGATTGAATTGAAGGCGTTTTGCAGTTGGTGTTCCGCATGCGTCTGCGGATTGATCATAATTCTGCTAAGATTGACAAACGATTCGGAGTCCGGGGTAAAACAGTCTGCCCACGAACTCATGTTATCCGTGATAAGCAGCTCAGTAAAAGTATTGATGGTTTCTTCCGGATCGGTCAGGATGATCGGTATGCCTGTACTGTTCGTAACATCCGCTGCCTCTACGCCATAAGAACGCCCTCCCATGCCCATTGCATTGTAGACTTCTAACACCATGGGCTGGTTGGACCGCGGGGTTACGTTTTCAAATGAGTCTGCGGTTTGATCTGCGACCGGCACTGTCTCTGTAACAGGAGCGTCAGCGATTTCCTGTTCCGGCGAGAAGAAGTTGTTGTATGTAAAAACCGCGCCGGTTCCGATAGCGCTGATCGTGACGGCGGCAGCGATTTTTGCTTTTGCAGTTGAAAAAGCAGCCGTTAAGAAAGATTTTACGGTGCCGGTTGAAACCACTGACAGCGAACCGCATCCCCCCGTCGCCCCTATCGCAGCGGACGAGGAGACCGCTGATGTTGTTAACATTCCGGTCGTCGTACCAACCAGGGACATTTTCCCCACTTCGGTCAATAATACCGCCGGAGCCGCATAAAGGGTGTTGTTCTCGATGAGTGATCCCAGAACGACGGCCCCCACAATGATGCCTTTTTTACGAAGCCGCTTTCCCAATTCTTCCACGGCAATGGAAATTTTTCTTGATATCGTCGGCTGTGAGACGTTATTCAGTGTCGCAATTTCAGCCATTGTTTTACTTTCAAAAAAATACTGCATTAAGATCGATTTATGCTCCATCGAAAGTTTTTCCAGCTCCTGATCGATATACGGCGAGATGTCCTTCCACTGGTTAACTTCCCTGGATTTGCTAAAGGCATACTTTCGCTCTCGTGACCGCCGGGTGGAATTGCGGCGGATCGCTTCGATCGATTTATGCGTCGCCACCGAGTGCAGCCACCCCGCCAGAGACCCTTTGATCGAACTGGCATTGCACATCAGTTGGTAAAACGTTTCCTGTGCCGCGTCAGCCGCCCCGGCCTCGTCATAGAGAATCCGCCGGCACGTATTATAAACCGGGTCCGCATAACGTTTGACGATCTCGGAAAACGCTTCGGTATCCTTGTTCTGAGTAAAACGCCTCAACAAGATGGATTCACTGACCGCCATTAGATGTCCTCCTTTGCAAGAATATGATCCTTGAGCCACTCGATATCAAATCCTTCATGGGTAACGATTTTGTTTTCGTCCGCCAGAACCATATGTGACAAAAACTTGGCCCCAACTGCACGCCTGAGTTCCATCAGGTCTTCCGTTTTCTCAAGATAGACCGGTTGGAATGGTACCTTGTTTTCATCGAGCCATTTTCGATCGTTACTAATATTAACAGCGGCATATTTTCCACTATATCCTCTTCCCCCGTTTAAGAGAATCACCGAGACGCCAGCACTGTTCAGTTGCTCCGCAATTTTGGCAAGTTCCTTGATGACCGCCTGACTGTTCTCTTCATGGCTTTCCCAGAAACAGATCAGCAGCTTTTTATTTTCTATATCTTCTGCAGCAATGCCTTTCGTTACTTTCTCATGCATCGGCAGTTTCTTGCCTTGAGGAGCTTCATCCGACACATTTAATTGCTGACTGTTATGGCTGTTGTCGATGACAACGGTTACCGCATCGTCACCCCCTTTTGCATAGATAAAGCCAACATCATTCATCGATGGGCTTCCGCACTGAATCCGTAGCCATCCCTCACAGGCGCCATCAAAGTGAAACTTGCCATCAGCATCTGTCACACTGTGAAGCTGTGGCTGACCCTGGTTGTCATACGCTTCATTGAGATGTACCGCCTTATATGCCGCGGGAGAGCCGTCCTCGTAAACGGCAACACCCGAAAGTGTTTTGTTGCGCGGCTTCAGAACAAGCGGGGGTAATTCGATAACGTCTCCTTTATCTTCCTGAATATCGACTTTAACAAAATATGTCATACTATATTCTGGTGCAGAAGCAGATACGCGGTATCCAAAGTTCTCTTGTGCATAGGGAACCGCTCGCAGTTCGTATTGTCCGTTTTCGTTTGTGTACAGACAATTTCCAACAGGAGATGAATAGTGTGGAATACTATAGGTAAATGAAATCCTTGCCGTTTTGACCGGATTGCCGTCGGGGTCTATCACACGGCCTTTTACTGTGGCGGCCGGTTTCAGAACAACCGTGACCGGTCCTTCGTGTTCGGTAATATCAACAATCCCGGCCATCCCGGTTTTCATATCCCGTGCGATGACAAATCCTCTCTGGGCGTTTTGTTCAGAAAAACGGATGCTGAACTTTCCGCTCCTGTCCGTTACCTTCCGTTCTGTTTCACGTGTCGAAACTCGTACTTCTACACCCTCCGCCGCACGGCCATCGGCGTAAACAACCTGCCCGGTTACAGTTGAATGCGGATTGAGCCCGATCATAAAGTTTGTGTCTGTTGACCGAACGAGATATTCTCCAAAAGAACCATCATACCCATCACAGCTTGCACTGATGGCGCATTTACCCGGCAATACACTAATCCGGGCAACCCCCCTTTCATCCGTCATAGCCATAAAACGCACATGAGCTGCGAAGCTGGTTCTGGTCTGACAGATATCGATTGAGGCATTCCTGATCGGTTGATTTGTTTTGACGTCTTTGACCAATACGCCCAGTTGTATGGGGTCCCTCATGCGTATTCTGATATTCTCAACCGCCTGTCCGAGCTGGACTTCCGCAATCGCCCCGGCGGTTAAGAGTTGTGTGGGATCGTCTTTCCCTGTAACCGTCGTAACCAGGTAGGTATCGGGAGGTAGATCGCTGAATGTAAAGCTTCCGTCCGTATTTGAGACGGATGTAAACCGCTTGCCGGTTCTGATCCGTTCTCCACAAGCGACAAGTTTTATTCCTTTGAGCATGTTGCCGGGCTTGACAAGTATCTGTCCCTTGATCTGCCCGGCCGGGTGCATCACAATATGAATATCTTTTTGGCCTGCTTTATATAACTTAAGCTGCTGGCCATTCATCGTATAGGTCGTATCCGTAAAAGCTCGACCGGGATGCTCGGCTATAAAACTGACTTCCATCCATTCCGCCAGGCAGTCAAAACTGAAACGTCCCTCGTGGTCGGTTCTGGTGGTAAAAACATTGCTTGGCCATCGGAGGCGTGAAAGAGCCCCTTCAATAAGCGCTTCATCCACCGGATAAGCGGTTATTTGGGCTCCTGCAATGGGTTGGTTTTGCTCATCGGTCACGATCCCCGCGGTCGCATTGATCCGGTCCAGAACAATTCGGATATCAGGAATCCTTGCCCCGGAGTAGGGGGTGTTCCACCCAACCGAAAATCCCGCTTTCTGAGCAAATATGAAAATGCCGTAATCGGGTTTATTCGTTATAAATTGAATGTGTGCATGTCCGTTGATATCTGTTATGACAGGATCTATCAATTGTTTGGTAATCACTTCAAGACGGTCATCAAAATCAAAATCCTGCTCCCATACACTCACTTCGGCCCCTTTGATGGGACGGCCCATGGTATCGACTACATTGACGACACACTGTGTCTGCTTGGCATATAAAGGTGCTGTGTAAAGTGTTAGTACTGAGATGATAAGCCCCAAAAGTATCGTTTTCATGGTTCTCCTTTCTTTGTCTATTTTCTATTCTACCACTATGTCGCTTTGGGAGAAAATATTATTCATTGAAAATGCATTAAACCTGAATTTTTTTGGGCACAACAGATATTTACACACCGCTCCTGCACGCTATAATACCACCATCAGTAACCATGTTTTTTCAGGAGAATCGAATGGCAATGCTTGTCGGTATTGATGAAGCCGGATACGGGCCGCTGCTGGGACCGCTGGTTGTGTCCGCGGCGGCATTCGACATGCCCGAAAAGCTGTTGCGCTCGGACCATTGGGGCGTCCTCGCCAAGGCCGTTTCAACACAAAAAAAGGCCCTTGCCGGTCGACTCTTAATCACGGACAGCAAAAAAGCGTACTCTCGAAAAAGCGGAATTGAACATTTGCGCCGAACGGTCCTGTCAGCGATTCACGCCTGGAAAAACGGCAGTGCCTCAACAGATACGATTTGGGATGTTCTTTCGCTGATATGTCCGGACACCCTGGAATCCATCGATTCGTACCCTTGGTATAAAGAGCTAAACACGCACACGCTCGGCCACAATCCCTCGGATATCGCCATTGCCGCCGGCGTTCTTCAAAAAACCATGTCCGAACACAACATTCAGATTTCGGGCATACAAAGCAGATGCCTGGATGTCGAACAGTACAATATGCGGGTACGGAAAGTCAAAAATAAAAGCCGCGTCCTTTTCACGGAACTCTGTACATTGATACTGGAGGCATTCAACCGAAATGCGGCCCACACCGAGCCGATGCAGGTGATTGTGGACAGACAAGGCGGCCGCATCAATTATCAGCAGGAATTGCTGCGGATGTTTCCAGGGTTTTCGTTGTCCGTGATTCGGCAGGAACCCACGATGAGCAGCTATGAACTGAACCAAAACGGCCAGACCATGCGGATTCATTTTTGCGCAAAAGCGGACACGAAATATCTCGTTGTCGGACTTGCTTCCATGGTCAGCAAGTATCTGCGTGAAGTCATGATGTACTCTCTGAATCATTATTTTTGCCGCCTTTGCCCGGATTTGTGCCCGACAGCCGGTTACTGGCAGGATGGGCAGCGATTTGTGAAAGACCTGGAAACACATTTCCCTTCTCATCTGGACAATCGGGAAAAACTTATAAGGATACTGTAAGATAATCGGTTTAAATACTGACCGCAAAGCAACCTTAAAATACTTATCCTCTTTTTTTACAATAACTTAAATAATCCTTGAGAGATCCAAGCTAATACGGAAATATCCCTATTAAAAAATAGTAAATTTTCCGTTTTTTTTCTTGCCAGACCTGTCGGTTCCGATTATATTATACAGTTGTTGACAATTGCATTTGAGTAACTTCTTAGTCCAGTGGTTTTGTTAACGGCGGTTTTTGAAATTTGCAAGCTCCTTCTGCCGCCCGTAACTTCAGTAGCCCTGGGAAGTTCACCGACTTCCTCCTCCTTCTGCGAAGTGCGGGCGGTCTTTTTTTCACCGGATTTCATCCCCTGTTGTCCCCTTGATTGATCCATTTTTCCATATTTCACGCCGGCTTAACCTCTGTTTCCGGCGGTACTATAGGACGCAAAAAAAATTTTAAAATTCGCCAATTTGTTCGGTTTTTGTTTGGGTTTTTGCGGGCGGTTTGCCGATACAAGTTACCGCGGAAATAAAACGGATTGATATAGAACCTGACAAAGAGAGAAGACGCCATGGAACGGTTTCGAAAACTCAATGATGACATTCCTTTATGTAAATTCGGGCCCGGCGGAGATTATGTCAACACGTTCAATGCCTCAACTTCGCCCAAGCCCGCTGAAAAAGAATCGCCTTTGGGGCAGGTATTGACTGCTATCGCCGAGATTATCGGAGCAACGGTCCATCCGGAGATTCTAACCGAGATCGCCTGCGCCCTGCCGGCGGCATACGAACCGCAAAAACCCGTATCAGAAACACATGATCATCAGGAGAAACCCGAGGATGGGGTACGAAAAGCAAATCACACCCAAACAACTCAAAACACTTTGCCAAGTGGAAAACTTTCAAAAGAGCCGATGTTATTCGGCGACGATTGGGGAACTGGCAGCAAGCTTAAATATCAGCCGAACCACCGCGTACGAACACATCGCAGGGCTTCGCGAAAAAAAGCTGCTGGTCCAGTCCACAGGCAGGGCACGCTGTTTGCGATTAACCAGGTCGGGCGAAAAACTGCTTGATCAGGCACGGCGGTTTGAAACGGAAACATCCGAACTCAATTTATGCAATGCCGTCGCTGAAAATGGTGCGAAAACAATTTTTCTTCGCGGCAGCGTTTCGGCAGGGTATGGCATCGACGCCATTGAGGAACAAACCCCTTTTTCTCTTCCGGATTTTTTCGGCAATCGCGGGGATATTTTCGTCCTGCAGGTCTGCGGCCGCAGCATGATTAACGCCGGCTTTAATGACGGCGATTATGTTATCTGCAGGCAAGCCCAAACCGCCGACAATGGACAAATCGTTATCGCCCTTCTGGACGAGGAACAGGCCACCATGAAGCGATTCTTCAGGGATGCCAAATCGGCACGATTGATGCCGGAAAACGATGATTTTGAGCCGATTTATTCAAACAACTGCCGGATTCAAGCCATCGTTATCGGTGTCGTAAAGCGGCTGTAAACAAAAAAAGAAGCGGCACGAATACCGCTTCTTTTACCACTATACATTACCCCTCTTCGCCTTCCGGCGAATATATTTATTGATGCAAATCGAACAGAGACTGCGTCTTAATAATTGTCACCTGGTCGGGAAACGCATGGAACGTGTGGATGTGCAGTTCATCCCGGCGGGCCTCGAAATCGATATAACTAAACGGTTCCAAACCACTGACGGCCTGATCGGGAAATGGAATAAAAAGACCTCGATTTTTCGCAAATCGTTCCAGGTCATAATGACTTTGCCGGTACAGATTGGGGCTCATCTTCTCAATCTGAAAATCGGTCATGTAGCTCAGTCCCCGGCTCAGGGTACATTTATGGCTGCGCTGGCCGCGAAACTGGAACCGTTCAATCAGCCCGCGTTTCGGCAAAAGCTGCCCCGGTGCGCTGATGATTTCGGTCAGACAAATTTCTCCATCGGACAAACTGACAACGTGTGAACCGCCCGTCGCCCAGATCGTTGTTTCATAACGTTCCGTTTTCACGTGGCGACGTGCATGAATCGTAAAAAGCTCTGGATGCAGAGGCCGCTGAAACAGAGAAAAATTTAACTCGCTGACAGCTAAGTGACTTTTCGGCGATTCCATTTCGTATCTCGCAAACTAACGTGGTTGACCGTCTGGTTATAAGAGGTATTATACTAAAAAGCAGCACCCAAAATCAACCCCCTTTTCAGTATTGATAAGCCGGTTTATCTCGCTTATCGGACGAATATTCCACAAGTCCAAAACAGGCAAGGCATTATCAAATGAAAATTTATTTAAAAATTATCAGAATAACCTGCAAAAAGCAGTGTCCGTGCCACTGCGGCCAGGATATTGTAAAAGGCGTGCGTTCCGGCGGTAATGCCGAATCCTCGTACCGCGTATAAGACGGCAAAATACGCTCCGGCAATCGCCCGAAACACGAATTTTCCCACAGTAAAGGTATCGCCCTGGTAAAAATGGCCGTTGGCGAAAAAGATATGATGGTGGGCGCTGAACAGAACCGCCGAAATCGCAACCGACAGGATAACGGCCGGTTTTTTTTCTACCCCGAATAAATCCTGAAAAATCAGCATTAACAGGCAAATCAGGATCAGTCGAAAAACCAGTTCTTCATAGATCCCCGCACCGATTCCGGTGACAATATCACTCCAAAGCAGCCCCTGAATATCCGCTCCCTGTCCGGCCGTTGCGGCATTGGCAACGACCCCCTGCAGGTTCAGCAGCAGACTCAGAACAATCAATGGAACAGACAGAAGTACCGACTCCCCCATCATCAATAAAAGGTCTTCAAATCTCACGCGCCAGGACGTTTTTGAGGTCACCTGCAAGGCAAGCAAAATGACCACCACCACGAGAGGTGTCCCGATCAGGGCTGCACGAGCTGAAAACCCCAAAAACCCCATGATACTCTGAACCCAAATAAAAGCCACAACACGAACCTCCAGCTCAGACAGAGATTGCGAAATCGCCGAGGGCTGAATAAGAATTGTTCCAATCATAAAGCAAGCCATAAAACCAAGCAGGTACACCAGCGCGTAAATCGGTCGGCTGGTTCGTTCCGCGTACGAATTAGGGATATACGAAACCAACTGCCCGGAAACGGCTTTACGATCATAGTATCGCGTCATCGAGATTCCTGAAAGTTCGATTGATTTCAAAAGCGTACCAAGTATAATCGAACCGGAGAAAAGTAAAAGAAAAAACACCCGGAAAATCGGAGGAAGTACAGAACATATGAATCGGGAAAAACTGATCGAAATCTACAACCGGCTTTACACGTGTTACGGCCCGCAGCACTGGTGGCCCGGCGAGTCCCGGATTGAAATCATCGTCGGGGCCATTCTGACACAAAACACCAACTGGACGAATGTCGAAAAAGCCATCGCGAATCTCAAACAAGGCGGCCATCTGACCCCATCCGGTCTGCATAAACTCCCACTGGACCGGTTGGCCCAACTCATCCGCCCCGCCGGCTATTTCAATATCAAAGCACAACGGCTGAAATGCTTTCTTGACTGGCTCATCGAAGAATATAACGGCCTTTTGGAATCGCTGGAGGTGCTGCCTGCGTCAACACTGCGAGAAAAACTCTTGTCCGTGAAAGGAATCGGCCCGGAAACCGCGGATTCGATTTGCCTGTATGCTTTCCGAAAGCCCGTTTTTGTCGTCGATGCCTATACCGCCCGAATCTTTGGGCGACACGGCATGATCGAGCCGGGAAGCGGATACGAACAAATTCAGGATCTCTTTCATGAGGGGTTGGACAAAGACGTTCAACTCTTTAATGAATTCCATGCCCTCATCGTACAGGTGGGCAAAACTCACTGTAAACCCAAGCCCCGCTGCCAAAGTTGCCCCTTGGAAAATATGCCCCACCAGATCGAACCTGAACTGTATTGACATTTTTATGGAGCAGCATTTTCGGCTGGCTTCTGCAATTCATTATTATTTGTGGCAACACGTTTTACGTCCTCAGGGCTTTCTTTGGGTTGCTCGTTCTTCTCTTTTGCTGCTTCAGCCTCTCCTATAGCTTTCTGAGTATCAGCCTTTGCTTTTTCAGCTTCGTCTTTAGCTTTCTGAGCCTCAGCCTTTGCTTTTTTAGCTTCGTCCTTAGCTTTCTGGACCTCCGTCATTAACTTTTCGACTTCAGCTTGAGCTTTCTCGGCCTCTTCATCTGCCTTTTCAGCTTGTGCGGTGGCCTCTTGTGCCTTTTTCATTTCTGCTTCACTTAACTCCCTGATCTTGGCTATTTCGGCCTGTGCCATTTCAGCCTCATCCGCCGCAAGTTTCTCTTTGTCTTGAGCCTCTCTTATCATGCGTCGAGCCTGCTCTCTTTCTTGTGTCATCTCAAAGCTCTTTTGATTGAGTTCTTGCAATTTCAATGCGTTTTCTTCTTCACGGAGGTCAGAATCAAATGGATCCATAATACTATCCTGAAGACCTGAGGAGTAATCAATCGTTTTATGCTTCCTTCTTAGTTCTTCAACCATTTCCCGATTCGGTTTCCCTCCACTCGAGATCGTTGGTGTGAGTATGAACAAAGTCTCTACAGCACGGTCCTCATAATCTTTGCTCGAAAACAAAATGCCAATCAAAGGTAAATCCTTCAGAAAAGGTACCCCGCGGACTACAGTATGCTCTTCGGATTTTCTTATACCGCCAATGACCATACTTTCACCAGGTCTGATACGGTTTTCCTGATTATCGATCTCTCTCTTTGAGACAATTCTTATTTGTTTAACACCGTCGGGAATGCTTTTAGAGCCGATTATTGCAGTTGTTTCCAGACCAATATAACCATTTGCATAAACGTGAGGTGTGACCTCAAGGGAATCTACCACATCAACATAGTCTGTTCTGCTTTCGACGAAACCATCTCTGTCACGGAGGTATATCTGATCCAGAGGGACGTGTTCCGATGATATTATCTTCGCTGTTCGCCCGTTCACTATCTCAAGTGTAGGATTCATCAAAACTTTCAGGTAACCTCTCGATTCGAGTATATCTATTACTGACAGGAAGTCATGTTCTATACTGCTATAGCCGATTTTAAGCCCCATTTTGGCACGAGCTATTTCTCTAAGGGAGGCCCCAGGAAACGCCGGCAGAATTGTGCCCTCCTGTACTAAATCCAGAACATCCGAACCAAAAACACGGGCAGATCCTCCGGCAGTAATATCCTCACCCAACAAATCCCCTATCTCTATAGTGGTCTCCCAATCCAATGTATCATCAGCGTAAAGTTCAGATATGAGACAGTCAATTTTGACCTGAATCGGAGGTACATCAGTCATTTCCAGTAGTTCAAGTACGGCATTCACATCCTCGCGGAAAGGACATCTTGCTATTAAATTGTTTGTCGCCGGATTGCTGCTAACCGTATAATTCGGTACTGTGGTGGACTTGCCTTTTGGATCGAAAAGCTTAGTAGCAAATTGTTCTTTGACGATTGTCGCCAATTTATCAGATGTGTGGTGTTTACAGAAGTAGGATAGTTTCCATTCGGTTTGGCCCGCAACCACCTGTTCGACAATTTTAGGGGCGCTTAGGTAAATACTCGGTATGGAAGCATTAGGATCGACAACAGGTCTTATCTCTTTTACATAATCACGGATGCGTTGAGATTCCATATACGCTGTTTTTTCATCGAAAAAACTTCCGCAACCACACAAAGACATGGCCGCAAATAAACATAAAGCACCTATTGTCTTCCGGGTAAAACGGTTTTTCAACCTGAACCCACATTCCCCATTTACACGGTAAAAAAACATAATTGTCTCCGTATGATACCGACAATCTTATAACAGTCGGCCAGAACTGTCAAGATTTTCTTTTTTCGAAATAGTTTTCCTGCAATTTCATACGACTGGGTTCCAATTCTGGTTGTATTGGGTGTTATATATGACAAAATAACTTCCTGATTTAAAAAGCAAGAAAATGCGCTGTTTCAGTTTGTATCGGCATTCAACGAACTTAAACTGTAAATAACGATTCCATATTGACTTCGCTACAGAAAAAAACATCAATATCTCTTGGTTTTTAAGACGACACAGGACTAAACTTTATTGCATTAATAAACTGTTTAGGAAAATTTAAGCTGATAATTTTTAAAACATGGATTTTCAGTTGTTCATTTGGTAAGATTACCATCACGATGTTAAAAAAACGTAAGCAAAAATCTGTTTCAGTGGGCTTTGTTGCTCTGGGATGTCCGAAAAACATCGTTGACAGCGAAGTCATGCTCGCGCAGATCGGCCAGGACGGTTTTGTCCTAAGCAGCGACCCCGATACTGCCGATGTGGTCGTGATCAATACCTGCGGTTTTATCGCTCCGGCCAAAGAAGAGGCCCTCGGCGCCATTCGACAGGCCGCGGCTCAAAAAAAGGAAAAACATGTCCGAAAAGTGATTGTCACCGGGTGCCTTTCAGAGCGGATGGGGCAGGATTTGCTCGATGAAGTCGAGGGCATTGACGCCATTATTGGCTTGTCAGAACGGGACCGAATCGCCGAGATTATAAGAAACTGTCTTTCAGCGAAAAAAAAAGCCCCGCCCCGTGTCCATATCGAACACTCCGATGCAGGAATACACGACGACCGAGGTCGGCTGTTGATCACGCCGGGCCACTGGGCCTACCTTCGCATCAGCGAGGGCTGCAATCGAAAATGTTCGTTCTGTACCATCCCCGCGATCCGGGGAAAATTCCGGAGCAAACCGCAGGAAATGATTCTCAGCGAGGCAGTGGAACTGGCCGAAAATGGGGCCGTGGAACTGAGCATTATTGCCCAGGACAGCAACTTTTACGGACGGGACATGGGGCTGAAAAACGGTCTCATCGCCCTGCTCGACGAACTCGAAAAAATCGAATCGCTCAAATGGATTCGGCTGATGTACCTGTATCCGGCGGGAATCGACGAGCCGT
>Ga0272442_10005938_pt1 | contig 16200 bp, 11 predicted proteins | sample SSMForm2O_FD_200262 | JGI IMG/M metagenome (GOLD analysis project Ga0272442, IMG submission 200262) | Marine sediment archaeal communities from Little Sippewissett salt marsh, Falmouth, MA, United States - SSM-Form-2O | ecosystem: Environmental > Aquatic > Marine > Wetlands > Sediment ...
GGCGTCGATATCTCTGTAGCTCGAAGTGCCTTCACCTACGGCGCGAAAAGACAGCTCTCTGAGCCGTCCGATTTCGCGCATGATCGCGGTATTCGACTGATAATGAAACAGATAAATCCTCTTGCCATCGGCCGTTTCACCTAGCAATTCACAATCCTGCAGTTCCCTTCGAATCTGCTGTGCGCTTTCAGGTTGAGCGATGGATTCCCGTGTCTCAAACAGAGGTTTTTTATTCTTGCCAATACGATAAAGGTGTCTTCTAAACATTTGGGCGATTTCAGTAGCGGAAAATTTCAATTCAACATAAGTTTCATAGTCAACTTTATTGCCGACCCTGAATTCAATTGTGTTCTTTTCCTGCTTGAACATTTCGTGGATCAGCCACAACGTTGATAACGGTCTGGCAACGATTGACAATGCATAGAAGAACATTGAGTTGCGGCCATCGACGTATATCGGCAATATCGGGGACCTTGTGTCTTTAGCATATCTCAGGAAACCCTTGTTCCATTTTCCATCACGAACACCAGACGGGCTCATACGGGAAACTTCGCCGGCAGGAAATATGATCACTGCGCCTTCTTGTTTCAGGTACGCACCAATGTTCCTCAGATTCTCGCGTGGTGTTTTTCCTGACATGTTGTCTATTGGAAGAAGTACAGGGCTATAGGCCTCGAATCGGGATAGGAACTCATTGGCAACGGCCTTGACGTCTGGCCTTACTTTTCTGACCAGATTCAGTAATGCAAGACCGTCAAGTGTTCCAATCGGGTGATTGGCGATGACAATGACGCGTCCATGACTGGGAATACGCTCGAGATCACGCCCACTAATTTTATAGGTGAAATCGAAGTACCTCAGTACTTCATCGATGAAATCAAAGCCTTCGAGATATGCATATTTTCTTTCAAACTGCTGAATCTCCGATTCGTGGAACAAGGTGCGCAGTAGCGCAGTGATGTGTTTTCGGGTGAAACCCTTTTTATTATTTAGTTCCGGGTAATAGTTATTTATAAGGCTATCAATGCTAAACATCATTAATTCGCTATCTATTGACTCAACCAAAAGATAGTAGAGAGTTATGAATAAATAATGACGTTTCCATTACTTATTGTTGATTATTTCACAAGGCGCAATGCCACGAAGAATGTTCTAACAGATCTTCACTGGCGGGTTTCGCAAATGCCGGTTAAACGGAATGGCACTGACTTAACAGCTACCGTCGGGCAATCGACCCGCCGACACGGGTTACTTCTTCCGGAAAACGCCGTGAATACGTCCGTGTAGGCTCGACGGCGGCTTCCCTGCCGCCGACATTTCCTACAGAAGCAACCCGTATCGGCTTAAGTAAGTGCCATTACGGTTAAACGCCTTTATCAATTATTGGTTTGATGGCTGTATCTCTGCTGAAAACCTGTTTGAGGGAGCACTCGTTATTGCATACGAACAGCAATCGATTTATGACAAAGACACAACATCACTGACATAAAATTATCATAATTTCGTCAAATGCAATTCACTTCTGTGGGCCACACTTCCAGTAGTCAACAACCGGAATCATGTGTGGACGCTACAACCAGCCGCGCCGGTGTGCATGACCTGTCAATCGGTCTTGTAACCGAAACCTATACACCAGAAGTCAACGGTGTCGCGATGACGCTTAATCGGCTCGTTTCGGGCCTTTGCGAGAACGGGCATCGCCTGCAGATCTATCACCCTGGACGATTCCGGAGCGACAGACCCACTAGTCACGGCAAGATCAGCGAACAACTGATGCGCGGTATGCCTATACCTGGGTACAGTGAAATGCATTTTGGCTTTCCCGCGGCTAGATTCTTTCTGACACAATGGCAATGCAGTCGACCAGATATTATTTACGTGGCCACCGAAGGCCCGCTGGGCGCCTCAGCGATTAAAACCGCGTCGAAACTGGATATTCCGGTCATTTCGGGCTTTCACACCAATTTTCACAGTTATAGTCAACATTATCATCTAGGTTGGCTTGAGCCAGCCATACTGGCGTATTTGCGTCGCCTGCACAATAAGACCGGGATGACATTGGTACCAACCCAAAGGCTCGCAGACACTCTTGAACAGCAGGGTTTTAACAATGTTGAAGTGTTGCAGCGTGGCGTGGACACAGAACTGTTCAATCCCAAGCGACGCAACAGAGCACTGCGCGACAAATGGGGTGCAGACGAGAATACCATAGTCTGTATCTATGTTGGCCGTATCGCAGCTGAAAAGAATATACAAACAGCTGTTGATGCGGTTCTTTCGCTGTCATCGCAATATCGAAATCGTTTTGTTTTCGTTGGCGATGGGCCTTTGCGTAAACAGCTAAAACAAAAATATCCGGATTTCATCTTCTGCGGTACACGTCTCGGTGATGACCTGGCAATGCATTACGCATCCGCAGATATTCTGCTGTTTCCAAGCAGAACCGAAACATACGGCAATGTCTTAACGGAAGCGATGGCAAGTGGACTGGCTACCGTTGCTTTCGATGAGGCGGCGGCGCATGAACATGTTACGAACTGGCATAACGGTATACTCGCTCGAGATAGGCCATCACAGAATTTCACAGCCGTGACTATGCATTTGTGTAGTCGGCCCAAGTCGATACGTACGATTGGTCGAAATGCATCTGAATACTGCAAACAGTTGAGCTGGCCAAATGTTGTCTCACGCTTTGAATCTTTTCTTTACAGCTTGAGTAGCGATATGAAGTCAAGCAATTGCGATAACGAATATATCGAGGACATCCAGTCGTGAACAAACTGCAACAATATGATCTTGATCTTTGCATTAGCCTCAACCGCATCAGCGCCTATCGATTCATCAGCCCTTTCTTCAGCCTTATCAGTCGGCTCGGCGACGGTTTGATCTGGTATTGCCTGATGTTGATACTGCCATTGATCTATGGCAAACAGGGGTTGTTAATCAGCATCCACATGATCAGTGCGGCAATTCCAGCACTGCTGATCTACAAATACCTTAAAACAAAAACATTACGACCACGGCCCTGCGCCATATCTCCAGTCGTGAAACAGAAGACACATACGCTTGATCAGTTCAGCTTTCCATCAGGGCATACGCTACACGCGGTAACTTTTGCGCTAATTGTTGGTGGACATCTGCCACTGTCTTTATTCGTGCTTGCGCCTTTCACACTATTGATCGCGATATCCAGACCGGTTCTGGGTCTGCATTACCCAAGCGATGTTCTTGCAGGCGTCGCTATTGGCGCGGTGTTAGCGGGTCTTAGCTGGCAGATACCGTGGTTCTCGTTAGCCCAGGTTCAATGAATACGGTCAGGCGCATTGTCAGCGGGGCCAGGTGTCTTCAGGGGCACCGTCTGCTGGTTATCAATTACCGCATTATAGAAATCGATTAAACGCAAGGTCGTGCTTTCGGCTGACCAGCTCACGGCATATTTGATGGCTTCAAGACTTTTGACCTGGCGCAATGACTCGTCCCGAAGCAGTGCGGTAACTTTGATTGAAAAGTCCTCCAGATTCTCCTCGGCGATGATCGCGCCCTTTTCAGGTCTCAGTATATCAATTGTGCCCAATACAGCCGTGGAAATGACCGGTACACCCAACGCCATCGCCTCGAGCAATACCAGGCCCTGAGTTTCTGTGCGCGACGCGAACACAAAGATATCGCTGGCGCAATAACAGTCCTTAAGCTCGGTATCGCGATCGAGATAGTTAATGAATCTGACATTGTCGCAGAGACCAAGTGTGTGAGTTTTAGTCTCAAGATGGCGCCTCGCGGGTCCCTCGCCAGTAAGAATCAACAGTATATCCGGGATTTCGGTTCGAACAAGAACAAGCATTTCAAGCAGAAAATCGATGTTTTTTTCATGGGCGGATCGACCGACGTGACAGAGTACTGGCCGATCTGAATCGATCTTGTATTTTCGGCGAAAACGCTCGCCATCACCATGCTTAGAAAAAGCAGCATCGAGTCCGGTTGGCAGGATGTGCAGGGGCGTTGTGACGCCATAATCCATCATCACCTTGTACATCGCTGAGGACGGTACCAGCAACGCATTAACCTTCTCACTCTACGCGCGCGTGTAGCGTCTTGTCAACGCCCTCAGCCATGATGTTGGAAGGAACCTGAAATAGTGATGCAGATATTCCTCAAAATACGTATGAAAAGTCTCGACAACGGGTATATTGAGCTGCTGGGCGAGCCTGATGCCCAATTTGTGTGCTCTGAAGGGCGTCTGTATATGCAGTATATCGAATTGTCTTTCGACCAGTTGCCGGTAGTGCGACGCTGACAGACGCGGCTTCATCAGGCGATCTTCCGGGTCGAATGGGACTCTGTGAGATGGCATTCTGATGATTTCACTGATGCTATCTTCTTCTGCGGAGTCATCACCAGTATATTTCGGTGCGATCAAGGTCACGTGGTGCCCCTGTTTTTCGAGCACGCTGACAAAAGTCTTTATCGATGTGGAAACGCCATTCACGCGCGGGAAATAGACATCTGTGATCATCAAGATACGCACATCTAGCCCCTTCCAGTACGCATTGCTTGAAAATGGCAATCTAAATAATCAGGCGGCGTTTTCGATTGTTTGCAGTGCATCGCTGGCCGGCTGGTGCACATATTGAGCCCAGTCAATCAACTCCAGCTCACCGTCGTGGCGTTCCGCCAATGCCGTGCAACTTTCGACCCAATCGCCGGTATTGCAGTAATGAATGCCATTGACTTCTCGCAGATTGGCACGATGAATATGCCCGCAGATTAGACCGTCAACATGATGCTTTTGCGCTTCGTAACAAACCGCATCTTCGAATCGGCTGATATACTTGACTGCATTATTGACACGATGTTTGATGTAGTTTGAAAGCGACCAGTAGGGCAGTCCCATCTTGCGGCGCAAGTAATTATATGTACGGTTGAGTTCCAGGATGACGTCGTACGCTCTGGAGCCAATGAACGACAACAGCTTGTTACACTTCACCGCGCTGTCAAACTCATCGCCGTGCATGACCAGGTATTGCTTACCGTTGACTGTTGTGTGGACGTCATAAGTACGAATGACCACATTGCCGAACTGCATGCCATCGTATTCCCGTAGGAATTCGTCATGATTGCCAGGTATATAAACGACTTTTGTACCTTGCTTCGACTTGCTTAGTATCGTGCGGATAACGTTGTTATGTTCCTGCGGCCAATGAACACTTTTCTTCATGTTCCATACATCGACAATGTCGCCGACAAGATATAGATACTCACAACTGACTGACTTGAGAAAATCGAGAAGATAATTTGCCTTGCAACCTCTGAAGCCGAGGTGCACGTCTGATATCCAGACCGTTCTGTATTCTAATAGGGGAAAATCGACTACGTTTGAATTCCACTGTTTCGACACCATGCTGATACTCGGTTGCTCGTTTAACCATTTATAGAGGCCGAATATGTCTCTAGTATGAACAATAGGTGAATTTATTGTGACAGCATAGTTGTGTGTGCCGCAGCAATGCGGATCGGTTGGCAAGGAGCTAACCGTGCAGCATGAGAAACTGCTGAAGTGATCGGAGAACCGACCCTCCGGAGTCTGCCTGCGGGGGCCGGCTCCAAACCATCCTCAAGCGGCTTTGGCTCAAGACCGTTGTCGTGAGCGTTGAGACCGTAGATACAACAAATGCGTCAGTCCAGACGAGTTAACGTGCAAACAACACGCATTTGCAGATTCTGAGCTCATTCGAGCGTTTTCAGGAATATCGCAGCCAGAAAGCCAAGTAGCGTGGAGAAGCCGATGATCGAGCCACCTTTGAAATAGGCTTCAGGCAGCATAGTCTGGGCAATCATGGTCAACATGGCGCCTGCGGCGATACCTTCGACCAGTGCGAACAATGACGGCGCGGCGCCAGTGAAGAATATGTTGCCCAGTGCGGCTCCTATCCCGGTGATCACCATCAGCGAAGTCCACATAACCAAAATCCGACGAAATGGGAATCCGTGCTGGCGCATTCCGATAGAACTCGACAAAGCCTCCGGGTAGTTGGACAGAAACAGGCCGCCGATCAACGAATAACTGATCTGTGCCTGGACCAGGCTCGCTCCAATCACGAGCGACTCGGGTATGCCGTCGAGCAGGATGCCGAGCCATATGGCGAGCGGTGCGCCCTTGTGTTCGGTCACTTCAAAAGACATCTCAGATATCGCCGGTAGCGGCGTGTTTGAGTCAATGGCCGCGAGTGTCTTTCTTTTCCAACGCTCGATCAGGTCGTCATCATAATGCTGCTTATAGCGTAGGTACTCGGTGACTTCATCGCTCTGTACGTTCTGTTTTAGCTTTGTCGTCAACACCGGCGTTTGCACCAACAGTTCATCAAAGTCCGATTTTCGTAAAACCCAGACTTCGGTCGCTTCGGTAGCCACCGCAGACAAGGCATGGCGGCAGCCGGTGACAAACGCGAGTCCACCAAAACCGGTCCCGGGCCCCAGGATCTCGGTCGCCCGCAGATGCAATGAGGGGCTCAGTGATGTGATCTCGCCTTTGGCGATAAAGTACATTCGATTGGAGATTTCGCCCCGATGGAACAGGGTCTGTCCCTTGGCGAAACGTTTATAGATCAGGCGGGAGGCGATGACCTGCAGTTCGTCCTGGGTCAGATGCGAAAACAGGTTGAAGCGCCCGATCTCAGCGGCGATTGCGATGAATTCATCGTCCTTTCTCTCCAGCGTGGTTGCTTCGGAGAATACGCCGCGATTGAGCAGGGATTTGACCGATTTGTCTGTCCAGGATCTGGCCTCTTCGGGAGTCATGCCATGGCGATCTTGCAGATGTTGCACCAACGTACTGTCACGAAGGGCGCGATGCAGTTGTTGGATTAATGTGGGTGAACTGGGGACCAGGGCGAAAAAAGCGCCGCGTGGCAACAACCAGAGCGTGACATCGGATGCGGCCACGGCTGCCATCGAGGTCGGTGCCCCCGACAACATGTCCAACCAGCCAAAGGACTCGTATTTGGTAGCAGTGGCTGACGGAATCATGTCGTGTTGTGGATCCAGTAATTCGACCTCGCCGGTGTTGACCATATACAGGGCTTCTGCCGGATCACCCTCAGGGTAAATGAGTTCGCCCTTTTTATAATGACGGCGAACCAGTGACGCTGCCAAGGCACGGTATTCCTTAGTTGACAGCCCCTTGAATATCGATGGTTCCTTGAGGTCGACGAGCATTGCGATGGCGCCGCGCGAGCTCTCTTTGCGCAGGTAGTAGATCGTCGTCGACGCCTTGCGCACAAAACCGCCATAGTCGTTGACCAGCTCATTCAATAACACGAACAGCAGACCGCCGAGGATGCAACCGAGCGCCAGCGGCGTGAATTGACCTTTTTCAAGCGACGATGCGACCAGGTCGATCGTCAGTGCTGCCAGCAACGCGCCGCCGCCGAAGGCCATTAAAAAAGCAATTACACGATCGCTCGGGCGCCAAAAGGCAGAACTGATCGTGCCCAAGGGCAGAGAAACCGCACTCACCAGGCCGAGCAGAAAGGCGGTCAAAACCAGAGATTCAGCAATCATGGCAATAGGTGTCGTACACGATTCCTAGACTGTTGTTTCATCAACTTCAGTATCTGGTGATGCCGTTGCGCATCGTGTCCACCTTCAATAGCATATTGAAAGAGGATGCTACGAACCGGGCCGATCGCAACACGCCTTGAGGAAGGCATCTTAGCATCTTTGCTTGCCCTGCCGTCATGTCTGACGAAGCCGCATAAGCTTGCCATGCAGGATATTGCACCAGCCTGCCCAAGATCGTAGGGTGCGCCGTGCGCACCGGAACCGGCCACCAAACTGAAGATTCGTGGTGCGCATGGCGCACTCTACGGTCTGTTCACTCAAACCGTAGCTATGGCTACGCTTTTCGCTCCAGAGCGGCGCTTACGAACACCAGCCCGCCTGTCTCACCGAGGGGCGAGATGATCACGCCGAGATTTGGATGTACAGAGGATTTTGCGAAGGAGTGGAATAACCTTGTGTTTTGCCGACTGAGCAAAATGCTTTGTGCATTCAACGATCAAGTGAGGGCTCGTCCATCTGGTGGGACACGCGGGCTCCATCCTGCGCCTGCTCCCGTGATCCTGGTGAGAAATGCGGGCTAGGCCGCATGTTGCACGAAGGCGGAACAAGATCCGGGTTAGCCAGTCGTTACAAAGGGCTAATAAACACCCACATCATCTGTTGGTGATATTCTGGAAAACAACTGCGTTTATGCAAAGGGCTGAACAGGGGGCCTGCCACCTTTGAGATACAAACGTCTCACCAGGTCAGGTCATCAGGAACCTTGTATTCGGCATACGGGTCGTTTTCATCAACTGGCTGAACTTCCTCAGTGAAGAGTACGATGCGTCTCTCATTGCGCTGCAGAATCTTCTCTGCAATCGGCAACGGCACCAGCTCGTAACGCCCTTCGATACGCGCGATGCCCAGCTTACCAGCGATAATTTGCTGTTTCATCGCAGCGTCGACATAGATCCGCTTGACCTTGCCCTGGTGCTCGAAGTTGTAAGCGATGTCGCAACTTTCGCCGCGCTCCAGACTATTATTTTCGATGAGCTGGTTTATTTCTGTAGATAGCGCTCTCTGGCGCGCCTTTTCCTCTTTTCTTCTGTTAAGTTCACGGTCGCGTCTGGCTTTTTCCTCGGCGGCCTGTCTTGCCTTGATACTCGCCTCATCAGGTACCGGCCGCTTTTTTGCACGTTTTTGCTTGTGTTTCCGGTTTTTATCCTGGTTGGCTTTCTGTACCTGTTGCTTGGTCACCAGGCCGGCTTTTAAAAGTTGATCCTGAAATGGGTTGCTCATCTCTTGTCTTGGGTCGTTTAAGTGGAGTCAGATATCATTCACCACAAATTTTAGCAAAAACTGTGACCTGACCTCATTTGTTTACCGATCCTTGAGTATTGTTGGCCAGTTTCACCGCTCGTTGACCATCTTGGCAAAGGCAAAAGGGGGCAAAAGGGGACGCTACCCTTTAACCGGTCAAGTGGATAAAGTGGATGGATGGGATATTGGAAGTATAAGGGTAACGTCCCCTTATTCCCGCTAGGTGTACAGTCCCTTTGAGCCTCTACTCAAGCCTGCCGCTATCCACGACCGGCGTTACCCAGTAATGCAGGCCGGTGCCGTGAAATTCGTCGGTCAATGCCTCCACCACGCCTGACATCGCCTGCTCTGGCAGATAGAACTGGAACATGACCTGTTTTCTTCTGCCAGCTACCTGCTCACCGATCGACATGGAGTGGGCCGATGAGCCATGACCATCGACTGAGTGACTGGTGAAGCCGCTGACCTCTTCACGCTCGAGCAGCCAGTCCACGACCGTGTCTTCAATAGCTGGCACAATAACGATGGAAATCAGTACCTTGTTTTCCATTTTCGATACCCTATGTCCGGTCGCCAAAGCGACGATACAGCAGCGGCAGTAACACCAGCGTCAGCATGGTCGAACTGACGAGACCACCGATCACCACGATCGCCAGCGGGCGCTGAATCTCTGAACCTGGCCCACTGGCGAACAGCAGTGGCACCAGACCAAACGCTGCGATGCTGGCAGTCATCAGCACCGGCCTGAGTCGGCGCTGAGCGCCTTCGATAACCACTTCCTGCATCGAACGGCCCATCGCACGCAGCTGGTTGAAATACGTCAGCATGACCACGCCGTTGAGCACGGCAATACCCAGCAGGGCAATAAAGCCGACCGAGGCCGGCACCGACAGGTACTCACGCGTGATATACAAGCCAACCACGCCTCCGATCATCGCGAACGGGATGTTACTCAGCACCAGCAAGGCCTGCCTGACAGAACGGAAAGTCAGGAACAAGATCAGAAAGATCAGACCCAAGGCGACGGGCACGACGATGGAAAGTCGTTGTGCTGCACGCTGCTGATTCTGGAACTCGCCACCCCATTCCAGGTAGTAACCGGCAGGGAGTTTGATCTGCTCGGCAACCCGCGCTCTTGCCTCGTCGACAAAACCCACCAGGTCGCGCCCCGCGACATTGGCTATTACCACGGCCATGCGCTTGCCACGTTCACGCTTGACCGAAACCGGCCCGTCGACGCGCTCAATACGGACCAAATCCTGCAGGTGAATCCGTTGCCCCCCAGGTAGCACGATGTGCTGCGATGCGAACAGTACGGGCGAATCGCGCAGTTCCTCGGCGCCGCGCACAACCACAGGAACACGACGGCTGCCCTGGTAGACGGTACCAAGTTTCTTGCCTTCCACCTGGGCGCGCAGCGCGTTTTCCAGCGAATCCACGTCGATGCCCACGCGACCGGCTGCGAGCCTGTCGACGGTGAGCTTCAAATACTGGGCGCCCTCGTTTCGCGGTGTATAGACGTCTTCGGCACCCTCGATGGTGTTGACGACGGCAACGATAGATTCTGCGGTTCTGTTCAGGCTTTCCTGATCGTCGCCAAAGATCTTGATCGCCAGGTCACCCCGAACACCGGTAAGCATCTCGTCCACACGCATCTCGATAGGCTGGGTAAAGGCAAACGCAACGCCGGGAAAGTCTGCGATCACGGTACGTATGGCGTCGCTGAGTTCATGTTTGCCGGACAAACGCCATTCGTCGCGCGGCTTTAATATCAGGAAGCTGTCTGTCTGGTTCAGGCCCATCGGGTCGAGTCCCAGCTCATCCGAGCCGGTACGAGAGACGACGCCCACCACCTCTGGAACGCGCTGAATCAGCGCCTGCTGAAAGCGCGTATCAATCGCCAGTGACTCTTCCAGCGTCACCGATGGCAGCTTTTCAAGTTGTACGATCAAGTCACCTTCGTCCATGGTCGGCATGAAGGTCTTGCCAACCTGGGTGTACAAGAAGGCAGCCAGCAACATGGCAGCCAGCGCTATGCCAACGACCAGTCGCGCGTGGCTAAGCGACCAGTTCAATACCGGCCGGTACACGCCCAGCAGGCGGCGCACCAGCCAGGGGTCCCGGTGAGAAACCTGACGCAGCAGGTAGGAGGCCAGAACGGGAATCACCGTCAGCGACAGCAGCAAGGAACCCGACAGCGCAAACACGATAGTCAGCGCAACCGGCACAAACAATTTGCCTTCCAGGCCCTGCAACGTCAGCAGGGGAAGGAAAACGATAATGATGATAAGAATGCCCGATGTCACCGGGGTGGAGACCTCGCGCACGGCGCGATAGATCAGGTGCAGGCGCGGAAGGCGTGACGCCTTCGACTGTTGGGCGAGGTGGCTGACGATGTTCTCGACGACGACCACGGCCGCGTCGACCAGCATACCGATCGCAATGGCCAGGCCGCCCAGCGACATCAGGTTCGCGGACATGCCGAACTGTTGCATCATAATGAAAGTAACCAGTGCGGCCAGCGGCAGAATCAAGGCCACGGTCAGCGCAGCACGGATGTCCCCAAGGAATAGAACGAGCAGAATCAGCACCAGGACGATAGCCTCCCCCAGTGCCTTGGTCACGGTGCCCACGGCGCTCTCGACCAGGCGACCGCGGTCATAGAAGACCTTGATGTCGACACCCTCGGGCAGGCCTGGCTCGAGCTCTGCGATTTTTGCATGCAGGCCGGCGACCAGCTCACGGGCATTGGCGCCGCGCAAACCGAGGACCAGGCCCTGGACGGCTTCGCCCTTGCCGTCATGCGTCACGGCGCCATAGCGGGTCAACGCGCCGTAGCCCACCCGCGCGATATCGCCTACGCGCACGGGCTCGGTAGCGTCCGCTTGCACCACGATCGCCGCGAGATCGTCAGGGTTGCGGATACTGCCCTCGGTGCGTACTAGCAGGACTTCCTCACCATCGTTAAGGCGCCCGGCACCATCATTACGGTTGTTGGTCTCGAGTGCGGCCTCCAACTGGTCGAGGCTGATGCCGCGGGCGAACATGCGTGCGTTGTCCGGAACCACCTCGAAGGTCCGGGCCAGCCCGCCAAGTGCATTCACATCGGCCACACCGGGCACGGTGCGCAAAGCGGGACGAATCACCCAGTCGAGCAGGTCGCGACGCTGCATCAGGCTAAGCGCGCCACCCTCGATGGTGAACATGAACATCTCACCCAGGGGGGTCGTCAGTGGCGCAACGCCACCGGCGATATCGGCAGGCAGGTCGGCCCAGATACCATTGAGCCGCTCCGCCACCTGCTGCCTGGCCCAGTAGACATCGGTGCCTTCTTCAAAATCAACGGTGATATCGGTCAGCGCATACTTCGACTCTGAACGCAGGATATCCATCCGGGGAATACCCAGCATCTCGACCTCGATCGGTGCGGTAATCCTGGCCTCGACCTCTTCCGGCGTCATACCCGGGGCTTTGACGATAATCTTGACCTGGGTGGTTGAGACATCCGGAAAGGCATCGATAGGGGTCTTCTGAAACGCCATCCAGCCTGCCCCAGCCAGCACCAGCACCGACAGTAACATCATCAGGCGCTGAGTCAGTGCAAATTGAATGAGCCGGTGCAACATTACTCGCCCGCTTCCAGCCAGATGGATTTGAGGGCAGAGGTACCCGAGACCACGATACGGGCTCCGGGATTGATGTCACCCTTGATGATGACCTTGCTGGCTTGTTCAGCGACGATCTCAACGGTTTTCGCCACGTAGCCTTCACCCACCTCGACGAACACCATGGACTTGCCTTCGTTCCTGACCAGAGATGACCTTGGAATTCGATAACGACGCCCTTCCCCCGTCTGGGCGATTTCAATCTGAACGTACTGCCCAGGGCGCAGTTGCCCGGATTCATCGGCCACTTCGGCACGGACCATGACGCCCTGATCGGCGTCATGAACCATGCGACCAATGGTGAGAACCTTGCCCTGGATTTCAAGGCCAGCAACTCGGACGTCCATGCCCGGGGTAATCGCTGCAACCCTGTCCAGCGGCAGGTGAATCTCAAGCCAGAGCGGTGATAGTCTGGCGATGTGGAAGACCGGTGCCAAGGCCTCGAGTTGCTCTCCCGGAGAGACCATCTGCTTGAGAACGACGCCATCCTGCGTTGCCCTGAGTTCCAGACGACTGCTGAGCTTGCGTTGTTTTTCAATCCTGGCCAGTGACTGCTTGTCGAAACCCGCGTATTCCAGGGTTTGGCTCGCCTCGTCCGCTGCGGTGCGGGCCCGGGTATACCGCGCCCGTGTTTCAAGAAGCCGGCGCTCGGAGATGATGCCTTCTTTACTGAGCTGCGTATCGCGTTTGTATTCGCTGGCGGCCAGGTTGAGCTGGCTCTGCGCATCGAGATAGTCTCCCAGCTTCTCCAGTAACTCAGTGCTTTGAATAACCGCGACCACCTGACCCTTGGTCACTTGATCACCCTCGGCAACCAGGAGAGCCTCCGTCATACCTGCAAACGGGGTACTCAGTACTCGCAGCTGCGCATTGGGGACTTCGACCTTGGCCGGATAGCGCAAACCCCAGGCCTTGTCGATGGATTCGATAGTCTCAATCTTCACGCCCAACATGGAGCGCTGACGGTCGTTCAAGCTAATGGGATTGCCAGCGAGCGCGTCTGGCACCAGCACTGCAAACAAGATGATCAGGATCCCCTTCATTGCGGGAGCACTCCAAGGCTTAGGTTGTAGAGGCTGATGGCACGCCGATGCTGAATCAGCAGTTTTTCGAGATTATTGGCCGCGATGTCGGCATCCTGGCGAGCCTGCAACAGGAGGAACAACTCCATTTCGCCCATCTCGAACGCGCGCTCGCTCACATCAACCCGTGCGCGCGCCAGTTCATCAACGCGCTGGCCAAGCGAGAGGGCTGCTTCTATCTGGTTGAGTTCCACTGCTGCCTTGCGGTGGCGGTATTCAAGGCGGCGCTGGAGCGTGTTCAGATCGACCATGGCCTCGGTCACTGCCATTTCAGCCTTGGCCAGGTCTGCTGCCACGTGGGTCTTGCCAAGAGGCAAGGTGAACTGTACACCCAGCGAGTCGTTCCAGGGCTCGATCTCCAGACCACGATCACGCTTGGCATAGAGCGTAACCACCGGTGCGTTTTGCAGGCTTTTGCGCTCGCGCTTGCTCTGCGCGCGCGCCACTGCGAGGACCAGTTCACTATTGAGATACAGCGGGTGATTTTCGAGGCTTGTCTTTTCGACGCGTTCGATGCGATCGAGATCGGATGGCAGCTCGTTTAGACCGGTGAGGCCTTCCCACAGCGTCATTGCTTGCAGGAACTCCAGGCGGGCAAGCCGATATTTCTCTTCCCTGGATGCGGTTTCCTGCTGGGCGAGTATCCAGTCGGCGCGTGCCACTTCACCCGCATCAAGGCGTTTCTTGATATTGGCTTCCAGGGCCCTGGCCGATTCCCATTGTTTCATCGCAAGCGCTTGCGCCGACTCCGCCTCGCGCAGGAGCCACACCGAATCCAGCACCTCGCTTGCAACTTGCCATTTCATTGCTGCCAGCTCGGCATCGGCCTGGGCCAGCATGTCGTCTGACAATTGCTGACTGGCTGACTTCTCACCCAAACGCCACACGGGTAATGCCAGCGAAGCCTCGTATTCTCGATAGCCATCATCGCTGCCAGGTCGGTCGGACTTGTACAGCACGCCGACCTCCGGCGCATCGCTCAACAAGGCGTCACCCTCGCGGGCCATACCCTCTCCGACCTGACGGCGGGCTGCTGCAAGGCTTCCTTTCATCTGTATTTCAAAAGCTGAGTCAATCGCGGTAGCCAGTGTCAACTCCGCCAGTGCAAAGGGCGATATCAGCAGCGATGCCAGCACGCTCAGCGCAGATAGGTATCTGATCGACATTGTCAGTGGGTCCAGTTTCGGAATGCTGCAGACAATACCAGAAAATACTTATTTTTATATTGGACAAATGCCCGCTCGCACAAGAGAAGCAAGAAAAGGGCACACATTTATTTTCCGTAGCTGAGACGCAGCGGGCGCAGGCAACGGTGAAGGCAGCTATGGCAAACATACAGGCTTGACTCTAGAGGCGCTAACCGCGAAGCGTCTACCAAGCCCATACGCCGGTCTTGACAAAAAAGCAGCGGCCTCACGATCCAGCCCTTTAGCCCGCAGGTGCGTCAGTATCCTCTTGAACCGGCGCATCCACGATGTAAGCGGTGACTCTCATGATGCCGCCGCAGACACGACACCGCCCCAGCGGGGAGAATGTCATTATCATGTCCTCTAAACGACAATAGGGGGTCGTGACAACGCCGTGCGGTCCTGTCCGCACGGCGGTCACTCGATGCCCAGGTCCGCGTAATCGACGATCCGGTAGTGTCCGCCGATTCGGCGCAGCCTGTTGCCATCGTCGAACACGATCATCAGGCGGCGTTCGCCGTCCTGGACGATCGGCGTGATACCTTCGGCGCGATTGATGTTTTCGACACCGGCGATCGAGACGCGCTGCGGCTTGACCGCGGGATCGCCGGTCCAGAACCAGAGTTTGAACGGCTTGCCCTTTTGGTCTTCACGTTGACTGATGATCAGGTAGCCTTTCAACTCCGGGTCGTAGGATAGAGCGCGGATTCCGCCCTTGTCGAGGTCGAGATACCACGGCTCGGGCGCAAACAACGGCAGACCGCCTCGATCTAAGACGTCGTCCCGGTTCTCGACGGCAACAATCAGTGCCCTGCCATCGACCACCGGCGAACGCATACCAATCAGTAGCTGGCGGCCATCGGCACTGAGCCCCAGCGCCTCGATGTTCAGGTCTTTGCCTTGCTTGACCTTGCGTTCCCGGACCGCCTGGTCAAGCGCTGGGAACGCTGTGGCGAGTTCTCCGGTGAGGTCCATGTAAACGCGCAGGTCGACAATCTCATTGCCGTCGAGACGGAAGCGGACCAGCTTCTCTCGTCCGGGCGTTCGCTTGCCAGACGCGGTCCGCGAGTGTGACGTGATGGCGTAGATGTTGTCATGCTTGTCGATCGCCAGGCCTTCGAGATCGTCCAGCTTTTCGGCCTTGCCTTTGCCGCTCACGACATCGATCAGGCTTGCAGTACTGAGCGCCTTGCTCTGGAAGCCAAGTGTGGAATCCGGCGTGAGCAGGTGAAGCGGTCTATGGCTCTCATCTTCGACGATGACGATACGTCCATCACTCAGGCTGGCGGCAGCTGACGGTTCATAGACAGTGCGAAACCGGTTGTAGTCTGGCGCCGGGTCCGCTTCCTGCATAGGCATCTCGAAGGCGAAAGTCAGCACCAGTAGCCCAAGAATGAGCAGCAAGGC
>Ga0272442_10005940_pt1 | contig 16194 bp, 21 predicted proteins | sample SSMForm2O_FD_200262 | JGI IMG/M metagenome (GOLD analysis project Ga0272442, IMG submission 200262) | Marine sediment archaeal communities from Little Sippewissett salt marsh, Falmouth, MA, United States - SSM-Form-2O | ecosystem: Environmental > Aquatic > Marine > Wetlands > Sediment ...
ATTATCATGTAGTCTTTGTGTTCTGGTGCAAGTGGTGTGTATCCTCCATATGTTGGTGTTAGATGTCTTTTTTTGAGCATTATTTTCATGATTTCTGTTGGTTGGTTGTATTGTAGGTATGTGATGTTTGTGGCAAAGTCTAGGAGGCTTTGTCCGTGGTAGGAGAGTATTTCTATTTCGTTGAGTGAGAAGTATGATGGATTACTTATGAACGTGACATCTTTTCCTGAAAATAAGTCTCGTATTTCTTTTTCAAATGCTGGTTGTGGTTCTGCTGGTCGTACTGCGTCGTGGTTTCCAGGTTGTATTATGAGTGATATGTGATCTGGTATTTGTTGGAATTGTTGGGCAAGTGTTTCGTATTGTCGGTATATGTTGCTTATTGAGAGTTCTTTTTCTTGGTTTGGGTAGATTCCTATTCCATCGACTATATCGCCAGGTACAACAAGGTATTTGATGTTGCTTGCTACGTTTCGTTGTCTGGTGTTTCCAAGGTTGCCGTTTATCCATTTAAGGAATGCGTGCCATTGGTCTTCTAGGAATTGTTTGCTTCCTATGTGTATGTCTGAGAGAAACGCGGCGCATATTGGTTGTTCTGTTGTTTTTTTATGGTGTTGTATGCTGATGTCAGGGTATATTATGTTTTGTATTATGATGAGGTCTCCGTTTTTGCTTATTCTTCCTTTTACTCCTATGATTTCGTCGAGGACTACTTCGCTTGCTAAAAGAAATGCTTCTTTTTGGTTTTTTAGTGCGATGAGTGTGGCTGTTGCTGTTTCGTCTTCTAGCTCTATGAGTTTATGGCCATTGGTTGTAGTTCGTACGTTTTTTACTATGCCTATTAGTTGTATGTCTTTCATTTGACTTCGGTTTATTCTGTTGAGTGGTATGGCGTTCATTGTTTCTCGTCTTTGGGTTTGGAGTATTCTTTTGAGGACGTCATGTCTGTTTCTGAATAGTTTTGTGAAGTCTTGTGTTGTTCCTTCGCAGGTGCTTTTACCGGTTATGTCTTTGATTATTTTGATTTCGGATGGATAGTCTTTTGCCTTTGGGTTCCATCCTTTGATTTTGTTGATTTGAATGTTTTGAGGTAGTGTTTCTGGTTGTATGTGTGTTTGTATGTCTGGTTCTAGGTCTTCTGTTTCATGGTCTGTTTCTTCGATGGTTGAGGGTATTGTTGGGATTTTTGTATCATAGATTTCTGAGAGTATTTTATTTTGTATTTTTTTTTCAATGGTTGCTGTAGGTTTTGGGTGAGGTTTTTGTTTTTGTGTTATGTTTTCTTCTATGTTTTTTACTTGATCTATGGTGAGGATTAGGGGGTATTCTTTGAGGTTGTGCAATAGATTTGTGGCGAATTGTTTTGGTTGATGTTTTGATTGTATGTAGCGCATGGCGTCTGATTGTATGAAGGTTCCGTGTTCTGAAAATAGTTTTAAGATGTTTTCCATGTGCTACCCCATAAAAAGTAGGTCCTTGATGAAGGGGTGTATAGTGTTTTGTGTTTTTAGCGTTATTGTTTGTTGTAGGTTTTTTTTAAAAATTGGTGTTTTCAAATCTATACTATTATATATAATTTTCTATAAAATAGGTTTTTATTGGTGGTTTCTTTTAGACGTTTGCAATTATGTGTTAGAAGTTATTATTTTTCCAGAGTTTTTTTAGGGTTTTGACGAAAGGCATATATAAGAGGAAATTCTAATAGTTTCAATGGTAACAGACGTTTATCGAGAAAAAGATAAAATGATCAGCATTAAAGTGTATAAACAGGGCGACGACATAATGATCGGTGCCTGCGATGAAAAACTAATTGGGAAGAAATTCAAAGATGGTAAATTTCAGATAGATGTGTCTAGGACGTTTTATGGTGGAAAACTTATCAGCTCTGAGAAACTGGAGCGTTATCTTGAGGATGCGACTATTGCAAATCTTGTTGGTGAAGAAACCGTAAAATGTGCTATTAAATTAGGTTTAATTGATCCTTCTTGTATCCTAAAAATTAAGGGTATTCCTCATGCTCAAATGATACGTATGTTATGAGTTCAGCGTAGTAATTTTTTCAAGTATTTTTTTATAATGTGTTCCTGGCCAGTAGATTTTATCGCATTTTGGACAATATAAAAAATCGGTATGCTGTTCAAATATTCGTTCAGGAACTCTATTTTTAACTTTTATTTTTTCTATAGGGTTTAGGACCATATTGCACAGACTACATCTGGTAAGTAGATCTTTTTTGTTTATCTTGGTTTTTTGTAATGCTTTTTGTAGCTGTTCATCCAAATCTGTTGTTTTTATTTCAATGGAAGGAATTTTTTGTTTTTTTGTTTTTTGCACTAGTGTTTTGTCTCTTGTGATAAGCACACGTTTTTCTTTATGTGCAATTGCAATGAGTTCGTCATCTGTTGTTACATTGTCTGCAAAATAGGTGTCAAACCCCATTAATCTAAGCCATTTGGCTAGAGTTCCGAGCATTTGGTCGCAAAGAAATTTCATGGTATCAATCTATAGTGAAGTAGTATTCCTTCACCCATTTTTTTTGTTTTTATCAGGTTTAAAGGAATTACTTCATGTTTATTGTCTATTGCATTATCCATAATAATTTTAGGTGTATTTTTGCCCCCTATTATCATAGATCCAATATATACAAACATGTCATCCACACATTTGTGTTGTATAAAACTCCAGATGACGGTTCCTCCTCCTTCAACAAGTACTTTTTTTATGTTTTTTTCAGCTAAAATTTGTAGCATAGCTTCTATGTTGATATGTCCATCGTTGTCTGTTTTACACCCAATTATTTCAATGTGGTTTTCTATTGGTGGTTGTTCATTTCCTTTTGCTGTAATTATGATTGTTTGTGCTTTGTTATTCAGTATCAGAGCTTGTTTTGGAGTTTTACAGGTGCTGTCAAGTATTACTCGTATCGGTTGCTGGGGGTTTGGCACATATTTTTCTTTTACGGTAAGCTTTGGATCATCAGATAGAACTGTGTTGATTCCAACTAGAACTGCGTCGCATTCGTTTCTAAGCTGATACATGCGTTTGATGTCTTCATCAGATGAAATTTTTATTTGTTTGCCACTTGGTGATGCAATTTTTCCATCAAGTGACATTGCACAGTTAATAATTACGTATGGTCTGTTTTTTGTTGAGTTCATTTTGGATACCATGGGCAATCTTTTTTATTTTCAGGGCATATTTTTTTTGTTTTACATGATGGCCCTGCGTTTTTAAAAATTGTTGGAGCAATTTTTTTTACTTCTTTTAACATTAAATTGGCAAGTGTTCTAATTTCCCATTGTGCATGCATGCAACATCTTAGTTCAAAGAAATTTTGCAGTGATCTTGCATTCATGGTAACGATAATGTTTGTACATGCACTATTGGGTAGTACATAGCGTGCGTCTTCTGCGGGAATACCCATTTCAAGAAGATTGTTGTATTCTTTCCATATTTTTTCCATTGTTTGTTCGTAGGCTTTTTTCATATTTGTATCTTTTTTAATTTTTGGCGGTGTAACATAATTGGGATCATGTAAATTTACATATCGTTGACTTTGCTGAGAATAACTTGCGATTCGATGACGCACGAGTTGGTGGGTGAGTGATCTTGAGACATCACTTATTGCAAACGTAAAACTGGTGTGTTCAATTACACTTGTATGACCTAGACTTGTTACGTGTTCAAGTATTGCTTTTAGCTCTTTTTCTGAGGATTTATGTAATTCTTCAGGTTTTGTTTTACTATGTGTGAGTTTTGCTGCCATTGCCGGTATTTTTTCAGGGTTTGGCGTATAACCGATTAATTTAACATTCATCAACTTCCCCGCTCCCCCTAAATACCATTTGCTTTTATTATTTTTGAGGTTTTTTTTGAAGGACATTTTAAATATGGTTTTCTGATGATTTTGTTGGTGATTTACCATGAAAAAATTACAAGTTCGTTCAAACAATCTAAATGAAATGATTGATATTACAGCTGATGTTCAAGAAGTGGTAAATAAAGAAAAAGGTATGGATGGATTTGTTATTGTTTATGTTCCTCATACTACTGCAGGGGTAACTATTAACGAAGGTGCTGACCCAAGTGTTCAAAAAGATATCATTAAAACATTACAACAATTAGTTCCTAGAAATAATGCGTATTCGCATATGGAGGGAAATAGTGATGCACATATTAAAGCAAGTCTTTTAGGATCGTCAGTTACCGTATTAGTCAGTGAGGGTAGTCTTGTTCTTGGCACGTGGCAGCATATATTTTTCTATGAAGGTGATGGACCTAGAAATCGCACTGTTCATATAACCGTGGTTAAGACATAAAAAAGAACTGAAAAGTAAATTTTTATTTATTTTTTTACGAAAAAAATACCTTCTATAAAAACCGCAAATTTTTAAATACTACATAGGATTACCGTCATCTATAGAATAAACCTACTTGGGAGGAAAAAAAAATGATAGCGTTTATACTAACAACCATAATGTGTTTCATTACGTATCTTGTCCTTACAACAGGTAGTGGAACTGATGTTTTAGGTATGTGGAGTTCTGAAGAGGTACTCATTGGTGTCATTCTTTCGTTGGTGGCAGGTGTTACTGCTCGTTCTGTTTTTGTAAAGAAAAGCTATAGAATGCTAAACCCTGTAAGATGGATACTGTTTATAGTATATGTTTTTGGACCATTTTTTTACGCTCTTGCAAAAGCTAATTTTGATGTAGCGTATAGAGTAATTACTGGTAAAATTAATCCAGGTATTGTAAGAGTTTCACCTGATTTGAAAACGGATTTGGGTATTACTATGCTTGCAAACTCAATTACGCTTACTCCAGGAACTTTAAGTGTTGATATTGATGAAAAATCAAATGATCTTTATGTTCATTGGATTAATGTAAAAAAAGAAGCTTTAAAAGATAAGCCAGTTGATTGTAAACATGTTTGTGCGGGTTTTCCTACATGGGTTAGGAGGATTGCAGAATGATTGATTTGTTAGTCGAGTTATCCGCTGAGTTTTGGATAGTTTTAGTTATTCTTTTAGTGGGGATTACTATTGCAATGTATCGTGTTATTCGTGGCCCAACCGCCCCGGATCGTATTGTAGGGCTTGACGTTATCAATACTCTTGTCATTGTAAGCATGGTTATTTTTGGTGTAATTCAAGATAAATTCATTTATATTGATGTAGCAATAGTGTATGCAGTTTTGTCTTTTATTTCAACACTGTATGTTGCAAAATACCTTGAAGGAGGTAGATTTTAATGATAGGTGAAATGCTTGCTGTTCTTCTACCAATTCTTTTAATTATTGGAATTATTTTTATGCTTCTGGGAAGCCTTGGTCTCTTGCGTTTTCCTGATGTGTATACTAGACTTCATGCGGGAACAAAATGTACGACGTTTGGCTCAATTTTTATATGTGTCTCAATTATTATTTATGGACTTTACCGATGGGTTGCAGACTCTGATGTTAATGGATCGGTAATTGCGTTTCATACAGGAATTGCCTTAGTCGCTATTTTACTTACTAACCCAACAGGTGCTCATGCTATAGCCCGTGCTGCTCACCGAAGTGGGGTTAAACCTTTTGGTGCAGTTGTTGATGATTTACAAGGAAAAGATACGGCTGTGGAACCAAAAGCTGCAAAGAAAAAAACTGTTGGTAAAAAGGAGGCTAAAAAATGATTACTGAGTTAATGCAAATACTCCACATTGTTTTACCTCTATTGATTGTTGTGTCGGCAGGTTTTGCAGTTTGGTTAAAAGATCTTATTGCTGCAGCTATTGCAGTCGCTGCTATGAGCCTTCTTTTATCACTAGAATTTTATATTCTTCAGGCACCTGATGTTGCTATTGCAGAAGCAGGTGTTGGAGCTTGTTTGACTACAGCGATTTTAATTATTGCTATACGTGCTACTAAACGAATGGAGGATGAGGTCTAATGGATAAAAGAACTATTATTGGATCAATATTTTTTACGATAGTATTAGTATTCATTTTGTTTGCAATGCTTATGACGCATCCATTTGGTGATATTTCAGAATCTGATATGGATGATACTATTATAGAAAATTGTCAAGAAGAAACTGGTGCAAATAATGCGGTAACATCCGTTGTTTTTGACTATCGAGGTTTTGATACACTGGGTGAAGCAACCATTTTATTTACTGCAGTTGCTGGTGTAATATTGATTTTTAGGAGGGTGCTTCATGACTGAAATGTCAAAAGTTGTCAGAACTATTACTTCACTTTCTTTTCCATTTATTTTGATTTATGGTTTGTATGTTATAGCTCATGGTCATCTTACCCCCGGAGGTGGTTTTCAGGGTGGTGCAATCGTTGCATCAGCTCTTGCGATGATTATTGTTGCATTTGGGTCTAAATGGGTTTTAGATAGAATAAAAGAAAAAAATATTTCTCTTCTTGAAAGTGTTGGAGCTATCTGCTTTATTTTACTTGCATTTTTTGGTTTAACTTATGCAGATCCTGTTTTTTTCAAAAATTTCGTTGTTGACAATCCTTATTTATTTGGCCAGGTTGTAACTGATAATGCTGCTAATATTAACACAGCGGGTGTAATTCCACTTATGAACTTTGCTGTTGGTTTGAAAGTGATAGCTGGTTTATTTGTCATTGTTTTAGTTTTAGCGTATGCAAGCACTGCAATGGAGGGTAAAAAATGATTTATAACATTCCATTTATTGCTGTTGCAGCCTTGATTCTAATAGGATTGTATGCAGTTGTTTTCAAGCGTAATTTGATTAAAATCGTCATTGGTATCACTTTGATTGAGTGTGGTGTTAATCTATTTTTGATTACATTAGGTTATAGAGAAGGGGGTATTGCACCAATATTTACAAATCTTCCATCTGGAACTAGCGCAACTATGGCGCTTCCTGTTCCTCAAGCACTCACTCTTACAAGTATTGTTATTGGTGTTGCCGTTCTTGCATTAATGCTAGCTCTTGTTGTTCACATTTACAGACATTATAATACATTGGATGCTCGTGAAGTTAGGAGGTTGAAAGAATGAGCATAGAAAGTATAATGGGTGATCTTTTAGTGCATGCTCCTGCAATGATTATTGCTATTCCACTTTTAGGAGCTTTTCTTACACCAATTATTAGTAGGATTAATGGTACATTACGAAATGTTTTTGTAATAAGTATTATGGGTTTAACAAGTTTGTTTGTCGGAGTTCTCGCCAATGATATATTCACATCAAGAGTAATAAAAACTTATGTATTTGGTGGATCCCAAGAACTTACATCTCCTGTGGTACGAATACTACTTGAAATTGATGCACTAAGTATGTTTATGGCGATGATTGTTTTGATTGTTGCTTTTGTTGCAGTGATATATTCTTGGGGCTTTATGAAAGAATACACTGGTCTTGACAAATATTACACACTTGTACTTTTGATGACAGCAGGTATGTTTGGCATGGTTCTTACTGGTGATTTGTTTAATTTCTTCGTATTTTTAGAAATAACATCTATTGCGTCATGTGCTCTTATTGCGTTTTGGACTACTAAAGGAGAATCAATTGAAGCAGCTTTCAAATATATTGTGATTAGTGCTATTGGTGCATTGTTTGTTTTATTTGCTATAGCAATACTTTATGGTCAATATAATGCGTTGAATATCGCGACACTTGCTAGTGTTATGAAGTACACGTTTCTTGATAAAGTTGCATTAGTGCTTCTTGTCGGCGCTCTTGCGATGAAAGCAGGTATTGTACCAATGCATATGTGGCTTCCTGATTCTTATGGACGTGCACCAGCATCTGTTACCCTAATACTAGTTGGAGCCACTCAGGCAAGCCTTTATGGCGTTTTTAGAGTATGCTTTACTTTATATGGTAAATCCCTTAGTTTAACAAATAATATTTTAGGCCTTGAAGACGGTTTTCCACTTGCATTAGGTACTTCGTTGGGCATTCTTGTGGTACTTCTTGCTATTGTCACAATGTTGGTGGGAGTGTTTATGGCTTTAAAACAATCTGATTTTAAACGCCTTATTGGTTTTGCAGCTGTAGCTGAAATTGGATATATGATGCTAGGACTTGGAGTAGCTCTTTTATCAATTGAGCCAACTGGCTTAAGTGGTTCTGGACTTATGGCGTTAAAAGGAGGAATCTTTCACATCTTTAATGATGCTTTGGACATTGGCTTAATGTTTCTTGTAGCAGGTGCAGTGTATTGGGCAACAAAAGAGAGATCCCTGGACAAACTTGGTGGTCTTGCAAGAAACATGAAATATACAAGTATTTTCTTTGTAATTGGACTTTTTGCAGTGGCAGGTATGCCACCATTTAATGGGTTTGCATCAAAACTACTAATTTATGAATCAGTATTTCAAATAAGCCCAATTCTGTCAATTGTAGCAATACTGTCAAGTATAATGCTTCTTGCCGTGTTTGTAAAAGTATTTCATTCGGTTTTCTTAGGGCCTGCGATACCAAAATTCAAAAACGTAAAAGAAGCACCAATAAGTTTGCTTGTAGCAATGATAATTATATCTGTGTTAATCGTTTTTATTGGAATCTTTCCTGAAATGTTTTTAAATAATATTGTTGGACCTGCGACAGATGCATTAGTTAATTACAGTGGTTATATTGACGCAGTTGTATTAGGAGGTATGTAATTATGTTAGATTTTCTAAATCCATTACTTGAAACATTTAAAACAGGAAGCGGTTTTTGGCATCCAATTATTTGGATTATTGTAGCTGTTATTGCACTTCTTATAGCCTACATAGTACGAGGTTTTGGAAATAAAAACTATAAAGCTGATAGTGGACAAACACAATCATTTCTTTCAGGTAATCCTGAGTATGAAAAAGAACAAATGCATGTTGCTGGAAGTAATGTCTACTGGGGTTTTCTTGAAAGTCTCAAATGGTTATACAATATTCTAAACAAAATGCATAACGGATACATCAATGATTATGTATTATGGTTTGTAGTTATTCTTGCAATTTTATTTATTGTACTGGGGGTGATTTAAAATGGATGCTGCAGTTATTATTGAAAACGCTTTAGTAATTATTTTAGGAACTATTGGACTTGCAGTGTTTGGAATAGTATTTGGCCTACTTTACAAAGGTATTGATCGTAAAATTGCAGCGCATATGCAGGGACGAATTGGTCCACCAATAATTCAGCCTTTCAGAGATGTGGCAAAACTGTTTACGAAAGAAAATATCATACCAGATAATGCAATTCCATGGGTGTTTAATCTAGCGCCGATCATTGGTTTAGTTGCAAGTATATCAATTTTATTATACATACCAATTGGTGGTTTTAACCCATTACTTACAAGTCGAGGCGATATAATTCTTATTCTTTACTTGCTTATGATTCCATCGCTTTCAATGGTGATAGGAGGTTTTTCTTCAGGATCACCTTATGCAACGGTTGGTGCACAGCGAGAAATGGCTACTATGATTGCGTATGAGTTTCCACTTGCCATAATTATAATTGGTATAGCATGGCGGTTGAGTAGAGCTGATGTGTTTGCACAGATAAATACTCAAAATGTTTTTGCTTTATCAACTATTGCTGGTACACCAGTATGGAATTTTGTGGGACCTATTGGGTTTATCGGTTTTCTACTTTTATTGTTTGTACTTGTTATTGTTACTCCTGCAGAGCTTTCAAAGATACCATTTGATGCTCCTGAAGCAGAAACAGAAATTGCCGGAGGCCTGCTAGTTGAGTATTCGGGGAGAAATCTAGCTATGTTTTACTTAACTGATTCAGTTAAAACCGTTGTAATGGCATCGCTGATTGTTGCTTTGTTTATACCGTATAATTTATCACCGTTGTTTGGACTAACAAGCTATGCTGCTTATGCAGTTGACATCCTATTTTATCTAGTTAAAGTGTTTATCATAATATTGTTCTCTGTAACATTAATACGCGTGGGAATTGCTCGTTTAAAAATTGATCAAATAGTATACACATACTGGGTTCCCTTAACATTAATCAGTCTAGTTGCACTTGTTCTAGTGATGTGGGATTTATGGTCAATGACTCCTGCACCAGATGGACTTGGATGGCAGTCGATATTTCAAATGCTAGGATTATAACAAAAATCCTAGTCTCATACTTTTTTATCAAAACACTCATAAATAGCTTGTAAGTTTAAGGGGTGACTCGCTATGGTAAACAAGTCAAATCAAGATTCAAATGATACTTATCTGCTGTATTTCTTTTTATTTGTACCTACAATAATGCTTCTAATAGGATATTTTATTTTTCCATTTCCACAACCGCAGTCAATGAGACAAATTTTACTTATCCCCTTGTTCTTAGGTTTGATATTGATAGGTGCTGGCTTCGTTTTACATAAAATAATACATGCTTTTTTTCTCAAAATAGTTGGATGGATTATTTTTGCGTTTTTTTGGTCGACAAAACCTGCTTTTCTATATTTTTCAGAAGGTGGAGATGTTTTTAATGCTGTGGTATGCATATTAGGGGTGTATGTTCTTATTTACATGGCGTATCATGAGTGGTTGTCTCATCTAAGAAATGAAAAGTTGTCTTGTTTAAATTGGATTGCTGGTGGAACGTTTATAGCAGGGTTAATCTATTTTTTAATTGACACGTCAGTTTTTCCTGTATTAAAAGAAGGTTTAATTTCCATTGTAGCAGATCAGACAACAGGTTTGCTTAATTTATTTGGTCTTGAAGCTGAACGAGCAGGTCATGTAATTTATTACAATGAATCTCCAATAACCATAATTTTTGCTTGTACCGCAATTCAATCCATGGTTTTGTTTGTAGGAATGATTGGTGCACTAGCGAAAGCTAGCCTGGTGCGAAGAATCATTGCTTTGTGTGTAACTGTAGTTCCAATTTATTTTTTAAATCTTATTCGAAATGCAGGTGTTATTTATCTTGTTGGAAATGATATAACTTCTTTTAGCATGGCTCATAATGTTATTGCAAAAGCAGGATCTCTTGTAGCTTTAATTATACTGCTTTTTATTACTTTTAAGGCTCTTCCTAGTCTCTATGACGAATTACTTTGTATTTTTGATTTGTCAAAACGCAATGGGCCTGTTGAGAAAAATATTGCAAGAGTTTTTTTGGGGAAAAAATAGGATGAAACTTGCTCAAGGTGGTGTGTCATGGGTTGCTGCTGGTTGTATAGTGGTGGTTTTGTTTTGTAGTATTACGTATTTTTCTAATAATTTTTTTAGGGGGGTCTTTGGTTTTTTTTCCATTTTGTTTGTTTTGATTACTATTTTACTTATTGTGTTTTTCCGGGATCCAGAGAGAACTGTGGGTAGTGATGTGGTTTCTCCTGCTGATGGTTTTATTCGTGAGATAACCAAAGAAAAAGATAAAGATGTTGGTAATTGTGTTAAAATCTCTATTTTTATGAATATTCATAATGTTCATGTGAACCGGATGCCAATTGATGGTGTTATACAAAAAATCACTTATTTTAATGGCGGTCATATACCTGCTTTTAAAAAGGAATCTGAAAGAAATGAACGTGTTGTAACACTTATAAATACGTCAATTGGACGTGTTAAACTTGTGCAGATTGCAGGAACAGTAGCTCGTCGTATTGTTCCGTATGTGCATAAAGGTGATACGGTTAACAAAGGTGAGCGTGTCGGGTTAATTCGGCTTGGTTCTCGTGTTGATGTGTATCTTCCTGAAGATGGAATTAATAATGTTAAAGTAACGTTTAAAGATAAAGTAAAGGCTGGTGAGAGCTCAATTGCAGAAATCAATGATTAAGCTTATGTCAGTTGCAGATGTTGTTTCTCTTTTAAATGCGGTTCTTGGTTTTTGTGCTATTCTTTTTTTGTTTTCAGAAGAGATTAGGCTTGCTTTTTCATTTATTTTGTTGGCTATTCTTGCTGATGGTTTAGATGGTATTATTGCTCGGAAAACTAGACATGGTGATCTTGGTGAGTTTCTTGAGGCTATGGCTGATATGACTGCTCTTGGTATTGCCCCTGCTTTTTTTGTGTACACGGTTTATTATGAGTTGTTTTCTGCTGATGTATGGTATTATTTTGGTGTTGGTGTTGTCTTGGTTTTATTTTTTTCGTTGAGTGTTATTAGACTTGCTTCTTTTCATATTATGAAACAAAAAGATTTTTTTATTGGTCTGCCTGCTTCTGCTAGTACGATTTTAATTATTATTCTTGCTTTCTTTGAAGTTGAGGTTTTGTATGTATTGATTATTCTTGTTGTAATTTCTCTTGTAATGGTTTGTAAGATTAGGTTTCCAAAATTGAATAGCGTGGTTCTTGCAGTTGCTACGGTTCTTATTTTGTTAACACTTATTTTTGGAAAGGATTACTATGGTTTTGCTCCTATACTTTTATTTTGTGCTATTTTTATTTATAGTGTTTTTGGACCAATACTGTTATTTGCTAAAAAAGTAAAGTAGTGTTTAATCTGGAACTGAAACTTGATTGTAGTTTATGATAGTGCCAGAGTCAACGGTTATAAGACGGCCTATAACTCCTTTGTTGTTTAATATCGAATCTGTTTGTATAAACAATGGCCAATGATTTGGATTTGATGGCTCTTCACCGATGCTATTGAGGACGTGGTTTGTATGGGTATGACCGGTTAATACTAATGAGACGTTGTTTTCTATGCAATAATTTATGAATTCTACTCTATTATTTGCGATGCATTCATTGTTTCCACTGGGGTGATCATCTGGTAGGTGAAATAATCCTTTGTCATCTTCTGTGTTTACCGCGGGATGATGCATGAGTATAATCTGGTTTTGCTGTTTTAATTCTAAATGGTTTTCTAATAGGTACATTTGTGTGTTGGTAAGACCACTGCTTTCTGGTGTAGGAGCCCAAATATGTCGTTTTATCTCCCATCTGCTATATTCGTATCCGGAATCAAGTGCTATATAGTTGATTTTTCCATAGTTGAATGCGTAGTCGGGTAAAGGATTGATGTATTGGTGATAGGGCGTGTTGTCTTTAAATGGATAGTAAAGTTTTCTTAGAGGGGTTTGGTATCTTTCGTGATTGCCAGGTAGGGTAAAAATTGGGGTTTTGCTCTTTTGCATTATTTCTTTTATATCATCCCAAACGTTTTGTCTATCTGTTGTTTTCCACCAGTCAATGAGGTCTCCTGTTATAAAAATAAAAGTAGGTTTGATATGGTTGTTTACGATTTCCATGATGTTTTCTAACGTCTGTTTTTCATTGATTAGATTGTAATTTTTTCCAATGTGGGTATCTGTTATTTGTATGAACTGATACGATGTTGGTGGTTTTCCTTGTATATATATTGAGTGTGGCCAAAAATACGTATTTTTTTGTGTTGTCACTGTGAGATTGTAAAAGCCTGTGGGTATGCTACTTAGATTATAGGATACTAGTAATTCTTCTTCGGTTACGTCTGTGTCTGCCTCAATCCACTCAGTTAGTAGGATTTTTTCATTTGAAAGACTAAAGGATGTTGATCCATTGATTGATTCTATTGTTGTGTTTTCAATGGTTAGTGGTGTTTCAGAATTTTTTCTTTCTTCGGATATTAGAACTGTTAGTAGTTCATTTTCTACTTTGTTTATTAGGGTTGGACACCCTAGTGAAGGATAAATAATGTTGTCTGAGACATATCCGACACTTAAGCTTATAGTAACTGCAGGAAAATCTCCTGCTTTAAAAGAAAGGGTGTGGTTTCCTACTATTACTGGGTACCATTGTATTTTTTTTATGTATGTAGGTTTTCTTCCGATTCTAATTATGTTTTGATCGATGTAAACGTGTCCTGTTTGCCATGAAATTGTGTCGATTGTTGGAATGATTCCTTCAAAACTGTCTTGTATTTCTAGTGATTCTTCAAAAGGAGTTTTTGTAGGATTTCCTTTTAATTTAATTGTAATTGTCACTGGTTTTCCTATTGTAGGATATTGGTTTTCTATGATAACTTCTGTTATTTCTCCTGGATGGTACTCATTTGTTTGGTTACTATTTAAGGCAATTGAGTTAAATGATGAAGTAATTATGAAGCCTGTTAGGATTAACATTAGATGTTTTGATATTTGTTTTTTTGATTTATGTCTCATTTTTACTCCTTTTGTTAATATGTAGTTTACTAGATTACTAATAGTTTTATGGAGTGTATATTATAAATATTTTTGTAATTATTGGTTTTTATTGTTTATTTATTAGTGAATTCATTCTTTTTTGTATAATACAAACATTTCTAAATAAAAAATGTATTACAGTGTTGATATATGGATGAGCTCCCCAGTGTTGGAATGGATGATATTCCTAAGATTGGTATAACCGGTATGCCTAGTGTGGGAAAGACACAAACACTTGTTAAAATTATTGAGAAATTAGAAGATACTGGTTATAAAGTTGAAGGTATGATTACTGAGCAGATAATTAAAAATAAAAAAACAGTTGGTTTTTTTGTTGAAGATTGGCAGACTCGGGAAAAAGAGATTTTTGCACATGTAGATTTTGATCTAAAAGATAAAGTTGGAACTTTTGGTGTTAAAACTGAGGTTTTAGATCGTATTGGTGTTGCAGCAATTGAAAAGGCTATTGAGGATGAGGAAGTCAATATTATTATCATTGATGAAATTGGTAAAATGGAGATGATTTCTACTAGGTTCTGTGAGGCGGTAATTGATGCTTTGGATTCTGATAAACCAATTCTAGTAACTTTGCATAAGAAATCTCGTAGTCCTCTGTTGCAGGATGTCCGTCGTCGTGATGATATTCGAATTTTAGAGGTTACTAATGTAAATCGGAATCTATTGCCTTATAAGATTGAAAAGATTATGGCTGAGAAGCTTCAGCCTTTGTATTAGGTTTTTTATGAGTACAACGCAGCATACAAAAGTTATTTGTGAAGGTATTACTAAGCTTTTTGTACCTAAATTAGAAGTTACTAAACGGGGTCCTGGATCTAAAGTAAAAGATGTTTTTTATAATCCGGCTATGGAGCTTAACCGTGATCTATCAATTCTTTTAGCTCAATGGCTTGTGAATAGCTCTAAGAATCATTTGTGTTTTCTTGATGGTCTTGCAGCTTCTGGTATTCGTGGGATTCGTATGGCAAATGAAGTTGATGGTAGTGTTTTTGATGTTACTGTTAATGATTGGAATAAAGCTGCTTTTAGTTTTATTAAGAAAAATATTGGTAAAATTAAGTTAAAAAACGTTCAGGCTACTAATGCTAACCTCAATTTGTTGTTGTGTGAGGAGCGTTTTTCTTATATTGATGTTGATCCGTTTGGCTCTCCTGCAGGTTTTATTGATTCTGCGATTAGAGGAATTAGAAATAATGGTGTTATTGCGTGTACTGCTACTGATACTGCTGCTCTTTGTGGTGTGTATCCTAAGGTTTGTCTTCGTCGTTATGGTGCGCATTCGTTTCATTCTTTTATGATGAAAGAGATTGGTATGCGTATTCTTCTTGGTTTTATTGGTCGTGAAGCAGCAAAATATGATAAAGGTATTAAGCCGCTAGTATGTCATTGTACTGATCATTATTTTAGGGTTTATGTGCGTGTTGTATCTGGTGTAAAACATGCTAATGATACAATGAAAAATATTTTTTTTGTAAAATCTGATAAACTTGGTTTTTCTAAGATTAAAACTTGTGATGTTGGTCCTCTTTGGATGGGTTTTCTTCATGATAAAAATGTGATAAAAGAGTTACGCACGCTTTTGTTTGAAAAAAAGCTTGGTTCAAAGCATGAGCTATGGAAGCTGTTATCGCTTTTGGAAGAGGAAGCTGATGCTCCAGCGTTTTTTTATACGTCTGAAGCGCTTTCATCGTTTCTTGGGCGTTCTCCTCCTAAAATGGATGTGATTTTTAAGAAATTAGAGGACAAAGGCTATAATGTTTTTAAAACACATTTTAACTGTACTGGTTTTAAAACTGATGCAGCTTTAGAAGAAATATTATCGGTATTTCAGTAAAGACATATGGTTAATTTTGTTAAGGTGTAAAGATAAAAAATGGAAATTTATTGATGAAACTGAAGTTTTTCAGGAAAAATTATATATATTAATACAGTATTAATATCATATTAAGGTGAAATTAATGGTTCAAGCTATTATTAATATTGATGAAAAAACAAATAGAATATTAAATATCCTCAAAGCAAAATATGGTCTTAAAGATAAAAGTCAAGCAATTGATGTAATGGCACAACAGTATGAAAAGGAACTTCTTGAA
>Ga0272442_10005942_pt1 | contig 16193 bp, 9 predicted proteins | sample SSMForm2O_FD_200262 | JGI IMG/M metagenome (GOLD analysis project Ga0272442, IMG submission 200262) | Marine sediment archaeal communities from Little Sippewissett salt marsh, Falmouth, MA, United States - SSM-Form-2O | ecosystem: Environmental > Aquatic > Marine > Wetlands > Sediment ...
TCGCAGTAATGATATCGTCTTGGCCGGAGGACAGATGGCGAAAACACTGCCATTTTTTGCGATATTTCTGTGTATTGGGTCGGCGGCTTTGGGGGAGGTCACGGCGGAGATACGTTTGCCGGACGGCAGCAGACTTGACGAACCAGCGGAGGTTATGGTTGGGACACAGCTTTCTATAGTCGTTAGTTCGGATGACGATGAGGTTTGGGTCGGAGATTTACAGTTGGAGGACGCGAATTCAGATTATGCTGTTTTATACGGAAGAGACTTCAATGAAGACCCGGAGGGGCCGTATCTTAACTCTTATGAAGGTTCCTGTTTTCCAGCCGCAGGGATGTATGCCGCTGTCAAGTACTGGAAAGGAACGGGGATTAAGGTGTTCCAGTTATTAACGGGCGAGAATTTTATAGCAAAAGATAACTGGTTTGTTGTTGACTATAATGCCATAGATGAAGGGAACTGCAAGGTAGTTTTCAACGGGTACGACCCCACCGGGCCAATGCCTATATACGGAGACCTCCCCCCTCCGGGGTTAGAGCCTATATTAATCGAGCACCGCCATATTGAGTTTATACATGTTCGCACTCGTGATTTTAACGGTGACGGCTATGTTGACTTCGGCGACTTTGGGATATTTGGCTCGTACTGGCGGGAAACAGGCTACAGCGACCCAAACCAGTGTGAGGGAACGGACCTCGATGCAAATGGTGGTATCGATGTTAATGACTTAATGATGTTTTGCGGCTACTGGCTCGACGAGACGGACAAGCGGTGGTGGCCGGTGCTTGTTCGCACACGTGATTTCAATGATGACGGATATGTTAACCTCGGTGATTTTGCGGTTTTAGCTTCGTACTGGCGGGAAACAGGCTACAGCGACCCGAACCAGTGCGGGGGAGCAGACCTTGACGCCGACGGCAGTATTGATATGAATGATTTGAGGCTGTTTACCGATTACTGGTACGGGCCCAGTTGGTGGTGGTGGCCATAGTATTTTAATACTTTAGTAATCTATATAATCTTTTTTGTTTTGTCAAGAGAGATTAATTTTATATAATCAGGAGGTGCGCAGGTGGAATGAGGACGGGTGATATTAAGAGCCTCTGTTTTAATCATTATTTCAAGCTTTCCGAACAGAGCTGAAACAGGCCCGAAAAGAGTCAATATTATGCGGTCCAGGAACGCCATACTTATGCAGGATTGTGCTTTAGTACTTCAGCCTTATCAGCGAGGAACGTACTTATTGTGAGATTACCCTGCCGAATTATTAACCAGAGTTTTAACAGGAGGCAAATATGAAATTGAGAGTAATTTTATCGGTGTTTATATTTTTTGCTTTAGCAGCGGGCGCAGCGGAAGCCGAGAGGCAGTTGGACGGCGGGGAGATAGAGCAAATCCTGCAGCAGTTGACAAGCCAGCCGAAGGAGACGTGGATACCGGCAGGCGTCATCGAAGCCCAGCATCAGGAATACAGGGCTGCGAAAATAACAGACCCGAACGAAATCAGGGACAGAATCAGGCAGAAGATAACAGCATATATGGGCAACCCGAACAAGGTTGAACGGACGGGAGGACTGCAGAAAGCGAGGCTCGATGCAATACCTTTTAATGCCCGTTACGAATTGGCCAACGAATATACGATGAATACGAGCGTTGTAGCAAGATTTGACGGAGATAAATTCTACTGGGAAATCAACTTCGACTCGCGCACTGATTCGGTCGAACCCGGGAAAGAGTTGGCGGGTAATTTTATGACCAACCAGTTTAACCCGGCCTGGAACGCCAAGCGTGTATTTGCCTGGGACGGTGAGAACTATACTACGTACTGCCAACCTGTTAATCATGCAATGGTTGACTCAACAGGGTATGTTTCTCTTGAACCCGGCGGGCCATTAACGGCGGGGTTTGTCCCGTGGGGATACGACTATTATTCCTATGGCAGCTTAACGGCCGCCGACACAGAGGCGGTCGAAACGATTGTCGACGGGGAAACGGTGATAAACCTGACGGTCAATTATTCCGAGGGTACACAGAAAAGTTTTGTTTTGAACCCTGCAAAAAGCTACGCAGTAATCTCCAGTTCAACTACGGGGTTTGGCAACCTGGTTTTCTCCAATCAATATTCCGGTTACCAGTCGGTATCGGGCAACTGGGTACCCGGGACCATTTTGTTGGAAAGATTCGAGGCAAGTTCAAACAGGCTGCTTTCCCGCGACTTGTGGGAGATTACCTCTATTGACGGTAGTATTCCCGGGCAGGAGGACTTTGCTGTCCAATTCGAGCATGACGCCCTGATAGAGTATGTCTCTTCGGTAACCGACAGACCTGCAACGTACTACTACTCAGAGATGATTGATACCGAGCAGCTTTTAACCGAAAGACTGGCATTTGCGGCAAACGAGGGGGTGCAGCCGCAAAACTGCGCTACGGCAGCTTTAAGATACGCCGCCTGCCAGTTAGGTAAAAGTGTAACCGACTCTCAACTGGCCGTTCTGGTATCCGAGCCTAACAGCGATACGAGCCTTTATGCAATGAAGCAATTCGCAGAGGGCCTTGGCCTTTACTGCCGTGCAGTAACGACGGATGTCAGTACTCTAAAGGACATTGAAAACTGCCGGGCGATACTGCATGTGCCGGGTAAAAAGCATTTCGTCGTACTGGAGAGTATCGATAACAGCTTTGTAAGGATAGTAGATTTGGCAAAGGATAAATTTTATTATCGAACGGACATAAACTTCTTCAGTATGGACTGGAGTGCGGGGACGGCACTTTTGCTTTCCAACGAGGCAATAGAAGGCGATTTTACCGAGATACCCGAGAGCGAGCTTGGCGGTTTTATCGGCGCATCGGGCTATAGCTGTACCAACCTAATACAGGAACCGGGTTTCATAACATGCGACGAAGTCGGTGAATTATGCATAGGGGTCCACGTAGATTATTTTGAAAGATGGGGCTGCGAAGCCGCTGAGAGCGGCTCGTGCCATATGATATGGATGCCGAGGTGTCAAACATGCCTATGTATACAGTCCCCCGAGCCAGGGCGTTGTACAGGCTCAGATCCCTGGACCTACTATTATATGAAGGCGTGCCCGCGTTGCTAAAACCTCTCCGCTACAGATACAGAACAAGAATTCAGGGCAGCCGCATTAAGCCTGTCCTGGCTTTTTTTAATGGTTTTCTGTATAAAGCTAACGGGGGCAAGAGCACGATTTTTGTATTCTGAAGAGAAAAAAATGTGTGTTGACACTTCCTCAGAACAGCTTTAAGATGATGTTTATGAGACGCAGCGGATTTACTCTTATTGAGGTTCTGATAGTAATTGGGGTGATTTCGCTTTTGACGGCGATATTAATCCCTGTTCTTGGAATGTGCCGCGAGCAGGCGAGAGCGGTTTTGTGCAGTTCGAATGTCAAACAGTTGGCGATTGGTTTGATGACGTACGATGCTGAAAAGTGTGGTTTTCCGCCCGCCTTCAACAAAAATAAAAAACCGCCTACGGGCGGTTATTCCGGGTACGGTCAATACGACAGAGTTGGATGGTGGTGGTTCAACTACTTGGAAGGATTTTACAAGCAGACTGAGAAAAAAAGAACTGTTCTGCAGTGTCCGTCCAAACACCTTAGTAGAAATAAATCTCTTTCAGATAATATTCTTTGCGGCAACTACGGGGTCAACCGGTCGGTATGCAAAAGCCCGGGCAATGTGTGGGGCCGACAGAGAGAATTTTACGGAGCGACATTTTCTATGGCGGACATAAAACGGCCGGAGAGGACGCTGCTTCTTGTTGACAGCGGCTACAGTATGATAACATGGTGGCATGCGGCGGACAGGCCTCCTTATAAGCTCGGCCGTAAGCTTGAAGATACCGCGTATATACCCGGGATGAAAATCAATGATGAGAAAAGGTTATGGTCCGGGCAGGAGGAAGACGCGATAGAAGGACGACACCCGGGAAAGACAGTCAATGCCGCATTTGCCGACGGCCATACGGGGAGAAAGAAGGCCGACGAATTTCTTGTCGAGAAAAAAGACTACGGCTATGAGAACGCTAAACCCCTCTGGCAGGTGGAGTGAGCCATTTTAAAGAGAAACCTCCCCAATAACACCCCTGATTTCATTTTCATCCGGGTATTCTATCAGCTTAACGATCATTAAGATGCATTGGCTGTCGGGAGTCATCTGCTGATAGACCTCTACCTTTCGAAGGAGGTTTGTCTGCGGGTCCACAAAAAACCGACACTTGTGAAATACCCCGGAACCATCATAAGTTTCTTTAGTCCATTTAAGCTCATAAACTTCTAAACCCTCGGCGGCAGCTTCCATACTTTCATCGGTTATGCGGTTCCACTGGGCATCGGCGGGGACCTGAGATATACTGTAAAACGGCATCAGGCCCAGGGAGCCGCTCATTATTTTCTCGATACCGGCGGCGGTTTGCCCGGTCAACAGGCCCTCCGCGGCTTCGCCTGTAACCGGGTTTTTTGTTTTTCTTATACCGCCACCGATATCATTCAAAACGTATTCATTGCCTGTTTTGGTCATATAGATATTTAGCGTTTTTGAGAGCCAAATCTGCTGAACTGGTTCGGTCTGGTCGGGGGGGAAACCAGCAATATAAACATTTTCATCGATGGCAAAGCTTGCGATATAAACATTTTTGATTTTCTCAATGGCTTTGTATACCTGCCGGAGGCTGACAGCACCGGCGGTTGAGGTATTGATAAATAAAGCCGAGGTGATTAATATTAGCGCTGCGGCTGCAACGGCAGTTTTCAGTAGAGGTTTGAGTTTGACAGCGTAGAGCCTGCTTTTTGCAGCAGAGGCAAATTCACTGAATTTGGCCGGCTGCGCGACTTCGGGCTGTTCGCTGCGGTGGGTAACTTCTACTTTTATGGGGAAGCCGGCATAGAGGCCGGGGGATTGGGCAGCGGTTTTATCTATGGAATATATTGTTGCGACCTCTGATTGCGGGCGCTGGCTGATTGATTCGGCAGTCCGGAGAGTTTCTAAATCTTCACGGCACTGCCGGCAGTTGTCGATGTGCACCGTAATGGGGGTCGGGACTGCCAACCGGATTGTTTTAGCGAGCAAGGCGGGCAGAAAAGGCTTAACCGTATTACAGGTTACAGCCTGGCCGATATAAGCGAAGTGGCGCTGGAGCGTTTCGTTTACGTCAGCCCTATTTTGCTTTTGCTGCGGGTCGGAATCTTCGTTCTGTGACAGCGTCTTTTTAAGACGGTCGAGCTGCTGATTACAAAACCGGCAGGAGCCGATATGGCCTACAATAAACTCCGGTACAGGGTCGCAGCCTTCTCCACCCAGAAAGTCATAATAGTACGACTCAGCCTTTCTGCATAACAGGTTAGTGTCAGAATCCGGCATTTTCGTCACCTCATTCAACATTCAGCAGCCGGCGCAATTTAGTTAATCCCACACAGAGATACCTGCTAACCGACTCCTTTTTCACATTCATTTCCCTGGCTATTTCTCCGATACTTCGGCCCTTCTTATATCTCAGAGCAATAGCTCTGGCTTCACTGGGTGTCAAACTACCCCCAATAAGCTCAAATATCTCATCAGTTCGCCCTTCATTAGTTAAGGCGTTTCTCGACCTTTTTTTATTGACGACATAGTTGGTGTGCTCGGCGTAAACGTTTTTTAGATTATGGTATCTTTCCGTCTTTCGGCCGGCGTCAATGATGTCGTTTGTCAAAGATTTGTAAAGATAGCTTTTGATGTTCCTGACATCCGGAGTGATGGGCCTGGAGACGAGAGAAAGGAAAAAATCCTGGTATACATCTTCTGCCAGGTTTTTATCATGAACTTTGGAGAGAATAACGCCGAAAATAAACTCCCCATATTCGTCAAAAATTCTAGTTGCTTTTTCGACATTTGCCCTGTCATTATTATTTTCGTCAGGCGATGCCATCCAGGTCCTTCTCCAGCAATTTCTCAGAACCGCCGAAAAGCGGAAGAGTTAAGTTTCGTTATCACCATTTATTTGTGACCGCGTTATTTTAAACAATTATACAAAAAGCGGCGGACAAATGCAAGAGGGCTTGCCAAAATCATCTTCCCGGCTGTACAGATGAAGAATAGTTGTCGTCGTTAACAAGTTGTCGAGCTTTTATCAGCAGCAATAATCAATATTAAAAGCACGGGAATCGCCCTCACTAAGGGACCGGTCTATATTGCCGGGGAAACCAAGTGACTTGGAAAAGAAGGGTGTTACCCCCGCCTTTTTCTATTAAAGCCAGATTTTCTTATACAGGGGGGAATCTGGCTTCAGGGCGGCAATGTTGGTGGTTTGTTTTTTTTCGGTACAATAATTTTTTGTTTTTAATTTTGGATTATTTAAGGGATAAGTTTAATGCACCCCGACCATGATGTTTTTGTCAAGGCGCTTGAAGATAGAAGAAATCTCGAAGTTGTCTTTTGCTATGACGAGAATGATATGTTCCGGGTCAGGCTGTGTGCTCCCGTGTATTATGGCCCCGTTGGTATTGAAGGCGACAGTTTAAATTATTATCACTTTTTGGATTTAGAAGAGGGCAGGGAGCAAGAAGCTTTAATTCTGCTCGCCGATCAGATAGTAATCATAAGTCACTCGGAAGAGCATTTTGAGTTGGCCGGATTTTCCAGCTTTGAGCAAAATCAGCTCAATTAAACCAGAAACCGGTTTTGAGAAAAAATGAGGCAGAACCACAAGTCTGAAAAGGGGGATAAGCGTTTATCAGAATGTGGTTTATTAAAAAAAGCGGGCGAGCGGATTCGAACCGCCGACGTCCAGCTTGGGAAGCTGACATTCTACCACTGAATTACGCCCGCGATAGATTATCCAGACACGCTATTTTACAATAACTACCGGGAATTTGTCAAACATTTTAACTTTTGGAAAAGAGTGATATAGTGTCACTAAAAGTTTTTTGTTTCTTTACATGAGTTATCCCGGGGCGGAACTTAATTTTATCACTGTTCCGGGGGGAGTTTCTCAAAAGTCAGGTTGACCGTCATGTCGAAACTCAATCTCTCGGTGAGTTCCTCGTTTAGCTTTCCGGCCGTGTGAACCGTATATTCGGGGAAGCCCGTCCAGTAAGCCTGCCAGAAGTTGTTGTCCTGTGAAATCGTACCGACAAAGACATCCTCACACTTACCTTCGACTGCATTTTCATTAAGGTCAATATACATATAAAGTTTCTTTATGGAAATCTTAACGGTCAGCTCCCGACTTGATGGTGAGTAGTAAACCATCCATTCGCCGGGCTCTACCATTCCTTCGCCGCCCATCTCTTTGGTTATGGGGTTTGGTTGTCCGGGTGTTATAGTCATCCTGCCGAAATTGATTACGGCTGAAGAAATTGTGCCGTCTCGCTCGAAAACAAATTCCCACCCATGCCCGTTTGCTATCCATCGTCCGACGAGAAAGTCGGGAAACTCACCGCCGCCCTCAATAATTACTTCAACTGCCCTGGTCGGGCTGTGACAGCCGCAAAGAGATGAGAAAACCACACAACATCCGAGCAAAATCAATAATCTTTTCATAGTCTTAGGCTCCCAACATCCATACTAAAAACGACAATATTCGCGGAGAACAGTATATATGAATTTGGGGATTTCGGCAAGGCTTTTAGCCCACCTGCTTTCTGCCGAGAGGTTAATATTTTTTAACCGGAAGAGGTTTCCTGCGGAGCCTCCGTGTATGGTTTAGCCGCCTTATACAAACTGAGGCGTTTGCGAATCTCTTCAGCAAAGTCGGTCTGGCCCGACGAAGCAGCCAGTTCCAGTGCCTTTTCAGCGGTAGTAATGGCCTCAGGAAATCTTCCGACTGCTGCATAAGCGGCGGATAATGTATCCAGCGAACCGGATATTTCATAGTTACTAAGCTCACAGGCCCGTTCGGCAAGCCGTATCGCCTTCTCAGGATTGCGGAAGGCGGTATCCGGGTGCGTGGCCATTATCCAGGCCAGATTATTCATAAGTTCGATATTGTCAGGGTTAAGCTCAAGTGCTTTTTCCCAGTGGTAAATGACCCTCTCAAAATTACCCTGTTGGTGAAAAAGAACACCCAGATCTCGATGTACCTGGGGTTGGTCAGGCTTGAGCTCGATAGAGTACTCGTAGTGAACGATGGCATCATCGGCTCTGCCCTGTTTGAGATAAACAGAGGCGAGTTTGTTATGTGTTTCGTGCCAATCAGCTTTTATGCGAATAGCTTCCTTAAGATGCACGGCCGCCTCATCAAGCCTGCCCTGCAGGAGAAGCGCCAAGCCAAGGTTGTAATGGGCGTCGTGAGAGTCGGGGTCGAGCCGCACCGCTATATTAAAATGCTCGAGAGCCTCATCATGTTGGCCCTGCTCGGAGAGTGCTATGCCGAGATTGACTCGAGCCTTGAAGTTCCCCGGTTCTATTCTCAGTGCTTCTCTGTAGTGGATAATGGCTTCGTCGTACCGCCCCTGATTATAGAGAGTCACCGCAAGGTCATAATTCATATTTGAATTATTCTCCGTCACCGCGACTGCATGACTGAACAGGGTATAGTTGTTCTGCCAGTGACCGGTTTGTACCCAGGTTCGTACCATCATAGCCGATATTAATATGACTGCCGCCAAAGCAATTATGACCTTTCTGTAGGGCAATCGCCGTAACAGCTCCGGTGCTCCCCAGGCGATGATGATAAACAACCCCGTGAAAGGAATGTAACTGTAACGGTCGGCGAAGCCCTGACCTCCCACCTGAACCAGGCCAATCATAGGTACAAGTGTGCCAAGGAACCACAGCCATCCCATTGCGAGGTATTTGTGGGTGCGGAGAAGACGAATCACAAAGAGCGATATAACCAGCAAAATCATGGCTGAGATACCAATTTGCCATACCGGTATCGTGCTAACATGGGAATGAGGATAGAATACCGCCAACCGGCTGGGCCATATCATTTTTCCCAGGTATTTTGTGTAAGACATAACAGCATTGGCAATCCGTGACACTATAGAAAGATGCTGAAGCCCTACTACGGCATCGCCGGTTTGCTGATTTAAAAAGGTGACGATACCTGAGAAAACTGAAAGGGCAAAGAAAGGAACTTTCTCCAGTACCAGCCGATAAAATATTCGCCACTGGAAAAAGCTTTTTGGCGATTCCCCGCTTGGTTCTTCAGCATTTTTACCGCTCAGTTCCTTTTCAAAGCGCCCGAGCGGCCAATAGTCAAGCAGTAGCAGAGCAAACGGCAAAGTCACAACTGTTGGCTTGGACATAAGACCCATCGCAAAGGCGGCCAGGGTAAGCAGGTACCTGCCTGCCGCGGGACGCCTTGTATAGCGCATATATACGCCCATTGTAACTAACCAGAAAAAACAGCTGAGCAGGTCCTTGCGCTCCGCTACCCAGGCTACAGATTCAACGTGAAGGGGGTGCAGGGCGAATGCAGCCGCAACAAATGCGCTCTGCCATAGACCTCGGGTCATTGATTTTAGTACGATAAACAGCAGGAGGGTATTTGCTATATGAAAAATAAGATTCACCAAATGGTGTCTGCCTGCATTAAGGCCGAATAATTCGCAGTCCACCATGTGGCTCATCCAGGTCAAGGGGTGCCAGTAGCTGAAGTACCCAGTGGTAAGAGCCCATTTAATCCCTTCGCCCGTCAGCCCGGCTGTGACATTAGGATTGTCGTAAACGTATTTATTGTCGTCATAAGTTACAAATTCATAGCTGTGGACCTGCCAATAGACCGCAAAGGTACTCACCGCCAGAATCAGGCAAATACCCAAGGTCAAATATTTATTTGATGTTTTATTCATTTGTCCGCGAAAATTTTTTATTTAATTATCATTACTACGGCTAAGGTTCAACATAAGGCTTACCGGCCTTATAGAAACTGAGATGTTTTCGAATCTCTTGCGCCAGTTTATCGTTTTGCGAAGACAATGCCAGTTCCAGGGCCTTTTCAGCTGTATCGACGGCTTCGGCAAATCTTCCCGCCGCCGCATAAGCAACAGATAAAGTATCAAGGAAGTCGGCTCTTTTATAGCTGGTAAGCGCACAAGCGCGGCGGGCCAGCCGAACTGCTTTGTCCGGATCACTAATTTTCTCATCTTGACTTACTGCTTTGAGCCAGCTTAGACTATTTAGAATTTCCGTCCCATCAGGCCTTAGGTTCAGAGCTTTATCCCAATGATAAACGGCTTTCTCGAGATATCCCTGACTATGGAAAAGCGTCGCCAGGCTATTGTGCAGTTTCGGCTGATTAGGATTGTCCTGAAGGGATTTAAGCAGACGTGAAATAGTATTTTCCAGTTCATATTTTGCCGTTCTCAAAGCACTTTGGGCATCCTGCGAGTCAGGTGTATTCTCAAGCACTTTTTCAAAATGCATAACAGCTTTATCAAAACGCCCCTGTGTGAATCGAATCTTACCCATCATATAGTTCGCCTGCGACATCTCTGGGTCCAAATCCAATGCCTTACTATAAAATGTAACGGCATCGGCGAGGTTGTTCTGCCTAAAATAGATACCGCCCAAATTATAGTTTGCTTTCACTGAATAGGGATTGTAAAACAAGGCCTTTTCATAGTGTTCCATAGCCTGGTTAAGTTTTCCTTCACGTGCTAAAATAACACCTAAATTAAGATGAGCAATTGCGTATCCAGGTTTGACCTGAAGCGTATCCGAACTTTTGGAAGTCAAAACTTCATCTGCCAGATACGCGGAAAAATTGGCAACTATCGTCTGTTTGTCCTGTTGGGAAATAGCTATTTTTCCCAAATGCAAATATGGCTGTTTCATATCGGGCCATTTTTTCAACATCTCATTACAGACTTTTTTCGCCTTATTGTATTTTCTCTGGGCTGTATACAATAACATTCTCTCAATAGAATTATAAACCTCGATGAATTTTTTGGTATTGGAATTCGTTTGCTCAAACCGGATATTTTCATCCACCGGCAGAGATGAAACATAACCCAGCGACTCCAGCCGCCTTCTGGATTCATTGTCTAACACCACTTGATTTGTAGTTATGTTGTCAAAACTGGTATCCTGGACAATCGACTTTAGTTGCTCCTGCATGGTGGTCACTTGTTGACTCTGCACGTCTAAGAGATTCCTGGTCTCATGAGGGTCCTGGTAAAGGTCATATAATTCCGGTTCTGAAGAGTGAATGTACTTCCAGCGACCGCTTACCAGACCAAGAAATGGACCAGCATTGAATTTGGTAGGCATCAGTGATTCACAATACAGGAATCGCTCATTTTCACCTTCACCTGCCCCTTCTTTTAGACAATATTCGGAAAGGTCTTTTCCCTGGACAACCGAAGGAACGGAAATTCCAAGAAGACCGCAGACGGTAGGAACTATATCCACCAGAGCTACGGTATCATTTACCACTGATTTAGGTCCTCCGGGCAGTTTAAAAATCAGCGGAACGTGCACTGTACTGTGATAAATAAGATACCCGTGCGTGTTTTCATTATGCTCATTGAGGCCTTCTCCATGGTCGGCGGTAATGATTAACAATGTCGAATTGTAGAGATTGAGCTCCTTTAATTTCCTGATGACTCGTCCGATGTGGTGGTCCGTATAGACAATTTCGCCATCGTAAATATGCTTTAGAAGCGGCAATGTAAATCGTTTATGTTTAAGGTATGGACTATGCGGGTCATAATAGTGGAGAAAAAGAAAAAAATTTTCATTCTGTTGTTTATCCAGCCATTGGTTTGCTAAACGAGTTACTTCAGCCGCATCGCGCTCGGCATGTTCACCATCCGGCTTGTTCTTGTCTTCCAAACTGTCATTATAGCTGTCAAATCCCTGGTCAATGCCGAACTGCGAGTCAAGAACGAAGGCCCCAATGACAGCACCGGTGGAAAAGCCATTATCTCGAAGTATTTCTGCGAGGGTAACATTTCCCTGGTCCAGATAATAATTATCATTGTCACGAACGTTGTGATAGGGCGGAATAGTACCGGTCAGCATCGAGCTGTGTGAAGGGAGAGTAATGGGCACCGCTGATACGCAGTGATTGAATCTGATACCCTCTGCAGCAACAGCATCGATATTGGGGCTGGTTTTTCTGGAGTAGCCATAACAGCTAAGGTGGTCCGCCCGGCAGGTATCAATGCTGATAAGGACAACGTTACGTATATCTTTTGGGGTTAATTTTGTCCGCCTCACATCTTCCCTGCTAAATTCGCCTTGATGTTTGTCCTGTAGCGACCAGTTTGTCCGCGGAAACAACCACAATGCCACCGGTATGAGCAGTATCAATATTACCGCTGCTGCCGGTAATATGTATTTTATCAAACGGGTTGTTCGCCTCTTTTTCAATATCTTAATCCTGAAACATTTTCCAAGCTACCACTGTTTGGTCGGCATTTTTGCTTCCTGACTGAAAAATTCAAGGTCTAACGGGCTTAATCAAACAAGCACTTAGTGCCAAATATTTGTTCGCTGTTATATCAATCTGTTCTGTAAAAAGTTTTGATTTAATCATGCTAATTCCGATTAAGGCTCAATATAAGGCTCACCGGCTTTATACAAAGTGAGATGTTTCCGAATGTCTTCGGCCAGATTAGCCTGTTCTTGTGACTGGACCATTTCCAGGGCCTTTTCAGCGGTAGCAATAGCCTCAGGGAATCTTCCCGCCGCTGCATAAGCGGCGGATAATGTATCCAGTGAGCCGGCTATTTCATAGTTGCTAAGTTTGCAGGCCCTTTCAGCAAGGCGTATCGCCTTCTCAGGATTTCGGAAAGCGGTATCCTGGTTCGTGGCCAATATCCAGGCCAGATTGTTCATAAGCTCGATATTGTCAGGGTCAAATTCAAGTGCTTTTTGCCAGTGGTAAATGACCCTTTCAAAATTACCCTTTTGATGGAAAATAACGCCCAGGTCTCGATGTACCTGCGGCTGGCCGGGTTTTAGCTCGAGCGAGTACTCGTAGTAAATTATGGCATCATCGGCTCTGCCCTGCCTGAGATATACAGTACCGAGTTTGTTAAGTGTTTTGGGCTCAGATTTTATCCGAATAGCTTCCTGAAGATGCTCGGCCGCCTCATCGAGCCTGCTCTGTAGCAGAAGTGCTGAGCCGAGATTATAATGGCCTTCCTGAGAATCAGGGTCAAGCCGCACCGCCATATTAAAATGCTCGAGTGCCTCATCATATTGACCTTGCTCGAAGAGGGTTATCCCGAGATGAATGTGAGCCTTGAAGTTCTGAGGCTCTATTCGCAGCACCTCTCTATAGTGCATAATAGCCTCGTCAAATCGCCCCTGGTCATACAGTGTCACCGCAAGGTTATAATTCATCTTGGAGTTATTCTTCGTCACCGCAATTGCATGACTATACAGGGTACAGTTGTTTTGCCAATGACCGGTTTGTACCCAGGTTCGTACCATCATAGCCGATAGTAATACAACTGCCGCCAAAGCGAGCACAATCCTGCTGTGAGGCAGTCGCCGCAACAACTCCGGCGCTCCCCAGGCGATGATAATAAACAACCCTGTAAACGGCAAATAGCTGTATCGGTCAGCCATGGCCTGCGTTCCCACCTGAACCAGACCAATCATAGGCACAAGCGTCCCAAGGTACCAAAGCCACCCCACAGCGAGGTATTTGTGGCTGTGGAAAAGACGAATCACAAAAAGCGATATAATCAGCAACATCAGCGCTGAAATACCTATCTGCCATACCGGTATCGTGCTAACATAGGAATGAGGATAGAATACCGCCAACCGGCTGGGCCATATCATTTTTCCCATGTACTTTCCGTAAGAAATAACGGCGTTGCCAATCCGTGATATTATAGGAAGATGCTGCATTCCTACTACGGTTTCGCCGCTTTGCTGACTGAAAAAAGTAACAATACCTGAGAGAACTGAAAGGGCAAAGAATGGCACTTTTTCCAGTATCAGGGGGTAAAATGCCCGTCGCTGGAAAAAGCTGTTTGGCAGTTCCCGGCTCGGTTCTTCGGTATTTTTAATGCACTGCTCGTTCTCAAAACGCCCGAGCGGCCAATAGTCAAGCAGCAGCAGGACAAACGGCAGAGTTATAACTGTCGGCTTGGACATAAGCCCCATCGCAAAGACAGCCAGCGTCAGCAGGTACCGACCCCCCCCCGGACGCCTTGTATAACGCATATATGCACCCATTGTAACAAAAAAGAAAAAACCGCTGAGTACATCCTTGCGCTCCGATACCCAGGCTACAGATTCGACGTGAAGCGGATGCAGGGCAAATGCAGCGGCAACAAATGCACTTTGCCACAAGCCGCCGGTCATTCGTTTGAGCACGATAAACAGCAGCAGGGTATTTGCTATGTGCAAAAGCAGATTAGTCAAATGGTGGCTGCCCGCGTTAACGCCGAATAATTCACAGTCGAGCATGTGGGACAGCCACGTAAGCGGAAACCAGTTGGCGGCATAGCCTGTGGTAAAGGCCCAGATAACGCCCTGTCGTGTCAGTCCGGCTTTGACATTGGGGTTTTCAGTAACGTATTCGTTGTCGTCATAATTGACGAAATCGCAGCTGTGCACCTGCCAGTAGACCGCAAATGTACTCGCTGCCAGAACCAGGCAAATGCCGAAAGTCAAATATTTATTAGTTGTCTTATCCATCTGTCGGGGGGGATAAAATCATACTTATTTCGGCTAAGGCTCAACATAAGGCTTACCGCCCCTGTACAAATTCAGATGTTTTCGAATTTCTTTCGCCAGGTTATCGTTTTCCGAAGACAAGGCCAGTTCGAGGGCTTTTTCATCAGTAGTTATAGCTTCGGTAAATCTGCCGGCTGCCGCATAAGCAACAGATAAAGTATCAAGGAAGTCGGCTCTTTTATAGCTGGTAAGTTTACATGCGCGCTGGGCCAGCCGAACAGCTTCGTTTGGGTCGCTAATTTTTTCATTTCGACGCGTTGCTTTGAGCCAGCTTAGATTATTTAGAACTTCCGTCCAATCAGGCTTGAGTTGCAAGGCCTTATGCCAGTGATAAGCAGCCTTTTCAAAATTCCTCTGATTGTGGAAATGTATCGCTAAACTATTATGCAATTGTGGCTGATTGGGTTTCTGCTCAAGTGACTTAAGCTGACGCAAAATAACATTTTCCAGTTGACGCTTTGCTGCCTGGAGAGCTTGTTCAACTTCAGGCTTATCGGGCGTCACTTTCAAGACGTTGTTAAAGTGTATAATAGCTTTATCGAAATTTCCCCGTTTAAATTGAATATTGCCCATCATATAGTTAGCCTCCGGCATCTCGGCGTCCAAATCCAAGACCTTTTTATAATATATGACGGCCTGGGCCAGATTATTTTGTCTAAAATAAACACCGGCCAGATTATAGTTCGCTTTCACTGAATAGGGATTGTAAAACAAGGCCTTTTTATAGTGTTCCATTGCCTGGTTAAGTTTGCCTTCACGTGCCAACATAACGCCTAAATTACTGTAAGCGACTGAATACTCAGGTTTAATCTGAAAAGCGTCCGAACTGTCGTAAGACGATTCTTCATTTGCAAGGTATGCAGAAAAATTGCTGATTGTCGCTTGTTTGTCATTCTCGAGGAGAGCTATTTTGCCCAAATGAAAATACGGCTCTTTCATATCGGGCCATTTTTTCAGCATCTTATTACAGAGTTCTTTTGCTTTGCTATATTTTCCATCTGCGGTGTATGTCAGTATCGCCTCAAAAGAATTATAGGCTTCGACTAATTTTCGGGGGTCAGTACGACTTTGATTAATTTGAATATCCTCATCTATGGTTTTTCCTGAGATATATCCTAATGACTGGAGGCGGCTTCTGGTTTGTTCATCCAACAAAGTTTTTTTAGCCGTTACAGCTTTAAGGTTGGCATTTTGCAAAATTGAATTTAGCTGCTCCTGCATAATACTTGCCTGCTTACTTTGCTGTTTGACCAGATTCCTGGTCTCATGAGGGTTACTGCCAAGGTCATACAATTCCGGTTCTGAAGTATGTATGTATTTCCAGCGGCCGCTTACCAAACCAAGCAACGGTCCTACATCTAACTTTGTGGGCATCAGTGATTCACAATATAAGAATCTGTCATTTTCACTCTGAGCGGGCAGTTCTTCTAAAAAATATTTAGACAGGTCTTTTCCCTGAACAGCCGAAGGCGCCTTGAATCCGAGAAGACTGCACACGGTGGGCACTATATCCACCAGACTTACTGCATTATTCACCACCGCTTTAA
>Ga0272442_10005943_pt1 | contig 16193 bp, 18 predicted proteins | sample SSMForm2O_FD_200262 | JGI IMG/M metagenome (GOLD analysis project Ga0272442, IMG submission 200262) | Marine sediment archaeal communities from Little Sippewissett salt marsh, Falmouth, MA, United States - SSM-Form-2O | ecosystem: Environmental > Aquatic > Marine > Wetlands > Sediment ...
TTGGTAGAGCATTTTTGAGACAATCCATTCTGTGCGTGTGATCGGTGTTGTCAGCATCTTCCGTAGGATACCATCTTTTCTAAACTTGGTATTACGTTCAATGCTCCCGTAGATACAGGTTTGCATAATGGTAAAACCGATCATCCCCGGCAGGAAGAAATCAATGAATTCAAAGTCACCAGTGATGGTTTCTTCTCCTTCAATGTTAACTATGGTGCGTCCCCCTGACATGTCCATGTTCATACGTTGGACGACACTAGCAAGGATGCTTTGTACTGCTTGATTGGATTGCTCGCTTTGATCATAGTAAAACGTGAGATTAACTGATGCATTAGGATCCATCTGTGCTTGTTGTACGGTTTCTTGGAAACCACTGGGGATTACTAGAAAGCGTTTGAGGTCATTTTCATCCATGTAGGTTTGAACGTCAGTGTCAACATCAACAAGTGTCACCTTGATGACTCCTGTGGCATTTAATGCTTCAAGAAACTGTTGAGACGTAACAGAGTTATCAAGATCCTGCACACGAAGCTCATACTCTGTGTTATCAATATCAGAAAAGATCGCCCCGAAAATAAGAATTAACATCACAGGAAATAAGAGCGTCCAGAAGAGGATGCCTTTACTACGAGATAAGCTTAGAAGTTCAGCTTTAAAATCAGCAGCAATAATACGTGGTCTCATGTGTTCTCCTCCGAGAGTCGTGCTCCTGTCAGCCGAAGGAAGACCTCCTCTAGATTTGAACGCCGGATATCTACACCTTTGTATTCGATACAAGAATGTCGTAATTCTGAAAGTACTTCGAGGACTCGTTCTTTATTATCAATGGTGATAACAAGGTCTCCATTTCCTGCTGATCGCACCTGAAATCCTTGTTCCTTAAGAATATCTAAAGCTGCACTATCCTGGCATTTTTTGATATGCAGAAGGCTTCCGCTCCCATATTGATCTATGAGACCATCAGGTGATCCCTCAGCGATAATACGACCTTTGTGAATAATCGCGACATGATCAGCAAGGTATTCAGCTTCCTCCATGTAATGCGTGGTGAGAAACACGGTTTTTCCTTTTTTCCGAAGACTGCTAATGATCTCCCATGCTTCACGACGTGCCTTGGGATCAAGACCAGTTGAAGGCTCATCAAGAAACACAATTTCCGGATCATTGACCAAGGCGATAGCGACACCAACTCGTTGTTTTAAACCCCCGGAGAGATTCTGATACAGGACACCTTGAACACTTGTTAAATCCATGGATTTAATTAACTCTGGAATGGAGACATGTTTATCATACAACGCAGCAAAATATTTGAGGGTCTCTTTCACGGTTAATCGTTCAAAGGAATGAAACTCTTGAGGGAGGATACCAATTCTGTCTTTAATTGATTTAAACTCTTTCTTAATGTTTCTCCCAAGGATACGAATATTTCCAGCAGTAGGTTCACGGATGGATTCAATCATTTCCACGGTGGTTGTTTTCCCAGCGCCATTCGGACCAAGAAACGCAAAGATTTCCCCACGACGAACAGTAAAGGAGATATCATTAACAGCAATAAGATTGCCATAGACTTTTCGTAAATGAGATACCTCAATAGCTATCGATCGTGAAAGCCGTTTAGCCTCTCCACCTGGGAACTGAATCACCCCTTTAGCGTTGCATTGAGGGCAGGAAATCACACGACGTTCACCAGGGGCTCCGCTAAAACGGGAGATAGTACTACAGCTAGGGCAACGGAATTTTTTAATATTTAACCCGTTCATGATTTAATAAATATATGAGAATAAAAAATGCCATATATAGTTTTCTAAACATTTGTAACAATAAAATAATTTAGGAGGAGTCCCCCTCCTATTATCATACTAAAAACTCCGATGTTTTTAAAAGAGTGTTTTTCATTGAGACTATGATGAGACTGGATGCACTCGCTGGTAACAAACGCATTCTTTACCTAGGTCTTTTCATCCTATTCCTAGCAATTCCACTCCTTTTTATCGGTTTTCATATGTTTATACAACCACTTACTCAACTACCCCTAGATCCCTCTGAATCACAAGCGTTGTCTCCCCTTGCCATCATATGTATCATTGCTGGAGGTGTGTGTTTACTCCTTGGTTTATTCTGTGCTCATGTAAGCCTTCCTAAAGAAGAACAAGAGAGTACACAAAAATAAAAACAAGCCTTCATTTTATTCATATAAGGGAAGATACTTTGTTTTTAAATATGAGAGAAATACACCTGCTTGTAATCCTTCTCCACAGGTCTTTTGAATGATGTCTTCTGCTGTCATCATACGACCATATTGATGGATGTGCTCTCTCAACCATTTCAGAATACCATGGAACTGCCCTTTTTGTATATCCTCATCAAGACCGGTTTGATCCTTGGAGAGTTGATCAAAGAGTTGAGCTGCATAGATGCTGCCTATCGCATAGGTAGGGAAATACCCAAAGCTTCCTCCACTCCAATGCATATCCTGCAGTACTCCCTGGATATCATCAGTAGGTGTAACACCTAATAACTCCTCCATGTATTGGTTCCAATACTCTGGAAGCTCTTTGACCTTGATCTCTTCATTGATAAGTTGTTGTTCTAATTGGAAGCGAAGAATGACATGGAGACAATAGGTGAGTTCATCAGCTTCAACACGAATTAATGAGGGACGAACCATGTTCACAGTTTGATACCAAGTATCCAATGAATACTTCTTCATTGCCGTTGGTACAATCTCTTTGAACAAAGGCAGCATATATTGCCAGAAGGAATGACTGCGAGCAATCATGTTTTCCCAGAACCTTGATTGAGACTCATGCAAACCTAATGAGGGGGCATCACTAATAACCGTGTACTTGTAAACATCTTGAGGAAGCCCAAGTTCATACAAGGCATGTCCTGCTTCATGCACCGTGGAAAAAAAGGAAAACAGGGGATTAGGTCGAGTATAACTTGTAGTGATCCGTACATCTTGTGTTCCTATTGCTGTAGTAAAGGGATGTGTTGATTGGTCAAGACGAGCAGTCTCATCTGGTAACCCAAGTAGCGCTATTGTTTTTATACATATCTTTTGTTGTTGTTCCTCTGAAAACGTGAGTTCTACTGATGATTGCTGTTCATAGATTTTCGAGGTCGTTATTGTATCAACAAGGTGTGAAAGATCTTTTTGTAATCGTGAGAATTCAGAGGAAAGTGTTGTAACCTTCATGCCTTCTTCATAGTCATCTAGCAATGTATTGTATTTAGGACCAGGGACATCCATAAACCTGATGTACTCTTGTTGAAGATCAAGAATGTTTTTCAGATGTGGAGCAAACACCCCAAAGGAGTTTTTCTTTCGTGCTTGTTCCCATGATTGATAGGCCATCGTCGTAGTTTTTGACATTTTCTCAACAAAAGAGGAGGGAACCTTCCGCGCTTTGTCAACATCTCGCAGGAGTCGTTGGACAATCAATTGATGCTTCTCATCTAATGTTTTTAACGTGGTTTCTTTATTTAACCGTTGGATTGCTTCATAGAAGGTGTCATTAATGACTTTCTCATGGGAAAGTCGTGAGAGCAATGCACTATGTTCAGCTCGTTCCTGTGCACCACCAGCAGGCATATAGGTGAGTTGATCCCAGCCAAGTAAGGCACCAATGCCACCGAACACCGAGAGCTCTTTTTGTTCTTTCATGATATATTCGAGATCATCAGTCATTTTTTTCATTCCTCTTTCACATCAAGTTCAATACCAACAGGACAATGATCAGATCCTTCTACTTCTTGGAGGATAAAGGCATCTTTGACCTGTGGTAAAAACTCTTTATCAACAAAAAAGTAATCAATTCTCCAGCCGACATTGCGCTCACGAGCTCGTGTTTTCATATCCCACCAGCTATACTGGTCTGGCTCCTTATGAAACGCTCGAAAAGTGTCAACGTATCCATGATCAACAAAGGTGTCTATCCACGTTCGTTCCACAGGTAAAAACCCTGATACTTTCTCATTTTCTTTTGGACGAGACAGATCAATTTCCTTATGGGCTGTGTTGAAATCACCACAGACAACAATATGTTTTCCTTCATCTCTAAGGTTATCAGCTATAGCGAGAAAGGTATCATAAAACGAAAGCTTATAGTCAAGACGCTCCTTGTTTTTTTTACCATTAGGAAAATAAACGTTAAAGAGTGTGAACCAAGCATATTCCGTGATAAGGATACGTCCCTCTGTATCAAATTTTTCAATGCCAAACCCTGTTGAAACAGACAATGGTTTTGGTTTTGAATACGTGGCAACACCACTGTATCCTTTCTTTTCTGCACTGTTAAATGAAATATGATAATTAGGAGTATTTTTCACATGTGCTGGAAGTTGTGATGCCTCTGCTTTGATCTCTTGAAAACACATGATATCAGGAGCAGTTTTCCTGAACCACTCAAACATTCCTTTTCGAACAACTGCTCGTAATCCATTGACATTCCAGCAGAGTACTTTCATGGCAAAATACCTACATCAACCGCTGGCAGATAAGATTAACCCAGTTATCAAATAGTTTTAGCGAGAGGTTACCTTGAAATGAGAGAATAGTTTCACTCTCCTCCCTTCTCCCTGTTTAAGTACCACGGGTGCTATGATGGATATAACTTGACGACCATTGTGGGGGATCATGCCAGCACGACTGGCATGTCTGCCAATCTTTCCATCTTTCCAAGTCATCCCATCCCCTCCTCCTCACTTTTTTGAGGAGGGTTTCCTTTATATACCATAGCTCTTATATATTCTCTGTGGACGGTGCACCGAGGGAACACCATGAGTGAAAAAATATGTAGTAAATGCCACAAAACCTTTTCTATTATTGAACATCAGTCAGGACTTGTTTTTGATGAACATATGTTTGTCTGTGAAGATTGTTGTGAGCATACTGATGAGGCTGATTTTGAACAATGGAAAGCATCTAAAATGCAAAATCCAGATATTGGTATGCCTATTGGTCTGTGGCTGATTCATGAACATAATAAAGACAAACCCTTGTTTACTACAAAGAAAAATGAAGACTAAATAGACCATTTCTTTCCTTGTCATACTTTTTTCGAAAATACTATATAATACTTCTGAGATGAACTACTAAATAGTTTACATAGTATATAGAGAAATATAGAGTACAGAAACCGGGAGAGGTGAGAATATGAAAATGAAATATTTGTTAATAGCATTAAGCCTGGGAATAGCACTAGCATTTAGTGGCTGTGTTGAAGAAACAAATGAAGCACCTGAAGCAAGTTTTACATATGATCCTATGGAAGGGATATATCCAGAAACAGAGCTTACCTTTACTGATACATCAACAGATGATGGCACTATTGAAGCTTGGTTATGGACCTTTGGAGATGGAACAAACTCAACAGAACAAAATCCAACACATAGCTATGATGCAGTAGGTACCTATACAGTTACTTTAATTGTTACTGATGATATGGATAATATGAGTGATCCGTATACAATGGATATTACGGTGACCTTAAAAGATATTGTAACCACTGCTATTGATGCAGGGTTCTCCACACTTGCTACTGCACTTACTGCAGCAGAACTTGTTGAAACCTTGCAAGGCGATGGTCCATTTACTGTGTTTGCACCAACTGATGATGCATTTGCAGCATTAAATCAAACCTGGCTCACAGCTCTCTTGGATGATGTTACAAATCTTACCAAAGTCTTGACATATCATGTCGTCTCTGGTAGTGTCATGTCCACTGATCTCACTGATGGAGAAGTTACCACATTGGAAGGAACAAATGTCACCATTGCCATAGATGGAACGAATGTAACTGTAAATGGTGTGTTAGTTACCACTGCTGATATTGAATGCAGTAATGGTGTCATCCACATAATCGGTGAAGTATTGCTCCCTGAAGCGGTACCAGGACCTGAATAAGACAGTTTAAACAGGAATACTTTCCTGTCTTTTTTTCTTTTTTTTTCATAACACTTATCTATATACTCTACATACCTCTATTTACACTATAGAGACAATTTTATTCGATGATACGAGAAGAGAGTGAATAGGGGGAGTTCATTGGATCCGGTTTTCCTGCTGATAATCGGCGGAGCAAGTGCTATTGCTTTTTACATGGCATGGAGTATTGGTGCCAATGATGTAGCTAATTCAATGGCTACTGCTGTTGGTGCAAAAGCTATCACGTTTAAACAAGCAGTGATTATTGCGGGAATTCTAAATTTTGTTGGAGCAGTATTTGTTGGTCCACATGTTGCTGAAACAATCAAAGGTAAAATTGTAGATATTGAAATTATCAATGATCCATCGATATTACTTCTTGGTTTTGTTGCTTCTCTTCTTGCAGCGGCTATCTGGGTAACATTATCGACTTGGAAAGAAATGCCCATTTCGACAACTCATTCGATTATTGGCGCACTCATGGGTTTTGGTATTATCGCCGGGGGAATCTCATCAATAAATTGGGGGAAAATTGGATCAGTTGCTGCAAGTTGGGTAATATCACCTATTGCAGGTTGTATCATTGCTTTTTTTGTGTTTAAAATCATTGTTCGGTTGATTTTTTCTAAGGAGGAACCAGTAAAATCTGCAAAAATTGTTGGTCCAATTATTATTGGTGTCACAGCTTTTTTGATTACTTCATCTTTATTGCTGAAAACACAACTGAGTACAATTTTAGGAATCACCGATCCTGTCATGGTAACATTGATCTCTTTAATTGTAAGTGTTGTGGTAATTTTTCTTTCAATTTTTGCTTTTCGAAAGGTTGTGGCTAAAAAAGCTGAGGATTATCAAACGGTTGAAAATATTTTTCGTAAGTTACAAATTGGTACTTCTTGCTATGTTGCCTTTTCCCATGGAGCAAATGATGTAGCTAATGCTATTGGACCAGTTGCAGCGATTGTTCCCTTGGCATCAACTGGAGAAATGAGCCCCACAGCACAAATCCCTATCTATTTACTTGCACTTGGTGGTATTGGTATCGCAGTGGGTTGTATGACATGGGGTCGAAAAGTTATGCGTACTGTTGGTGGTCGTATTACTAGTTTAACAAATACACGAGGTTTTTCTGTTGATTTTGGGGCTGCAACGACCGTCCTGGTTGCATCTAAGTTAGGATTGCCTATTTCTACGTCCCATACTGTTGTTGGAGCAGTTATTGGTGTAGGTCTTGCTCGGGGTCTTGAAGCAATTGATTTATCAATTATAAAAAAGATAATAATATCATGGTTAGTTACTTTACCAATTGCTGCTGGAACTTCAATAGTTATTTTCTTAGTATTACGCTTGTTTATTTGATTTGAATAGGAGGATATAGAATATGGAAGAAGATAAAGATCATTTCAGAGTTCCCATATCTGATACATTTCGGAGGAAATCACCTTTTGATCAACTCCTTGATCATATGGGAAAAGTAAAATGTGGTATCGATTTGTTATATGATGGGTTAGAGAAGTATTATGAAGGAAATTATAAGGGTTTTTCATCGATTGCAAAAAAAGTATCAACGATAGAACATGAAGCTGATATCATCAAAGGAAATCTTAGAAATCATCTCCCAACTTCTCTGTTTATGCCAGTTGACAAGGGCAAATTTATGTGGGCGTTGCGTGAACAAGATAAAATACTAGATCACGCTGAAAACCTTGTCACCATGTTAGATATGAGGCATACTCCTATACCAAAAAAATTACAACCCCTATTCATCGAACATGCAGAAACGGTAAAAAAAACTGTAGAGGCAATGGAGGATGCTGTGTGTAGTATTCGTGATCTCATCCAAACAAGTTTTGTTCAACGTGAACGAGAGCAAACCAAAGAGTTAATCCATAAGGTTCATGATTGTGAATATAAAGCTGATCAGAAGAAGTATGAGATGACAAAAGGCATATATTCATTGGAAAAAAAATTAGATCCTATGGATGTCTATCATTTACTTAAAATAGCTGATTGGGTAGATGATATCGCAGATCATGCTGAAAATGTAGCAGATTGGCTTCGATCTATGATCGCCCGCTAACTTTTCCGACGTTGTTCTTCATCAACAAGATAGTTAATGACCGTCTCAGAGATGTCTTCAGCATATTCTCCAATGCGCCGCGTACTTTCAACAACATATCCAACAGAGACAGCTATTGCTCCCTTCTTTTTCATGGTGAGTGTATTAATATGTTCACATAATATTTCTAATTCTGCAACTGATTCGATAGTCTCATTTGCAGATCGAATGTTTTTCCTAAAAAATGAACCAATACTATTGTTTAAAATCTCAAGCGAGAGTTCTCCTGCTTCTTGAATTTTGGTAATAATCTCTTGATCAACACCGCTCTCAATGAGATTACTAATATACTCGGAGATGCGGACAACGTGATCACCGATTCTTTCAATAATTCTACTGATTAAAAAACAGGTTGAGGACAAACCAATAGTAATATTCATTTTCTCTGCAAAACTAATATTTCTCATGATGATGTTATGCTGACGAGCAACAAGCCAATGAAGACGATCAACATCATTATCTCTTGATACAAGATCTGTTGCGAGGCTTTTATCCTTTGTTTTTAAAGCCTTTAGTGCATCCTCAAGCATATTCTTCACGATAATATGCATTCGTTTAATGGTTCTATCAAAGGGCATTTCTATAGGATTCAAAAGATCCTTAAGAATAATAGAGGTATCGGTCTCCTCGACGATTTCTTGACCGATGGTTGTTTCTGTAAATTTACCAACAACATCACGAATATTAGGGGGAATCCGTTTCGGTGATTTGATTTTTATTAACGAATATCCAGCTATATAGGCACCAATGAGTCTTCGGGCAAGATATGTTTCTTTGGGAATAGTGCTAATATCAAATTCCTTAATGCGTTGTGTTTGATCCTGGGTCATTTTAGAAGTAACAAGTAAGGTTCCATCAGATTGTATGAGAATGCCAAGGGGATCATTTTTTTTGATATTAAGCGTTTTAATCCACTCTTTTGGTAAAGTAATAACAAAGGAGGATCCCCCAGTGACTTGGACACGACGGATTTCCATTCTTACACCAATGAGGTGCAATAAATTTGGTATTATTAATGTTTCTATATCTCTCTATTCTTCTCTATTAACTATATATATCACTATATAATATGATGAGAAAGTATATATCTTTAATTGAAAATCGTAGTACATATTGTTCTAGGTACGGAGGTTATGAACTCAATGAAAAAACAAAATGTCATTATAAGTTTAGTTATAGGGCTAGCAATTATTTCAGTATTGTTCAGCGGATGTATAGATAATAATAACGAAGAATCACCTTCTGAAAATGTCACTATTAAGGGATCTTCAACAGTCTTACCGATTGCTACACTTGCAGCAGAAGCATTCATGGAGCTTTATCCTAATATTACCGTTAGTGTTGCTGGCGGCGGATCTTCAGTTGGAATTCGGTCTGTTGCAACAGGTGAAGCAGATATTGGTGATGCATCCCGTGAGGTAAAACAATCAGAAATTGAGGAATATCCTGAAATAACGTTTTATGATAACAAAGTTGCTCTTGATGGTGTTGCCATCCTTGTAAGTAAAGCAATCTATGATGCAGGTGTCACTGATATCACTATGGAACAGCTGAGAGGCATATACAATGGGACTATTACTCAATGGGATGAACTTGGTGGACCTACTGAAGAAATTTTTATAAATGAACGAGAAGAGGGATCAGGAACAAGAGATACATTTATGGAACTTGTTGGATTAGAAGAAACGGTAGCAGATTCTGCTCATTCAGCAAACTCTCAAGTGAAACAAGCCGTTGGGGGAAGTGAAGTTGGAATAGGATATGCAGGCCTTGGATTCATCGATGACACTACACCCGCACTTGCAATAGATAGTATAGCACCATCAGAAGCGACTATTACATCAGGGGACTATCCTATTTCACGATCTTTACATATGTACACAAATGGACAACCAACTGGTGCAGTGAAACTCTTTATCGACTTCGTCTTAGGTGAAGAAGGCCAAGACATTGTAGCCGAGGAAGGTTTTATCACAATAAATTAAATTAAGAATACAAAATTTATACTATTCAAGATGTGCCAATAATGCTGCTATCACGTACTCTTAAAGAGGAGATTATTAAACATATCTTTCTTGTTATCGCAGCATTCTCCATCTTTATCATCTTATTTATTTTCTTTTTTCTCTTTAGTGAAGCGTACCCTGCATTTACTTCAATTGGATTTGATATATTCAATACAGAGTGGAGTGTATCCAAAGAACACTATGGTATTGGGGCAGCTATTTTCGGAACCCTTATCGTTACAATAGGTGCAATGCTTATAGCTATCCCGTTAGGTATAGCTAGCGCTATCTTTTTAGCAGAGTTAGCTCCCTATAAATTACGGGTTTTTTTAAAACCAATCATCGAATTGTTAGCAGGGATACCTTCCATTGTCTATGGTTTTATAGGTATTGTCTTACTCATTAAATTTCTGAGAATAAGTTTTGATTCACTCTCGGGTTATTCTTATCTCGCAGGATCATTAATCCTTGGCGTAATGGCCTTACCAATTATCATTAGCATGTCAGATGATGCATTAAAAGCAGTTCCACGAGGGTTTAAAGAAGCTTCTCTTGCTGTCGGTGCAACAAAATGGCAAACCATTCGTAAGGTTACCATTCCTTCAGCGATCTCGGGTATTTCAGCTGCGGTCATTATGGGGATCGGTCGAGCTGTTGGAGAAACCATGGCAGTGTCTTTGGTGTTACCCAACATTATGAAAATCCCTATCCCGCCTTTTGATATTTTTGAATCAACTGGGACCACATTAACAGCTTTAATTGTGAATCAAATGGGTGAATCCTCAGGTATTCAAACACATGTTCTTTTTTCAGCTGCGGTTATTTTGTTTCTTATCGTTGCAATCATGAGTATTGCCTCTAATATTCTCCGAGAACGAATAGAAAAAAAGTTCAAAGGAGGGTAACACTTGGACTTCGACTTTTTAGAGGATAGAATTGACGCTATTGAAGCGCTGGTCAAAGATCATCCGTTTTCGTTACTTTGTTACGGTACCCTCCTTTACTCCTCGCTTGTAGCACTCATTGGATTTAGTTCTATTGTCACTATGACATATCTCGGAGATATTCTTATTCGAAGTCTTTTACTTGTATTGTTTCTCCTCATTTTCATCCTTATTGTTTATTCTTATTTCGTGTTACATCAAAAAAAGAAACTCCTTGTCATGAGTATCATCGCTGGATTTGTCATTCTTTCGATGATTTTCATTCCGCTGTTACCACCAGAGTATGGTCTCCGACAATTTGACATCGATGCGTCTTTGTTGAAATTCTTAGCAACCTCAATCATCCTTGTTATATTAGGTGTGGCTTGTGGATCATTGTCTTTTCAACCACTTTATCATTTTAAAAGTAAAGCCAGTGAAAAATCTGCCTATTATATACTTCTCGTTTCTATTTTACTAGTACTTTATCCTCTGGCAATTATCATGGGAAATATTATTGTCAATGGCGTGGGAGGTATTACCTGGGAGTTTCTCACTGAGGACGTGCGACGGTTAGGTACTGAAGGGGGAATTTTTCCTGCGTTAATTGGGACACTGTTAATTATGATAGGCACTGCCCTTGTTGCTTTGCCTCTTGGGATAGGTTGTGCTATTTACCTACAGGAATATGCAAAAAAAGGGATACTTGTAAGAATCATTAGCATCTGTGTTGATATACTTCAAGGTACACCTTCTATTGTCCATGGATTATTTGGATTGGCATTCTTTGTTCCTCTCTTTGGGATTTCACTTCTTAGTGGAGCGCTCATCATGGGATTTCTTACCTTACCTATTATAATTCGAGCATCAGAAGAGGCTCTTCGAAGTGTCCCTCAAAATATTCGCGAAGGATCATACGCTGTTGGGGCGACAAAATGGCAAACCATTCGTAAAGTTGTGTTACCACCAGCACTTCCTAGTATTATCACTGGTAGTGTACTTGGTTTGGGACGAGCAGCTGGAGAAACCGCTCCTATTATGTTTACAGCGGTCTATTTTATTGGTGCAGGCATTCCGCAAAATCCTCTTCAACCAATCCAAGCACTTCCTTATCATCTTTTAGAATTGACTCGTTTAATTGGTTATAAATCAGTTGATCAAAATGCATGGGCAACTGCGTTCCTTTTGCTAGCAATTGTGTTAGGGGTGAATGCGCTGGCAATTATTATCAGAGAGAAATATCGGGTGGAATTTTAATGGCAGATAAAATGGATGTAAAAATGAAGATCGATGATCTTAACCTGTGGTATGGAGATAAACAAGCATTATTTGATATTGATATGCCTGTGTTCAAAAATACTGTTACTGCAATTATTGGGCCATCAGGATGTGGAAAATCAACGCTCATACGATGTCTGAACCGGATGAATGATATTATTACAGGATGCAGAGTTGAAGGTGAGGTATTCCTTGATTCAGAAAATATTTATGATAATAAAACTGATGTTGTTGAAGTTCGAAAAAAAGTAGGAATGGTCTTTCAAAAACCTAATCCTTTTCCAAAGAGTATCTATGAAAACATTGCGTATGGCTGTCGCATTGCTGGGGTAAAAAATAAACAAAAGCTTGATGATATCATAAAAAAGAGTTTGGAGGAAGCCGTTCTTTGGGATGAAGTAAAAGATCGGTTACATGAATCTGCAATGGGTTTATCTGGGGGTCAACAACAACGATTGTGTATTGCACGAGCACTCGCTATAAATCCTGAGGTTATTCTCATGGATGAACCCTGTAGTGCACTTGATCCTATTGCCACAGCAAAAATTGAGGATCTCATCCGAATACTTATAAAAAAATATACTGTCGTGATTGTCACTCATAATATGCAACAAGCCGCACGGGTCAGTGATTATACTGCATATATGTATCTAGGAAAACTCCTTGAATTTGGTATAACAAAACAGATATTTGAAAACCCAAAAATGGAAAGTACAGAAAATTATATTACAGGAAGATTTGGATAAAGAGGTAGCAGTATGGTTGAAAAATTTCATGCTGAATTAAATGAGGTTAAAAACGAAGTATTACAGATGGGTAACCTTTCGTTAGAAATGTTGCAAAAATCTGTTGAAGCACTAAAAGAACTTGATCAACAAAAAGCAGAATGGGTACTTTCAAAAAAGGGAACACTTGCTGATATGGATGATCATATTGAAGCAGATGCCCTTCGTCTCATTGCATTATATCAGCCAATGGCTGTTGATTTACGAGAAATTGCATGTATTCTTAAAATGATTACCTACTTAACTAGGATAGGACGCTATGGGAAAAATATTGCTCTCCTAGTAGATGAATTCAAGGGACAAGGTCATGTAAAAAAATTAGTGAGCATCCCTCACATGCATGAAATTGTCCACAGTATGATCCAGGATGCTCTTGAAGCATTTAAGACAAAGAATGTAACTAAATTCAAAGATTTCATAGAACGTGAAGATACCATTGACGAATTACGCTATTCAATTTTTCGTGAATGCTTAAGCTACATGATGGAAGATCAAAAGGTCATAACCCGATGTATGCATTACACCATGGTAGCACGGTATTTAGAACGTTGCGCTGATCATGCATGTAAAATGGCAGAAAAAATCTTTTATATGGTGACTGGTGAACGAGTCGAAATTGATTGTTCTGAAGACACTGCCAAGGCGTGTTTTATTCATGGAAAAACACATCAAGACAAATAAGCAAACCATTCTGTTTCTTTGTACACATAACGCTGTTCGATCCCAGATGGCAGAAGGACTTATGAATGGTTTTTTTAGTCATCAGTTTGAAGCCTTTAGTGCGGGTGTAGAACCAACCAAGGTTCATCCCCTGGCTGTTCAAGTCATGAAGGAACTGGATATTGATATCTCTAATCAAGTATCAAAACATATCACCGTATTTCAAGACCGCACCTTTAACTATGTCATCAGCGTTTGTGATAATGCACGAGGGATCTGCCCATTTTTTCCAGGGAAACAAGTCCTGCATCAGAGTTTCTATGATCCCTCACAAGTAGAAGGTCCTGAAGAGGAGCAGCTTGCTGTATTTCGTCGAGTTCGTGATGATATTAAGACCTGGTTATTTACACTAGTTGAAGAAGATAAACATCAATAAAACAATTATCAACTAGAAACTAAATTAAAAAAACACAATTTTAATAATAAATATCATTAATAGTATAGAGCTAAAACCTACCTATGTTCAAGATATCGTAGAGATTTCTAATGATCAGCATGCTGTAGGTTTCACAATGAGATAAAACATCAAAAATATCATTTATTCCTCAAAAGGCTCATTAACATGGTTGGCAAAGAAATCATTAGCTTTTTTGAGTTTCATTGGTGATCCAATGTCAATATGTTCACCTTCTAACAAGGTGTACATAACTTTTGCACCCTGATTGACGAGAACCTTGATCGAATCAGTCAGTTGATATTCACCTTTAGTATCAGGTTGCGTTTTTGAAATAGCATCGAAGATCATAGGTTCAAATACATAAATACCGGCCGAGGCAAGGTTACTAGGGGCCTGCTCTTTATTTGGTTTTTCAATAAAATCAAGGATACGATTATCCTTTCCTGGTTTAATGACACCATAAGGGCGGACATCATCAACCTCAAAGACTCCAACTGTACAATCACTCTTGTTTTTGGTATGAAATGCAATGATTTCTTTCAGAAAGGTCTTTGGGTAAAAGAAGTTATCACCAAGGATAACAGCAAAGGATTCATCGCCCATGGTTTTTTCCCCTACTTCCACAGCTTTTGCTAGACCTTCGCAATCATCCTGCACAAGATAGGTGATATCAACATTCAATCGTTTCCCTGATCCAAAATAATCTAGGATTGCATGTTTTTTCCATCCGACAATGATACTTATATCAGTGATACCTGCAATAATATAGGCTTCAACTACATGTTCAATGCATGCTTTGGTACCAATCACTAACAGTTCTTTAGGTATAGCATTAGTAATAGGTTGTAATCTCTTCCCTGAACCAGCAGCTGGAATAAGACCTTTCATAGACAGCTTCTCCTTACCATCATAAGTAATAACCTTTGTTATATGAATGTTATCATTAAAAAATAAAAAACAACTAAATTTTAGTGGTAGATTTTATATCGACCTTGATGTAACTCTGAATATTTTTTTATTAAAAAGGTAATCAAATAATATAGCATGAGACTAGAAAAAATAATTATTGTGATCCAATCAAAAAGTAGATTAAAAGTAGCCCGGACATAACTTGATCCCCCCTCAAACACACCTTGATATATCATTCGTATTCCATGAGCAATCATAAGCATTCCTATTAAAAGAAGAAGCATTGTTTTAATCTGAAAATGATTATTAAGATAGGCAATCTTTTTAAAAGATATAAAATCATGTGTCATGTGCACATCCATCACAATAAAATATATCATTTGATAGTATCTATAGTTTTCTATCATATGATTAAAAATGAAAACTAATATTTTTTTCTATTATCTATATGGCGTATAGCAATTATTAAGTAATAACTAATCTCTCTACTTTATTATCGTTTGAATCTGACTCTGTGGTTGCAACGAAATCCTTTTTAGAGCTGTACTTGTTAGCCCTATGACATGATCATTCTGAAACTAGGTGGAAGTGTTCTTACAAACAAAGCAAAATCATCCTCATTTCAACATGACACCATGAAGAATCTTGCACATGCAATACAACCAGTTGCTCATGACATCATTCTTGTCCATGGTGCAGGATCGTATGGTCATATTCTTGCAAAAAAATATGCACTAAACCAGGGATACAAACAAAAGGATCAACTCCTTGGATTCAGTCAAACCCATGCTATGGTCCAAGAACTCAACACACTCGTTCTGAAAGCATTACATAAAGCATCTATTCCCGCGGTCTCATTACCACCTCACGCACTTGTTACATTGAACAATCATCACATGCATACCTTTGATACAACAAGTTTTCAATCATATCTAAAAGCAGGGTTTACACCAGTTACCTTTGGCGATGTTGTTCTAGATACAAAGCTTGGTTTTTCAATCTGCTCAGGTGATCTACTCATCGAGCATCTTGCAAAGGAATTCAAACCAGAAAAAGTAGTGTTTGTCATGGATGAAGACGGTATTTACACTGCCAATCCAAAAACAGATTCCTCTGCAAAGCTTGTA
>Ga0272442_10005946_pt1 | contig 16188 bp, 11 predicted proteins | sample SSMForm2O_FD_200262 | JGI IMG/M metagenome (GOLD analysis project Ga0272442, IMG submission 200262) | Marine sediment archaeal communities from Little Sippewissett salt marsh, Falmouth, MA, United States - SSM-Form-2O | ecosystem: Environmental > Aquatic > Marine > Wetlands > Sediment ...
CTTTTTGCTCGGGCGCTTTTTCCGCGGGCGGCTCTGCCAAAGCATTAAGCTTTGCCTTGTAATCATTATGAAGCCGGGTCTCAGACGCTTTCATCCTCTGAAGCACGTCATTCAAGGCACCCAAATGGGTTTTAACCGTTCTAGTATAATCCTCGTTCCCTTTTGAGAGCGCTGCCTCCATCTCCTGCTTGAACTCAGGGGACTGGCGATTGCCCTCGTACTCCCTAAGGATTTTGAATGCTTGTTTCCTTGTCTCGCCTGCAACGTGTGCTGTGGCATTAGCCGCGAAACCCTCTATCCTAACAAGCTCCTGCAGAGTGTCTTGCGTCAGCTGGTTTAGTTCCGCGTGCCAGGACTCGCGCAATTCCTCAGCGCGCTCCATGAGCTCAGGGCTCTCAAGAATCTGGCTAACCGCCTCCGAGTCACCGCTTACCAGCTGAAGCTCTGCAGCAGTGTTAAGCCGCATCTCATCAAGCTCTTTCTGTATCTCGCTGGCAACAGCATCAACGCGCTTCTTGTGGTCTGCAACGTCCCTGTCAAAAGCAGTGTCAAGCTGGCCAACGATTGCCTCGAGCGCGGTGCGGTCATCCTTCAAAAGAAAGCGCTTCAGCTCGTTCCGTACTTGCTGCCTCTGTTCAGAAGCCTGTGAAACAATGTTCTGAGCGTTAGTCGGGGCAGTCTTAGCTGGCATCAATCATCACACCGCATTATTTTTTCCCGCGGGCTTTTTCTCAAGTTCCTGAGTGGCCTTGTAGTACTTGCTCGCTTCCTCAAGCCTCCAAACCTTGCTCTTCTCAGGGTTGGCGGCAGTTACCTTGGCAAAAACTTCCGCTTCTTTTTCCGTGGGCTTGTCCCCGAGCTCTTCCTTGGACGACTCCACCTGCTTTGGGGTTGGCTTGGCGCGCTCCATTTTCTTGAACTCGGCCTCGTTAAGCACGCCGCCCTTAGAGGAATAGAACGCGAACAACTCGTCCAGCCACTCTGAACGCATGTCCTTCTGAAGCTTGGCTTGGAACTTTTTCAGTGTTGGAGGTATCTTAGCCATTAAAACACCAATTCATTTGAGGCTTCCATTTTATTTAAAACCCAGTGAGGATGCGGCGCAACTATTAATAGCACGCTCCCCCTATATAGAAAAGCCTATTATTCATTGTTTTTTAGAGGGTGTTAGGAGAATGGATGCAGACATGAAGAGCAAGCTCGATGGGCTAAGGTCCATTGGCATAGAGCCCTACGCGTACGGGTACAAGAGGACGCACTCCTCAAAGGAAGTGCACGATGGTTACGATGGCCTAGAGGGAAAAGAAGTCAGCGTTGCTGGCAGGATTAAGGCAGTACGCGGGCACGGGAAAATCTCGTTCATAGACGTTTACGACAGGGAAGGGAAGATACAGGTTTACTATGCGCTTGACCAGGTTGGCGAGGACAATTACAAGCTACGCGAGTACCTGGACGTGGGCGACATTATTGGCGTTAAGGGAGAAGTCTTTAAGACAAAAAAGGGGGAGGTGAGCGTGAAGGCAAAAGAGCTCACTGTTCTCTCCAAGGCGCTGAGGCACTTGCCCGAGAAGTGGCATGGGCTGAAGGACACTGAGGCGAGGTACAGGAAAAGGCACTTGGACCTCATAATGAACAAGGAAGCCTACGACGTGTTCGTGAAGCGCGCTAGAATCATTAGCTCAATAAGAGAGTTCTTGGACTCGCGCGGCTACATCGAGGTTGAAACGCCCGTGCTGCAGCCGATTTACGGTGGCGCGGCAGCGAGGCCGTTTACTACAGAGCACCACGCGCTCGAGCGCACGCTCTTCCTGAGGATAGCGGACGAGCTTTACCTCAAGCGGCTCATTGTCGGGGGAATGGAAAAGGTTTACGAGATCAGCAAGAACTTCAGGAACGAGGACATTGACTCAACCCACAACCCCGAGTTCACTGCAATAGAGTTCTACGAGGCTTACGCGGACTACAACCAAATGATGGACTTGACAGAGAAGCTGGTCGTGAGCGTTCTCAAGAAAGTGAATAACGGAGAGCTCAAGGTGGCGGTTGGGGAAAAGGAAGTTGACTTCACCCCTCCTTGGAAGCGCGTTTCCATTGTTGATGAAATAAAAAAAGAAAGCGGCGTTGACGTGATGGCGTTCAAGACGGATGAGGAAGCGATTGAAAAGGCCAAGTCGCTCGGGGTTGTTTTAGAGAATGTTACTACCAAGACACAGGTGATTGAGGCAATGTTCGACCACTTCGTGGAGCCAAAGCTCTGGGACCCAGTGTTCATCATTGACTACCCCGCGGAAATGTGCCCGCTTACAAAGGAAAAGAGGGGAGAGCCAAGGCTGAGCGAGAGGTTCGAGCTCTTCGTCGCCGGCAGGGAGCTCGCGAACGCTTACTCCGAGCTGAACGACCCGGTAATACAGCGAGAAAAATTCGTTGAGCAGGTTAAGGAGAGGCAGAAGGGTGATGACGAGGCACAGCCAATGGACGAGCCGTTCCTAGAGGCAATGGAGCACGGTTTCCCTCCCACTGGAGGCGTGGGGATTGGCATTGACCGGCTCGTGATGCTTTTGACCAATAATGTTTCGATTAAGGAGGTTATCTTGTTCCCGAGCATGAAGACGATTGAAGGGGAGAAAGAGGCAGAGGAAACCGAGTGAGCGGGTGAGAGCTAATGGTTACTAACATAGGAGAGTACTTGAAAAAAGAGTCCCCTGTTTTTGATAAGGAGATAGAGAAAGTGATTCCAAGGGATGAAAAGCCATGGGAGGTCTACGGGTTGATTTGGGAGCACTTGGACTTGGGCGGAAAGAAGCTCAGGCCCGTGATGTGCAAGCTCGCTTGCGAGGCGGTTGGGGGAGATGGCTCAAAAGCTATTCCAGCCGGGGCAGCTATTGAAATGTTCCATAATTTCTGTGTCCCAGGAGACACGATGGTGCTTACTTCAAAGGGCGTTAGGCGCATAAAAGAGCTGGGCGCAGGGGATGAAGTGTATTCCTTTAATGCTAAATCAAGCGGCGTGAAAAAGAACAGGGTCCTCAAGCTCTATGATAATGGCGTTAGGGAAACTTTTGAGCTGAGAACGAGAAACAGGCGGATTACTGCGACTGGGAACCACCCGTTTTTAACGTTGGTTAAAAGGCACCCGTTGAAGTTCCGGCTTACTGGATTAGGGAGAAAGAAAATAAGGGCGGCGGCCGAGAAGAAGAAAGTTTCTTTGAACAAGCTTTCTAAGCTGCTGTGCCTGCCTCCCGGCTCGAGAAATTGGTGGACTTCTGAAAAGAACCTTGTTTCAGGGAGCGAGTTAGGGAAGATTGCTAAGTTCTTGAAGCTGAAGCTTGGGGAAAGGGAGGCAGAGCAGGTTGCGGCAAGAACGCTTAGCTACCCTTGCTTTGAATGGAAAAACCTTAAGGGCCTGAAGAAAGGGGACTTGGTCGTGGTTGCGTTGACGGATGGCGAGGACGGGAAGCCGCTTCCGCTGCCGAAAGCCAAGAGCCCGCTGAATGGAGTTTCGCTGCCTGAGGAGACCACTGAGGGGTTCTGCCAGGTGGCTGGTTTGTTTTTGGGTGATGGCTGCGTCTCGATTAGCAAGAAGAACAGCATACTCAATTTCGCCGTGCCGGAAGGCGGGGTTAGGGGCGCGTACTTGAAGCTGCTTGGAAGAGTGTTTGGGAAGCAGTTTAATGCAGACGAGAAAAACATTTACTTGGGCTCGAAGGCGATTTGCAGCCTGTTTGATGAATTGGGGATGAACAAGAAAGCAACTGAGAAAGTGATTCCTGGGTGGGTGTTCACCCTGCCGAGAAAACAAAAGCTCGCGTTCTTGAGGGGGTACCTTGACTCGGATGGAACTGTTAACAAGAGGGGCACAACAATTTTTGGCTCGGCTAGCTACGAGCTCATTGTTGGGCTAAAGCTTTTGGTTGATGGGCTTGGATTCACTTCCGGGCACATAAAGCGCAAAAAAGTGAAAAACCTGTTTCCCAATGCAAAGAAGAAGGAGTCAGTGATTTTTGAGCTTGAGCTCTCCAACCCCGCGAAAGTTCTTGATGAGATAGGGACTGAGGATGAACGGTATGCCCCGAGAATGATGGGAGAGAAGAGAAAATATGCGTTCAAGCATGAGAGAAGAGTAGGCAGAGGGGGCACGCCACTTGATTTCAAGAATTTTGGGCTTAACCCAGTAAAGTCTGTTAAGCCAGTTGGCGAACAGAGGGTTTTCGACATTTTGGTAGAAGACTCGCACAATTTTATTGCAGAAGGAGTGGTCGCGCACAACACGCTAATACATGACGATATAATGGATGACTCGGAGCTTAGGAGGGGCAAGCCGTGCTTGTACAAGAAGTACGGGGTGCCGCTGGCGATTAACGCGGGCGACGGGCTTTTCATGAAAGTCTCAGAGGAGATACTCAAGATTGACGCGCCCGCTGAGAGAGTGATTGAGGTGCAGAAGGCACTGAACAAGGCGTTTACTAAAGTGCTAGAGGGCCAGGCCATCGAGTTGAACTGGTACCGAGAGAACAAGTTTGACGTGAGCGAAGAGGATTATAAGAGGATGATTGGCGGGAAGACTGGGGCGCTTATCGCAGCTGCCTGTGAAGTGGGCGCAATGATTGGTGGAGCGAGCAAGGACCAGATGAAGGCATTGCACGATTTTGGCATGGCCATCGGGCTCTCGTTCCAACTGCAGGATGACGTGCTTAACCTAAAGGGTGACGAGAAGGTTTACAAAAAGGAAATCGGCGGGGACGTTACTGAAGGGAAGAGAACGTTGATGGTCATTTACGCTTTGCAGGAGGCTAGTGAAGAGGATAAGAAGAGGCTGCTTGAAATCCTGGCTAATGGCACAAAAGAACAGGCCGAGATAAAAGAGGCGATAGCCATAATGGACAAGTACGGCTCAATAGAAAAGACTAGGAAAGAGGCCGTGAGGATAGTGGAAGAGGCCAAGAAAGGGATTATGATACTTCCAAACAACGAGGCAAGCAGGAAGCTGCTTGAGTTCGCTGACTTTTTCATTTACAGGGAAGTGTGAGGGGAGTGGGTTGCATGAAGAAAGAGATTACGTTGCTCGTGCTGTTATGCATGGCTTTTGCAGTGGCCGCGGCAATCCCGCCGGCAATGCCTGGTGAGGGGAGCACGGTTAACGCGGTGTTTAATTACGCTAACTCCAGCCCTGTTGCGGGGGAGATAGTGCTGGTTTCTTGCGGGGGAGAAGAAACAGCAGTAATAACTAATGCTGGGGGGGAGGCAGTCATTTACTCTCTTCCTTGCGCTGGAGAGATGAGCGCGCGGCTGGATTTTGAGGGCACCCCTTACAATGATTATTACGGGCAGGGAGTTGTTTCCGGCACCACTACTCTTTTCGAGCTCTCTGCTTTCGGCGTGCTCGAGGCGACTGCCATAAGCCAGAACAACAGCCAGGTCAGCGCTGTCGCCACTGTTGATTGCGGCGAGTGGAGCGCGGGGCTTGAAACGCTTGAAGCAAGCCCGGCAAGCCTCGTAGTGCCCGCGGGGCATTGCACGGTAAGCGTTGACGAAGGGGCTTACGAGGCGTTGGAGCCCGTTGAGGTCAGGGCTGGCGAGAAAACGAGTGTTGTGCTAGAGCTGGAGGAAGCGAGGTTCGGGGAAACCCTTGAAGAGAAGGTGATAAAGTACGGGTCAATGCTGGCTGTTTTCGCGGTGTTCGCTGGAGTGCTCGTGCTGCTTTACAAGTACATTGGCAAGTCTGAAGAGCCGGAAAAGAAAACAAAAAAGAAAAAGAGAAAAAAGAAGAGGAGGAAGAGTAAGGCCGCGGCTTTTTGCCTAGTGGTTTTACTGGCGCTTGCGGGAGCCGCGGGCGCAGCGAGTGTTTCAAACGAGGATAATATCTCAGACCATGTTTACGACTTAATGGACTCGCAGGGCAACATTCCTGACGCGAGCTCTATCACTGTAAGCGGCGCGGGCAATTCTGTTCACGGGTGCCGCGGAACCAACATTATAGAGTTCGGGGAAGACAATAAGACCTGGGCTAGCGTGGGCTCTGTTGCCAGCGTTTCCCCGGAAGAATTCACCCTGGAGTTGAATGAGCCGGGCGCGCACAGGTTTTACCGGGTAAGGAACTCCGAGTGCTGGCTTGACTGGACAAAGCTTGAGATAAGGGAAAAACCGGATGTCAGGGTTTACTCGATACAGGCTCACGCGAGCGATGGGAGCGGGAGCCTGAAAACAGGTGTTCCTGTCTTGCTTGAGGCAGAAATAAGGAACCTGGGCGGGAGCATGGAAGCAGGCCCAGGCGATGAAATGATGATAGCCTTCTACGAGGAAGGAGGAGGGCTTGGAAAGCATAGGGTGGGCGAGGCTTCTTTGAACAGCTCAAGCCAAGTCTGGGAAGAAAAGGGAAAAGAAAACGCTACTGTTTTGTGGGTGCCTGAAAACGTTGGAACGCGCACTCTCTCTGTTTCAATAGAGTCATTCCCAGGGATTGAAAACGCTTCAGAAACTTGGAAGCTGAGCTCTTCAAGAGGAGTTTACGTGGAGCCAGGGCCTTCAGAGAACACGGGAACAAGGCTTGACATTCGCTTAGAGCCCTCTGAGGCGGAAGCGGGGACCGGCGAGAAAATAGTGGCTTACGCGAGGTATTACGAGGCGGACACCCTCCAGCCAGTGATTGGCGCGGACTGCATCCTAAGCATTAACGGCACGGAGCTAGTCATGAGCGAGTGGGATACAGAGTACAAGCAAGAAGCCAGCACTGGGCTGTTCAGTGTTGGAGCGTACCCAGTAAAAGCAAGGTGCTCGAAGAGCGGGTACTCTGAAGCCGAGAGCGGGCAAGTGCCCCTCCCAGTAGTGACCGGGGGAGGGAAAGAGGTTCAGCTGAACCGCGTTGACGGGGAAGTGTTCGGCCAGCTCATCCAAGGCAGGTCCGGCCTCGGCCCAATGGTGAAGCTCCATATTAGGGTGGAGCGCAGGGGCTTGGAGACCGTGCTCTTCCAAGAAGAGTCCGTGAGAATAAACAATTATGATGCCGTAGAGGTTAAGAGTGACGCGCAAGAGTCCGAAGACGGGTACCTGTTAGGGGCAAACTCTTCTTACGTGGAATGGGTTTTTGACATGAACTCCATCCCAGGTGATGAGCTTAACATAATGTTTTACGCGGACCTTGAAGGGGCTAACAGCACTTACTTGAATGTCCTCCTGAACCCAGTGGGCGCGGAGTGCACGAGAAAGCACGCTGAAGTCTCGATAAGCCCGTCCAACCAGGAGGGGGAGGTAGGCACTACCAGGTACTACCAACTAGTCATAGAGAATAATGACGCGAGGGACTGCGGGCCAACTGTTTTCAGCGTGAAAAGGAACTCCGGCAGGACCGGGTGGAAGTTCGAGGCTTCATCAGAAAACGTGTACGTGGCGCCCGGTGGAGAAAACATAACATTCATAAAAGTCACGCCGAGCCTTAGCGAGCTGCCGGGCACTTATGAGTTCAGTTACCACGTGGAAGGCCCGAGCACGCACTCCAGCGAGGGCTTCGCGGAAATGGCTGCTGCGAAGGCAGAGTACACCGTGACCTCGAGGCAGCAGTTCACTTCCATTACAGGAGGGCCTGTTGGGGCCCCTGGCTTCTCGGAAGGGGAAGAGGTCGACATCGGGTTCGAGGTGCATTATGAGAACTTGAACGGGACGGGTTTGGGCCAGTGCGAGCTCAGCTCTACGCTTATAGGCGCGCAAACACTGCAAATGAATTTTGACGGGGAAAAGCATTACCTCACAGTGCACGCGGGAAAAAAGGCGCGGGGTGGCTACGAGTACGTGATAAACTGTTTTGAGCCAGGTTACCAGACCAAGACGCTTGAGGGAGTGGTTACGATCTCCCCGCGTTCCAGTGACATGAAGGCGCCAGTTGTTTGGCTGGAGCCGCTGGTGCAGTGGGGGCGCTCTGCGAATAACGCGTCATACACGATAAAAGTGCGCAGCGAGGACCAGTGCGGGGGAACAGTCCCCCTAGTGCTCACGACTGACAACCGCGGCGCCCGTATCTGGAAACAGTACTTGAGCGTTGAGTGCGGGGGCACTGGCTATGGGCAGGCAAGCTTCGCGCCCGCTGGGAATGGCGTTGAATGGTTTAAAGTGACCGCAGCCCATGAAGGGGATGCCGGAGCGAACTCGAGCGAAACAGCGGTTTATTACACTGCAAGCCCTGGGAAAGCAGTGGAAGTGATGTCCTGCACTGGCTTTGACGCGCTCGAATCGCAAGCAAACTATGATGAGTGCTCTGACCCGTGCTGGAATTATAACAAGCACCACACGTACTCCGTGGGCGGGTTAAGGGAGTACTCTGTCAGCGCGTTCATAGAGCGGGGCGGGAGCGAGTGCACGAGCCCGGTAAAGCTCGAGACGAGCAATGACGGGGTTTCTTTCAAGCCCGTGAAGTCAGTAACGCTGAACGGCTCTGAAACCGTGTTAGCCGCAGAAGGGCTTAACGCAAAGTACGTGAGGGTTACTGATGAAGAGTGCTTTGTAAAGCGCAGCACCCTATTCTTAGAAGAAGAGCCCTGGGACTATCCCGACCTGCTCGCCTCAAGCGCAGACTACCCCGCCACGATAACCTCGCTTGACACTGCAATAGTAAAAGCAAACATTGAGAACAACGGGGGCACTACCTACGAGGAGTACTCTGTCTCGCTCGAATACGAGAAAGACGGGTCATGGGTGCTCGCGGACCAGGCAACTGTTTTCAGCCACGCGAGCGGCGCTAGCAAGCAAGCCGAGCTTTACTTCAAGCCCCCTGCAGCGGGCGCGTACCGCCTTCGCGTGAAAGTGGACGCTAACGAGGACGTGCTAGAAGCAAGCGAGAAGAACAACGAGCTAGAGACCGGGCTGGTCATAGCATACCAGAAAACAAGGGACTGCCTTGACATTACCGCGGGGCTGGGTGAAGGATGGAACCTTGTCCCGTTCCTAAGCGGCGTTGAAAAAGCAAGCACGTGCAACGTGCAGGAAGCGTACGCGCTAAGCAACGGCAAGACACTTAATTTGACGGAAGAGCTCTCCAGCAGTGCTTTCGAGCAAGAGCACGGCACCACAGCGAGCCCGATAGACTACGAGGCGTACGGGGCCGCGTGGGTGCTCGTGAAAAAAGAGTGCTCGATCTCATACTCTCTGCCGTGGGAGCAGGCGCCATCATCACAAAACCTGAAAAACAGGGGGAACATCAGGGAAACGCCCCTCCAGCAGGGCTGGAACGCGGTTACGGTAATGCCGTGGATGGAGGGCAACACGTACGCCCACGCGCTAAGCAACTGCGAAGTCGGCTGGGCTAACTACTGGAACAGTGAAGAACAAGCGTGGGAAAGCCTGGACACGGAAAGTAAGGTAACAGAAGAAGACGTGGGAAGAGTGATTGTAGTAAAAACAATCCAGGAGTGCGCGCTCTCCTAGAAGTCAATGCGCTTTTTCTTGGGTGGCGCGCCAAAAGCGTCTAGCGCCTGCTTCCTTCTTTTTGTAATCTTTTCCTCTACTCTGAGAAGGGCTTGTATTGGCTCGCTTTCCGGCACTTCGAAGAGGCTGCCGTTCTCCACCCAATCCAGTGCCTCCGGCGTCTTCTTTAGCAGGTTCCTCGCGTCCTGCAAAAGCATGTTAGCCTCAACAGGGTCAATGCAAGAGTCCGCCTTCTGCTCGAGGCCCTTGGCCTTCTCTAACGAGTTTTCAACTTTTGTAATCGGCATAAAAAATCACCCGTGCTCCTCCGAAGGGTTGAACACTGTAGAAGGGTCGGTTGCAAGTGTTCTCTTAAGCTTGCTCTCAAGCCTGAAAACCGCTTCAACAGGAGTGTTCTCAAGGTCGCGGATTCCGTCTCCCTTGTCCTGCCAAATCTTGTAGAAATTGTCTTTCCTAGCTTCCTGAAGTGCTTCACGGTAATACTGTGCAGCACTAAAAAGATCGCCTTTCTCAAAAGCCCGGTCACCAGAGTGCTCAAGACTCATGACCTCTAAGGGGCTAGACTGCATTTCCCGCTCTCGAGCGTTAGAAATAGCCGTCCTCATTCCTCTGCTGACTCCTCCTCCTGCCATAAAAAATCACCCATCCAGTGTAGTGCAGTGATTATGGCAAAAAAAGAATAAAAGAGGGTAGGGTGTGCTCAGAGCTTCAGCAGCTCCTCGAGCTCGCCAGGGTTCTTTTCCTTTAGGTTATAGCGGACGCGTGCTGCGGGCTTGTTAATCTTAACTATCCTGCCCAAGTCAATGGGCGTGCCAATCACTACCGCGTCAGCGTCGGAAGCGTTAATCGTTTGCTCGAGCTCTTCAACCTGCCTCTTGCCGTACCCCATTGCCGGGAGAATCTTGTCCAAGTGAGGATACTTCTCGTAAGTGCCCTTGATAGAGCCGACCGCGAACTTCCTGCCCTCAATCACTTCCGAAGCGCCAGTGCGCTCGGCAGCAACATATCCCGCGCCGTACTTCATCCCGCCATGAGTGAGCGTGGGCCCGTCCTCTACTACTAGAACGCGCTTGCCCTTAATCAGCTCAGGATTTTCCACTACGAGCTCGGAATCCGCTAGAATGATTTTTGCCCCTGGGTTAATCTTGTGCACGTTATCCCTGACCTCCTCGACCTTACGGGGGTCAGCGGAGTCAACCTTGTTGATTATCACCGCATCAGCAAGGCGCACGTTCGTCTCGCCAGGGTAGTACGCGAGCTCGTGCCCCGCGCGATGGGGGTCAGCAACAGTAATCATCAAGTCCGGAGAGTAAAACGGCGTGTCGTTATTGCCGCCGTCCCAGAGAATAACGTCCGCCTCCTTCTCCGCCTCCTTTAATATAGCGCCGTAGTCAACCCCCGCATAAACAATCGTGCCGGAGGCAATGTGGGGCTCGTACTCCTCCATCTCCTCAATCGTGCACTCGTGCTCCTTCAAGTCCTCCAAAGAAGCAAAGCGCTGCACCTTCTGCTTCACTAGGTCACCGTAAGGCATCGGGTGCCTGATGACCGCAACCTTCTTCCCTTGCTTTTTGAGAATCCCTGCTACCGCGCGCGTTGTCTGGCTCTTGCCGCATCCAGTGCGGACAGCGCAAACCGCGATAACCGGCTTGCTCGACTTTATCATAGTGGTCTTAGTGCCCATGAGCCAGTAATCCGCGCCAGCAGCGTTCACGCGAGCGGCCAAGTGCATTACAGTCGGGTACGAAAGGTCGCTGTAAGCCAGCACGCCAACATCAACATCATTCTCCTTGATTATTTTTTCCAATTCATTTTCATCATAAATTGGGATTCCCTCAGGGTAAAGCGCCCCAGCAAGCTCCGCGGGGTACTTGCGCCCGGAAATATCCGGGATTTGCGTTGCAGTAAAAGCCACTACCTCGTACTCCTCGTTGTCGCGGAAGAACGTGTTAAAATTGTGGAAGTCCCTCCCCGCAGCACCCAAAACCAAAACCTTTTTCTTACCCATTCAAAAACACCTCTCATTCATCCTCAAAAAAAACACTGAGCTGGCCAGCTGAGACCACCTGCTCGTTAGAAGCAAAGTCATGGTAGCCAACCCAGACAAACCCCTCAAAAGAACCGCTCTCCAGTTCCAGGCGCTGCCCGCTCCCGCCAACACAATACAACGCGCCCTCACCAAAAGAAGACAGCACGCCGCTATCACCCGGGGAAAGCGCGAGGCCCGGGTTGAACGCGTAAAGCTCCTCAAAAGAAGGCGTGGAATTCTTTGAAGAACAGTAAGCGCCGTTCACGACTGCAGAAGAATTAAGCTCGCTAGACAGCACGAGCGATAGCTCGCCCGAAGGACCAACAGAAGCGGACTCACACAAGAACCCGGGCACCTCACACGAAAAACCGGGCGAAGCACCCCCTGAAGCAGGGGAAAACAACCCTGAAACAAGGAACACTAATACAATGAATGCGACCACCAAAAAAACGATTGCCACGAAAGGAACCGAAAAAAAACTACTTCCAGAATCTTTTTTACGGTGCGCTCTCTTCTTACGGACCAAGCAAAACACCTACCTCTCCTTCAGCACCAGCGGCAGGAAGCCGAGCAAGTCACTGGAAATAAACGAGAACCCGTACTCGGAGTACGCCATGTCGCCCGCAGAGCCGACCATGAAAGCAGCGGCAAGGGCAGCGTCAAAAGTGCTCGCGCCCTGGGAAACAAACGCGCCGACCACCCCAGCCAAAACATCGCCCGTGCCCCCGACGGTCATGCCCGCGTTCCCGGTCTCGCTGAAAGCAACGCGCTTCCCATCAGAAACAACGTCAACCGGGCCCTTTAACAGAATAGTGGCCCCCGACTTTTCAGCGAACTCCAACACCTGTGAAGCCCTCTCATCCAAGTCATCAGAAGGCCTGGCGTTGAACAGCCTCTCGAACTCGCCAGCGTGAGGGGTTAAGACAACATCGCCTGAAGCATACTCGAAATAAGGGATTAGCGCGTCAGCATCAAGCACGATGGGCTTCTCCCACTTGTCCAAAAGCTTCTTCACACCAGAGCGGACAACACTAGAAGAAGAAAACCCGTTGCCCGCAACAAGCACGTCAGCGCGGTCCATGAACGCGGTCACCTCACCCATAGAGCGCGCGGAAAACCTCCCGCCCTCATAAGAGCGGACTATGAAATCAGGCAAGTAAGAAGCAACAACCTGGTGAATCGGCCGCGGGACCAGCAAGTACACTAGGTCACAACCCGCCCTGAGCGCGGAAGCGCCGGTCAGCACGGGGGCGCCGTAATAGTCAATGCTCCCTCCCAAGACAAGCACCCTCCCATTCTCACCCTTCCTGGAAACAACAGAACGCGAGGGAAGAATATCCCTAATAGAAGAACTCGCCCGCACTATCTTGCGCTTAGAAGCCAAAGGAAACCACCCCGCTAAAGAATAGGGTACAGGGCTTAAAAACCCTTTTTAACCCCGCAAAAGAAAAGACCCCATAATGCCGTTAATCCTGAGCATGCTAACCCCCCTCCTGCTAGCACTAGGAACTGTTATACTAGTACTGTTAGGGCTGTCAACCCTCTCCTATTTCCTGGGCGCCCCGTACTACGTGACAAAGCACGAAGTGGTAGAAAAAGCAGTAAAGCTCGCGGAAACAAGGAAAGGGGAAAAATTCTATGACCTGGGAAGCGGGAGTGGGAGAGTCGTCAGAAAAGCCGCAGAAGCAGGCGCAGACGCCATAGGAGTCGAAATAAACCCCGCGTACTACCTCTGGGCACAAGCAAAAAAAGTCTTAAGAGGAGGCAAGGAGCGCTATCTCCTGCAAAGCTTTCACACAGTAGACCTCAGAGACGCTGACGTGGTCTACCTTTACACCTGGCAGAAAACAAACCAAAGACTCCAAAAAAAGCTCTGGAAAGAGCTAAAGCCAGGGGCCCGCGTAGTAACCCTCGCCTTCACCCTGCCAAACTGGAAGCCAGCAAAAACAGACAAGAAAAACCTTCTCTACCTATACAAGCGCTAAAAACCCCAGAGACCCCACAATTCCGATAACAAGCCCTCCCCCTCCGGCGTTAAAAAGAGAAAAAGAAGAATAACGGAACCCTAGAGCGGCGTGTTTTTCGCAAATTCAATGGTTTTGGATTCTGGTAAATAGCGGAAGGCTTAAGTAGTAGTAATGTAACTATAGTTACATTATGTTATTATATTTATTCGATTTAAAAATAAAAGGCAAATCAGCCTACAATGCTTTAAAGAGGCGTTTTTATTACCATTTGGGTAAATCGGAGATTAGTCCTTGTCCCTGGAAGACTAAGAGCGTTTTATTGGTTCGGGATGAGCTAGAGAAGGAAGCAGATGACTTTTTTTTGCAATGGAAGCCTTTTATAGTGGTTTTTAAGGCGCGGGTTTCAGAGCTTGAGGAGTTATAGGCACCAAAAACAAGTGCATTACCGGAAGTTTGGGGTCTGTTACGTTAGTGGAAAAAAGAGAAAAAAGGGGGTTTTTCGGCTCTTCTAGAAGAAGAACCTGAGGCCAACCATTCCAATGCCGCCTAGTATGACGAACATGCTTGTGCAGCAGCACCCGCCCCCGTTCACGTCAGTGTATGCTTGGGTTAGTGCTTGGTTTAGCTGGTTTGCGTCGTCCGCAGGGTAGTAGTTGCCTCCTCCTGAGCTTGCTACTTGTTGCAGTTGTTGTTCTGTTGAGGAGCCGGGGGAGATGTCAAACCCGACAACGTGGATGACGTTCACCCCGTATTGTGTGTGGGCTTCTAGTGCGGCGTCGTCTGGCCCGCCCCAGCAGCTGGTGCAGGTTTCCTGCCCGTCTGTTAGCAGTATAATGGCTTTGTTGGAGTTTGACGCGGAGCCGTACGCGTATTCTGCTGCTTCTTTTATAGCGCAGGAGATTGGTGTTCCCCCGTCCGGGTCTAGGGCGTTAATCTTGCTTTTCATGGAGCTGAAGCTTCCTCTTGTGAACCCTTGTTCTACGACAATATCATTGCAGTCGTGGAACACTATGAGCGCTACTTCGTCACTCGAGCTTACCCCGTTGAGGAAGTTGTTCGCTGCTGCTTTTGCAGCGTCCATTTTTGTTTGCCCGCCTCCGATGGAGTCGTCCATGCTCCCTGAGTTGTCTATTAGCAGCACTACTGAGTTTGCTGCGGTTGCAACCGAGGCTAGCATGACCAGGCTTAGAATCATTACCATGTACTTAGAAGTCATCGAATTTCACCTCTGGAAAGCTTATTCCTGCACTTGGTTAAATATCTTACTATTACGGGTTTAGCGGGCTCCGCCGCCCCCGCCCCCGAAGCCTCCTCCGAAGCCGCCTACTCCACCGCCTGCGCTGAACCCGCTTGAGCTGCTGCTCTTTGGAGTGGCTGTTCTTGTGGCGTGGGTGCTCGTGGCAATCCACACGTACCTTGGCGCGTGGTAGTCGTCAATGTTCGGTATCTCCACGTGCATGTCTTTCATTGCTTTTATCACGTTGTCTGCTTCGCCCAGGGCCGTCGCGTACACTAACCAGTCCTGCCACATGCTCGTGTCTTCCGGAGCGTATTTTTTGATTAGCGAGTAGTTCCCCAAGAGGTTTTTGAACGCGCCCCATTCCCTCTTCTTTTTTATTGCCGTGTCGCTGAAGCGCCCGAAAAAGTACTTGTCGTAGCTCATTACAGCGATTAACAGCCCGAGGTTAGTGTATAGGATGCCCCATTCCACTGAGCTCGCGGCGTTGTTTACTCCCGCGAGCACGAGCGCCAGCACTAGTGACGGGATCGCTACTATCCAGCCAACCCTAAGCGTCCAAACCCATCCTTTTAAGTCGAATGACTTGTTTGCTAGCTCTTCTGCTTGTTTTGTTGGCTGCCTTATTTCCTTTTGGCGCGTCATCGCCTTTCTTGCATCGCTTCTTTTTTTCACGAGCTTCTTGAAGTTTTCTTTGCTGAACACACCGTTAACTGAATAGTCTTCTATGAATCTCATCACGTTGTTCTCGAACTTCGTTAGCTTGGTGTCCGCTGGCTTTTTCACTACTAGCTCTCCTTTTCTTGTCTTGATGTATCCTTTTGTTGCGAGGCTTAGTATTGTGGCGTAGACCGCGTTGTCGTCCATTGCCGCGACTTTTCCCACGTACAGGTAGTTCACGAGCCAGGGCTCTATTTTTTCTGGCACGTAGTGCAGCACGTCCGGGACTCCTGGGGTTGGCTTTTCTTTTCCCCAAACCCAGTAAATCCCGAAGACCAGCATTAGCTCTGCCAGTATGAATAATGACCCGCAGCACCAGCTCCAGTCATCCAGGAACCCCATCATGAAAGCGTACGCCATCCAAGAGTCAATCTCTTCCCCGGCGTTGTAATCGTATGTCTCAAACGCCCCGTTAGCGTACTTTTCCCTGGGGAGTGTTGCCCTTACTTCGAAGAGGCCTTGCTTTTGGATGTCGCTTAGCACGTAGTTGTCCGGCGCAGCTTCCCACCCGGACGGGTAGGAAACGAAACTATCGTAGTCCCCGTGGACCCTTACTTCGCCGCCCCGTATTTTTGAGCCGAAGTCGTCCATCACGTTCCAGTGCAGTTCGCAGACGTCAGCATAGCACTTGTAGGGCTTTGGTATCTCGTAAGCGAAGTGCACGGTGTACGTTCCTGGCGCGTAGCCCGCGTTCATCCTGCAAATCGCTTCCTTTTTACCGTACAAGTCCGCGGTCTTGAAGAACGCCCCGCTCGGGCAGTGTGACTTGCTGCTGTCAAACTTTAGGTTTGCTGCTGGCCCGATTTCATTGTACGAGCGCCAGA
>Ga0272442_10005947_pt1 | contig 16187 bp, 7 predicted proteins | sample SSMForm2O_FD_200262 | JGI IMG/M metagenome (GOLD analysis project Ga0272442, IMG submission 200262) | Marine sediment archaeal communities from Little Sippewissett salt marsh, Falmouth, MA, United States - SSM-Form-2O | ecosystem: Environmental > Aquatic > Marine > Wetlands > Sediment ...
CTCCGTGATGGTGATATCGATGAGGCGGTTGCACTTGCCTTCCGCCAGGATGGCATGCTGGAAGTGAAACGGGTGGCCGGGCCCGAGGGAATCTGGATGACGTTTGCAGCGGCCACTACCGACGGACAGACGATCCGCCTCTGCGATTACGCCTCGACGGGCAAGGATTACCGGAAACCGACCGACCCGAATGCGGTCAAGGAGATGTCACGGAATCGTACGCCTGCGGACCTTCGGGTATGGTTGCCGATAGATCCCGGCCTGGGACAACGCAAGTCGCTTGCTCTGGGCCCGGTCCGAGTCAACGCGGACACAGTAGGCCAATATGAAAAACTGGAACTAACCTTCGATCTTGAAGCCACATACGACAATCCCTTCGATCCCGAACAGATCGACGTGGGCGCCACCTTCACGACTCCTTCGGGGCGACAAATCAGCGTGCCGGGTTTCTTCTACCAGCGGCACGTTTCTACCGAGCACGGACCCCGGACCGCCGGCAAGCCCATCTGGAAAGTGAGATTCGCTCCCGCTGAGGTCGGGACCTACTCCTGCAAAGTCACCGCCCGCAACCGGAGCAAGACCAAGATGAGTCCGCCGGTCCGTTTTGCGTGCGCGCCACGTCGGACGCCGGGATGGCTGCGCGTCAGCCAAACCAACCCACGGTATTTCGAGTTCGAAAACGATGCACCTTTCGTGCCGTGCGGAATCAATCTGTTCGTGGGGACATCGTTGGGCACACCCGTCCCTCCCGACAGATTGGAACAATGCCGGCGCCGGATGAATCGGCTGGCCGATGCGAGGGGCAACTTCGTACGCTTGCGTATGGACGGCTGGTTTCTGGCCATTGAGGAGACTCCCGATCCGGCCGTGGGGTACCAGGGTCTGGGCTATTATCACCAGCGCACGTGCTGGGAGATCGACCGCCTCTACGACACGGCGGCCGAGCGAGGAATCTATGTCATGCACTGCCTGGACAACGCCAACGCCAATGTGAACTGGAAATTCTCCGGGCGCCCCGGCCTTGTCAGATACAATCACTATCTCAAAGCAAACGGCGGCGTCTGCGAATCGGCCCAGGAATTCTGGTCGAACTCCGAAGCCCGGCGCTACGTTCGCAATAAGCTGCGCTACTGCGTGGCTCGCTGGGGATACCATCCGAATCTGATGTGCTGGGAGTTCTTCAATGAAGTCCAGTGGCTGCCCGAAATCAGGGAGCCCGCCACGGCGTGGCATCGAGAGATGGCCCGCTATCTGCGCTGCGTCGATCCGTATCGACACCCCATCACCACGGGTCTAAGAGGAGATTTGACTGAAGACGAGCGGATGTGGACGTTGCCCGAAATGGATATTGTGCAACGTCATTACTACTGTCGCTCCGAGCTGGTCCCGGACATCGCTACGATCATCGGCGACCTGGCGAATACATACAACAAGCCGGTCCTTCTGGGCGAGTATGGAGCGCACAGGGACCTGAATCCGCACCACTGCACCTACGACCGCTCGGGAATTCACATGCACAACGGCATGTGGGCGGCGTTGTTCAGCGGCGGATGCGGCGGCGGGGCCATGTGGTACATTGCCGATTATGTCGACACCATGGACCTGTACGCTCATTACGATGCGTTCGCAGGGTTCGCCCGGCGCGTGCCGTGGAACGACGGGGACCTTCGGCGCTGCCAAATCGACCGGCCCCGGTTCATCACACCCCCGGCGGAATTGCATTATGTGGATGTCGATATATTCACACCGAATAACTCCTTCGACAAGCCGGAACAAACGGACTTCGCGATCGGCCCCGATGGGGCAATCGCCGGCAGCGAATCGATCCGCAAGTTTCTCTTCTGCGACAGGGGACGCAAGGCGCCGCCTACATTCCATGTCCACCTCGCCCGCCCGGCCGAGTTCGTGGTCAGGGTACACGAATCGGTCGCCAAGGCCGACAACCGCGTGCGGGTCTACCTTGACGGCAAGATGGCAGTCGAAAAGCCATTTCCAGCCGGCAGACAATTCAATCCCAACTCTGTATACGTTGAACGATCAGGCAACTGGATCACGCCCTACGATGGAAAGGTGGCGGTTACGATTCCCGCCGGCCGGCACACGATTCGGCCCGAGGCCGAAGGAGGTGACCGGATTGAGGTCGAATATACCTTACGCGGCGCAATTGCCTTTGAGAACAATGAGCCAATGCACGCGCTTGGCTTCCGTACGCAAACGGCGGCCTATCTCTGGTTCCATAACCGCTCCAGCAGCTTGCGCAACGCCTGGAAGGGTAAGGCTCCGATCCCGCTGGGGGCCATGACCACACGAGTCGACGGACTTGACGAGGGCCCGTACAACATCGAGTGGTACGACACCTGGTCGGGCCGGGTCGTCGAACGCCAGCCGGCAACCTGCTCGAATGGGGCGCTCCCTGTGACGATCCTTCCATTGGAACGCGATATCGCCTGTTTCATTGAGCCCGCGCACGGCACGTTCATGAGCAAGACGGACGACGGCGTGAGCCTCCTTCGCAACGGCAATGCTCATGGTGCCGAGAACTGGCAGAGAGCCTCGGGAGCTGTCCTTGACCGCAAGCGAAGAACGACCCTGAACCAGTGACAAGAAATCGCTGACTGAGAGGCATCGAGAACAGTGCAAGAGATGTCGGTTTTGTGATTGCACCAGGAGGTCACGCGGATGAATCTGACCAGGCGTCAGTTCGGACAAACGGTTTGTGCGGCAGCGGCTCAGTTCAATCTGGCGAACCTGGCGCGAAGCGATACAGCGACATCGGCGACACGACCGAACGTGATTATCATCCAGCCGGATCAGCATCGTGGCACGATCATGCGCTGTGCCGGAGACGAACAGGTGATGACACCGAATCTGGATCGCCTTGCGGCCGAAGGCGTTCGGTTCGTCAATTGCGCCAGTTCGAGTCCCGTATGCTCCCCCTTCCGCGGGACGTTCCAGACCGGCCTGTATCCGCATACCCACGGGGTGGATCGAAACAACGTGCTGCTGGATCCGACGCTGCCTACGTTCGCGGAGATTTTTTCAGACCACGGCTACGCTACCGGATACATCGGCAAATGGCATCTGGACGGGGGCATTCCTCCCGACCAGCCGGGCGGCTATATCGAGCCCGGGCCGCGACGTCAGGGATGGCAGGAATGGTACGGCTACGAAAAGGGGCACGAATATCTCAACGTGTGGAAATATGATGACAATCGCAAGAAGGTTCGCGTCCAGGGATACGGTTGGGAACCGGCCTGGCATACGGACATGGCCCTCGATTTCGTCCGTCGCCACCGAAACATGAATAAGCCGTGGCTCTACTATGTAGCGTACGGCCCGCCGCATTTGCCCCAGCAATGTCCGGAGAGGTTCTTGAAGATGTACGACCCGAACGCATTCCAACTCCCTCCGGATGTGGCACGCCGACTGCCGCCCGCGAAAAGGAAAGAGCTTCGCACGATCCTTCAGTGCTACTACGCGCAAGTCACTGCCATTGACTTCGAGGTCGGCAGGCTGCTGAGAGGACTGAGGGAATTGGGGGTAGACCGGGACACAATCGTCCTGTACACGAGCGATCACGGGGACAAGCTCGGCAGCCACTGGTCGCCCGGCCTAAGACTCCGTGGCAAGGCCGCCCCCTTCGCCTCTGCGTTCCGCATTCCGCTGATGGTTCGATGGCCCGGGAGAATCAAGCCGGGGCAAGTCCATGACTGCCTGGTGAGCAGCGTCGATCTGACGCCGACGATTCTCGATCTGGCGGGCCTGCCCGTAGCCGCCACGATGCAGGGTGACAGCATGGCCCCCTGGTGTCTCACGGGCAAGGGAAAAGCAAACGAAGCCGTCTACCTGGGGCTTCACGGCTCCCTCACCGGAGACACTGAGAGAGCCTGGCGCGCCGTCTGGGACGGTCGTTATATCTATGCACCGGGGAAGTTCCACGTGTTGTACGATCATCAAGAAGATCCCCATGAAATGAAGAACCTCATCAATCTGCCCCAGTACGCAGACGTCAGGAAGAGACTGGATGCCCTGCTTCTTCACCTGGCCGAACGCACCCAAGATCCGTTCTTGCCGCACTTGAGAAACATCCTGTCGAGCTGATATGGATTCGGAAAGACCCGTGCGTTCAACGGCCATTCTGCCGATCTCGTTTCCCGTTGTTTCTTCGTGCCTTTGCGTCGGTCCCGTTTTCGGCGATCAGACGCCGCTTTCGGCCACGTGCTCGCGTTTGATCTCGTACGTCTTGCCTCTCCAGGTGATGGTGACGGGGCCGAAGGCGTGGAAGATTCGGATGGTGTTGGATTGGGTCAGGGGTTTTGCGTCGGTCGAGCGGAGGGTGAAGAGGGCGCCGTTGCCGTAGTTCTGGTTGTTCCACTGTTGGGCGTGGAAGGCGATGAGCTGCGGGCCCTCGACGAGGAAGCCGTACGGAGGCAGGACGGTGCGGCCGCCGAATTCTGAGGTGACTTCGGCAGCCTCCTGACCGAAGTTGACGGTGACTTTTGTCGCTTCGTTGCCTAAGCCGTAGGTGGCGCGGCGGACGGTCTTGTCGTCGGTAAGGTATTCGAATTTCGTGAGCCTCTCGTGAGCGGTTACGTGCTGGAGCGGGCCCAGCACTTCGTGCGTGTTCTTGATGAAGATATCGAGCGGGTGCATTCCCTCGGCCCAGCCTCCGTCGCCGCGCGTGTAGCAGGCGCGGGCGTCCGTCACGGCCTTCTTTGCTTCGGACGGGCCGGACTGCCAGTAGAGGTGGTCGGGGAAGGAATGGTAATGCAGCGGCCGCGCGCACAGAACGTGGTGGGCCACGTACTCGGCGACCTCCTCGGCGCGGTAGCCGTACTTGCCATAGCAGATCTGGCAGTCATGATAGACCATCTCAAAGAACGGAATGACGGTGGCTCCCATCTCGTCGGGCTTGAGGTTGTGGTAGTAGCGGCCGCTGACGCCGACGAGGCCCTCGAAGAAATCGCTGTGGGGCAGAGCCCACTCCCGCCCGCACTCGCTGCCGAAGAGGCCGAACTGATTGCGTGCGTAGTCGCTGAGGCGAATCTTCCAGGCGATGTCGTCGTTGCGGCCGATGGGATGATTCGGGTCGTAACACTCGCGCGGCCCGACGGCGTAGGTCGTGTCGATGAAGTAGCTCCAGGGCGCGAACAGCTCTCGAATCGCCGGCAGATTCTGCGTACGTTGGGCCAGCTCCAACTGTTTCACCGCGCAGACCATGTACGCCCGGCCGCCCAGCCAGCGACCCCCGGTGATGAGCGAACCGTCGGGGCGCTTCTCGATGAAGCTCGGGTCCCAGCTTTTCGCATCGCGGTACATATCCTGGACGTTGTCGTGCAGACAGGCGACGTAGCCTTGTTTCTGAATCCGCGCGACGGCGTCGGCGAGGGCCTCATTGCCGCCACACTCGGGATTGGCCGGCAGGTTGTCGGGGTGGCGGACGTCGTACCCCCCTTCCGTCCAGCCGCCCATCATGAAGAAGCAGCGCTCGATTTCCAGGTCGTTGTGCAGATGCTCGGCGATCTGTGCCGCCTCGTCGAACGTCCAGCGGACGCGAACCGATTCTTCGGCCGTGCTCTCTTCATTCATCCTCCGCGCCAGGCAGGTCCACAGCTTGGCGTTGGAGGCGCCGAGCATGCGCTCCAGGTGCCGATCGCGGCCGACTTTTTCGCGCAGCGTCACCGCCAGGCCCTGCCGGCGGGCGTACTGCCGATAGGCCCGGGCGATGGTGTCCCAATCCCCCTCGCCCAACGGCATAAGGCGCAGCGACCTGGCGCTGCGGCGGAGTTGAAAAGTAGCGGTCAGCCTGTGCCGGCAGGATTCGTTGCCGGCAGCCCGTCTCTCCAGCTCCGCAAACACGTAGGCATCGTCCCAGGTCACGATCAGCGCCGAACCGCCCTTGACGACGCCCAGCATGTTCATGTGACAGCCTTCGTAATCGGAGGTCCCGAACGTGCGATTGAAGGATTTGTCGCTGTCGGCCGGTACCAGCAACCCTTCCCGACAGGGGACAATCGCATACCCGGCGTCCACATCCGTGACCGCCAGGGCATCGCCGAGCACACGGACGGCATCCTCGCCGACGGCTTCGTAATGGATCGACAGAGCCCGGCCGCCGTCCTCCAGCGCAAAACGCACCACCCCGCCCTTCTCGTTCTCCAGGACCACGGCATTCCCGCGCGCCGATTCGGCACGGACGAAGGTACCCTCAAGCTGCGGCGCGGCGCCCGGCCGGGCCGTGCCTGCCGTGGGCCAGTGCGCACCCGAACGCCTATCCACCAGCACCCAGCGTCCCGTGTCCTCATCGACCTCGACCCGCAGCGTCTCGCTCTCCAGCCGGGCGATGCCCGCCCAGGCGCCGGCGCTCGACCACAATGTCACCGCAACGACAAGAACGAGCATTCGCAACGCAGACTGGCTTGTACGCGTGGACTCCATGACGGACACCTCCCATAGCAAACAAAAACGCATGAACGGTTCCCACGTCCCGGCAGCATATCAGAGCCATCGCACAAACGCAACCGCTTGCAACGACGAGCGTCGCGGGACCGCCCTCAGAACGGGTGGCGGCGCAGGCGGGTGGCGGCGCGCACCACGAACATCAGGGCCAAGACTGTGTAGACGACGAAGGTCAGGGCAATCCAGGCTGTTGCGGATGACGCATCGCGCATCGAACCCTGGGCCCAGTCGTACAGACCCAGCCCACCCTTGTTGGCGGTCGCTCCGGTGATGATCACCGCATGGACAAACGGATTGAAATCTGCGCACAGCTCAAACAGGCCGTGCCCGCCGCCGCTGACAGAGAGCATGATTCCCACCAGCAGCGGACCCACCAGCCAGAGTCCCGCCGCCAGCGCTATGTTGGCCACGACGGCCGTGGTGGTATGGCGGAACCGCGTGCTGAAGTACAACCCTGCCGACGAAAGAAAGAACACGATCCAGACCATCAGCAGGAAAAACTGCGGAATCGCGATGACATGAATGATGCCCGCCGAGACAAATATCGCCAGATGGCCCAGCAGCAGCAGCCACGCGGGCAGGCACCGGCGCAGGCCGCCGGCGAGCTTGCTCCAGGCGATTTCCCAATCGCCCACGGTCGTCGTCAGCAGCAGCGGCCAGGTGCGCGACTCCTTCTCGGCCGTAACACACGTCGCCGGCAGCACGGTTGAGTAGAGCATGCCGAAGGCGACAAAGACCACCACGTAGGATACCTGCACTCCGTCCTCATCAAGTATGCCTCTGCTGGCGCAGAGGGCATAGGTAAACAGAACCAAAGCCAGGCCCAGACCGTTGCCGGCGAGGGTCACCGTCCTGCGCTTGCCGAGCAAAGGCGTGCGTCGCTCCTTCCACAACACCGCGGGGCCGACGACCCGCCGAGCCGATGCGCCTCGCCGCCCAGCGGCTGCCAACTTGCCTGCACGCGAGGGCGACAACAACACCCCCTGGCCGACGGCCTGGCGCAACGCGGCCCGGCGCACGAGCAGCGTCGCCAAAAACAGCAGCAGCGCCGAAGCACCGAGCGCCAGCCCACAATATGTCGGCCAATACTGAAGTCCCATCGGTTGGGCGGACAGCAGGCCATTCGTCGCCATGAACAGCAGAACGAACGGATTCAAATAGGACAGCACCTCCAGAAACGCCCGGTGCGGGACCACCGAGTCCAACAGCAACGCCGACAGCAACGGCACCAGGGCAAACGAAACACACAGTATGAAAACGGCGGTGATGATAACACTATACGCCTTACGCGTGAAGATCGAGAGGAACAAGCTCAGAGAGCCGATCAGAACCGCCGTTGTCAATGTCACCGACAGGCCGCACAGTACGTACTCCCAGGGCACACCGCCAAGAACGCGCACGATGGCCAGAAGCGGCAGTGTCACCGCCAGCAGCAGAACCAACTGAAGCAACTTGCTCAGCAGCTTGCCGAAGACAATCTGGAAGCTGCCCACCGGGGTGGTCATGAGCAACCCCAGCGTGCGATGATAGATTTCGTCGCTGATGGACGTGCTGAGCATAACGACGGCGACGATCTGGGCGGCGATGAACTGAAACCAGACGACAAAGGCAACGATGAGTTGTCCGGCTCGGGCCCGGCGCGAGCTCTGATAGAGGGCCGAGCTGTCCTCAGCAACCACTTCCAACCAGATCAGCATCATCAGCAACGTGAAAGCGGCGACAAAGGCGAAACGCAGCACGTAATTCCGGCGGCGCCGGCTGGAGACCCGCAGCTCCTTGTCAAAGATGGGGCCCGTCAGCCACGACAGGCTGAGAATTCCCATAAGCCGTTCCAGCAGCAGGCTCACGGCTCACACCTCAAATCTGCTCGACAACATACCGACCCTTGTCACCAGTGTATCTTCTGCATCATTGCTTTTCGCCCACGCGACTATAACCGGTGGCGGCCCCTTTCACAAGCACCGCCGGAACGACGGGACAACCCCTCGTCAGAAAACGCTGCGTCGCAACCGGCACTTCGCGCGCCAGACGAACAACATGCCGGCCAGAACATACAGGAAAGCCGTAACCGTCAGAATGGCCGTCATGCGGTGGACGTCGAACGTCTCGCGCCCCATGTGGAACATGACGTGCTCCGTGCCGTAGTCGAGCGCATTCAAGGGCAGGTTCGCGTTCCTCCGACCGCCGGCGCCGGCCATGAGCAGCTCCGTCTGAACCGCCGGATGCGTCCACAGGTATTTCTCGATCGGATCGCCTCGATTGGCGGCCGCGCTGAGCAGTCCGGCCAGGATTGGGCCCACCGCCCACAGCGCCAGCGCCAGCGAGAAACTGGCCACCACCGCCGACGTGGTGCGACGGAAACGCGTACTGAAATACAGTCCCGCGCCGGTGATGAAACAGCTCAGCCAGGCGACGACAATCAGCAGATGGAAGATGGCAATCGGGTGAATGTAGCCGACCAGCGTGAACAGAAAGACATGCCCGGCCAGCAGGCCCCAGATGGGCAGACAGCGGCGAAACGAACTGACCGCCTTGCCGAGAAGAACTTCCCAGTCGCTTAAGGGCGTCACCAGCAGCAGCGGCCACGTCTGCGATTCCTTCTCCGTCGTAATGCGCGTGGCGGAGAAGACGATGTTGAACACCGAGCCCATGAACACGAAGAGAAGCGCGTACGAGACATGGGTGAAGTTCTCGTCCAGCGCCCCTTCTCTGGCCGTAGCCAGGTAGGTCACCAGCAGGGCCAGCACCGTCACGGCCAGGCCGAGATAGCTGTTCCAGTTGTCCACGCCCTCAATGAACGGGGCCCTCAGCTCTTTCCAGACCACAGGCAAGCCCTGCACGCGTTTGACCGATCCCCGGGAGCCGTCGTCCCGCTTTCGCGTTTTGCGAGGGCGGTCCGCGCGAGGCAGCTTGGTGACATTGGGCCGCAGGAGGAGCTGACCGGTCGCCTGGCGCAGAGCCACGCGCCGCACGACCGCCACGGACCGACCCAGGACCAGAGCGGAAGCACCGAGCATGACTGCACAGTGAACCGGCCAGGAAAATACCGGGGCCGAGCCCGGTGAAAGCATCTCACGCGTGGCCGCCCAGATGACGTAGAACGGATTCAGGTGCGTCAGCGCCACCGTTAGTCCCGCCGAGCCCAGCGAGCGCGCCGTGGGGAAGAGCCCGAACCGGGGCAGGAGAATTCCCCACACGGCCATGATCGCACCGGGCAAGACGAAGTACAGGCTGCCCAATATGAAAACGGTGCGAATGATCACCGCGTACGCCCGCCGGTTCTCGATGGACCCGAACAGACTCAGCGACCCGGCGAAGATGACCGCCGTCAAGGTAATGTAAAAGCTCGACAGCACGTATTCGACCGACACACCGCCGAACAAACGCACGATGGCCAATATCGGCAGCGTGATGCCGAGCAGCAGGATGAGTTGCAGCAGCTTGCTGAAGAGCTTGCCCAGCACTATCTGGGGGCTGTTGATCGGCGTGGTCATGAGCAGGCCCAGCGTACGATGATAGATTTCGTCGCTGATGGACGTGCTGAGCATGATAACCGCCAGGGCCTGCGTGGCGATGAACTGAAAGAGCACCACCGTCATGACGACGCGTTTGCCTGCGGCGGCCATGCGCGACTGCTGAAGCGCGGCATTGCCGCCGTACTCGGCGACGCTGAGCCAGACCACCGCCACGAAGACGGTCAGCAGCAGCACGTAGACCGACCGCAAGACGTAGTGTCGCCGGCGCCGCGAAGAGACCCGCAGCTCCTTGTCGAAAATGGGACCCGTCAACGAGCCCCGTTTCAACGCCGTTGACAAAACGCGTTCCAGACCAAAGAGACGAATATGTTTCAAGGCACCAACCATAGAACGTTCTCATTCAAAGACATTGCGCCGGAGGCGTCCGACCGCAGCACGAGCGAAAAGGCAACCCAGGCCACCGTATATCGTGGCCGAGCCGAGCGCAGCAAGCAGTGGCATAATAAGCAGTCCCACGTAACCAGGCCCGCCCGTCGGACCCAAGGCACGCCCCGACCACAGAAACAGCGGCCCCCAACCGCCGCAGCAGAAGAGCCTCGGCGCCACATATAGCCCCAGCGTGGCAGCAACGGCTGCGGTCGTGGTCTTCAGGCGAACACTGAGATATAGACCGAGGCCCAGCAGAAACAGGATGCTGCCCGTCATACCGAGAGCGAATGTGCCCGCAAAAACAACAAGCATCACCAGGTCTCGAACGTCGGCGGGGCTGAACGCGAAACCGAGCAGATACAGCAGGCAGCATGGAATCAACAAGCAAAGATTCCACCGAAAGACGCCGACCGCCTTGCCTCGGACGATTTCCTTGCTTTCCAGAGGCGTGGCCAGGAGAAGCGGCCAGGTGCGCGCCTCCTTTTCGCGCGTGATCGCCCCGCCGGCCGAAGCCGCCAGCCGCACGATGAACAGCAGTTGGAAAAACTGGCCCATAACTAAAAACGAAACGCCGACAGGTCCCCTGGTTGCTATCAATGCGACGGTCATCACCACGACAGCAACGATCAGAAAACCGACAACGAGAATAGCCCGCAGCCGAGATGAGAACAGAGGTCGGCACAACTCCTTCCAAACAATCGGGGCCCCCTCGACGCGACGAATCGCTCTGCGCCGGCGTGTGTGTGCACGAAGGCGTCCATCTGCTTCTTTTCGCGCCGCCTGGGAACGCCGCGAGTGCGTCCCGCCGCTCCCAACCAGGATCGACGCGAGCCTCACCCGGCGCACGCGCCACACCGCCGCGAGCAGCACAGCAGCGGTGGCGGCCAGGAGAATCAGACAGTGAGGCGCCCAGGAGCCCGCGGCGCCCGGCGCCGGGACACCAAGCATCGTGCTCGTCCGGGCCACCAGAACGGCAAACGGATTGGTCAGCACGAGCACCGCCGCGACCGTCCTGCGGCTCACATGCCCGGCCCACGACAATACCGACAGGAGAATCGGCACACCGCCCCACAGAATCAGGCACCAGCCGACCGTCGTGGTGGCGACGTGATGGGGCTGGCGATCCGTCACCGACAGCAGCAGGCTCAGCGAACCGGCAAAAAGCATCGCGACCAGAGTGATGCAGAAAGCCGACACCACGTAGTCCCAGGATACGCCCCCGAAGACGCGAACCACCGCCAGCAGCGGCAGGCTGACCGCCAGCAGCAACACCGGCTGCAACAGCTTGCTCAGCAACTTGCCGACCACGATCTGAAGGCCACTGATCGGCGTGACCAGCACGGCCTCAAGAGTACGCTGACGCACCTCGCCGCTGACCGCCCCGCTGAGCAAGACGACCGCGAGAAACTGGGCGGCAAGGAATTGAAACCAGATAACGCTCGTGACAATACGCTTGCCCGCTTCGGGCATACGAGAGACCAGGACCAGCGCCGAGCCCGTGCCGCCGACGCGCACCGCCGCCAGCCACACGTAGACGATGAACAAGATGAGAAGGCAAATGTAGCCGAAGCGCAGCAAGTAGTACCGTCGCTGCCGACCGGCGACGCGCAGCTCCTTACCAAACATGGGTCCTGCCAGCCAATCGCATCCCACACTCGGCAGATGCAGCTTTCTCAAAGCCAAAGTCATACGCCTGTCAACACTCATCTAAAAAACGCGGTGCCGGAGTATCTGCTGCGCCCGGCGCACCAGGAAGAAACCCAATCCGGTATCGAGCACGAAAGCCGTCGTCCCCATGCCAAAAGCCAACAGGTAGACGGCCGCGCCGCGGGCGCCGCCGTGATGAACGATCTTCCACATCATCCAGCCAAAGAGTGGATTGAAACGTCCCCCGATGATGTAGTTCAGGCACAGATAGGCCCCAATCGTCGCGGCCGAGGCGGCCGTTGTCGTTCGCAAACGCACACCAAAATAGAGACCGGCCGCCAAAACGAAAAAGACGGAGCCCGTCACCGACAGCAGGCAATATCCTACCGACATCGCCTTGGGCGAACTGCTCACACAGAGCAAAAGGCACATTTGCACAGCACAGGCCGACAGCACCGGCACGGCGTTGCGGCGCAAGGCCGCAAATGCTTTGCCTCGCATGATCTGGCCGTCGTCAAGCGGTGTCGTCAACAGCACCGGCCAGGCGCCGCTCTCCTTCTCGCGTGTGATGGCGCCCGCGGCCGAAATCGCAACGCGCACCAGCGACACCATCCAGAAGCCCCACGCCGTGTAGTAGACATAGATCTCACAGTCCCGAACAGCGGTCATCGCGGCCACAACGGTCAGGACACACACGACCAGGGCGGCAACTGCAAATCCCGTGCCGCCGCTGCCTCGAAACGCCCTTTCGCGATTCTCTTTCCAGAGGATCGGCGAGCCGCGCAAAAATCTCGGTGCCCGGGTCTTCCGCCTCGTGACAAACAGGGTTCCCAGCCTTTCCCGGCGAACACGCAGGATAGGAATGCACAAAAGCGCGACCGTGACGGCCGTCATAAAGAAGCAATGGAGCGGCCACGAGAAATAGGCACCCGGTCCGGATGAACGGGCCTGCCATATCTGAGGGGAGGATCGGTACAGGGCTCGAAACGGATTTGTCAGATCGAGAACGGACACAGTCAGCGGCTCGTTCAGCTTCCCGGCCGAAATCAATACTGTCGCCACGGCCGGCAGGCCAACGAACGCGATCAGATAGAAAATGGCGCCCCCGAGAATCGCCTGATAGCAGTGGCGATGGTACGTCGATAACAACAGACTCAAAGCGCCCGCAAACATGGCTGCGACCAGACTCACGCAGAAACCGGCGAGCACAAAGTCCCACGGAACGCCCCCGAGCATCCGCAGAACCGCCAGCGCCGGCAGGCTCATCGCCAGCAACAGCGCGATTTGCAGCAGCACACTCAGCAGTTGGCCAACGATGACGTGGGCACTGGTGATGGGGGTTGTCATCAGAACGCTGAGGCGGCCGCTGCGCATCTCATCGCTCAGAGAAGAGCCCAGCGTCACGGCGGCGATGAGCTGAGCCGCAACGAACTGGAACCAGACGATTCTCACCGTGACGAATGTCCCGACCTGGGAGCCCCGGGAAACACCGAATGTTGCCGTCCCCCGGTTCTGTATCCCCACGACCGAGCACCAGGCCGACAGCGTAAGGACGCTCAGGAGGACAATATAGCCGGCCCGCACGGCATAGTTCCTTGCCCTGCGGCTGGCCTGGCGAGACTCCTTGTCAAAGACAGGACCCGTCAGCCGCAGCAGACTGTCGTGCCACAACGAACTGACTACCGCTGCCGTCTGCATGAACGCTTGTCCCCACCCCTCGGCGGCGCCTGCCCCGCCGGCCGGATCAGTGAACGATGCCCTTGGTCAGTTTCAGGAAGGCGTCGTCGAGCTTCAACTGTTCGGGCTGCAAATACACGAGATCCACTCCCCCGCCGACGAGCGTGCGTGCGATGGTGCCGTCGGTCGTCTCGCCTTCCCGGAACGTCACGGCCAGGTAATCGCCGACGACGTCCACCTGCTGGACCTGCGGCAAGGCGGAGAGCAGCTCGACGGCTGTGGTCTGGTCGCCGAGCACTTTGACGCGCACCTTGCTGTGGATGCCGAGTCGCGGCCGGATCTCCTCCAGGGTCCCGCCGAACACTAGCCGGCCGTGTTCGATGATGCCCACGCGGTCGCAAATCTCTTCCAGTTCGCTGAGAATATGGCTGGAAATCATGATCGTTTTGCCCATGCGTTTCAATTCGCGCAGCAGCTCGCGGATTTCGATCCGGGCCCGGGGATCGAGCCCGCTGGCCGGCTCGTCCAGGATCAGGACCTTGGGATCGTGAATCAGCACCCGCGCCAGGCCCAGACGCTGCTGCATGCCGCGCGAGAGGCTGTCCACGGCGGTGTTGCGCTTCGACTGAAGATCGGTCAGCTCGAGAACGCCGTCCACGATGGACTTGCGTTTGCGATACTCGATGCCGAACGCGGCCGCAAAAAACTCGAGGTACTCGAACACCTTGAGGTCATCGTAGACGCCCATGAAATCCGGCATGTACCCGACACGACGCCGAACCTCCCTGCCCTTCTTCGAGACATCGAGGCCGTCGATGAAAGCGGCGCCGCTCGTCGGCTCCAGCAACGTCACCAAAATCCGCATCGTCGTGGTCTTGCCGGCGCCGTTGGGCCCGATGAAGCCGAATATGTCTCCGGCCTCGATGTTCAGGTCCAAATTGTCAACCGCAACCAGGTCCCCGAAATTTCTGCTTAGCTTCTTGGTCTCAATCATCGGTTCAGTCCTCAGGTCGTTCGCCGGGCCAAACGAGCAGTCTGGCGTATTGCGTATGAGCCACGTCGTACGAACGGTTCGCCACCGTGAACGGGGCGGGCGCCTCGGCATATTCCACCGTGACCAGCGCCGCCCGATCGAGACACGCGTGCATGGCAACGGTTCGATTCAAACAGCCCTGCGCCAGAAAAACGTCGTGCAACTGCCGGTCCGTCGAACCGGGGTATCGGGGAACCTTGAGGCCCTGCCACATCCCCCAGGGCTGGCCATGCTGGCCCTGTTGCCCTCGGTACTGCTCGCCGTCAAGCCATGGCTCGAAGGGGCTGGTCGGCACATCGAAGGTTCGCGTCGCGCCGGCGGGGACCGAACCCAGAAGACCGTACTCGTCGTTCAGGAGAACGAAGCCCCCGCGAATCGGCGCATCCGTCGCATTCGTAATTTCCACGCTCACACCTTCGCCCCGGGATACGACGTTTGCTTCGAAGGGCATTCCGTCCCGCCGTGTTTCGCCCAGCAGCGACTGGATGGTCCAGATGTTGATGGGGACGGACACCGGCAGATTGGCGCCGTCGGCCTGGCGGCAGTAGAGCTGCTGCATGCCGGTGCCGCTTTGATGAGCGTATATCTGCTCGCGGCTGGGCGCGATGGCCGACCACCATTGGCCGGCGCCCAGGCCGTCGGGCCGGTAATCGTCGCTGCGCGGCGCGAAGAGACCGGTGTAGTACGTCGCCCAGACGCTGTTGCTGTCGGCAATGCCGTCGACCACCGACACAGCCCGGAGTTGCATTTTGCCCCCGCGCAAGGTTTGCACGCCGTAGTAGGCGCCAACCGTGAAGATCACGATCCACCCGGTGCTGGTGAGCCACGTAAGAGGAAGCTTGTCCAGGCGCTTGAGCACAAAGTAATCCACCGGGCCGAGCAGGATTGCCAGCGCCGACAGCGTAAGAATCACCCACCAAATGCTCAGCGGCCGCATCTGGGGCAACTCGTACAAGTGCTCCAGCACCGTGTTGCCGGCGCTTTGGGCGATGCTGAGGCGATAGCGGTTCTCCTGTGCGCGGTCATCTTCCTCGGGCACTTCCGCCGCCGAAACGATCATGCGACTGCGCCCGGCCACAGGCTGCCACCGGTCGGTGGCCAGGTCGGGCCCGACTCCCGGCGAAGCGGGACGAGCTGCGAGACAGGCGCCCATGTGGGCGATCCAGAAGGCTGTGGCGTTCTGCATCTGGTGATCGCGCAGTTCCGCCGGGTCGAAGCCCAGCACCGCCACCCGCCCAAATCCCGCCCGGCCGACGCCGTAGAAGCACACGGAATCCGAAGTTGCCGCCTTCGCTATGACCGAAGCATCGGCTTTCGCCGTCAGAGGCCAGGCCGTGACCTTCTCCGGCTGGCTCGGATCCAGCCCCCATCGAGAGAGAATCTGCGGCGGGATTTCCACTTGCCGCGGCTGGCCCGGATTGAAGGGAATCCATTGCGTCAGCGGGTTGCCCGGTGACAGCGGATGC
>Ga0272442_10005948_pt1 | contig 16183 bp, 16 predicted proteins | sample SSMForm2O_FD_200262 | JGI IMG/M metagenome (GOLD analysis project Ga0272442, IMG submission 200262) | Marine sediment archaeal communities from Little Sippewissett salt marsh, Falmouth, MA, United States - SSM-Form-2O | ecosystem: Environmental > Aquatic > Marine > Wetlands > Sediment ...
ATATTTCCCTGACAAGCCTTTTTCTCTCCTTGAGCCTCTCCTTTCTAAGAAGCGAGCCGTACTCCTCACCTATGATCTCCCTGGCCTTGGGCACATGTTTCATCCTCTCTGCCTCGATCTCCTTGGCTGATGCCCTTACGCCCTCAAGGCCCACATATTCTATTCCATGGAGATTGGACGAACCCTCCTCGATGTCAGGGGGCATTGCGATGTCTACAATTATAATGTCGTCGGTCCTCATGCCCCTTGCCCTTACGAGGTCCTCCTTGAAGATAAGGGGGTGCGGCGCAGAGGAAGCGCATATGATGACATCGACTATTGGCAGGTGGTCCTTGAATATCTCATATGCGATGGCCTTTGCCCCGGTCTCATTTGCAAGCTCCTGTGCCCTTTCGAATCGCCTGTTGGTGACAAAGATCCCTTCCGGGCCCTTTCCCGAGACTATCCTTGCCACCATGGATGATATCTTTCCCGCCCCGAGTATCAGGATGTTCTTGCCATCCAGGGCGCCTGCCATGCCCTCTGCAATGTTAACTGCCATTGATGCCATTGAGATATTGCCTTGGCAGAGCTTTGTCTCTCCCCTCACTCGCTTTCCAGCCCTGATGGCCTTCTCGAACACAGGCGTAAGCGCATCTCCGGCGGTTCCCAGTCTCTTGGCAAGCTCTAGGGAACTCTTTACCTGCCCGAGTATCTGGTGTTCCCCGATGATCATGGAGTCCAGTGTGGTGGTGACGTCGAAGAGGTGGGAGATGGCCTTTTCCCCTCTTCTTATCTTCATGAGCTTTGCGTCATCGCCAAATATGGCCATCATGCCATCACCAATGTCTGCGCAATCGCCATTGACATCCATGAACGCCTCATACCTGTTGCATGTCCTGATCAGGACCACCTCACTTGCGATCCCCTGTCCGATTATCTCCATCATGCGCTTCTCCTCCTGGCGATGTGTCTTGGAGAAGAGTGACAAGGACGCAACAGAGCAGTTAGAATGCGTTATGCTGGCGCTGACTATCAGAGGTGCTCCCTCCTGATCCTATCAAGGGCCTTTTCATGCCAACCTATGTGTATCAGGGATAATAGTTCCCCATCATCAAGGATGCTTGCGACAAGCTCCCTTGTGAGAACCCCATCATCGCTAAGATTATGCATCAATCTTGAGAATGTGTCCATGTGCGGCAGCTCACGGGAAATGTAGCGCCTAAGGGCGTATGCGCATTGTGGGCAGGTCGCCATCGAAGACACTGCGACCACATCATCCCCGCTGTCAATCAATGCCGGGAATGCCACGGTCCCCAAGGACCTGCTGGTGGCGTTGTTGACCAGTATGGAGTGCTCCATGCAGTAATTCGTTATCTTGTCGTTGAGCTCCGGGTCGTCAAGGGAGCAAACGACAAGGGATGTGTCGCCGTCAATGAACTTTTTAAAGGATGTTCCATCAATCTCACATCTAGAGAAAGAGATGCCACTGTCGCATTCGATCTCTTTTTTGTCAACGACAATTACTCTCAGTTCATGTTCTGAGAGCGACCTTGCTTTTCTCATGCCCACATTGCCGCCACCAAATATGACGACATTTCCCCTTAAATAGAATAAAAATGGGTACTTCTTTGTACTCTTTTGTTGACAAGGTCCATTGTCCTTCATTTTTCTCACAAACATCTAACTGGTAATATTAAAAAGCGATATCTATTAATAACTATTTTCTGTATGGGATTTGATCTTCAGTATATTATTTATCTCATTGACCCTGAACTCTACAATGCGTCTTATCAGGTCAAATGGGATAGGCCCGCCAATTGGGAATTGAACCGTGCCCTTCGATTGTTTATATGGGGAAAGCTCTTTTTTGAACGCTATGATTGCCGATGGCGTTGGGTAGAGGCTGATGTGTTTCTTATATGCTGCAAAATGCACCAAATTGCCATTGAGCTTGAACGTAGGTATGCCATAGCTTATCGTTTCTGTCGCACCAGCTGCGGATTCAATAATCACAGCCCTAAGTTTTTCCAAGATGATTTGCACATCCTCAGGGAACATGGATATGTACTCATCCATGGTCTTGCATCGTCCATTGGGCGTAGGCATACGACCCTAATATCTGATTCAAAAAATAATAAATTTCCCATTAGTGTGAAACAGCCATCATGTTAAATAATATAAAATAGAGAAAAAGGGTATTGTTTTTACAATCCCTAATCTGGATAGCACTCTGAAGAGAGTTCATTGTTGAGCTGTTTCATCAACGCCATTGCCTTGCTTAGCTCCCCGTTTGCGTAGATGGGGTTTGCCAGCACGGAGGCGTTTGCCATATGGTCCTGTATCCCTTCAAGCAATGTCTGCATGCCATCAGGGACCTCTGTTGGCAGCTCATACTGCAGGCATTCCCATATCTCATTGGCCTTGTTCAGCATTACCGTGACCAATGGTTTAATGACAACAGGTCCGCTCCAATTATTAGTGTCCTTCTCAAATTCATATGCCCCCATGTCATACACATGTCCTTGTGGGCGGGACAGATTCTCAATATCATCCACCACACCGCCGTAAGCTGGAGAATTTGTGTGCTTTCCTGCGTCTATGCATGGGGATTCCTCGTTTAGGCTGTAGTCATGGCTGCAAGCGTCAACGAACAATGGGTCCTCATCAATATTTCCAGTGCCTGGACACCCCCCTAGGATATCACTATATGTCACTGTGGATGTTGATAAAACTTGATTATATATCTCATCAGGCGTATTATTCCATAGGATACAATTTGTAATCAATGCATCTGAGGTGCCCTGATTTTGTAAGCCTCCGCCTGAAGTAACCGCAGTATTGCCTGAAAGGGTGCAATTAGTGAGGGTTAGGAAAGATTCATGATGACTGTATATGCCTCCGCCTGTTAAACTCGCCGTATTGCTGTAGAAGATGCAGTTTGTCAGGATTGGGGAAGAGCCAAAATTGTATATGCCTCCGCCTTCCACACCCGTATTGCCATCGAATATGCATTTTTCTACATCAGGTGAGGAGTTATAATTACGAATGCCCCCTCCTGAATTCGCCGTATTGTTCTTGAATGTGCATTCTGAGAGTGTCGGGGATGCGTTATCTGTGTTGTTCATACCGCCCCCTCCACCTGAATTCGCCGTATTGTTCTTGAATGTGCATTCTGAGAGTGTCGGGGATGAGTAAGAAAAGTTGTGCATTCCCCCACCCCAGTCTGCACTGTTGCTCTCGAATGTGCAGTTTGTCAGGGTTGGTGATGAATAACGGGTATTGTGCATACCCCCACCGTCATGGATTCCAGAGGCACCGCTATTCGCATTGTTACTGACGAAGTCGCAGTTTGTCAGGTTTGGTGATGAGTGGAAGTCATTGTACATCCCACCGCCATCATTTATAGCAGTATTAGATTCAAAGGTGCATCCTGTGATCGATGGATCAGAGTAATAATTGTTGTACATCCCTCCGCCATCATCATTCACTATGTTGTTTGAAAAATTCGAATTTGTGATCGATGGGTTAGAGTAATAATTGTTGTACATCCCGCCCCCATACACATTTCCGAGGTTGTTGGAGAAGGTGCAATTATTGATCGTAGGGGTACAAAAATAGTCATTGAACATCCCCCCGCCATCCCCCAATGCAATGTTAGAATCGAAGGTGCATCCTGTGATCGATGGATCAGAGTAATGATTGTTGTACATCCCCCCGCCATCATATTCTGAATAGTTGCTTGAGAATGTGCATCCTGTGAGTGTCGGGGAGGAGAACGTGTCGTTATACATCCCGCCGCCGTCTAGTGTTGCAGCATTATTGGATATTCTGCAGTTTGTGATTGTAGGGGATGAAGATTGATTGAAAATTCCCCCGCCCATCACAGAGGACCCATTTTGTATCGTGAATCCATCAATAGTCGTGGCGGACGTAAGCCCTTGGGTGTATATGCACTGCACACTATTGCTACCATCGATTATGGTAGTTGCCGCCCCTGCACCAAGGAGCGAGAGCTCTTTTGTTATATTTATCGTTGTAGACAAGGTGTATGTGCCCGCAGCGACATGGACCGTCCCTCCTGCATCCACAGCATTTATCCCGTCTTGGATGGTGTTAAAATGGGTCGCATCTACAGGCCCAGTGGAATCAACCCAGACTTCTGCAGCTGCAGAGACGGGCACCATAGAAAAGAGGGACAACACCAATAGAAGAATCAATGTAATTGATATTTTTCTCATAATAATCAATCCATTTTCAATGTTTATGTAAATTTATTTTATTATTATACTTAATCTATAATTATATATAATTTTTTTGCCGTTTGCATCGAATTCAGATTCCTGCACTGGATTAGAGTTGTACGATCATACACGTTTTGGACGATGAACTTATTGTGACATTCACAAAAAACATCGATAGTTGATTTTCTCCAGGAGAACACAAGAGCATGTTTAGACATCACTAAAATAATGGCTTGTTGGAAAAAAGCCATCATATGTTATATTAATATATCAGTAAACAGTATTTTTGATGATGATATGAAAGTAAAATACGCCACGATAATAGTAGGAGATATGGATGAGTCAGTTAAATTTTACACAGAAGTGATGGGATTTAAAATAGATAGCCAACACAATCTAGAACATGGGGCAACAATCACATTGCTGAGAGGGGAAGGGGACGCAATGGTCGAGCTCATAAAAAATAATGAAAATGAAACTGGCTTGTTTTCAGTGGGAATGGATGTTGAAGACATAAAAGGCACAGTGGAGGAACTAAGATCCAAGGGTGCAAAAATCACCATGGAACCAATACCAATAAATGTCGGGACCCTTGCGTTCATAGAAGACCCAAACGGGGTCAAAATAGCTTTAATTCAACACCAATGACCCTTTTTTTGGCATCATGCCATTCCATTATATATTACATTATATTATTCGGTGAACACCCTATGCGATATAGTATTTTTTGCCTTTGAGGAATTCTTCTTTTCCCATTAACTGTTGATTAAAAATCCCAATTGAACATATCACTTTTTTACCAATTGGAATTCTAGGGCAATCTAAATACAAACTCATACTACAATAAAAAAAGGAAAGGCATTTCCGTCCTTAAAAAATAAAAAACATCAAGGAGGAATGGGTGAGTTCATTCCTTCTTCATATACTCGTCAAGTATCCCCTTTCTCATCGTTTCATACTCTTCCTTGGTGATGAGTTGTTTGTCAAGGATGTTCTTGAGCTCAAGCAGTTTGTCCTCAAGGCTCTTTTGTGGCGCGGCAGCTGCGGCGACCCCGCCTGCAACGCCCGGGGCGGCAGGTGCGCCTCCCCCGTAGTAAGGCGCCCCACCACCAAATATTTGTGGGACTGCAACGAGGCCCGCACCGACCGCGGCACCCGAGGACTTTCCAAGTCCCCTCATGCTCTCAACGACCTTTATTAGCTCAAGTGCCTTGTCCATCTCCCCCGCCTGCATGGCAGCCATCAGGGGCACACCGTATGTTGGGTCCTCTTCCTCAAGCTTCTCAAGGTACGGGAACGTAAAGCTTCCGAATTTGGCCTCCAAGAGCTTCATGCCCCTGTTCTCGAACTGTTTTCCCAATGATGCGCGCAACTTTGTCGTGACATCGAAAAGCTTGGTCTGGACCGTTACCAGGTCCTGCTTCGAAAGCTCCTCAATGGCCGACTGCACGAAGAAGTTCCTGATGAAGTTGTTGATGAATTCAGTGTCGATCTCGCTTACGCCACCAATAATCTGGGTAAGGAACAGTATGGGCTCATCTATCCTGTACCAGTAGTCTCCGTAGGTTTGCGCCTCCGTCATCCATGCAAGCTGGGTCCTGCTTATTGGGAGCCTGAAGTTGAGGCCGAACTTGCCCTGCTGCTGCTTCAATGATATGAAAATTATGTCAATCTTGAACGGTGTTTCGCCGTATCCTGCAATGAACTTGAAAGCCCTTGTCAGCAAGGGCACATTGGCTGTCGTGACGACATGCCTTCCCGCACGGAAAACATCATAGACCTTTCCGTCCCTCATGAAGATACAGGCCTCATATTCCCTTACAACAAGCTGGGAACCCCATCTTACATCCTTGTGTGGGTAGACCCAAGCAAGGTCATCCGACTGGGCGTTCTCCCATTCGATTACATTTGTCTTTTTATCCGCCATTCTATCACTTCGGTAGCTCGAACATGTAGTTCTTTCTCTGGGAGAACGTGAGGTCAAGCTCATCAATAAGATTCAATAGTTCCATCTCGATTATGGGATTCGCCTCATTCTTCTGGGCTGCTGACTTGATGTCTGATGTCTTTGTCATGATGGTCTTTGCGATATCCAGTATGCTGGAATCGAACTCCACCATTCTCTCTAAGGCGCCTCCCCCTACCTTCAAAGGATCGAAGAATGCGCTATAGCCGCTCTCCGCATGAGCGACTTTTTGAATGAGCGAATCAAGTTTTAGATTTATCTTGTCTATTGAGACGATGTCCTCATTATGATTGACCATAAGCTCAAAGGCCTCAGCTGTATTGCCGTGGCATTCTCTCAGTATGCCTGCAATGCTTTCCCTGAGCATCTTGTCAGTGCTTCGAATCTTCTCTTGTTTTGCATATCCCCTGTAACCTGGGATGTAATTTGTAATTTTTTCAAAAAGAGATCTCTCGTCCTTCGCACGGTCAACATAATCATAGTTTTTGTTATCATCGACCATAAAATAGAATGTATTAGAGGGTATAAATATATTGCCATTTAGGGCTTTTGACTCAAAACCCATGCATAACAAAATGTTTTGATTGTTCTATAAAATTTGTTTTGTATTAATAATATTCTTAAATGAATATATTCTTATTTAGGTTCCGGCACCATGTTTATAAAATATAAACGAAATGGATTTTTGCCAATATTGAAAATTCAAAATATAAAATAGGAGCCAAATATAAGGACACGATATCGATCATCTCGATACCCCCCACCCCTTATATTTGGTATTATTCCGGTTTCTTTACGGCTACGATCTCGATGTCGAAGTTGAGGTCTTTCCCTGCCAGTGGATGATTTGGGTCCAGTGTAATGCTGTCTCCTTCCAATTTAGTGATCATGAATTCAATCGCATTCTCCTCGTCCTCGCCAATGAGGAGTATCTCGCCTATCTTTATCTCAATATCTTCTGGAAAGTTCTCCTTGGGAATTACTTGTTCCAAACCTTCATGGTATTCGCCATATGCCTCTTTTGCAGGAATCTTGAAGCTCTTTTTCTCAAAGGCTTCCATGCCCAAGAGGGCCTCTTCAAATGCAGGCAGTATCTGTCCGCTGCCCAGCTTGAACACAAGGGGTTCTCCATCGTATGTGGAATCGAAAACGCTTCCATCATCCAATGTTCCTTTGTAGTGCACCATTACCGTGTCTTTGTTCTCAACTTTGTCCATAATAACACTTCAAGCTAATCTGAATACGTTCCATTTAACAGTTTTTTGGAAAAACAGGCAAAAAAATATGCTATATGGCCCAATTTTCTAATATTTCCAAGGGATATATTTATTTGAAAACCTATATTTTTATATTAAAAATTAAATGTTTTTTACATCTAAGCTAAGTGATTCAATATGATAGAAGATAAACTCCATTCCATGTCATCAGATGATGCGATCAAGGCCCTTGAGACCTCTATTCGCGGACTATCCGATGAAGATGTCGCTAGTAGGACCAATAAGTATGGATCAAATGTCCTCGAGGAGAAGGAGGGCGTATCAAAGTTATCTATTTTTGCGGACCAGTTCAAGGACTTCCTTATCGTGATCCTGATATTTGCGGCCGTTGTGTCGTTTGTGGTCGGCGACATCTCTGATTCCATTCTAATTGCCATCATAATAATGGGAAATGCGCTTTTGGGGTTTGTGCAGGAATACAAGGCCGAGCAGTCCATCGAGGGCCTTAAGGACTTTTTATCGCCATCGACCATTGTAATAAGGAATGGAGAGAAGATGGAGATCAGCGCTGAAGATCTGGTCCCCGGGGACGTCATGGTCCTGGAGGCTGGAGACAGCGTACCAGCTGATGGCAGGCTGATAACAAGCGAGGAACTTATGGCCGATGAGTCAATGCTGACAGGTGAGTCGCTTCCTGTTGAGAAGTCGCTAGACCCCGTGCATAAGGACAGTGTTCTCGCAGATCGCACCAATATGGTGTTCATGGGAACGAACATAGTGCGCGGATGGTCATCTGCAGTCGTTTCCAGTACCGGGATGCAGACAGAGATAGGGTCTATAGCTAAGATGATAGACAAGAAGGAGGAAACCTATTTTCAAAAGAAGCTGGATAATCTGGCGAAGTTCCTTGGCAAGAGCGTAATCGTCATCGCCGCCATTGTATTTGCGTTGGGCGTGATAGGCAACGAACCTGTCGTGGACATGGTGCTGATATCCCTCAGCCTTGCAGTTGCCGCAATACCGGAGGGCCTGCCGGCAGTGGTGACCATAACATTGTCGCTTGGAGTCAGGAAGATGGCCCAGCTCAACTCGATCATCAAGAGATTGCCCGCTGCGGAGACACTCGGGTCCTGTGATGTCATCTGCTCTGACAAGACAGGCACCATAACCATGAACAAGATGACCGTGAGGCACCTATATTGCCCAGGAACTGAGGTCAAGGCCGAGGATGCAGACCCAGAGGACCCAAACATCAGGTCAATCTTGGAGATAGGCGCGTTCTGCAACACGGCATCCCTTGAGAAGGGCATAGGAGACCCAACTGAGATTGCGCTCTTGGAATCTGCAAGCAAGAAGGGAATTGTCGAAAGGTGCATGCACATGAAGGTGGTGCCTTTTGATTCTGAGCGAAAGAGGATGTCGGTGTTTTGCCCAAAAGACGATTCTTTCATCATGTACTGCAAGGGCGCCACGGAACAGGTCATCTCCATTTGCGACAGGATAATGGTGAATGGACAGGTAAGGGACATCACCGAAGATGATGTGTCGGATGTTCTGAGGCAAAACGACGAGTTCTCATCCAGGGCGCTCAGGGTCCTTGGTTTCGCTTTCAGGGATGCTGATGACACCAACACGAAAGAGGAGGGGATGATTTTTGTCGGTATGCAGGCCATGATAGACCCACCAAAGGAAGGGGTAAGGGAATCCATTGAGAAGTGCAGGAATGCGGGGATAAGGGTCATCATGATCACTGGCGACCATGCCCTTACGGCCCAGGCCATCGCAAGGGAAGTGGGCATATACAGGGATGGCGACATGGAGCTCACAGGACGAGAGCTGGAGTCAATGGATGAAGGCGAACTTCAGGCAGTGGTAGAGAACGTCTCCGTTTACGCAAGGGTAAACCCGGAACACAAGCTTAAGATAATACAGGCGCTGAGGTCCAAAGGCCACGTGATATCCATGACAGGGGATGGGGTCAACGATGCCCCGGCGCTAAAATCAGCGGACATAGGCGTTGCCATGAACAGTGGCACCGATGTTTCCAAAGGTTCATCCGACATGGTGCTATTGGATGACAACTTCACCACGATAGTCTCTGCGGTGGAGGAGGGCCGGCATATATTCGACAATATCAGAAAGTTCGTTCGGTATCTCCTTGCCACGAATTTTGGAGAGGTTTTCACCATATTCCTGGCAAGCATTGTTGGATTCCCTCTTCCGTTGGTGGCCGTTCAGATACTGTGGATCAATCTATTGACCGACGGGCTACCTGCCCTTTCCCTTGCGTTTGAACCAAAGGAGCCAGACATAATGGACAATCCCCCTCACGAGAACAAGGCCAACATAGTCGACAGGCCGATGGCCATCAATATTTTTTACATAGGGACCATAATGGCGATTGGGACTCTTTACCTGTTCTCCATAACCGAGGAGGCAAAGGCAATGACTTTCGCATTCACCACGCTGGTCATGTTCCAGCTGTTCAACGTATTCAACTGCAGGTCGTTCAGGGGTTCCATATTCTCAAAAACGTTCAATCCCATCTTGCTGGGCTCTGTGTTGCTGTCATTTGCGCTGCAGCTCTGCGTCATATATATCGCGCCATTGTCCAAAGTGTTCTACACCGTCCCCTTGAACATTGGGGACTGGGCAATAATCATTGCGACAAGCGCATCCATACTGTTCTTCGAGGAGATAAGAAAGCTTGTTCAAAGGTCGTTAGGATAAGCTTTTTAAGTTTCTTTAACATCTGTTTCCTATGGATTCGCGAAGATATGCCATCTTCTTGATATCTTTGATTTGCATAGCCTCTAGCGGTTGCGTTGTGTCGATTCGAACCCCCGTTGAGGAGGGGCCAAATGTGGTCGAGCTGATGATCGGCGAGACCATCGATGCAAGGGGCCATGAAATAAGGTGCAAGGACATCAACATATTCAGCACAAGCACCATACTATCCATAGATGGCGTGGATGTAATGGTAAAGGAGCTTGGAGAAGTGCAGCTTCCGGAAGGCGTCGATGATATAGAGGTGCATCTAGTGACGATCACTGGGAACAACGGGGAATACTCAATTGAGCTTAGCATCAAGGAACTGTAAGTTCTTTTTTTCTAGTAATATTTATTTATTTAAATGTATGATATCATTCCATGCGCTTGCCAAACTATGCCGACGGGAGCATTGTCAATCTGATAAGCTCCATAGAGGCGTCATACGGGCTTGAACCCATGTATGGGAATCTCAGGTCGCTTGGACCGGACTCACTCTCAGAATATGATAACATGGTGTTAATGGTGATAGACGGTCTTGGAAGAATATATCTTGACAAGAATCACCCCAACAGCTTCATAGGGAAATATTCCCGCTCTTCCATGACATCAGTGTTCCCGACAACGACCTCTGCGGGCATAACATCATTCTCTACAGGTGTTGCACCCCAACAGCATGCCGTCACGGGGTGGTTCATGTACCTAAAGGAGACCGGCATGGTAACAAAGATCCTTCCATTCATGCCAAGGATAGGCGGGATGATGCTTTCAGACATTGGCGTGGACCACTCAATGCTGATCGGTCCAAAGCCGATTTTCGACAGATTGCCGGTAAGGTCACACTGCATACTCAAAGAGGACATCTCAGGGGCGGCTTACACAAGGTATATCTCTGGTAACTCCACGAAGATGCCTTATGAGGACCTTGATGGATTTTTTGAGAACATAATCAAGGCATGCAAGTCACCCGGGGGAGGGGAGTACATATACGCGTACTGGTCCCACTTTGACACTATTTGCCACATGCATGGCGTGGAATCCGGGGAAGCGCATTCGCACTTTGGTGAGATAGACAACGGGGTTAAGCGCCTTTGCGAAGAGCTAGAGGGCACTAATACCTGTGTAGTGCTCACCGCGGACCATGGCCAAATAAACGTTGAGGATGGTTCTGTCATAGACGTTGCAGACCATCCCCTGCTCTATGACTGCCTGGCATTGCCTTTTTCTGGCGAGTCGCGTGCAGCCTACTGCTATGTGAGGCCGTCAAAGGTCCAAGCCTTTGAGAGGTATGTGGAAGATGAGCTATCGGAGTTCTGTGACCTTTTGGTAAGCAGCGATATGGTAGATATGGGGTTCTTTGGTCTTTTCGAAGCAGATAAAAGGCTTTACGAAAGGATAGGCGACTATACCCTGCTGATGAAGGACAACTATGTGATCAAGGACGATCTGCTCGGCGAGGAGAGATTCGTTATGAAGGGTTACCATGGCGGCCTCTCAGAAGAGGAGCTGCATGTGCCGCTTTTCTTCAAGGGGCTTTGAAGCTACCATCCAAGGGCAGAGGACAATCCACTGTATACGAAGTATGCGCCAAAAACCAACAAGATCACAACAGAGATCAGCGTGAGCGTCCTCTCTGCCTTGGCGCCAAGGCTCTTCGTTGACTTGAAGGTCATCATTGAGATGGCACCTAACCAGGAAAAGTCGCATATCTCGTGCGCCACTATGAACGAGGCCAGCCCCAATGCCCCAAATTCTATGGATTGCAGGATCAGGTGGAAGCCTATGGTTAGCCACCATATTATGAAGTATGGATTGAGCGAGCTCATGAGTATCCCCGACACGAATCCCTTCACAGGCATCGTCTCGCTCTTTGAAGCATACTCGTTGTAGGCGAAGTAGAGCAGCACGATGCCGCCGACAATGCCGATGGCCGACTTTACATTTTCCGTGATGGCCACGCTCCCGAACAGGAAGAGGCCGATTATTATGGGGATCTCGACGCTTGCATGGCCAAGGGATATGAAGAATCCCGCGTAGCGATTGGTCTTTCCTTCCGCCATGGTGGCGGCAAGAAGGGGGCCTGGGGCTAGCACACCGCTAAGGGATATAAGGACGACACTTGCCAAAAAACCCAAAAAATCCATAGAGATTCAATATATCCTATTTTTATAATGGTTTCTATGAAATACATAAGTTTCATGCAGCCTAATAAAGTTCTTATATCCGAAAAGTTTATTAATACAATATCATATCCGGATTACCGAATGTTAATGTCGTCTAGTGATTCGAACACAATCCAGGTTTTCTCATGTCAGGAATAGTACCACTGAGCACAATTTCAGAAGGAACAAAGTGTGAAATAGCCGATGTCGTAGCAGGCAGGGGGCTTGCCAGGAGGCTTGCGGAGCTGGGATTCATTGCAGGAACGCCAATTCGTATCGCCCGGTCCGAGTCAGGTGCGATGATAATTAACATAAACGGGCAACGTTATGCCCTCAGCAGGGGCATTGCCATGAAGATAATGGTGAAAAAATGCTGAGGAGTATTTGGTGAGCCAAATATTATTCTTTTGACCGAAACATTTATATATCAATTCGGTATACCGAATATAATAAGGGAGATAGAACATTGGAGCGATATTATGCAGGGCACAATGATCAGAGAAAGGTACTTGAGCGAACTGCCTGAGGGAAAGGGCTGTGTTATTGACCATATTGATGCGGGCAGGGGGCTTGCCAGAAGGCTTGCGGAACTCGGGTTCATCAAGGGCGCGAAGCTATTCATCAATCGCGTTGCCGGTGGCGCCATGATAGTGTGCGTTGACCACCAGAGGTACGCCTTGAGCAAGGGCATCGGGAAAAAGATCGCCATCAGAAATTTTTAGGAATGACTGTCAATGGAAGACAAAAATATTACTATCGCCCTAGCTGGTAATCCGAACGTTGGCAAGACCACTCTTTTCAATGCACTTACCGGCGCCAGGCAGCATGTCGGGAATTGGCCAGGTGTCACAGTTGAGAAAAAAACTGGTAATGCGCGCTGCAAGGAATGGGATTTGACAATAGTGGACCTTCCTGGAACATACAGCCTGAGCGCATACTCCATGGATGAGGTTGTTTCCAGGGATTTCATCCTGAAGGGCCGTCCTGACGTCGTCGTGCACATCATTGACGCTTCCAATCTTGTCAGGAATCTTTACCTTACCATGCAACTGCTTGAGCTGGACGTAAATCTAGTGATCGCACTGAACATGTATGACATCGTCAAATCCCGTGGCGACAGGATCGACATAGTGGCACTGGAAAAGATACTTGGGGTGCCAATCGTTGAGACCATAGCAAGCAATGGGGATGGCATAGACAATCTACTGGAAAAGGTCATACTGGCTTCACAAAGGGAGAATAGGAACATCCCAATAAAGTATGGCAATGAGATAGAAGAGAAGATATCAAATATCATCGGCATCTTATCCAAGGACGACAAGGTCGCCCCCCGTTTCCCAGATAGATGGCTTGCTGTAAAGGTCTTGGAGGAGGATGAGGAGATAATGAAGCTCCTTGAGGAGACCGACATTCTGGAGGACCTCAATGAATACATGGATGTCGAGGGGGAGAACTCTGAGCTATTGCTGGTACAGAGCAGATACAACAATGTCAGGGACACGCTCTCGGAGACATACCACTTCTCGGAGGAGGAGCTGGACCCGTCAGACATGCTTGACAAGGTCCTTACCAACAAGTACCTTGGCATACCGATATTCCTGACTATGATGTGGGCGGCTTTCGAGTTGACGTTCAAGGTGGCGGCGCCATTCACATACATCATAGATGTGTTTTTCAACAGCCTTGCGGAATTCGTTTCCCAGAATGTTCCCAACGAGCATTTGGCGTCGCTTCTTGGAGACGGCATCATCGGGGGAGTCGGGTCTGTGCTGATATTCGTTCCCAATATATTCATTTTATTCCTTATTATCTCCTTGCTGGAGGACAGCGGGTACTTGGCGCGGGCCGCCTTTGTCATGGACAAGGTCATGACGCGCCTTGGTCTCCACGGCAAGTCATTCATCCCCTTGCTAATTGGTTTTGGATGCAGTGTTCCGGCCATCATGGCCTGCAGGTCTATCGAGGACAGGAAGGACAGGCTCATCACGATACTGTCCACGCCTTTCATCACATGTGGGGCAAGGCTGCCCGTATACATCCTGCTTGCCGGCGTGTTCTTTGCAGGACGCGAGGGGACCATAGTCTTCACAATGTACCTACTGAGCATCCTAATGGCGGTCTTCTCGGCATTATTGCTAAGAAATGTGCTTTTCAGGGGCGAGAAGTCCCCTTTCATAATGGAATTGCCAGCTTACAGGAGGCCAACGCTGAGGTCTGCGGTCATACACACTTGGGACAGGGGTTCCATGTATCTGAGAAAGGCAGGCACTGTGATCCTGGCCGGCGTCATAATAATATGGGCGCTCGCATCATTTCCGCCCGGGGTGGAATATGGGGCGGAGGACAGTGTTGTGGGCATGATCGGCAAGGTCCTCGAACCGGTCGTAAGGCCTCTTGGTTTTGACTGGAAGGTGGCTGTGGCGCTTACACTGGGATTTGTCGCAAAGGAGATAGTTGTTGGTTCATTGGGAACGCTGTATGGCACGGGAGAGGATGATGAGCTATTGACAGAACAGCTCAGGGCCGACCCCAATATCACGCCCCTGACGTCTCTTGGACTGATGATATTCACACTGATATACGTACCGTGCATAGCCACGGTGGCAATTATAAGAAAGGAGACCAACTCCACCAAGTGGACCCTCTTCTCTGTAGCATACAGCCTTACATTGGCTTGGGTCATCACTTTCGCGGTGTATCGTGTTGGCCTGTTAATGGGGTATTAGGTGAGGAACATGAATGGCAAAAGCTGCTTTGCATTGGCGGTCGGACTGACCTATGGGGTATTTGGCACCATGCAGACAATTTACTCCATCGGCGTCGATTCACCACTGTTCGAGGCCCTGCTGCTTGAAAATAGCATAATAGGCGGGATAATACTGGTGATAATTGGGATCGTTTTCCTCTCTGGTTATTTCAAGACCATCAAGGACCCCGTTGAGGGGATCGCGTTCATATTCACGGGAATACTGGTCTCTGTGCTTTACATGGCGCTATACATAATGGTGCTCTTGGCTAACGCCATGCTTGGTTTAATGGAAAGCAGCGGATTGAATGTGCAGGCCGATCTGATACCTCTCGTGTATCTTGGTGTCATACCGCTCTTGGGCTACATCGTGTGGAGGCATTCTTTCTCCTTCATAAAATTGAGCAAGGCTGGGGCATAGGTTTGGATTGCAATAAGAAAAACTTAATATTTGATAAAAGAGATTTATTCGAAATAGCGAAATTTATTTGGTGAGTCGTATGCCTACAATAAAAACTGAGGAATATATAGAGGTAATTTATGAGGTCACTAAGAAAAAGGGCTATGCCAGAGTGAAGGACGTAGCCGAGATGCTTGACGTTGGGCTTTCCACAGTATCGGAGATGTTTCAGAAGTTAAGCAACGAGGGTCTCATAAACTATGAAAAGTATAGTGGAGTGACATTGACTGATGATGGCGAGAATCTTGCCATAATGCTCAACAAGAGACATGCGACGATACGGAACTTTCTCAATCTTTTGGGGCTTCCGGCTGATTTTGCGGACAAGGAGGCCTGTGTCCTTGAGCATGTCATGGAGAAAGAGACCATTGACAGGCTCACATGCTTTGTGGAGTTCATAGGCGAGATAGATAATCCGTTGTGGCTTGAGAGATTCAAGAAGTACTGCAAGACAGGCGACATAGGCAAGTGTCCAAGGCATTATGAAGACTAAAATCCTTGAATCACTATATTGTCCTAATTGTTATCCTACTTGGTTCCGAAAGCCTTGACAGCCTCCTTGCATCATCCAAAAAGCCTACTACGTTCACTGCAGAGGCAGGTTTTGGCCTGTCGTTCGTTGATATTGGCGTGCGACCAA